>JGI20160J14292_10000021_pt1 | contig 148547 bp, 155 predicted proteins | sample COG_10_FD_14292 | JGI IMG/M metagenome (IMG submission 14292) | reverse complement strand
CTCTATTTCTCTGCGATGCGGGGTGGAGCAGTCTGGTAGCTCGTCGGGCTCATAACCCGAAGGTCGTTGGTTCAAATCCAGCCCCCGCTACCAGTTAGAGAAATACGTACTGGGGCATTAGCCCCTTTTTTATTTGTAAAGCAATGAGAATAGAAGAGATAGAAAATGCAATTGAACCTGTGGTTATAAGTCATGGATGCGAGCTATGGGGCATTGATTTACTGAGGGGTAAAAGAAGGCCCACTATTAGGGTCTACATTGATGCTATCGCTGGCGCTACAATTGAGGATTGTGAGAAGATTGCTCAAGATCTTAATTATGAATTAGCTTTAAATGATTCATTTATTGATCAAGACTATGTATTGGAAGTATCAACACCCGGTATAGACAGAAAGTTTTTTAAGGCAGCGCAGCTAACATCCTTCATCGATGAAGAATTTAATTTAAAACTCAGGGAAACAATGAATGGAAGAAAAAGCGTGATTGCAAAATTACTGAACGTTGAAAATAATGACATTATTTTTAAGTGCGATGATGAGCAATTAAACTTAAATTTTTTGGATTTAGACTTATGCAGGTTAAAACCTAATTTTGATGAACTTATGAGAGGAAATAAATAATGGAAAGTATTGAGATATTAGCAGTTGTTGAATCTGTTTCTAACGAAAAAGGAATTGATGAAGGAATTATATTTGGCGCTCTAGAGACGGCTATTGCCACTGCCTCACTTCGCCATTTTCATGAAGATGCAGACATTACAGTATCTATCGATAGAGTTTCTGGAGAATATTCAACCCATAGGCATTGGGCTGTTGCAGAAGAGTTAATGGAGGACTTTCACAAAGAAACTCACATCACGGAAACTGACTCTAAAATGACCCTCGGAGAGACATACTCATTAGACGTAGACAATGTAGTCTTCGGAAGAATTGAGGCTCAGGCTGCTCGCCAGGTCATGATGCAGAAAGTTAGAGAAGCTGAGAGAGACAATATTGTCGCAATGTTTACCTCTCAAAATAATTCTCTAATGAACGGGACTGTTAAACGAGTAACAAGAGACAATATTATTGTTGATATAGGGAATGATATAGAAGCCATCCTTCCAAGAAGCCAGCTGCTCCCAGGAGAAATATATAAAATTAAAGATCGAATGAGAGCAATTCTGCAAATCCAAGAGATTGAAGGAAGAGGCTCCCAGTTAATGCTAAGTCGAACCTGTCCAGAAATGGTAACAGAGCTTTTTAGAATAGAAGTTCCTGAGATTAATGAGGATATTATTGAGATCAGAGGTATCGCCAGAGATGCAGGCTCCAGATCTAAGATTACAGTTAAAACAAACGATGGAAGAATAGATCCAGTGGGTGCTTGCGTTGGCATGAGGGGATCAAGAGTTCAATCTGTTTCGGGTGAGTTAGGGAATGAGAGGATAGACATTATTATTTACGATGATAATCCAGCACAAATGGTCATTAACGCCCTTGCTCCTGCTAAAGTTGAATCTATTGTGATGGATGAGGATTCTAGATCAATGGAGCTTGCAGTGAATGAAGAAAATTTAGCTCTTGCCATTGGCTCACGAGGTCAAAATATTCGTCTTGCATCCAGACTAGTTGGCTGGGAGTTAAATATTATTAGCAGCAATGAAGCAGAGGCAAAAGAAAGGGTTATTGAAGCGGAATTTCAAGCCAAGTTAATGGAGAATCTCAGCATTAATGAAGCTGAAGCAGAGGGATTAATCAGAGGAGGGTTTTTAACTTTTGACGATATTGCCTATGCCGATGATTCAAAATTAATTACTGCTCTTGGGCTAGAAGAGGCTCGAGTAGAAGAAATTAAAGCAGCAGCAGCTGATGCTGCGCTGATGGAAGCAATGGGTGAGATCACTCAAGAGGAATCCAACCTAGAATCTTTAACTGAACTAGGTTTTAGTGAAGAAGAGGTAGATATTTTGGTTTCTAAGTCTTTAAAAAGTATGGATGATATTGCAGAGCTTGCAGTCGATGAATTGCAAGAAGTACTTGAGATTACAGAAAAGAAAGCTGCAGATATTATTATGAAAGCTCGTGAGAGTTGGTTTAACTAAAAAAGGAAAGTACATTGGCATTAACAGTTAAAGATTTCGCAAAAATTCTAAAGATTAAAGATGAAGCTCTGTTGGAGAGAATGAAGGCAGCAGGCCTGTCTCATACCAAAGCATCAGATGAAATCATGCCATCTGATAAATTAGCTATTTTGAAATCTTTAAAAGATAGAAAGTCTGGCTCCAGTCAATCCGTCACCTCATCATCCAGTAGTGGTGGTGTCACAGTTAAATCTAAGGGCACTGTCTCTCAGCCGACAGGACCTGCATCAATTCAAGCAGAAGGGATGACTGACAATATTGAAACAAAAAGACAGGCAGCCGCTGAGAATTTAAAAGAGCAACAGAAAAAACGTGAAGATCAGATTAAAGAAGCTATTCGCTTAAAACAAGAGCAACAGCAAGCAGCCAAAAAAACTCAACAAAAATTTCAAGCTCCAGACAGATCTCAGCCTCGAGTGAATATTAAGGATCAGCTTTCAAGAGCAGCGAATGAGTATTCACGTAAAGAAAAAAGCTTTAACAATGAAGATTCAGCTCATCAGTTTGCAAAACCAGCTGAATTTATTAAGCGAGATGTTGAAGTTCCAGAAATGATTCAGGTTGGAGAGCTTGCGAAACTTATGTTCATTAAAGGAGGAGAAGTCGTTAAGACTCTTATGAGCCTCGGGGTTGCAGCAACGATAAATGATTCAATAGACCAGGAAACTGGCATCTTGGTTGCAGAAGAATTAGGACATAACGGTATTCCCTTAAATGATTCATCCGTGGAAGATGAAATCCTTGGTAGTATTGAATACAAAGATACACCAAAATTAAGAGCTCCTGTTGTGACTGTTATGGGTCACGTTGACCATGGTAAAACTACATTACTGGACTTTATTCGGAAGACCAAAGTTGTGGATGGCGAGGCAGGTGGCATTACCCAGCATATTGGCGCTTATCAAGTACCTGTGGGTAGCTCTGTCATTACATTTATTGATACCCCTGGTCACGCAGCCTTCTCCTCTATGAGAGCAAGAGGTGCAAACACTACTGATATTGTCATACTTGTTGTGGCTGCAAATGATGGCGTTATGCCTCAGACAGAAGAAGCGATTAACCATGCGAAGGCTGCAGGTGTTTCTATTGTTGTTGCAATTAATAAGATGGATTTACAGGGTGCCGATGTAGAGAGAATCAAAGGAGATTTAGCAGCCAAGGATCTAACACCGGAAGATTGGGGTGGAAATATTCAAATGATCCCTGTTTCTGCATTGAAAGGGGATGGTGTAGATAAACTATTAGAGGCAGTGGTTCTTGAGTCAGAGTTATTAGAGCTGAAAGCACATTATGACGGACAAGCTCAAGGGGTTGTGATTGAATCAGAACTTGATAAGTTTAGAGGCCCTGTGGCGACTCTACTAATTCAAAGCGGAACACTCAAGCTAGGAGATATGGTTGTATGTGGCGCGTCAATTGGAAAGGTCAAGAGCATCATAGGCTCTGATACCTCTAAGCTAAAAACTGCAGAACCTTCATTTGCTGTAGAAATTCTTGGTTTAAATAGTGTTCCAAATGCAGGAGAGACATTTCAAGTTGTTAAAAACGATAAAGAGGCACGAGAAATTGCAGCCTTTAGAGAGAACAAGCTAAAGGATAGAAAAGTCTTAAAACAGAGAGATGAAAGCCTAGGTAATATTTTTGAATCAATGGGCCAATCTAACAAAAAAATTCTTAATGTAATTTTAAAATCAGATGTTGCTGGAACCTCCGAGGCCATTGTTGCTTCATTGAATGATATTGGTAACGTTGATGCATCTATTAAAGTTGTTGCATCGGGAGTCGGCGGAATCACAGAATCAGATGCTAATTTAGCTATTGCCACAGAGTCTATGATCCTAGGTTTCAATGTAAGATCAGATAATTCGGCTAAAAAAATAGTAGAAAGCGAAGACATTATTCTTTCGTATCACAGTATTATTTATGAATTAATTGATGAAGTGAAAGCAAGGTTAAGTGGCCTGCTTGATCCCATCATCCGAGAGGAGATTGTTGGCACAGCAGAGGTTCTAGAGGTATTTAATTCTCCAAAATTTGGTCAAGTTGCTGGTTGCATGGTCATCGAGGGCTCGATCTTTAAAAGCAAGCCAGTTCGCGTACTAAGAGATGATGTTGTGATCCACCAAGGCGAATTAGATTCGCTCAGAAGATTCAAGGATGATGTCAGTGAAGTGAAGAGCGGAACAGAATGCGGTATTGGAATTAAAAATTATAAAGATATTCGTCCTGGCGATAAAGTAGAAGTCTTTGATAGGAAAGAAGAAGCTCAAACTATTTGACACAATGTCATCATCAAGAATTCCTAAGGTAGAAGATTTTTTAAAGAAAGAGATATCTCAACTTATCTCAGCTCAAGTCCAAGATCAACGCTTTAAACTACTTAATATTGTTGATGTAAAGGCTTCGGCTGATCTTGGAGTTGCAACTGTGTTCTTCACAATTATCAATGGAGATAAGTTACAAGCTCCAGATAAAAAATCGCTAGATAAATTCGCATCTATGATCAGATCTAAATTATCAAAATTTATGAAAATTAGAAGAGTCCCAAAGCTAATTTTTAAATATGATGAAAGTCTAGAAAGATACAACAATATTGACTCCCTTTTGAGCTCCCTAAGTGACTAACGGATTTATATTAGTTAACAAAGATAGTGGCATAACCTCATCGAGGGTTGTTCAGGCGGTAAAGAAAAAATTTCAATTCAAAAAAGTTGGCCATCTTGGAACTCTAGACCCCATGGCGACTGGGCTACTAATATTAGCTATTAACCGAGGCACTAAATTTTCTTCTCTTTTGTTGGATAGCCATAAATCTTATGCAGCAGAGATCACCTTGGGTGAGCAGACTGACACTGATGATGCTGAGGGAGAGGTGCTCTTTACTAAATCAGTTACTAGCGCGCATGACGAAGTGAAAAAAGAGCTTTTATCTTTTCTAGGGAGTAACTTGCAACACCCACCAATTTATTCAGCATTAAAAGTAAAGGGCAAGCCAATGTATAAATATGCTCGTGCAGGGATTGTCGTGGAAAAAGCTCCTCGCATGATTACAATTGAAAGCATAAAAAATATTTCAATTAACTTGCCGATAGTTTCATTTGATATTGTGTGCTCAAAAGGAACTTATATTCGCTCAATTGCTCGTGATTTAGGCGCTCAACTTGATTGTGGTGGACATTTATCAGGGTTAACTAGGCTCACCCAACAAGACTTCTCCCTGTCTGATGCTAAGACCATAGATAAAATAACTGAGAAAGATATTATCCAGCTTTCAGATGCATTCAATCACCTAGACTCATTGCACATCCCAGAGACGCAATTAAAAAGCTTTACTAACGGGTCTGCTATTGACTTGCAAGTCGCGCATGATGACTTGATTAAAGTCTATAGTCCATCAGGAGAATTTATTGCTCTAGGCCGCATGACTCCAGCAGGCTTTAGGCACGAATACCTTGTTTAAAACCTGAATTAGTAATAAGCTACATCATCTCAAACTTTAGATATGCAAGGTTTGGGTGTTTTTATGAGCATATCCAAGGAGAAAAACATGGCTTTATTAAAAGAAGAAAAGAATAAAATTGTTAAAGAATTCCAGAACAGCGATGCTGATACTGGCTCATCAGAAGTGCAGATTGCTCTTTTGACTGAGAACATCAATAAACTCCAATCCCATTTTAAAATTCATAAAAAAGATCATCACTCTAGAACAGGTCTAATTAGAATGGTTAACTTAAGAAGAAAGCTACTTGCTTATCTGAAAAGAAAAAATCTCGAAAGCTATCAAGCAATAATCAAATCTCTTAAATTAAGAGGATAAACAAAGGAAAATCGTGGAAGACAATAAACTAAATACTCAGTCCGTAGAGTTTGAATACGGAAACAAGACTGTAAAGATTGAAACTGGAAAAATTGCTAGACAAGCCACCTCCAGTATTATAGTGACCATTGATAACCTTGTTGTTTTAACAACAATGGTTGCAAGAAAAGAGGCTGACCCTAGAAAAGACTTCTTTCCATTAGCAGTTTTCTATCAAGAGAAATTTTATGCAGCGGGTAAAATTCCTGGTGGATATTTTAAAAGGGAAGCGCGACCAACTGAGCAAGAGACATTAACCTCTAGGTTGATTGATAGACCAATAAGGCCATTGTTTCCAGAAGACTTTAAAAACGAAGTGCAAATATTTTGTACAGTCCTATCTGCTGACAAGAACATCAATCCAGATATTGCATCATTAATTGGTGCTTCTGCAGCTCTTTCCATCTCAGGAGTTCCTTTTCAGGGTCCTCTTGGAGCAGCAAGAGTTGGCTTTATTGATAGCAATTTTGTTTTAAATCCATCACCTACAGAGCTCGAAAACTCTATGTTAGATATGGTTGTGGCTGGAACAAAGGATGCTGTGCTTATGGTTGAATCAGAAGCCAGTGAGCTTAGTGAAGACATTATGCTTGGCTCAGTGCTTTTTGGTCACCAAGAGATGCAAAAAGTTATCAAGGCTTGTTCAGAGCTTAGAGCTAAAGTTAATCCTACACCTTGGGAATTCTCAGAAGATACGGTTACTGCAGAATTTACTGCAAATATTGCTGAATCTTTTACTGGCAACATTGCCGCAGCTTTCAAAATAGCAGATAAAGCAGATCGCGGTGATGCAATTCATGCTATCAAAGATCAAATTGTAGAAAAATATGCTGCTGATTTAGACGATCTAGAAAAAGGCAAATTGATGAATGCCTTTAAAGCTGTTGAGAAGGATGTTGTTCGCAAGAGCATTCTTTCGAATGAGCCAAGAATTGATGGTAGAGACCGTGATACGGTTAGACCTATTTATGTCGAGACTGATGTGCTTCCAAGCGCACATGGCTCTTCTTTGTTTACTCGAGGAGAAACACAAGCATTGGTTGTTGCAACTCTTGGCTCAACAAGGGATGCTCAGAGAATTGAAAGTCTTAATGGCGAGCAACATAATCAATTTATGCTGCATTACAATTTTCCAGCTTACAGTGTTGGCGAGATTGGCATGCCACTTGGGCCAAAAAGACGTGAAATTGGTCATGGTAATCTAGCAAAGAGAGCAATTAAAGCTGTGCTACCTAATCCAGAAGAATTTGGTTACACCTTGAGAGTTGTTTCTGAAATTACTGAGTCTAATGGCTCTAGTTCAATGGCCTCTGTCTGCGGCACCTCACTTTCACTCATGGATGCTGGTGTTCCAATCACTAATCCTGTTGCAGGAATTGCAATGGGCTTGATCAAGGAAGATGATAATTTTGCAGTGCTAACTGATATCCTGGGTGATGAGGATCACCTTGGCGATATGGACTTTAAAGTTGCAGGCACCAAAGATGGTGTGACTGCTTTGCAAATGGATATTAAGGTTCAAGGCATTACTGCAGATATTATGGAGTCTGCACTAGAGAAAGCTAAAAATGCAAGATTGCATATCTTGGAAAAAATGAATGCTGTGATCGCAGGACCTAAAGAATTATCTGATAGCACTCCTGCTATGAAGAAAATTACTGTTCATCAAGATAAGATTAAAGAGATTATTGGTAAAGGCGGTGCTGTTATTAAAGGCATGCAAGCAGATACCGGTGCATCTGTTGATGTGAATGATGATGGTGTTGTTACTATCTTTGGCGAAACTCAATCAATTATGCTTGCTGCTTTAGAGATCATAGAGGGCATCATCGAAGATCCCGAGTTAGACAAAATTTATGAAGGCAAGGTAGTCAAAATTGTAGACTTCGGTGCTTTTGTTAATATCCTCCCTGGAAAAGATGGACTTCTTCATGTCTCAGAGATTTCAGCTGAAAGAGTTGAGAATGTCTCAGATGTCCTGACAGAAGGTGATATTATCAAGGTTAAACTGATAGGTTTTGACCGTGGCAAGATGAAGCTTTCCAAAAAAGCTATCGAAGAGTAATCACTTAAATTAATAAGTCTTTTATAGGCTTATCACTATTTTATATAAAGTCAAGCAAAGCAACTTTTTAAGTTGCTTTGAATTTGCTTCATCCATACCGTCTGTGTTCATATAGGTAAGTTAACACCATATAAACCATAGGGGGAAATTATGGATAATGCATGGAGAATGATAAACGACCTAGTTAGTAACTTAACTGGTGTCATTACAGGTATCTTAGGCCTTGGCGTCGTGGGAGCTTTAGCTTTCGGTGATGTGTTTGGTCTAGATGTTATTGGAAACATTACAGCACTGGTTAATGACCTAGCTGGAATGGGCGTTACTGGATTGCTTGTATTAGCAGTTCTATATAGCCTGCTTAATAGATAAGCTTTGCTTAATCTAGTATTAAGAAGGGCTTAGGCCCTTCTTAATATTTTTTAAAATATAAATATGGATTTAAATCTTGCTCTTCAGAATATCAAAGAATTTATCACCAAGATAAATGGTGTATTAATTCCATTAGTCTCAGTTTCACTGCTGCTTGGGATTATCTTTGGCCCTTCAACGCCAGTTGTGGGAGAAGTATACACAAACGTTGCAACTATAATAAAAATGCTTGGAGAGGATGGCTTATTGGCTCTCATCTCAATCATCATTATTCTTGCCTACCTAAAGAAGTAACACTTTTTAGGAANTNTGGTTGGCTCTCAACCAATAAGTTCTTTTATCTTAATCAATGATGGTGGCTATGGGTGGAATTGAACCACCGACCCCAGCGTTATGAGTGCTGTGCTCTAACCATCTGAGCTACATAGCCAAGTTTGGAAATGATAAAGAAGTCCAATTATAAGTCAAACATTAAATTTAAAATGAATGACATCTCCATCCTGCACAATATAGTCCTTACCCTCAAGTCTTAGCTTTCCTTCCTTTTTAGCTCCAGCTTCACCTGCGCAGGCAATAAAATCTAAATAGGATATTATCTCCGCTTTGATAAAACCCCTTTCAAAATCAGTATGAATGACTCCAGCTGCTTGAGGTGCTGTGGCATGTTCATGAATAGTCCAGGCTCTGGATTCTTTGGGTCCAGAGGTGAAATATGTTTCTAGATTTAGCAGCTTATAACCGGCTAAAATAATTTTATTTAGGACTGGCTCATCCATACCCAGAAGTTCTAGATATTCTGTTTGTTCATCATCATCAAGGTTAGCCAGTTCATGCTCTATTTTAACAACAGCAGGAATTATATCTATTGAGTTTGCAACAGCATATTCCTTGATATCATCTAGTTTATTCTTTGAGTTATCATCTGATATATTGGCAATCAACAACATAGGTTTTGTCGAGAGTAAATTTAAACTGTTAATAAACGTAACTTCCTCTTCACTGAATGTATCTAGTTTTGGGAGGACGCCATGATCCATCATCTCTTTTAATGACTGAATGATTATTTGATCTAATTTAGCCTGGGCATCACCGGACCTAATTAATTTCTCTAACTTTAACAACCGTTTATCCAGGACTTCAATATCTGCAAAGATTAATTCTAAATTAATTGTCTCCACGTCACTTAATGGATTTACCTTTCCGTCTACATGCACTACGTTCTCATCCTCGAAGCATCTCACAACATGTAGAAGGGCATTCATCTCCCTGATGTTAGACAAGAATGCATTGCCTAAGCCTTCTCCCTTTGAGGCTCCCTTAACTAACCCTGCAATGTCTACAAAGCTCATCGTAGTTGGTATAACTTTTTCTGAATTTGTTATCGCATTAATTGCTAGCAATCTTTTATCAGGAACATTTACAATGCCAACATTAGGCTCTATGGTGCAAAATGGAAAATTTTCAGCAGGGATGGCGGATTTTGTAATGGCATTGAACAGCGTTGATTTCCCAACATTGGGCAATCCAAGAATACCGCATTTAAAACCCATAATTATCCTGTATGAAGTTGAAGTTGAACTCTTTCGATCTGTTTTTCAGTAAGCATCTCAATAACGCTAAGAAATGCTATATAGCTATCTGCTAATAGTTTCTTTTCTTGCGGTTTAAATTTTCCTAAAACCCAACTGGTTACGTCTTCTTTCTGACCAGGGTGGCCTATCCCTATTCTGATTCTAAGAAAACCACTACCCACAGAGCCTATAATACTTTTGAGCCCATTGTGGCCGCCGTGACCTCCTTCGATCTTTAATTTCAATGTGCCAATAGGCAAATCCAAGTCATCATGCAAGATCACAGTATTCATCAATTCCTGATTTGTATTCTTGATAATTTTATTTATTGATTGCCCAGATTCATTGACATATAAATTTGGATGCCCCCAAAGAATTTTTTCATCTCCTGAAATGGCAACAGATGCATCTAACTTATTTTTTATCTTGAGATCAATATTGTGTTCTTTGCAGTAGCTGATAACCCAGTCTTTGCCAATATTATGTCGAGTTTCAGTGTATTTCTGCCCAGGATTTCCTAAGCCAATAATACTTATATTAGGCACAGAGCTGCTGCAACTTAATTACTCTCTTCTGGGCTATCCGAAGAGCTAGTATCGTTTTTATCTTCTGATCCTTGCTCATCTCCACCGCCTTCACCATCCTCAGGTGTGATCTCAGCTTCCACCTCTTCAGCTCTAGGCGCATTCACTGAAACTACCATTTGATCATGCTCCTCATCCAGGCCTGGAATTTCTGCACCATCTGGAAGGTTCAATTCAGTCAAGCGAACAGATTCATTTAACAGAAGATTCGTAATATCTACCTCAATAGCCTCTGGAATATTTCCTGCTAAGCAGGCTATTTCAATTTCTGACATTGCCTTGGCAATAACACCGCCGTCAGTTTTCACGCCCTCACAATCCTCTTCACCAATAAATCTAAATGGAACCACAACTTTAAGTTTAGTTTTTCCAGATACCCTTAAGAAATCAGCATGTAAAAATTTGCCTTTAACTGGCTCTCTTTGTAGCTCTTTCAACACAACCTTTTCTTCTTGACCTTCTAGCTTAATTATCAATACCTGAGTATAGAAAAGTTCATTTTCTGAAGCCTTTGTTAACTCATTTAATCTCACTTTTATATTTTTAGACTCTTGTTCGCTGCCATAAATAATCGCTGGGACCATCGAGTCTTCTCTTCTAATTTCGCGAGTTTTATTTGTTCCAGTTCTAATTCTTAGATCTGCATTTAATATAATTTCATTTGACATAAGTTGTACCTTTAAACTTTTTACAAGAAAAGAGCGCTAAGCGACTCTTCATTGTTTAATCTTCTAATGCACTCAGCAATTGTTGGGGCAAGAGAAATGACGCGTATTTTACTGCATTTTTCTGCTTCTGTGGACAGTGGAATGGAATTGGTTACAACTAATTCATCAATGGCTGAATTGGTAATTCTTTCAATTGCAGGCCCAGATAGAACAGGATGAGTAATATAAGCCTTTACCTTAGCGGCTCCAGCATCTTTTAGGGCTTGGGCAGCATTGCAAAGCGTTCCAGCTGTATCAATTATATCATCTGGCACAATGCAGCATTTACCCGCAACATCACCAATGATATTCATCACTTCAGACTCGTTTGTGGTAGCTCTTCTTTTATCAATAATGGCTAGATCAGATTCATCTAAGAACTTAGCCAAGGCTCTGGCTCTTACGACGCCGCCAACATCAGGAGAAACAACTAATATTTGCTCACCAGTTGTAGAGCGTGATTTAATATCATCATGCATAATTTTTGTTGCATAAACATTATCAGCTGGCATATCAAAAAACCCTTGTATAGATTCTGAGTGAAGATCCACTGTTAGAACCCTATCAACTCCAACGGTATTCATCATGTCTGCAATGACTTTGGCGCTAATAGGCACCCTAGCAGATCTCACCCTTCTGTCTTGACGAGCGTAACCATAGTAAGGAAGGATTGCTGTAATTTTAGCGGCAGAAGATCTTTTGAGGGCATCTGTGATTAGCATTAGCTCCATCAAATTAGCATTGGAAGGCGCACATGTCGATTGAATCACGTAGGCTTCATGTCCTCTAACATTTTCAAGTATCTCAACTTTAATTTCGCCATCAGAAAATTTACCTAATTCAATGCTGCCTAGCTTTAGACCAAGGATGCTAACCACTTCAGCTGCGAGTTGCTTTGAGGCGGAGCCTGCAAATATTCCAAGAGTGGGCTTATTTATCATGATTGCTAAAATTGGCTGGGGTGGCTGGATTCGAACCAGCGCATGACGGGATCAAAACCCGTTGCCTTACCGCTTGGCTACACCCCATTATGTTATGTATTCTAATAATGGTGAACATTGTAATGGTTCACAAAAAAAGTGTCTCCATTTAGTTGGAATTTTTTTTAAAGTTTTTTTAATCTCGCCATGATCTTTGTACAGGCAAAACATTGTAGAGCCAGTTCCTGAGAGCTTAATCTCTTGCAAATGACTCAATTCCTCATATATTTTTTGGAGATCTTTGTTNCGAGCAAGAAACAGGGGCAGAAAAGAGTTACTACATTCCATACAATTCTCCGATATATCTGAATCATTTGATTCGTCCCAAGCAGCGAACATCTCTCTAGTAGATGAATGTATGTCAGGAGAAATAATTAAAAATTTTGAATCAACGCAGTCAGTCTCTTGCAGCACCTCCCCAATACCGCTTGCCATTGCATTTTTTCCAAATATAAAAAAAGGCACATCTGCTCCAAGTTTCACTCCAATATTCATCAGTTCAGTAACAGATAAGCCCAAATCATACAGAGTGTTAATGCCAATCAATGCAGCAGCTGCGTTTGAGCTTCCGCCTCCAAGACCACCCCCAATTGGAATATTTTTCGTGATATGGATTTTGCAATGAATGTCTAGCTGAGTATATTTGCGAAGAGAGCTGATAGCCTGATAAACAATATTATCTTTATTTTCAATATTGAGGGGAGAGTCAGTGCTAATCCAGCTATCAGAAGCATTGCTTTTTTGAATAGTCATCTCGTCAAATAAATTAATAAGTTGGAAGTGACTATGGATTTCATGCATGCCATCAAGCCGCTTACTCAGAACTTGAAGCATCAAATTCAATTTAGCGGGACAGACTAGCGTTATACCCTGATTCATTTGTTTAAAAACCCATAAACTGTCCATGCGCTAGAGGTAAGTTTCAGAGAAATTTTTTCTTGCGAACCTAGGCACGAAACCTTAAGTATTTCATTGCCCCAGCTTTGTTCCTGATCTAATATTTTAAAGCATCGATAAAAAACCTTGATGATTTCCTCTGCTTCCATATCACTAGCAAACTTGCTCAAACCATTGAAGCTGCTATGAGAGCGGAAGTGAGTTATTTGATTGTTTTTTTGATCAATTTCAGCTCTAAATACATTGCCATAAAAGGGTTTTTTAATCTGTATAATGTCCCTATCAAGTTTGCGATGGAGTGAAAGGTTGAGCGCAATAGCCTCATCTCCGTTACTAGCGAACAGCTTGCCAATCAAACTGCTATCAGCTTGATGTTTCGGGATTGAGGAGCAAGAGCAAACTAACACGGCAATACAAAGATTTTTTGTTATGGAATTACAGCTATTTGGCATAAATCATAAAACTACAAAGCTTTCAGAAAGAGAGCTTTTCATTATAAATGACTCTAACCAGGAAGAGTTTAAAAACTTTATAGCGACCACTTTTAATGATCGCATAGAGTCCTTCTTTGCATTATCCACCTGCAATAGAACAGAGATCTATTTTTACGCAAAAGAGTTAATGGCTGAAATGGTTATGCAGAAAACAACAGAATTCCTTGGCTGCAGCAAATCAATTATTGATGATTCATACACCTTGAGTGGAAATGAGGCTTTAGAGCACATGTGTTGTGTTGCAAGCGGGCTTGATTCTCAGGTTCTGGGTGAGCAAGAAATTTTTGGCCAGTTTAAAAAAGCCGTGCAATCCTTTGTGGATCTCAAAACAATTCATGGTAACTTTCAGCAAATTATTGATGAAGTGATTTCTATTGCTAAGGCAGCTAGAACAGAAACCAGCATAGGTGTGAACCCCTTGTCAGTTTCTGGATTGGCATTAAAGATCGTGAAGGAAATTTTTGAAGAGCCTCAGCAGCAGCAAGTCACTGTCGTTGGAGCAGGGCAGATGGCCATTGGCGTCTTGGAACATTTTCATAGCAATGGTATTCAACAAATTCAGGCAATTAATCGTACGAATAAAACTTTACATATTTCAGCATCTCTTCAACTCAATACCTCAAGTCTGAGCCAGCTTGCGACTATAATTACTTCCACTGATATATTGGTTGCATCGATTACTACCCCATTACCCATTATTGGAAAAGGCTTAATTGAGAATGCTTTTCGTCAACGAAGAAATAAGCCGATGCTTTTAATAGATTTAGGTGTGCCAAGAAATATTGAAGATCAAGTGCGAGATATAGAGAATGCATACTTGTTCAGCATCGAGGATATGGAGAAAGTGACTCAAGAAAATTTAGAAGAGAGAACCGGGGAAGCTAAAAAAGCACATGTTTTAATCGCAGATAAAGCAGCTTTAATTGGAAGTAATATCAATATTAAAAATACTCGCAGCGAGGCTTATCAAGCTCTAACTGCCATAGCAAAGAGTTTAAACCAAGAAGGCATTGAGCATATTATTAACTCTCCGGATCCTTTAGCAGAAATTCAAGCGAGACATCAAATCTCTGATGGTGAGCTACAATGCTTATCAAGCCTAACCCGCCATGCAATATTATCAATGATTAAGGAGATTAGAAGTGCTAGATAACTCTATTGTTTCAAAATTAGAAAGTCTTTTAACGCGCTCTGAAGAGATTAACACTGCACTTTCGCAAGAAGGTGCGACAGGCGACATGATTAAATTCACTCAATTGAATAAGGAGTATGCAGAGATTACACCTATTGTGGATCAGTTTAGGTCGCTGCAAGTTCTTGAGGACGAGCTATCAGGAGCAAAGGAGCTCTTGGACTCAGGTGATTCTGAGCTGATAGAGCTAGCTAAAAGTGATATCTCTCTCAGTGAAGAAAAAATCTTACAACTAGAAACAGATTTAAAGTTCATGCTCTTGCCCAAAGATGAAGCTGATGATGGCGCGGCTTATCTAGAAATTAGAGCTGGTGCAGGCGGTGACGAAGCTGCAATCTTTGCTGCTGATTTATTTAGAATGTATTCAAGGCTCTCTGAGAGACAAGGGTGGAAATTAGAGGTTGTTAATACTAAGTACTCAGAACCTAGCGGTCTGAAAGAGGCTGTTGTGAAGATTAATGGTCAGGGCGTTTTTAAGTTTTTGAAGTATGAGTCTGGTGTTCATCGGGTTCAAAGAGTTCCTGAAACTGAATCGCAGGGCAGAATTCATACCTCCACTGTNACTGTTGCAATTCTTCCTGAGGTTGCTGAGGTACAAGATGTAGAGATTGATAAGAGTGATTTGCGAGTTGATACTTACAGGGCATCGGGGGCAGGAGGGCAACATGTTAATAAAACTGACTCCGCGGTTCGCCTCACTCATATTCCAACCGGAGTTGTTGTTGAGTGCCAAGACTTACCATCGCAGCATAAAAACAAAGCTAAGGCCATGGCCTTGTTGGTAGCAAAAATTAAACAAAACGAAATTGATGAGCAGCAGAGCTCCATTGCAAGTGAAAGAAAGATATTGGTTGGGACAGGAGATAGAAGCGAAAAGATACGGACCTACAACTTTCCCCAAGGCCGCATCACAGACCACAGAATAAAACTAACCCAACATAACCTAGATCAAGTGATGGATGGAGACATGATTTCTATTTGCCAAGCATTAATTACAGAAAACCAACTTGCACTTCTCTCCAACCTAGAAAGCAGCACTTAATTGAGCGGCAGGCTTCAATTCTATTTCGCTGAAGCTCGAAAGCTTAGCTCTCACTATGGAACTCTGCCCAGGGACTTTAAATTCTTTCTACGCTCCCTCAAGATATCAGAGACTATTATTGCATTAGAGGATGACATACCAATCTCTCTCGAAGATCAGCAACAAATAGAAAGCTTTTTTCATGAGTATACGCAAGGCATTCCTTTGGATTATATTTTACAAGAATCTGCATTTTTTAATCATACTTTCTTTGTTGACTCTAGAGTGCTCATCCCGAGGCCTGAGACAGAATTGATGGTTGAAAAGGTCTTGAGACTGCCTTTAAGCAGTGACGCAGTAGTTCTCGAAGTCGGCACTGGTTCAGGGTGTATCTCAGTTTCCTTGGCACTGAGCAGACCCTCTTGGAGGGTCATTGCTTCAGACATATCTGCTGAAGCCTTAGAGGTAGCACAAATCAATTTAAAGAAATTTGAAGTTGTAAATTTACAACTTATTTACTCAAATTGGTTATCATTTGCTCGATTCAATTCAGTGGAATTAATTATTTCAAACCCTCCATATATTCACCCAGATGATGAGCATCTCAAAGATCTTATCCACGAACCTATATCAGCATTAGTTACCCCGAATGGGCTTAATAGCTTTAAAGAGATAGCCAAACAAGCAATGCATGCATTGAAATCTGGTGGGCAAATAATGTTTGAGCATGGGCATACACAAAAAGATGAAGTCATGAGCATTCTTCATGAGGAAGGCTTCATCAATATTGTCTCAAATCAAGATCTGCAGGGTTTAAATCGATTTGTTCTTGCAGAGAAATAAATAAATTTTTTGAAAGGTTATCTCGTGATTTTGCAGTGAGCAATTTCAGCTTCCTTGAGCCTGCGTATGATAAGATTTCATTTATGAAAAGGTGAGCTTTAATCCTTTCTTTGGTAGAGTATTTAAATAAATTGAATTCAGAATAGGGGGAATTATTCGATGAAAGGCAATATGATGAACTGGGATCTAACAATTCCGCAGGCAATTTCTCATGCAGAGAAATATAACTTTGATGGCAAATTAATCTCCAGAGAAGTTGATGGCTCCATTACCTCCACCACATATGGCGCATCTATAGATAGATCAAAAAAACTGGCCAATGCTTTAATAAAACTTGGAGTCAAACAGCATGACAGAGTAGGAACGATCGCATGGAATAATAGCAGGCATTTTGAGACTTATTTTGCTGTATCTGGAATGGGCGCAATTCTTCATACGATGAATCCAAGATATTCAGCCGAACAATTAATTTATATTTTGAATCACGCAGAAGACAGGGTCTTAATTTTAGATCCCACATTTATCCCTTTAATCGAATCGATTCAAGACAAATTGCAATTTGTAGAGGTGATGATTATTGCTTGCAACCAAGAGTCAATCCCGGTAAATACCCTTAAAAATACCCTTGCGTTTGATGAGTTAATCCAAGATGAGCCCGCCTTTTTTAACTGGCCAGTATTGGATGAAAACACCGCTGCTTCCTTGTGCTACACCTCTGGCACAACGGGCAATCCGAAAGGAGTTCTGTATTCACATAAATCTACAATTTTGCATGCTATTACAATAGCAGGATCGTTAGGATTTAATTCGTCTAGCTCAGTCTTGCCAGTGGTTCCAATGTTTCATGTGAATGCATGGGGAGTTCCTTATGCAGCACTCATTAACGGATTCTCATTAACTCTTCCAGGGCAGGCGCTTGATGGCGAATCACTATTTGAGCTCATTGAACAAGAATCTGTTGATTCCTTGCTGGGAGTGCCAACTGTATGGCTTGGTTTACTTAAATATCTAGAGGATAAAGGCAAAAGACTGGATTCTGTAGATCAAGTTCTTGTAGGCGGCTCTGCTGCACCATATGCGATGATTAAGGCATTTGATGAGCAGCATGGCGCATTTTTAACTCATGGCTGGGGCATGACTGAAATGAGCCCTTTGGGCACTATTAATGCCCCGACTAAAAAAACTTTAAGCATGCCGACGGAAGAAAGATATCAATTGCAGACAAAACAAGGATACCCATTGTTTGGAGTCGAAATCAAAACTGTAAATGATCAAGGTGAAGAGCTTCCTCGAGATGGAGAGACTAGCGGCGCTCTTAAAGTAAAAGGCCCATGGATTATGCATACATACTATAAAGCTGAAGAATCTGCAGTCGATGATGGCGGTTGGTTTGACACAGGAGATGTTGCAACTATTCACTCAGATGGCTGCATGCAAATAGTTGACAGGGCAAAAGATGTTATTAAAACCGGCGGAGAGTGGATTAGCTCCATTGATCTGGAGAATGCGATCTTGAGCCATGACAATGTTTTAGAGGCATGCGTAGTAGGCGTACCCCATCCAAAATGGGATGAAAGACCCTTATTATTTCTTATAACCAAAGATGGAAATCCCATTGATCCAGAAGAAGTGAATAACTTCTTAAAAGAAAAAGTGGTGAAATGGTGGTTGCCGGATGATATTATCTTTGTTGATGAGTTACCTCATGGCGCAACAGGTAAGCTGCTTAAAGTGGAGTTGAGAGAACAATATAAAGATCATTTAATGGAGAGGTAAGATGGCATTAACTATAGTAAAACCTGAGAATATTGCAGAATATATAGGTAAAGATTTAGGAACCACAGAGTGGTTTACAGTTGATCAAGATAGGATCAATAAATTTGCAGAAGCCACCGAGGATCATCAGTTTATTCATGTAGATCCCGAACAAGCAATACCAATATTTGGCTCAACTATAGCGCATGGCTTTCTTTCTCTAGCTTTAACCGCAGGGATTGGACAAGACATTGCTCTAGTGGTGGAGGGCGCAAAAATGGGGTTGAACTATGGCCTTGATAAGGTGCGTTTTTTGAGCCCAGTTCCAGTTAACTCTCGCATTCGAATGAGCTCTGTTGTCATGGACATTACCGAAAAAAACCCAGGACAATTCTTGGTAAAATCTTCGGTCACCATGGAGATAGAAGGGGTTGAGAAGCCAGCCTTTATTGCTGAAACTTTGTCTATGTGGGTTCTCTAAGAAAGCTTCTTTTTTAACAGTTCGTTCACTACCTGAGGGTTTGCCTTTCCTTGGGTTTCCTTCATGACTTGCCCAACAAAAAAACCAAATAGCTTATCTTTACCATTTTTATATCCCTCGACCTGAGTGGGGTTTCCTTTGATCACTGAGTTGATAATCTTCTCAATCTCCCCATCATCTGAGATCTGCTGCAAGCCTTGATCATCTATAATTTCGTCTGGCGTCTTGCCGCTAGAATACATCTCTTCAAAAATGGATTTAGCTATTTTTCCAGAAATTGTCTGATCATCAATGCGATTAATTAGCATCGCAAGATTCAAAGGAGTAAGTTTGGATTCATGAATTTCAACATTATCCTTGTTTAAGAACGCGCTTATTTCGCCAATCAACCAATTGGCCAGCAAAGAATAGTTTTTCAATTCTTGTGCAGATGATTCAAAAAAATCTGCCATAGCTTTTGAGGATGCCAGAATTTTTGAATCATAGCTTGTTAGACCGAACTCACTTGCGAACCTTAGCTCTTTGTCTTTGGGTAGTTCAGGAAAATTATCTCTGATGTCTTGCATCTCTTTATCAGAAATTACGACTGGCAGTAAATCTGGCTCTGGAAAGTATCGATAGTCATTTGCAAATTCTTTAGATCGCATTGGTCTAGTTTCATCTTTAATACTGTCATACAAACGTGTTTCCTGAGTGACGCTCTCACCTTTTTCTAGCTGCTTAATTTGGCGTTTAATTTCAAAGTTAATTGCTTTTTCTATGAATCTAAAAGAATTAATATTTTTAATCTCTGTTCTGGTGCCTAATATTGGATCACCAATCTTTCTAATAGAAACATTGGCATCACATCTCAGGGATCCCTGGGACATATTGCCATCTGAAACATCTAAAAATGTTACCAATTGATGCAAAGCTTTCATATAGGCTACAGCTTCTTTTGCATTGGATAGCTCAGGCTCTGATACTATCTCAAGCAATGGAGTGCCAGCTCTATTTAAGTCAATTGCAGAATAACCTTCAAATTCATCATGGATAGATTTACCAGCATCTTCCTCAAGATGTGCCCGAGTAATATTAATAGTTTTATTAGTTCCATCCTCAAGTTCAATATCAATTGTGCCTCCTAAGACAATAGGTAGATCCATCTGTGTTATCTGGTAGCCCTTAGGCAGATCAGGATAGAAATAATTCTTTCGATCAAAGACTGAGGTTTGATTAATTTGAGATCCCACAGCCATCCCAAATCTAATCGCTTTGTAAAATGCTTCTTTATTAACTGAGGGCAATACCCCGGGCAAACCGCAATCAATTAAATTAACATTGGTGTTTGGGCTTTGCCCAAAAGTAGTCGATGCTCTTGAAAAGAGCTTTGTTTTTGTTGAAAGTTGAACGTGAGCTTCTAACCCAATAACAGTTTCCCAGGTCATCCAAAATCCTCCATATTGGGCTTCATTAGATGAAACTCAGAGTGTTGCTGAAATATATGCCCAGCATTTAAGATCTGATCTTCTCGAAGAAAATTTCCTATTAATTGAAGCCCTACTGGCAAAGAGCTTACTGTGCCATGAGGGATTGAGATCGCAGGAAGGCCAGCTAAGTTAGCTGATATTGTAAAAAGGTCCTCTAGGTATAGCTCTACGGGATTTTGACTACCCTTGCTGCCAAAGCCAAACGCAGTATTTGGGGAGGTGGGAGTCATAATTAGGTCAACTGAGTTAAAAGCATTCTCAAAATCATTTTTAATTAGCCTTCTGACTTGCTGAGCTTTTTTATAATAAGCATCATAATATCCTGCAGATAAAGCATATGTGCCTATTAGAATTCTTCTTTTAACCTCATCGCCAAAACCCTCGCTTCTAGATTTAATGTATAAGTCAGCTAAATCTTTGGGCTGCTCTGTTCGGTGGCCAAACTTTATCCCGTCAAAACGAGATAGATTGGAGGAGCATTCTGCCGGTGCAATGGAGTAATAAGTTGGCACAGATGCAGAGATGTTAGGTAATGATACCTCCACAAATTCTACACCAAGGGATTCATAGAGCACTTTAGAATCCTCAAATCTTTTTTGAACCTCTGTATCAAGGTCCCCTAGATTAAACTCTTTAACAATCCCAAATTTCAATCCCTTGAGTGACTTGTTAAGAGATTGAGTGAGATCGTGGCTCTCCACATCTAGCGACGTAGTATCTTTTGGATCATGACCAGACATAATATTAAGCAAAATTGCACAATCTTCTGCAGTCCTGGCAAGGGGACCAGCTTGATCTAGGCTTGAGGCAAAGGCAATCATCCCCCATCTTGACACTCTTCCATATGTTGGTTTTATTCCTGTGATCCCACAATGCGCAGCAGGTTGGCGAATGGATCCACCTGTATCAGTGCCAGTGGCTGCAGGAATAATACCAGCGGCGACTGATGCAGCAGAGCCACCAGAACTACCTCCGGGAACATATCCTTTTTTCCAGGGGTTGTGCACATTCCCAAAAAAACTAGTTTCATTGGAGGAGCCCATAGCAAACTCATCCATGTTTGTTTTACCTATGGTAATTGAGCCAGCTGCCTCCAAATTAGATACTGCTGTTGCCGAGTAGGGAGGGATAAAATTAGATAGAATTTTCGAAGAACAAGTTGTTCTTAATCCCTCAGTGCAAAATAAATCTTTTTGACCCAAAGGTATGCCTGATAATACAGAATTTTTGGCAGCATTCTGATCAATCTCAATAGCTTTTTTTATGCTCGCTTCTTTATTCATGGTCACAAAGCAATTCAATGCTTCTAACTTACTTGCCAGTTGCAGCGTTTCTTTCGTTAGCTCTTCAGCCGAAATAGCTTTGGTATCAAGCATAGCTCGAAGCTCTAGTATGGACTTGAATTGAATACTCATTCAACAACCCTCGGAACTAAAAAATAATCATTATTGGAATTAGGAGCATTTTGAAGAAATTTTTCTTTTTGATTGTCGGAATTGAGAATATCTTCATGTTTAAACGCAGTCTTCTCTAAGGGACTATATAACGGCTCAATATTGTCCGTATCTATCGAGCTCAGCCCCCCAATTAACTCTATAATTGTCTCTAGATCCTGCTCTATTTTTTGTGCTTTATCTGCATCAATTTCCAGCCTGGCTAGATAGCAAATAGTTCTGACGATTTCTTGGTCCATATGATATTATCTTAGATTGATGCGCAATATTAAACTAAAAGCATCATTAATTGTATTTTTTGAAGGAACATCACATTGGATTTCAACTTATTTAAAACTATTCGAGGCTTGTTTTCAAATGATCTATCCATTGATCTTGGTACCGCGAACACACTGATTTATACAAAAGATATTGGCATTGTTTTGAATGAGCCTTCGGTGGTCGCAATTCGAGAGAGCAAAGGTCAAAAAACAGTTGTTGCTGTGGGTCATGAAGCAAAGAAAATGCTAGGCAGAACTCCTGGAAATATTAAGGCTATCAGACCTCTCAAAGATGGAGTAATTGCAGATTTTCAGGTCACAGAGAAAATGCTCCAGCATTTTATTGCAAAAGTTCATGAGCAGCGATTTATCAAGCCTAGCCCCAGAGTCTTGGTGTGCGTTCCATGTCGATCTACGCAGGTTGAAAGACGTGCGATTAGAGAGTCTGTTTTAGGTGCCGGCGCAAGAGATGTCAAATTAATTGAAGAGCCAATGGCAGCAGCAATAGGAGCAGGCCTTCCTGTCGAAGAGGCTAATGGTAATATGGTGGTTGATATTGGTGGCGGAACTTCTGAAATTGCTATTCTCTCTTTAAATGGTGTGGTCTATGCAGAATCTGTCAAAATTGGGGGCGATCTTTTGGATGAAGCCATATCATCATGGGTCAGACGTAATTATGGGTGCGTCATAGGAGATTCCACTGCAGAGAAAATTAAATACACCATTGGGTGCGCCTCACCAGATTCAGAAGAGCTAGAGATGAATGTGACGGGAAGAAATTTAGCCGAAGGCATTCCAGAAACTTTTATTCTAAAAAGTTCTCAAATATATGAAGCTATGAAAGATCCTCTCTCAGGGATGGTGCGCGCCATTAGAACAGCGTTAGAGCAATCACCCCCAGAGCTAGCAGCAGATATTGCAGAAAGAGGCATCGTCCTCACTGGAGGAGGGGCCTTAATGAGAGGTTTGGACCAATTGATTTCAGCCTCCACTGGTATTCCAGTTATTGTGGCCGAAGACCCTCTTACTTGTGTTGCAAGAGGTGGCGGCAAAGCTTTAGAAATTATAGATAAATATAATATTGATTTGCTGTCAACCGAATAACTAATTAGATATGGCGAGAGTCACGCCGACACATACACCTGCTACTAAATATATTTTAGCCTGCTTGCTCGCTATAACTTTGCTTTTAAGCGATATTAACTATCAAACTTTCTCCTCCTTGAGGGGTGGTGTGCAAGCTACTGGAATATACTCTCAATTATTCTTGGGAAGTTTGTTTTCAAGACTGCTAGCATTTAATACCTTGAATGAAGATAAAAAAACCTTGATCAGGGAAAATCATCAGCTCAGAGATCAGCTGCAGCTATTTAAAAATAAGGTATTTTTAGAGAAGCAGCTGCAACTAATTCGCACAGATCTTCTTGATTTGGAGCATGGCCTTCAGAATCTCATGGATGTCGGTCAAGTTAGGATATTTAAAATCGGATCATTTGGATTAGCAAACTATCTTTGCTGTTCGAAACATATCTTGCATCTCCAAAACCCAAATCAACTTAATGTTTTAAATAATCTTCCAGTAGCTATAGATAAGACTTTTATTGGCCAAACAAAGACACAACACCTAGGCTTGATTGAGGTCATTTTATTTTCAGATATTTCTCATGTTCTGCCAGCAAGCATTAACGGACTGCCATGCAATGCTCAAGGTGCAGGCCAGCCCATGCTGGCAAGATGTACAGTTACAGCAGATTCAATAGAACCTGATATTGAAACAACTAGTCCTGTTTTAACATCTGGCCTAGGAGGTGTTTTTCCAAAAGGTGTAAGAATTGGTAGTGTGCAAAGCATTGATAAGATTTCTCTTGACGAATTTAGCATTGAAATTAGGTTAGATGGCAATCCAATAAATCATAGTTACTTTGGCGTTTTAGGAGGATCATGAAACTCTCCAGTCACCTCTTTATATTCCTAACTATTTTTAGTGGTTTTTGGTTGGACAGCGTTATTGCTACATTTAACATAAGAACATATATCACTTTATTAGAAGGCATCCCTTATCTTGTTGAGACATGTATTGGTTTTTTAATTCTATCTTATTGGATTTATGCTCTTCCAGAGAAAATTCAAAGTTCAGCTGCATTATTTTATGGGCTGCTGATAGACCTTTTTTTTGGAAGCGCAATTGGTTTTAATATGTTATTTTTTTCTGGGATTTCATACGTTATCCATGTTTATGTTTTTCGTTTTAGAATATTTTCTTATTTGCAACTCATCATTTTTTTTGGAGGAGCATCTATATTTTACATAGCATGTAAGTATTTAATTTTTTCTCCTGCAAATTACTCATACTTGTTACTACTTGTTAGTTTTTTTATTAATGCATTGTTATGGCTCCCTATATATTATTTAATGCGGAGCATGAGAAGAACATTTCTTTAGGAGTTAGGTAGATGAAAAAGCTCCTTATTAATACTTTGCTTTCAGCCTCCATCTTAAGTTGGGCATTATTTTTCATACTCCTGACGCTCATGCTGTTTCCTGGCCCAATTGTTAACCAAATAAGCAATGCGCTGCCAGGTTCATATAATATTTCATATTCAAAGCTTATTAATCATGGCTCGCCTCTTAACCCAAGGCTCAACTTTACCAATCTTGAGATTGTAAAGGACAACGTTACATTGCTTGAAGCAAAAACACTTGAGATAGGAGTGAGATTGTCACTGAATATAATATTCGGTCGCATGGAGTTAAATTCCCTTGTCATAGAAGATGCTTTTATTCTGCTGAAGAATTCTACTGAGGCCCCCTTGTCTAAGCTAAAAGTAAATTTTTCTTATAATGTTTTTCTAGATATTTCAAATTTTTCTCTTTTGAACAACGACACGAGTATGGTGGCAAATGGTCAATTGAATGGCTTATTACCTGGACTGGCAAATGGATATTTTAATATTACTCATGGCGAGAAGATTAGCAATTTTTCTGTGAGCTCGGATGGGGTTTCTTCTAATTTTTTACTGAGCTTAAAAGAGTTTAACTGGATGCAATTCTCAATTAATCCTCTTCATGCACCATTCAGATCTATGCGTTTTGGAGTCAACCTATTAGGTTCTATGGGCGCACAGGATTCAATGATAAAGGGTTCTACCAGCTATCAAGATACTAATTTTGGTAGCTTCTTAGTAAAACAAAACTATGGATCGTTTGAATTCCAGTCCAATGACAGAGTGGCTTCTTTGCGCCTACATCAGTTTCTTCAACCCTTTATTGATGATGAATATCCTATTTTATTTGATCGCATCACATCGTCTATCAGCATCCCAAAACTCTTCTTCAATACTCAAGTATTAGAGCAAAAAAGACCTTACTTTTCTAATCTGGGTTTGGAGAATTTGACTGCCTCCTATGATCGTGGAACTTTAAAATATTCAGCCGAAGTAAGCACTCTAGACTTAGTAGATATATATTTTTCTAAAATTATCAATCTTAAAGGTGGCTTTTCAGGAGTGGATGATAAGATCAAATTCACCATATCACCATCTCAGTCCTTTATTACCGATGGCGAGCATGCACAGCACCCTCTAGAAATTAATGCTCAAGGCAGCTTTGTTGACAAAGAACTTTATCTCAAAGGCAAGATTAATGAGCTGATAGGAGACTTGAGTTTTATTTTAAGTCTCACTGGGGACCAAAAGAAGCCGCTTACTCTAAAATTATCAGGAAAAAATATATCTAAAAACTTTATTCTGACTGCAATTCCAGGACCTCTTGGCAAGGTAAGAAATTTTATTGATATGAGCGTTGAAACTGGCAGGTTAAATAATATCTTTCTTGATTACTCATCCTCCAGTAACTTGCAGGCCCAAAATTTAATCTTGAAATTATCAATGGAAAGTGCGGGATTAGAATTAGCCACTGATACTAAGCTTATATTTAGCAAGAATATCGTTGAAATCAATAATAATAACTTGTATTTTTTTGGGTCACCCGGAACGGTTAACCAGCTTCCTATCAAATCTATGGTTGGCGAATTAAACTTTCAGGATCAAATACTTAGATATGCATCCACCCATACTTTTTCAGCTTCTGATTTTAAAATGGTTCTTAATAATTCTGATATGCCGCCAATCAATCTCAATTCTGGAGGGTTAAGCAAGGGTCATTTTAATCTCTTATCTCGAGAGCAGTATAATTTTTCATCAATCTACATAAAAGATTTTTTCTTGCCTTTATACCAAGAAAACTCATTGAGCATTTTGGGCGGGCAGGTATTTATCTCAAATCTTAATCAAGTCAACGGCTTCTTGAGCGGGCGATTATTGGAAGAAGATATTGATATTTCTCTTCAAGGTAAAAATTTACTAAGCTCATATGAGCTAGACTTTCAGGCAGATTTAAAGCTACAACCGCAAGATTTTTTACCTGCATCATCCTTGGGGCAGTTATCTGGTAAAGGTGCTTTTGTGTTTGAGCTAGGTGTGCATAAAAATATGCCTCCCACTCTTAATATTTTCTCTAACTTGGAGGGCATTGAGTTAGATTCCCAATTTTCATTTTTAAACAAGAAAAAATTACGAGTTCTTCCTACTCAAATTACCATTTCTAATTTTATTGATCCTGAAATTTATCTTTCAAATGAATTGATAGATTTACATCTTCACTCTTTAAACAAACCCCAAGGCTATATTGCCATTGGTCAAGCATTGCCAGCACAATTTACTTATTTAAAAAAAACTACAGGCCTAAATATTTATCTTTTAATAAATGAGTTGAACGCTGCGGTGATAAGTAGCTGGCCTTCCATGCAATCAGATAATAGCAATCAATTTATAGAGAATGTTGTAGTTGAAATTAAGAATTTTGAAATGCTTGGCAATCAATACAATCAAGTAACAGGGATTTTTTCATTAGATGCTGGCAATCTAGAGGGCAATATTAAGAGCAAAAATTTGAATGTAATTTTGAAGCAAGATAGCTCTGGTTTTGTGAGTGCAGAATTCAATAATACTCATATTCAAGATGCTAGTTTTTTACATTTGAATACTAGCTCTCAAAATATACTCAATCTTAATGCAAGACTTATTGCTAAAAATTCCTCTCTCGGTGCTTTTAAAATTCAATCCTTGGATATGTATCTTTTAAAGAATAAGCACCTCACAACCCTCAATAATATTCATTTACACTCTAATTTAATGACAGTCTCACCTCTTTCTCAAGATATGAATGCATACTTTGCTCATAATAGCCGGTCTGAGACATATAAACTGAGAGGGACCTATTTACTCAAAGATTCCTCTAAAATTCCATTAATTAAGGACTTTGCAAATTTCTCATATTTTAATGGTGATATTAATTTGCAGTGGACGGACTTACAGAGACTGCAGAACATCGAGGGCAGCCTGAGCTTTACTCTAAAAGATCTCTTGGTTGAGAATAAAACCTCAACATCCGTAGCTTTTAATTTGCTGGGAATTTTAAATTTAAAAAATATTCTTGGCAAGGTTGCAAATCTAGACCTCACACTGAATGAGTTCACTGCCACCCAATTAAATAGAGTTCAAGGAGATTTGATGTTTAGTCAATCAAAGGCTAGATTATCGTCACCAATGTTTATAGAAACCAATACAGCAAAAATGAGATGGNTAGGTCAGATCAATAAGAATAATCAAGGCGAGCTTAATGCATTGGATTTAAGTTTAGATCTCAGAATTAGATTAGGGGAAAATATACCTTGGTATGCAGCTCTGCTTGGAGGGATTCCTGCAGTAGCAGGCTCTGCAGTAATAAGTGAAGTATTTGAAAAGAATATTGATAGCCTATCTAATTATCAGTATAAAGTATCTGGACTCCTCGCAAATCCAAAGATCCAAAGAATTAATTAATTCAAGTTAAGAATATGGTTGCCAATCCCAGGAATGAGAAGAAGCCAATAACATCAGTAACCGTGGTAACCACTACGCTGCCAGCAATTGCAGGGTCTTGATTAAACTTTCTTAGAATCATAGGTACAAAAATTCCTGCCACAGCGGAGGAGATAAGATTGATCACCATTGCCACAGAGATCAGCACAGAGATTACAATCTCATGGAACCAAAGATAGGTTATTCCGCCTACCAAAATAGATAGTAAAATCCCATTGACGATTGACACTGCTAACTCTCGTTTAAATAACCAATTAATATTAGTAGAATTTATTTGCTGCAAAGTAAGGCCACGAATCATAATGGTTAGAGTTTGAGTCGCTGCTACACCTCCCATGCTCGCCACTATAGGCATTAAAATAGCCAAGTAAACTATTTGATCTATGGTGGCTTGAAACAAGCTAATGGTGAGTGAGGCTATAAAAGCGGTGATTAGATTAATTGAGAGCCATAGCATCCTGCTTCTTGCAGCTCTTGCAGGAGCCGCAAATGTGTCTTCAGCAATACCAGCCATCCCAAGAAAATTTTGATCAGCATCCTCACGAATAACATCAACTACATCATCAATGGTAATTCTACCAATTAAATTTGAGTCTTCATCTACCACTGGAGCTGATACCCAATCATTTTGCTCAAACAATCTGGCAACATCTCTGTCACTCACATCAGCCTTTAATGGCTGGGTTGCTGTCTCCATGAGCTCTCTAATATTGAGGATTGGTTCAGAGACCAGAATGGTAGAAATAGGCAGAGAACCTAAATATTTATTTTCTCTGGAAACCACAAAAATTTGATCTGTATTTTTTGGCAGTTCTTTCTGGGCTCTTAGGTATCGCATCACCACTTCAAGGCTATGCTTTGGCCTAACACTTATGATATCAGTATTCATCAAGCCTCCAGCAGAATCCTCTGGATAGATTAATGCTTCTGTGATTCTTTGTCGGTCCCGCTTAGACATCGCGGACAAAACATTTTGTGTTTTGCTGTAGGGAAGAGTTTGGAGAATGTCTACAATCTCATCTAGCTCTAAGTCTTCTATAATTTGGATAAGCTCTGCGGTAGAGATTTCAGCAATTAATTCTTGCTGAATCTCATCGTTAAGCTCCGAGATAATTTCACCCTCATCTTGAATCTCAATCATGGACCAAAGTAATTTTCTTTCTTTTGGAGGAAGTGATTCCAGGCTATGGGCTATCTCAGGTGCCTGCATATTTGCAAGCATTCTTTTAAGTTGGTTTAAGGATGAGCTGACATCTTTACCCTGAATGCTTTTCAGCAACTCATCTGAAGGAAATTGATGTGGAACGATATCACTCATAATCTTAATTCTAACTCAAGCCACAGAGGTTTTATCTTTTTCTTGAGTTGGGAATATTGAGTTTCGTTCTATACTTTGCAATAGTTCTTCTGGCTAAATTAAATCCTCTTTTATTTAATATTTCTACTAATTTTTGATCACTGAGTTTTTTCGGACTATTGCCAATTACCCTTTTGATTTCTTCCATCAATTGCTGAGGAGTGACCTTTCTTGTTTTAGATACAGAAGCAGATAAAAGAGATCTCATAGATAAAGCCCCCTTAGGGGTTTGAATGTATTTTGCTCTCAGAATTCTTGAGACTGTAGATGGGCTAAGGTTTAGCTCTTTTGCTAACTCTAAGTTGGTCAAAGAATTAAGTTGTAAAGACTGCCCAACTAAAAATTCTGCCTGTTTTTTGCAAATTAACTCACCAACTTCTCGCACTGTTTCATTTCGCTTTTCTACTGACCTGATTAGCCATTTTGCATCAGTAATTTTTTCTTGTAGAGCCTTGTTAGCAGCATTTTTTTTATCTTTTACTAGCTGCTCTAGCTCAGAATCTATTTGCAATTGCGGGAAATCATTTTGGATGAATTGAATCTCTAGCTCATTTTTTAGTGACAATATTTCAACATCTGGATAAATCATTTGAGTTGATTCAAAGCCTAGGCCGGGGGACAAGTCACAGGCTTTGATTAAAGATAAAGTGTGTTGAATGAGTTCTACAGGAAATTTATTTGATAGGCTAGATTTTACATGCTCAAAATTTTTAAAATCAGGATTAAATAAAATTTCTTGCACTAATTCTTGTTGATTTTGAGGAAGATTTTTTCTTTTTAATTGAATATGTATTACCTCCTTAAAGCTTCCTGCTCCAACTCCTGCAGGCTCCAAATGCTGAATAATGTTTTCTAAAACCAGTTGAATCTCATCAAGCGAACTCTCAAATTCAAGCAATTCTTCTAGCTCATGAAGGTCAATGTTAAGTATGCCACTTTCATCTAATGAGTGAACGATGCACGCCGCGATCTTTTTTTCTGAATTGGTTAACCCAAGATCCTCTAATTGATTTTGAAGGTGGTCGGTAAGAGTAATCATCTCTGCTATATTTGACATGAAATCACTGTCATGCCCTGAGGCTAAAGTTTCATCGGACTCTTTTTTTATAATAAAGGGGTTATTCTCAATCTCTGCATTGATCTTATTAATAATCTCAACCCTAGAGAGCTGCAGCAGATCGATTGATTTTCTTAGTTGAGGAGTCATTGAAAGCTGCTGCTTTTGTTGAAACTCCCTGACTAGCTTAATGGCCATGTGTTAGGTATACATATTTCCAAAATATGTTTTTGTAACCAGGTCATTCCCAATAAGATCTTGAGCTGTGCCCTCTGCTATGACTTGGCCTGCATCCATAATAATTGCACGATCACATAAATTTAATGTTTCCCGTACATTGTGATCAGTAATTAATATTGAAATCCCTCGAGCTGCAATTCTATTGAGTAAACTTTTAATATCCTCTATTGCTATAGGGTCAATGCCAGCAAAAGGCTCATCTAGCAACAAGATGCTTGGATCACATGCTAGAGCTCTTGCTATCTCTACCTTTCTTCTTTGACCTCCTGAAAGCAATCGTCCCTTTTGACACAAGATATCTCCAAGGCTGAATTCTTCCACAACCATATCAAAAAAACTGTTTTGATCTGCCTGGGCGTGAATTCTAAGCTCGGCAATGCCTCGAAGATTTTCTGCTACAGTTAAGCCTTGAAAGATTGAGGCTTCTTGAGGCAAGTAACTCAAGCCCACCAAAGACCTTTTGTGCATTGGGAGATTAGTCACAATATGACCGTCAATTTCCACGCACCCCCTATCAGGAAATAGTAACCCAGCAGCAATATAAAATGCAGTGGTTTTCCCTGCACCATTAGGGCCAAGAAGCCCAACAATTTCATTCTTACCTACACAGAAGCTAACATCAGAAAGAATGCTTTTTCCAGCAATATTTTTATCAATGGTTGTTAGGGTTAGTCTATTTTCAGTCATTGGCATTTATTTGATAGGTAATATTTTGTGAAAAAATAGAGCGGTTCTCGCTAAATAACTCTGCATTTCCCACCATTTCCATTGAAAGATTTGGAAAAATAATTAACCGATCTGCTGTACCATTTATAGTTTGATCTATTGAGGAAAGAGACGCAGGACTTCCTACAATTAGTAAACTTTCTTTTCTAAAGTCTAGCAAACCACTCTCTCCTATAATTGTAAAATCACCAAAAGCAATCTTTAAACTCCCGCTTAAGCTTAACTGATCACTNGTTTCATCAAGAGTTACCCTTTCAGCATAAATAGATATATTTTTAAAATTGACATGCTCGCTGCTCAAAGCTTGAGGCACTGAGAAGAAGAGCATCAGGCATATAAAAGAGTGCAGAGTGAATCTCATTCTGAGTATTAAATAATTCCTGATTCTAGGAGCTGATGCATGGTAAGAATACCACTGACATTTTCTTCCTCACCTGTTACCACCAGAGTAAAAATCTTATTTCTTTCCATAATCTCCGCAGCGTCTATTGCTAATGAGTCATGTGAGATGGTTTTAAATTCTTTTGTCATCACAGATCCAATAGAGGTCTTAACCAAATCTTTATCTTGGCTCAAGCATCTGCGCAAGTCACCATCTGTAAAAATACCAATAACTTTTTGGCCATTTGAAACTAATGTTAGACCCAGTTTCTTATGAGTGACTTCTATCAAAGCTTCTTTTAGAGACGCGCTCTCTAATACCACGGGGGCATGATCATTCATGATTGCAAGGTCTCTCACTAATGTTGTTAATTTTTTTCCAAGCTGCCCGGCTGGATGGGATTTTGCAAAATCCTCTGGCGTAAACCCCCGATGATCCAGTAGCGCAATGGCAAGAGCATCTCCGAAAACGAGTGAAAGAGTAGTGGAGGATGTTGGAGCTAAATCCAGGGAACAAGCCTCTTTGTTAGCCTTAACCATAATATTAATTTCTCCTGCCTTGGCCAGAGTGGAGCTAAGATTATTAGTAACAGTGAAGATGTGTCCAGCACATCTTTTTAATGCAGGTAAAACTTCCAATATTTCCTTTGTCTCCCCTGAATTAGAAAAAATTAAAACAGAATCTTTTTTTTCTATCATCCCAAGATCGCCGTGCGCCGCTTCTGTTGGGTGAATAAAGAACGAGGGGGTTCCTGTGCTAGACAGCGTTGCTGATATTTTTTGAGCAATATGACCAGATTTACCAATGCCCATTAAGACAAGCTTACCTTCAGTATTTAAAATTGCTTCACAGAGTTGGTTAAATGTATCTTGAAGTTGATCCTGCAAAGCTAGGATCGCATTACCCTCTATCTGGATAACCTGCAGGGCACTTTTTATAAAATTCTTCTCTTGCATAGCTCATTTTTAATTGTGTACTAATGTTATAATACCTCCATGAAACGAACTATGAAATCTATTCTTATTCTTGCTGGAATATATTCTTTTAATATCTCTGTGCTTGCTGAATCTAACCCTAATCAATTCATAGATAGTCGAGCCCAAGCAATGGTTGAAGTTATAGGAACCAATCAAAGTCTATACCTTTCAAATCCGGAGCTATTCAAAGCAAAGATCAATGAAATTTTTGAACCAATGGTGGACTTTAGAAGAGTTGGCGCTAGCGTCATGGGTAAGAAATTTTACTTAGCAGCTACAAAAGATCAGCGAAATCAGTTTATTCAAACCTTTAAAACCTCTTTGCTAGATACTTACTCATCAACTCTAGCTCAGTGGGGTGATCAGACAATTGAAACAATTTACCCTGATACTCTAGAGTTTAATAAGACAGAGGATGTTCAGCAAAACCTTATTACTTCAAATAACATCTACCCTATTACATACAAGGTTCGCAATGATGGTCAGGGTAACTGGCTAATAATTAATATTATTGTTAATGGTGTTAATCTAGGGTTAACCTTTAGGAATCAATTTCAAGCATTAGCGACTGAGTATGAGAATGATATTGATGAAATTATTGCCCACTGGACTTCAGACGCTAATCTCGAGAGCTAGAGTATTACATTTTATGAATATTGCAGAATTTCTACAAGATAAATTTCCTGAAGCAGAGATCTCTGCTGATGGCGCGGATTGCTCTTCTAAATTACTCATAGTAAGTAAAAGTTTTGAGGGATTATCAACCCTTGCTAGGCATAAATTAGTTATGAATACCTTAAAGGATCAGTTTCAATCCGGGGAAGTGCATGCCTTAAGCTTAGTAACTAAAGCCCCCTCTGAGGTCTCTTAGCTTTGGAAAAACTGCGCATTATCGGAGGCAAGAGACTAGCAGGTTCCATTTCTTGCTCTGGCGCAAAGAATGCAGCTTTACCAATGCTTGCTGCAACGATCCTAACAGATGCACCTGTATCACTTAAAAATCTTCCTTATCTTCAAGACATCACCACTATGTTTGAGCTTCTTGGTTCTATGGGTGCAGATATTACTCTCAATGAGAATATGGATTTTAAAATTTCCACAGATAAACTTCATGATTTTGAGGCTCGATATGAACTTGTAAAAACGATGAGAGCTTCAATCTTGGTTCTTGGGCCTCTTGTCGCGCGCTATGGCTTTGCTAAGATTGCTCTGCCTGGAGGATGTGCGATTGGTACAAGACCAGTAGATTTTCATTTATCTGCCTTGGAGCAGTTGGGCGCAAAAATTGAACTTAAAAATGGTTATATTGAGGCTAGCGCAAAGAAATTAATTGGATGTGAAATTAGCTTTCCAGGTATCTCAGTCACAGGAACAGAAAATATTATGATGGCTGCAGTATTAGCTCAGGGCAGAACTATTCTGCGCAATGTAGCAAAAGAGCCCGAGGTCGAAGATCTTGCAGATTTTTTGAACTCAATGGGTGCGCGAGTTACAGGAGCAGGTTCTGATGAAATTATTATAGATGGAGTAAAGAGCCTCCATGAAGCAGCATTTACAATTCCTGCAGACAGAATAGAGGCTGGTACCTACTTAGTAGCAGCAGCCATCACTTATGGCGATATTACCATCACAAATATTAATTCCAATCGAATGAATAATATCTTAGATAAGCTGAAACTGAGTGGAGCAGAGATTACTCCCTATGAAAACAGCATCCGCCTTGAAATGGCCGCGCACTCCATTACCCCTGTCGATATATCTACAGCACCATTTCCTGGGTTTCCAACAGATATGCAGGCCCAATTTACTGTTTTAAATGCATTATCGTCAGGCTCTGCTGTAGTAACTGAAAATGTTTTTGAAAATAGATTTATGCACGTTCAAGAATTAAATAGAATGGGTTGTGACATCACTGTGAAAGGTAGTAATGCTTTTGTTAAAGGCGTTAGTGCAATAACAGGTGCTCCTGTAATGGCAACTGATCTTAGGGCTTCTGCTAGCTTAATCTTGGCAGGCCTCTGTGCTGAAGGAGAAACAATTGTTGATAGAATCTATCATATTGACAGGGGCTATGAGCGGATCGAGGAGAAGCTTTCATTTCTTGGTGCTGATATTACAAGGCTTCCAGGCTAATTCTTTTGGGCTTCAGTGATCAATGTCATATCGCTAATATTATTATTTTGCAGAATAGTTACATCGATAGCATCTCCAGGAAAAGATTTCTGCAATGCATTGGTTAGATTTTCCCAGGTTGCAGCGTCATTGTTGATTGCAATAATTACGGCGCCAACTCGAGCCTTGCCCTCATCGAATAAAGGACCATATTCTTTTAACTCTAATATTTCCAAACCATAGATCAGCTCGTTATTTAGTAAAAACCTTGTTAACTTAACCCTAAAATCTCCTATCCATGATCTTTGCACTGTGCCAGATTTAATAATCTCAGCAGCCAGGCTAATCATCTTATTAGAGGGCAGAGCAAAACCAATGCCAGCATAGGATCCGGTTTTTGAGAAAATCTTAGTATTCATACCTATGAGATTTCCCCTGTGGTTTAAAAGCGCTCCCCCTGAGTTACCTGGATTAATTGCAGCATCTGTTTGTATCAACTCTAAGTATGGATTTCCATAATCTCTTCCTGTTGCACTAATAATTCCACTAGTGAAGGTTTTCCCTAAACCAAAAGCATTCCCAATCGCAATCACCTCATCGCCGACTTTCACATTTTTGCTGTCAGCCCATTTGATAGGAGTAAATGTTTCAGGAGAGGAGATTTTAAGCACAGCAAGATCTGCTCGCTGATCAAACCCAATCAGTTGTGCGGGTTCAGCTTGGCCATCATCAAGCTCAACAATAATCTTTTTTCTTCCTGCCACCACATGAAGATTTGTAATAATATAGCCATCCTCAGAGATCAGAATTCCTGAGCCAGCAACCTGATCATTTCTATTATTCCAAGCATTTCTAGACAGAATATTTTCTCCCGCATTGATGTTCACTACAGACAAGGCAGCTTGTGCAATTCCTGAAGAATCTTTTCTGTTAGACATATCTACATAAAGATATGGGAGAATAAGAGCAAGAATTAAAAAATTAATTCTTGAAAGCTTATTATTAAAAAAATTCATCGCACTAAAAATATATATTATGAAAGATATAGAAATTGTACTTGAGAATTTAGCTTCTCAGGGCATAAAGGCAGATGAGGCGCAGAAACTATTTTTAGAGGAATTCATAGATAGTGATTCTGGTTATCAACCTTCAAAGTTATTTAAAAAGAAGTCAGGTTTAGGCAATCTTTATCTTTGGGGGCCAGTAGGTAGAGGCAAGACACTATTAATTCAAGCAATAGCTGATAGTTACTTTAATGATGTTGGGGTATTTCATTTTATCGAATTTATGCAAATGATTCAGGTAAACCTCTCTCAAATTAAAGGAATAAAAGATCCATTGCCACAAATTTCAAAAAATCTTTCAAAAAAGTATAAAGTTATTTTTATAGATGAGTTTCAGGTAGAAGATATTGCGGATGCAATGATCATAGGTATTATTCTTGAATCCCTTCATGCCAATGGTGTAAGGCTTATGCTTTCTTCTAATGCAGCACCTGATAATCTCTACAAAGATGGGCTGCAGAGAGATAAATTCTTACAGACTATTCACTTTATTTGTACAGAGTTCTTGGTCTGCAGTTTAGAAGGTCGCGAAGATTATAGGCTCAGAACAATTGCGAAATTTGATACTTCTACTGCCGAGGACATTGCAGAATTTTTGCACCATACCTTTAAAGAGCCTTGGCATGATATTAATACCCTCACCGTCAACAAGCGACAGTTCTTATGCAAAGGACAATCTCCAGAATTTCTATGGCTATCTTTTGCAGAATTTTTCTCAGCAGCTACGGGGAGCAAGGATTTTATAGAAATTTGCAAGCACTTTGAGTGGATTTTTATCAGTGATTTTCATGCCTGTAGTGATGATCATCTAGATAAAATAAGGCGATTTATTAGCTTTATTGATATTGCATACCAAGAGAAGCAAAAAATGAAATTATTCGCTCAACCCGCTTTGCTGCAAAATCTTTATTTAGGGGTGCAACTAGAGCTATTGTGGGAAAGGTCAGCCAGTAGGTTGCACGAGATTTCTAGTCAAAGCTATCTGGAAGCTTTGAAAGAAAAATAAAACTAAATGCATTAAAATATTGATTAAATTGTGCTTAAACATTAACATTCGCATCTAATTTTTTCTTAAAACATAATAACAATGAAAACTCTTTCTCTTAGAAAAGAAGACGCAACTCATGACTGGTTCATAGTTGATGCATCCGATAAGATATTAGGTCGTCTTGCAACCAAAATTGCTGATAGACTGCGCGGTAAAGATAAGGCAACATTTACACCTCATACAGATGGTGGAGACTTTGTTATTGTTATTAATGCAGAGAAAATAAAAGTTACTGGCAATAAACTAGAAGATAAAAAATATTATACTCATACGTTATACCCTGGCGGCCTTAAAACAAAGGTGTTAAAAGATGTGCTGGAAACTAAGCCTGAGTATGTCATCGAAGAAGCTGTCAAAGGTATGCTACCAAAAAACAAGCTTGGCAAACAAATGTTTAAAAAATTAAAAGTTTTTAAAGGATCTGAGCATCCACATGAATCACAACAACCACAAATTTGGGAACCAAAAATATGAGCACTGCTATCCATTACGCAACTGGTAGACGTAAAACATCTTCAGCAAGAGTTTATCTTTCTAAGGGCCAAGGCAAGATCATGGTTAATGATAAAGAACTGGCACATTATTTTGGAAGACAGGTAGCCCAAATGCTTGTTTTGCAGCCCCTCCGGTTAACCGAGCTAGATGAGCAGGTTGATATCAAGGCAATGGTTAAAGGCGGTGGAAGTTTTGGTCAAGCAGGCGCTATTAGACATGGAATTTCAAGAGCTTTGTTAGAGTATGACGAATCTTTGAGGCCGCAACTCAAATCTGCTGGCTTTTTAACCAGAGATGACAGAAAAGTAGAAAGGAAGAAACCAGGATTAAAAAAGGCAAGAAAAAGCTCTCAATTCTCCAAACGTTAATTTCTGCTGTATGGAAGAAAAACTCAATTCAAGAAGAAAAGTTCTTATTGGTATGACTGCAGCTGTAGGTGCATCTGGTGTTCCATTTGCAGCAGTTCCTTTTCTATCTGCATGGAATCCTAGCGCAAAAGCAAAAGCAGTTGGCGCTCCTGTGAAAGTTGACATCTCCAAAATTCAAGTTGGTCAAAAAATTCAAGTGGCATGGAGAAAACAACCTGTGTTTGTTATTCGACACTCCGCTGAGGCCTTGCAGAACTTATCAAGATTGGAAGATAAGTTAGATGATCCCCAGTCGATTAATATTGATGAGCCATATAGAGATATTAATCCCACCAGGTCAACCTCCAAGGAATTCACTGTGATTGCCGGAGTCTGCACTCATCTTGGGTGTTCTCCAAAATATTATCCAGAGATGGAACCTCAGCCTTGGGACGAAGCATGGATTGGAGGTTTTTTCTGCCCTTGCCATGGATCTATGTTCGATATAGTAGGCAGGGTTTTTAAGGGTGTTCCAGCTCCAACAAACTTGAAGGTACCTCCTCATAATTTTAAAGGAAATATTTTAACCATAGGGGAAGATAAGGAGCTAACGTAATGTCAAATCAATCTTCAGGACTATTTAATTGGATTAATGATCGTTTGCCGATCAAAAACACCTATGAAAGGCATCTATCAAAGCATCCTGTACCCAAGAAAGTAAATTTTTGGTACATGTTTGGGGCTTTAGCGGCTGTAGTTTTGATTATTCAGATTGTCTCTGGTATTTGGCTTATGTTTGGTTACGAGAATACTGAAGAGGGCGCATTTGCTTCGGTTGAGTACATTATGCGGGATGTTGATTACGGCTGGATCATTAGATACATGCATACAACAGGCGCTTCTATGTTTTTTGCCGTGGTCTACCTGCACATGTTCCGTGGACTCATGTATGGCTCTTATCACAAACCTAGAGAACTGGTATGGATTTTTGGTATGACTATTTACCTTGTCATGATGGCAGAGGGATTTTTAGGGTACGTACTACCATACGGTCAAATGTCTTATTGGGGAGCTCAAGTAATTATCTCCTTATTCGGAGCAATTCCCTATATCGGTGAATCTTTAGAGTTATGGGTGAGAGGGGATTACTATATCTCAGGCGCTACGATCTCTAGATTTTTTGCATTACACGTAGTGGCCTTACCGTTGATTCTTATAGCGCTCGTTTTTATGCACCTAGTTGCCTTGCATGAGGTTGGTGCTGGAAATCCTGAAGGAGTTGATATTGAAAAATATGTTGACAAGGATGGTGTGCCTCTTGATAGCGTGCCTTTTTTTCCATATAAAGTTTTAAATGCTCTGGTAGCGAATAGGTATTTTTGGAATCGTATTTTCTATTATTATGTTCTTCTTTCCAGAGGGCGGCGGCTACATGCTAGAGCTGGCTAATTTTGAGGAAGCAAACCCACTGAGTACGCCAGATCATATAGCACCAGTTTGGTATTACTCACCTTACTATGCAATGTTAAGGGCTATCCCTGATAAATTGGGAGGCTTAATTGTTATGGGTGCAGCAATTGCTATTCTGTTTGTTGTGCCTTGGTTAGATAGAAGCAAGGCTGCATCTATTCGTTACAAAGGCAATCTAAGTAAGATTGCTATGACTGTTTTTGTATTAAGTTGGTTGATGTTGGCTTGGTTAGGCACAATGCCAGTTACAGAATTGAGGACAACCCTTAGTCAGATTGGTACGGTAATTTATTTTGCATTCTTTCTGTTAATGCCTATCTATACATCTATTGAAAAATCTAAACCAGTCCCAGATAGATTATGAAAAAATTCATTCTTATAAGTTTTTTTCTATTTGTATCACATGATGTATTTCCTGCTGGATCTGCGCCATGTGGCGATTATGGAGAGTGTGAAAAATTCTCACCGCAACTAGAAAATATTGAGTCACTGCAATTAGGCGCAGTCACATTTATGAATAATTGTTACGGTTGTCACTCATTGCAATTTTCTCGTTGGAACAGAGTTGCCAAAGATCTAGAAATTCCAGAGGATATGTTTGCCTCCAATCTTGTATATGGCCAGACAGTAAAGTTGGGCGACAAGATGACTGGCTCTATGCAGCAAGTCAGCGCTGAATCTTGGTTTGGGATTGCCCCTCCAGATCTCACATTGGTCACTAGATTACACGGCTCAGATTGGGTCTACACTTACTTGAAAACCTTCTATGAAGATGCTTCTAAGCCTTATGGTGTAAATAATATGGTTTACCCAGGCGCTGCTATGCCTAATGTATTGGCATCAATGCAAGGGCAACAGATATTGTCTTGCAAGGATATCCCCTTGCTAGCTCCAAATGGTGGGGTGAAAAGAGATGATTTCGGCAATGATCTAACAGAAGAAAAATGCGGCTACTTAAAAACCATACCAGGTTCTGGCTCACTAACTGAAAGTGAGTTCGATGAAGTAATATACAATCTTGTTAATTTTATGACTTATGTGGGCGAGCCAAGCCGAGCAGACAGGGAAAGAATTGGTTGGTATGTTATCCTATTCTTTGTTATTTTCACTTCATTTTCTTACCTTCTTTTTAGAGAGTATCAAAAAGATTACCACTAGAATTTTTTACATTAAAAAAGAGGACACATGATTTTATATTCTGAAAAAGATGATCACTACAGCCATAGAGTTAGAATAGTTTTGGCAGAAAAAGACATTGCTTGTGAGATTCGAGAAACCTCAAACGAGGAAGCGCCCGATGAAGTTTTAGCTCTTAATCCCTATCACTGTCTTCCAATTTTGTCTGACCGCGACCTAGGTTTATATAATACAGGCGTTATGCTTGAGTATCTTGATGAGCGATTTCCTCACCCACCATTGCTGCCTGTGTATCCTGTTTCAAGAGCTAATAGTAGATCATTAATGCTGAGAATAGATAAAGAATGGTGCCCAATGATCGATGCGCTGACCGCAAGGGAGCTATCTGAAAAAGATCTCTTAATTCTGAGAGAAGAATTACTAAATGAGATTAGCACTGTTGCCCCAACCTTTAAAGAGTTTGCTTTTTTTATGAGTGAAGATTTCTCCATCATTGATTGTTATTTGGCGCCCATCCTATGGAGACTCCCATCATTGGGAATTAACCTTCCTTTAAATAGGCATTTAAAACCTTTGCTAGACTACCAAGCTAAAATATTTGCTCGACAAAGTTTTCAAGATAGCCTCTCAATGATTGAGAGAGACCTGAGAGCTTAGAGCTCAGATATTCAGGAAGTCACTAATTGAGAGTTAATGCTCTCTAAAGAAATTGTTCTCTTAGCACAGCTACCTTTCCGAAACTCTAGACTGCCGGTCATTCCAGAGATATCTGCTGATCGAATTCCTGACTGATTCATTAGTTCAATTAAGAGCCAATCATTTAGCACAGAATCTCTAGTCAGGCTCGCTAGGGACTCTATTTCCTGCGACTTAATTTTTTCTATAATATTTAAAGATAGTGGAAGCATAGTATTTTCAAAATCTAAGAGTTGATATACATCCTCTAAACTCTCAAGGGATGAAATAAAATTAATATACTCAAAATTACTTCCCCCATGATATCGCAGAGCAGGCAGCAGAGATTTATATTGACTGGGCTCTAAGATTAGAACTATCTTTTGAATGTCATCTCTAGCCCTAGGCGAAAACTTTAATTCTTGATTAGGGTTTAAATTTTTGATTTTCATAAATCTTTTCTGGCTCTCATTAATTCCAAGGAGCATTGATGCAAACTCTTGCGGCCCGCTTGAGTCAAACTGTATGGCCGTTGAGTTAGGCAAGAATTCCTGTAGTTTTTTGACAGCAATAGAATAATTTTTCATAAAGATGATTGTTGTTTTTTGATCAGAGGCAATAACATTACTAGCAATTGCATCTATCGCATCTTGGTGAAGACTCTGACAGAAGCCAGTAAGTGGCTCCGTCATTAAATCTGAAAATAAAAAATTTTGAGCTTGCTCAGTCCACTGAACTCTAATTGGTAAATCTAATTGATAAATTAACTCCATAATTTGTAGGGAATAGGAATCTGCATTATTTAGACTTAAAAAGAATGTTTTTTTTGATGAGATTTTTCTTATGTTATTTCGTAATTGCTTGATTGCCACATGCTGGTTGTTTCTTAAATCCTTGGACGCAGACATGCTATCAAGCTCCCCAATAATACTGGCACCAAATGCTTGATAAGTTAAGTATTTCTCCAGGCTGCTGAAAGTTACAGGGGTTTCGGGTGACCCTGCAGCCAAAGAATTATTCTGACTAGTTGTACATGATGCTAAGATAACTGCAACTGCCACTATGTTAAGAGCAGTAATTTTTAGTAATTTCATCTTAGTAATATTATGCTGTACCTCGTTTGCACTCCCATTGGTAATTTAAATGATTTATCTTTGAGGTCAATCAATACCTTGAAAGAAGTAGATAAAATTTATGCTGAGGATACTCGAGTAGCCGCTAACTTGCTTCAGCATTTTAATATCTCCAAAAAATCTATACCTTTTCATGAGCATAATGAATTGGGTCAATTGCAAGAAATTACTACCACTCTTCAAGAAGGTTATGATATCGCTGTGATGTCAGATGCTGGCGCTCCATTAATTTCTGATCCAGGCTATCCACTGATCAAAAAGTGCATAGAGCTTAATTTAGAGTTTACGGTCTTGCCAGGACCATCTTCTGTGATTAATGCGGTTCTTCTCTCTGGTATTTCACCTCATCAATTTACCTTTTATGGATTTCTTCCTAAAACAAATGCTGGAAGAGAGAGGGTGGCCCAGGAAATAAAGCGAAGCGGTATCCCGCATGTCTTTTTTGAATCCGCAAAACGATTATCTAAAACCTTCGAGGCTTTTCTAGAGGTTCTAGATGGCAATACTCAGGTTTCTATTTGCAGAGAAATGACTAAAGAGTATGAATCAATTTATAGGGGTTCCCTTGTGGAGCTTCATGAGAACTTGCTTAATTCTGAGATCACTCTTTTGGGAGAATTTGTTTTAGTTGTGCACTCTTCCCTCAAAACCCAGATGCTTCAGGAGCTAGATATAGATTTTTGCCAGCCATTTTTAGACTTTATGTCTCCCTCTGATGCATCAAAGCTCATCGCAAAAATTACCAATCATTCCAAGCAAGATGTTTATAGATTTCTTATTGGTATTTCTAATTCATCTTAAAGGTATTAGAATGCACCTGAGTTGATCGGATGGTCGCTAGCTTTTAGCTAGAGGAAAGTCCGGACTTCATAGAGTAAGGTGCCAGGTAACTCCTGGGAGGCGTGAGCTTACGGCAAGTGCAACAGAAAGTATACCGCCAAGCAATTGGTAAGGGTGAAATGGTGGGGTAAGAGCTCACCGCGAAATTGGCAACAATTTTGGCAATGTAAACCCCACTTTGAAGCAAAACCAAATAGGGATCCCATTAGGTTACTCGCCTAGGATTCGGGTAGGTTGCTTGAGCAATATGGCGACATATTGCCTAGATAGATGGCCATTTAATACAGAATCCGGCTTATAGATCAACTCACTTATTCTTTTTACAAAAAAAGTGTGTAAAAGTGTGAAAAATGTTGTATAAAGTGTGTTACTAATATTAATATATGTAATATGTTTGGTTTTACAACAATTTCGATTGACCCAAAAGGTCGCCTAGCTATTCCAGCAAAGTATCGAGAGCATTTGCTAACAAATCAAGAGAGCCAGGTTGTTGTAACAAGAGACCCTCAATACCCATCATTAAAAATTTACCCTGGTTCAGTATGGTCAAAGATTGCTGAGGAGCTTCAATCATTACAGGGCCTAGACCCAATAGTTAGAAATCTTCAATGGACGATTCTGGGGAATGCCAGCGTGAGTGATTTTGATCCGTCTGGTCGAATGTTAATTTTACTTCCCTCTGAACTCAGAGAGTTCGCAAGCATTGATATTAAAAACAAAATTGCTTTTATTGGAATGGGTAATAAATTTGAAATTTGGAATCAAGAGAATTGGGAGATGAGACAAACCGGCGGGTCTCTATCAACAGAAATTCTTGAGGTGGTATTGCCAGAAAGTATTAAAACCATGGCTTTTTAATTTAAAGGGGAAGAAAAATGAATTGGGAAATAATTGAAGAAAATGCTGGTTTAGCAAAAATTAAAGTGATTGGCGTTGGTGGTGCCGGAGGGAATGCAGTCATTCACATGATGGAGCATGATATTCAAGGCCCAGATTTTATTTGCGCCAATACAGATGCTCAGGCACTGGATAGAGCTCAGGGAGCAACCATTTTAAAGTTAGGAGATAATCTAACTAAAGGATTAGGAGCTGGTGCAAACCCTGAGATAGGAAGAGCAGCTGCTGAGAGAGACAGAGCAGCAATTGAAGAGTTGCTTCAAGGAGCAGACATGATCTTTATTACTGCAGGCATGGGGGGCGGGACTGGCACTGGGGCAGCACCTGTCATAGCACAGATTGCAAAAGAGCTTGGAGCTTTAACTGTTGCTGTGGTAACAAAACCCTTTAACTTTGAAGGAAAAAATAGAAGAAAAGCTGCAGAAGCTGGTATTGCTGAGTTAGTCGAGGAAGTGGATAGCTTGATTACTATTCCAAATGAAAAGCTAATGGAGATTCTTGGTAAGAAAACTACTATGAAAGAAGCTTTTGCCAAAGCGGATGATATCTTAAAAGGAGCAGTGCAGGGCATATCAGATATTATTATGAAGCCAGGATATGTCAATGTTGATTTTGCTGATGTAAAAACTGTTATGTCAGAAAAAGGTATTGCAATGATGGGAACTGGAAAATCTAGTGCAGAAAATGAGCGAGGAGTAGAGGCTGCTCAGCAAGCAGTTAGCTCAGAGTTACTAGAAGATGTTGAATTAAAAGATGCAAGAGGTGTATTAGTCAATATTACCGCTAAAGGTGTAACACTCTCAGATAATGCAGAGGTAGAGTCAGTTATTGAAGGTTTAATTGCAGAGGATGCAACCATTATATGGGGTGTTGTGGAAGACGCTACCATGAACGAAGAAGAGCTCTTAGTAACGGTAGTGGCTACCGGCATTAATCAAAGAACTGCTACATTGGCCGTAGATAATACTAGAAGAGCAACCGTTCAGTTAAATCCGGTAGGTTTGAATGCTCATTTAGCAAGACATATAGAGTCAGGTGGCACATCGTCTGCAGAGGAAATTGATTTCCTTGATGTGCCGACCTTCATGAGAAAGCAAGTAGATTAATTTATGTTACATGTTCCAGTTCTACTGGAAGAATCCTTAGATTTCTTACTTAATGATCTATCAGGCACATATCTAGACCTCACATTTGGAAGAGGGAGTCATTCTCAAGAAATTCTAAATCGACTCTCTTCCTCAGGAAAATTATGTGCAGTTGATCGAGATGTCGAGGCAATCACTTATGGCCAGCTTAATATCCATGATGAGAGATTTTCCATTGTGCATGGAAATTATTCTGAAGTTAAGACGCTTTTTTATGGGCAGAAATTTCATGGTGTGTTGTTAGATCTAGGCACTTGCTCAACTCATCTCGATAATCATTCTAGGGGCTTTAGCTTTCAGGGTGATGGACCTTTAGATATGAGAATGGATACAACAAAGGGCTTCAGTGCAGCAGACTTTCTTAATAAATCCTCTGAAAAAGAAATTAGCGATGTAATTTACAAATATGGTGATGAGAAAGCATCCAGAAAAATAGCCAAAGCAATTATTGAGTTTCGATCCAGTCGTCTACTTAAAAGTACAGGAGATCTTGTGAAAATTGTGGAGAGCATCCTCCAAAGAACAGGGCGCACTCATCCAGCAACCAAAACTTTTCAAGGGATAAGGATCCATGTTAATAATGAGTTAGAGCACTTAGAATTAGCTTTAGCGCAGCTATCTGAGTTATTGACGGAAAATGGAGTCATCGTTATTATTTCCTTTCACTCTCTTGAGGACCGAATTGTAAAAAATTTCTTTAAGCCAGATGTGCAATTTCTACCAAAGGATATTCCTATAAATAACATAGTGACCCAAGAATTTAAATGTATTAAAAAAAAATTAAAGCCTTCAGCAGAGGAGATTAAAAGGAATCCAAGATCCAGAAGTGCTGTAATGAGGGTATTTTCAAAGGCATGACTACTGCCTGGCCATCCTATCTTTTACTCTTTTTAGTATTTGTTTTGTTTTGCATTGGCTTGGATACTGTAAAAGTAAGATGGCAGATAGCTCAAGAATTTGAGAATCAGGAATATTTAAAAGTTTCTCAAAATAAATTAACTGAAATTAACATCCAACTAAAAACAGAGCATCATCACTTAAATTCTCCAGCCAGAATAGAGCGTCATGCAAAAGAAGCTTTAGGTATGGTGGAAGTGGTACAAAATATTTATGTGACTTATGAAAAATAATCTAGCCTTAAGTTGGAGGGCTTGGGTAGTTTATACAACCGTTTTTTTAATTTTCTTATTTGTTGTTGTAAGAATTTTTGCCATTCAGTTTAACGACCGTAACTTTCTGGAATCCAAGGGAAATACCTTGCTGCTGACTTCTCGAGAAATTCCAGTATTAAGAGCGGGAATTTTTGATAGAAATAATTTCCCTCTTGCGGTATCAGTAAAACAATACAATCTTTTTGCGCTTAGAAATTTTTCTGAGGAAGATTTCAAAGCAATTAATGTCATCACGCCTCTAGCTCGGACATTCACTGAAATAGATGAGTTGAAAAAAAAATCATTACTTTTTCTAAATTTAGATTTTTCGCAGTATGAAGAAATAAAAAAATTGAGATTAGACTCTATTGAGATTGAGGTAGTTCAAAAGAGGTACTATCCACTAGGTGAGCAGATTGCCCCTCTAGTTGGTTTTGCTGGAAAAGATGGCATGGGGACTGATGGGCTAGAAAAAATCTTAAATTCTCAGCTGTCTGGTGTCCCTGGCTCAGAGATAGTACTGAGAAATGCTAGCGGTAAGCCTGCCATAGAAGCTCCCTCAATACCTGGACAAGCTTATAATTTAACAATTGATAGCAGAATTCAATTTATCACTTTTAAACACCTTTCGCGGTTTATAGAAGCAAATAATGCAAAGGGAGGAAGCGCGGTTGTATTGGATAATCATTCTGGAGAAATTTTAGCTATAGCAAGTTACCCTTCATACAATCCCAATAGCCCATCTCGAATAATTCAAAGAAATAGAGCGCTTGTTGATGCTATAGAGCCTGGCTCCATCATCAAGCCATTAGCTTTAGCTAAAGGCATTGATATGGGTTTAATTTCTCTTAAAGATCAGGTAGATACAAACCCTGGATTTATAACTCTCAACCAAATCAAGATATCCGATCCACGGAACCATGGCCGATTGAGCTTCCATGAAGTCATAGAGAAGTCTAGTCAAGTCGGGGCATCTAAACTAGCATTGCTAATAGGAATCGAAGCTTTAAATTCAGGCTATCAAGCTTTTGGTTTATCGAAGCCTCCTAATATTCTGTTTCCAGGTGTGGCATATGGGGCTATTAAGACTCGACCCAATATTTCTGATCATGAGATTGCTAGCTTGGGTTTTGGTTACAATCTAGAAGCCTCGGCCCTTCAGTTGGCTCAAGCTTATTCTGTCTTTGCTAACGAAGGCTACCTAAAAGATTTTAAGCTTTTTTTAAATGATGAAGAGAGCTATTCGCAAAGAGTAATTTCTAAAAATTCTGCAGATCAAATATTGCTGGCGATGGAATCGGTCGTTTTAACCGGAACTGGAACTCTTGCTGCTATTCCCAATCATAGGGTGGCTGGAAAAACTGGAACGGCCCATAAATCAAGCTCTAAGGGTGGCTATAATAAAAGTAAGTACGTTTCTTCATTTGCAGGAATTGCGCCCTTGGATTCCAAGAGATTAACTATTTTCGTAAGTGTGGACGAACCCGGACTCAATAATTACTCCGGAGGGGTAGTTGCCGCACCTTTGTTTTCTGCTATTTCAGAAGATGTCGTAAGTTATCTGGATGAATAGTTTTTCTAGCATTGCATCTTTTATTGAGATTGAGACTCAGACTGACTTAGAGATCTCTGGTATTACTGACGACTCCCGAAGTGTGCAAGATGGCTTTTTATTTGTAGCGCGCCCAGGTGTAAATTGCCATGGATTAACATTTATAGACGATGCTATAAAGAATGGCGCAACTTGCGTCTTAAGTGACCTGCCATCACCACCAAGTATTGATATCCCATATATGCATACCGAGCATTTAGAGAGCATGCTAATAGAGTTACTATTTAAGTTTTACAATCTAGATAAGAACAATTTTCTATTTTATGGGGTAACAGGAACTAACGGCAAAACTTCAACTGCATTTATTGCACACCAAGTTATTTGCAAGCTTGGCAAACCTTCTTGCTATATTGGAACTCTTGGCGCGTTTGTGGATATGAAGTTTCTTCCTACCAAGGGAAACTCTACACCCGGCATATTTGAACTATTTAAGTTCCTAGCAGACCATCCATTTGATGAGAAAGCACATATTTTTCTAGAGCTTTCTTCTCATGCTTTAGCTCAAAATCGACTGTCTTCCCTGAGATTTACTCAAACTATTTTACTTAATATTTACTCAGATCATCTTGACTATCACCTTACAGAGAAGGAGTACCTGAAAGCTAAGTTATCCATTATGGAAGTACCTGCAAAGCACCCCCCTATCATTCACAGCGACTCTTTGATTATCGAGAGCTCCCTTGAGGTTATTCAGAAAAAATACAAAGTGAATGTATTAAGCTCTAAAGATCTCTCTGCATCTTACTTTTTTAGAAAATCATTCAATCACCCAGAGCTATCTAGTGTTTCTTTTGAATTCCCTCATTTCAGAATGAAGATAAATGTTTCACTGTTTCCTCAATTTAATCTAGATAATTTTGCTTGTGCAATTGGACTGCTTTCAAATACATGCTCAGAATCTGAATTGGAAGCATTAGATTTTACAGACATAGAATTGCCGTCTGGTCGAAGCGAGCATCTTATTTGCAAACAAGGCCATGTTTTTATTGACTATGCTCACGATCCAGCAGCAATGCGAAATATCTTATCTGCCNTGGCTGTTTCATACAGCGAGCTAATACTCATTTTTGGATGCGGAGGAGAGAGAGATAGGTCAAAACGACCTCAAATGATGAGTGTTGCCGAAGAATTTTCCCATGAAATTATCTTTACGTCAGATAATAATAGAGGTGAGGCATTTGAAAAAATTGCTAGTGATGCTGTAGGAGATAAGCAAATCAAAAATCTAAGCATTGTTAAATCAAGGTCAGATGCAATTCAACAAGGGCTAATGGCTTTGCACAAAAAAAATATTCTAGTAATACTGGGCAAAGGGCATGAGAGAACCATGGAAGAGAATGGGAAGTCTTTTCCATTTAATGATCGGGAGTATATTTTAGGTAATATAAGCACATGAAGGTTATGCAAGATACAAGTGATATTTTTAGCGCTCTGGGAATCAGTGCTCAAGATAATATACGCATTCAAGATTTCCAGATTGATTCTAGGAAAGTACGAAAGAATTCAGTTTTTTTTGGACTCTCTGGGAGTAATGAGGATGGAAGTATTTATGGCCAAGAAGCCATCGCAAAGGGCGCTTCCTTAGCTATTATTAAAAGCACTAAGCCCAGTCTTAAAAACAAGCTTAAATCTAACATCTTATCTGTACCCAAGCCTGAAGAGTCATTGATTGCTCTTGCTAAATCTGCTCTCAAGAAATTTCCTGGACCTATTGTTGGTATTACTGGAAGCAATGGAAAGACTACAACAAAAAATATCCTGCATGCTGGAATCAACAATAGTTTTGCAACTTTTAATAATTTTAACAATGAAATTGGATTGCCTTTGTGTGCGCTTTCACTAGATACAAAGAATACAGTAGCCATTTTTGAAATGGGCGCTGCAAAAAAGGGAGATATTAACTTTTTATCCAGACTCATTAAGCCGGACATTGGAATTATTACACATATTGGGCATTCACATCTTGAGGGCTTAAGGTCTTTGGATGGGGTGCTAAAAGTTAAGTCAGAGCTAATTGACAATATCAATAAAAATGGAATTGCGATACTCCCAGAAGGCCCTCACATTAAATATTGGAAAGGCCTTAGAAAAGATATTACATTTAGAACATTTGGCTTGAATGATGCAGCATCTTTTTTTGCGACCCATATTAAAAGCACCAAAGCAGGAACTGCATTTACTATTAACTCTCCGTGTCTTAGAAAAAAAATAAAAATTCAGACATGCTTGCTGGGGAATCATAATATTCTTAATATTTTAGCTGGATTTATTGCTACCCTTGAATTAAAGCAAGATATAGATTTTTTTGTAGATTCTTTAAAAGCATTTTCCAACACATCCCAAAGACTGCAATTGCAACCATGGATTAATAAGTCTACGGTCATTGATGATTCCTATAACGCTAATCCTGATTCTGTAAAAGCTGCTATTGATGTATTACATGAACAGACAGGAAGATGCATACTGGTTCTTGGTGATATGAAGGAGCTTGGTAGATACCGAAAAAAACTGCATCAGAACATTGGAGCATATGCAAAAACCAAAAAAATTAATTTACTGATAGGTTTTGGAGATCTTGCTCGTCATGCGGCCTCAAGCTTTGGTCCTTCAGGCATGTTTTTTTCATCAAAAACGGAGCTGTTGGCATTCTTGAAAGGGGAGGTGACTAGGGGAGACTGCATCCTTATTAAGGGTTCCCGGAGCATGAAAATGGAAACACTTATTAATACCGGAGAGAGGGCATGATAGAGCTAATTGGCACATGGTTGATGGCATTTGATCCTGGTTTTGATGTCTTGCGTTATCTCACAGTCCGCACAATTGGCAGCACCTTAACAGCATTGATTCTATCTATAGTGCTAGGCCCAATATTTATTAAGTATCTGACTCATATGCAGTTCTCTCAATCCATTCGGAGTGATGGCCCGCAATCTCATTTAGCTAAATCTGGCACTCCGACGATGGGGGGTTTAATTATTATTTTTTCTTTTGTGGCATCAACTTTGCTATGGTCTGATTTTCAAAATCCATATATCTGGGTACTATTATTTATTACACTTACCTTTGCATCTATAGGGTTTCTAGATGATTGGTTCAAAATACGAGAGAAAAACTCTAAAGGTTTAAGTGGCAGATATAAGCTTTGCTTGCAGTTTGTATTCTCTTTGATGGCTGTGATGTTAATACTCAGAGTGTCTCCAGAGGGCTCTAAGCAAATTTTTCTTCTTCCTTTTAGCAAAGATTTTATTTTTACTATTTCGCCTATTTTATTTGTTGGCATTGGAATATTTGTAATTATGGGTGCCTCCAATGCAGTGAACTTAACCGATGGCTTGGATGGCCTTGCAATTCTACCCACTATTTTGATAGCTGGTGGATTAGGCTTAATTGCGTATGCTATGGGCAATCAAATTATAGCGAATTATTTATTTATCCCCTTTCATCCATTTACTGGAGAGTTAATTGTATTTTGTGGGGCTCTTGTGGGAGCGGGCATTGGCTTCCTTTGGTATAATGCCTATCCTGCAGAAATTTTTATGGGAGATTTGGGCTCTTTAACCCTTGGGGGTATTTTGGGCACCCTTGCCGTTCTCCTGAGACACGAAGTAGTTTTTGCAATCATGGCTGGAGTCTTTGTGATGGAAACTCTGAGCGTCATCATTCAGGTTGGCTCATTTAAAATAACAGGAAAGAGGGTCTTTTTAATGGCTCCAATCCATCATCATTTTGAACTTAAGGGTTGGGCGGAGCCGAAAGTAATAGTTCGTTTTTGGATCATTACTTTTGTACTTGTTTTATTTGCCCTTGCAACACTAAAGTTAAGATAAGCTGCTAATGAGGTCTTTAATTTTTGGGTATGGAATTACAGGCCAGTCTTTTGCTAGATATTTACTAAAGAACTCAATAGATTTTGATATCTATGACCAATCCAGTGTTGATCACCCCAATGCATTTACCGCTTTACCTGATAGAAAAAAATTAGAGTCATATCAGGCGGTTTATATGAGCCCAGGAGTGAATTTAAGGAAACTATATCCAAACAATGAATTAAAAAATTTTTTATATCTAACCGACTTAGATGTTTTCTTCCAAGAAGATCATTCTTATAAGATAGGTATTACGGGCACCAATGGTAAAAGTACTTGCTGCATGCACTTAGGCCAATTAATAGAAAACTCTCAAATTTTAGGAAATTTTGGCATACCGTTACTTGATAACATTAATTCAGGAAAACAGTATTCAATTATTGAGCTCTCTAGCTTTCAGTTAGAAAAAATGCAGCAGAATTTTTTAGATTATGGCGTGTTGCTCAATTTACGCTCTGACCATCTAGATCATCATGGTACTTTGCAGAATTACCACAATGCTAAAAAAAGAATTTTACAATCAAAAAAATCATCCACCAACAACGATCCTTTTTTTATTTATCATGAAATTATGGGCAAGCGATATCAAGGGGCATTGTCTTATGAACACCTTGTTAACCTGCCTCACAGGCTGGAGGTATGCCAACTTGGAAATGGCATGAAAATCATTAATGACTCGAAGTCAACTAATTTAGACTCTCTACAGTATGCATTAACAAATTTACCCAAGAGCGCCTATCACCATTTAATCATCATGGGAGATCCAGCAAAAGAACAATACACGAATCTTAAGATTGCAGGGCCGAGCAATGTTTTTATTTGTGGCAAATACTCTGATTTACTTGCAAAAAAAGTTTCTCATCCAAATAAATTAATCTTTTGTTCCTTGGGAGATGTACTTCAACATATTAAATCTTTAAACCATAAATCAGGGATATTATTTTCGCCTGGGCATCCCAGTGGAGAAGATTTTAAAAATTTTGAGGTAAGGGGTGATTACTTTAAATCTTTAGCCAAGGATATCTTTGATGGTTAATAAAGATAATATTTTTATCATCTTACCATTCCTTGCACTGCTCTTCATTGGTGTGATTATGGTTGCCTCTTCAAGTGTTTATATTGCTGAAAAAATGTATGGCAATCCTTTTCAATTTGCTGAAAAGCAACTAATTTTTCTTTGCATTGGTATGCTTGCAACCCTTATTGCAATGAGTGTTCCTTCAACTCTATTTTATAACTATGATTGGTTTTTTCTGGGAGGATCCCTTCTATTATTATTAGCTCTTTTGGTTCCTGGTATTGGCACTGAAGTCAATGGAAGCACTAGATGGATTAGACTTGGGCCAATAAATATACAGCCATCTGAGATTAGCAAACTAGCGCTATTAATTTATATCTCAGGATATTGTGTAAGGCGATTGAGCGAAATTAATACAACCTTAGGATTTTTTCGGCCTTTATTTGTATTAGCTATATTTAGTTTTTTGATAATGAGTCAACCAGATTTAGGCTCCACCCTTGTTATCAGCATGCTAGTAATTGCGATATTATTTTTTGCTGGTATATCATTTTTGCAATTTATTTTATTGCTGTTTTTGGTTGGAAGTATGGCCGTGGCAGCAATTTTTTTTACTGCATTTAGATACGCGCGGTTAATTTCATTTACCGATCCCTTTGCCTATTTTCGCGAGGCTGGCTGGCAGTTAGGCAATGCTCTGATTGGTATAGGGAGGGGCGAATGGTTTGGGGTGGGTCTGGGAAACGGCATTCAAAAAAATCTTTATTTGCCTGAACCTCACACAGACTTTATTTTTGCTGTGCTAGTTGAGGAATTTGGAGTTGCTGGCAGCTTAATTCTTTTAGCATTATATGCATGTTTAATAATTGGCATTATTATGACTGCAATTAGAGCCATAGAACTTGGCCACCTATTCAAAGGATTACTTGCATTTGGAACTGCTATTTTGATTGCTCTGCAAGCTCTGTTTAATATTGGTGTAAATCTAGGAATGTTACCTACCAAAGGCTTAACACTTCCTTTTATTAGTTATGGCGGTACAAGCCTCATCATTTTTATGTTTATGATAGGAATGGTTTTAAGAATTAATTATGAGAATAGGGTAATCAAATCATGAAATTTTTAATTTCAGCCGCCGGAACCGGCGGACATATTTTTCCCGCTCTCCAGTTTTGCTCAGCCTGTATTCAAGACTCACATCAAGTGATTTGGATAGGCACCAAGGAGGGAATGGAGAGTCAAAAAGTGCCTGAGCATAATATTCCTTTTTTAACAGTCCCCATGAGTGGCTTTAAAGGTAAAAGTTTTGTTAAAAAAATAGCTTCTATTTTTGGTTTGGGTTTATCTTCAATCAAAGGTGTAATCTATATTCTCAGAAATCAAATAAATTGCGTAGTTTGTTTTGGAGGCTATATCTCTCTTACCAATTGGTATTGCTGCAATAATTTGTTGCAAGCCATTAATCTTGCATGAGCAAAATGCTGTTCTAGGATCCTCCAATAAACTACTTCAAAGATTTGCTAAAGTGGTCTTTTTAGGCATGCCTCTAGTCACACCTCATACCAATAAAATGAAGGTTGTTGGCAATCCAATAGAGAAAAACTTACAAAGTTTTAGCGCGTTCAACTCGAATAACTCAGGCAGTCTTCGAATCTATATTACGGGAGGAAGCTTGGGTTCAGAATTCATCAATCAGCATGTACCTCTTGCATTAAGCGCCTTAGACATTCCAATGGAAATTCAGCATCAAGCGGGTCGTAATAAAGCCGAAGGAATAGAGAAGCTCTATTCCTCAAACATATCAGTTGAGATCAGTGAATTTTACAAGCAACCTTCTCAGAATATTCTTTGGTCAGATTTTGTGATTTGTAGGGCTGGGGCTCTAACTTTATCTGAGGTAACTAGTTTAAAGCGAGGATGCCTGATGATACCCCTTCCTTCTGCTATTGATAATCATCAATTGGAGAATGCTCGCCAGATCCAGGATTTGGGTCTGGGCATAATTCATGAAGAATCAGAATCGACATCAAATTTAGAAGAAAAATTAAAAAAGATCATCGACCAAAAAAAATACCTTTCATGGCAGAGTGGCAAAAAAACAATTGATCATTTTCAAGCGTCTGAAAGGATGTTAAGTTCAATTTTACAAATATAGTAATCAATAAAAATGCGGTCCCTCGGATTTAAAAAATTTAAAAAAATTCATATGATCGGCATTGGCGGCTCTGGCATGATTGGAGTTGCAATGATTCTCCAGAAAAGAGGGTTTGCTGTGACGGGATCAGATTTATTACTATCACCAGAGCTCAAAGAGTTAAAAAAACTTGGTGCTAAAGTCCAGATCGGGCATGAGCCTCGGCTAATTAAAAATGCTGATCTTGTGGTTGCCTCATCAGCAATTTCAAGAAAAAATCCAGAACTGGTGTTTGCAGAAAAGTCTAATATTACGATTATTCCTCGTGCAGAGATGTTAGGAACTCTTATGAAGCCTTATAGAAGTATTGCTGTAGCTGGTAGCCATGGTAAAACCTCGACTACAAGTATTAGTGCCAGTATTTTTAATGCTGCTGGTCTGAGCCCAACCTACGTGATCGGCGGGCAAGTCTTGAGTATTGGACGAAGTTCTAACTTAGGAGAGGGTAACCATATAATTGTTGAGGCTGATGAAAGCGATGGCTCATTTTTACACTTGCAGCCAGAGGTTGCCATTATTACAAATATTGATAATGATCATTTAAATTTTTATGACTCTAGTCAAAAAAAATTAAATCAAGCTTTTGTAAGTTTTGCTGAAAATTTACCCTTTTATGGCCACTTATTTCTTAATTTAGATGATGTGAATATCCGAAAAATTGAGAAAAAGATTCATAGAAAAAAAATTAGCTTTGGATTCTCTGATGCTAATCAATACCAAATTATTAATTTAGAAATAAGCGAAGGAGTTCAAAAATTCCAATTATTAGACCATCTATCTAAAAAACTATATAAATTTTCGACAAGTTTAAGTGGTAAACATAATATTTATAATCTTGTGGCAGCAATTTGCTTGGCTTTGGAGGAGGGCATTTCTATAACCCATATTAAAAAAGGGCTCAGTGAGTTTAAAGGAGTGGGTAGAAGGTTTGAGATTTCAAATATTGAGGTTGCCAGAACTCCAAAAATTTTAATTGATGATTATGGGCACCATCCAGTTGAAATTTTAGCCACTTTTCTCGCCGCGAAAGAAAGGTTTTCAAAGAAAAGCATTTGTATGATTTTTGAGCCTCATAGATTCTCAAGAACACAGCAGTTGTTTGATGATTTTGTTCAAGTGTTATCTAAAATTGATCAATTGTTGTTACTGGATATTTATCCAGCAAGTGAGACACCGCTTCGTGGAGTATCATCTAAAAAATTAGTAGCTAAAATTAATTATTCTGGGGGAAATGCACTATACGCAACAAGCAGCCTAGCCCAAAAGTGGATTGAAGAAAATGCGCAGGAATTTGACGTGTTGATCACCCAAGGAGCAGGAACTATTTCAAAGCTCAATAATTTAATCCAAAAAAAATGGGCCCTAAAAAAATAATTGTTCTCTATGGAGGCGAGTCTTCTGAGCGAGAGGTTTCCATTGAAAGCGGAAAAAATATTTATTCAGCAATCCTAGAACTAGGTTATGAGGCGAGATTAGTAGACTACCCCAGGGAATTTAGCTCAGATATTTTACAAGATTATAATTTCGTATTTATTGCTCTTCATGGAAGGGACGGGGAGTCCGGAGTGTTACAAAAGCATTTATCGGAATACGGCATTAGCTACTCTGGCAGCGACTCTGATGCCTGCCTTAATACTTGGAATAAATCACGATGCAAGGAATTACTAAGTAACAATAATATTCCAACTCCTCGATGGGCTTCACTAGCACAATTATCTGAGAGCGCTGCTGATCTGTCTAGATTGAAAGAAGAAATGTTCATGCCACCTTACCCATTTTTTTTAAAACCAGAGGAGGATGGCTCTAGTATTGACGTCTTTAAAATTCACAATGAACAGGATATGCATGAGGCTATAAAAAACTGCACAAATAAATCCAGGCCCTTTATTCTTGAGGAAAGTATTGATTATAGAGAGCTTACTGTTCCCATCCTTAATGGTGTGTGCCTTCCATCAGTAGAGATTATTACAAGTGAATCTTTTTATAATTATGAAGCTAAGTACATCAGAGACGATACTCAGCTTGTTAGCCTGAATCTTTCTAAAGCAGATCAATTAAAATTAGATACTCTATGTTTTAAAGCCTTTAACTCTTTGGGCTGCAAGGGGTGGGCTCGCATTGATTTATTGCAAGATATTGATGGAAATTTTTATATTTTAGAAGTTAATACCGTTCCTGGCATGACCACTCATAGCTTATTTCCTAGTTCCGCTAAAATTGCCGGGTTGGACTATAAGTCCTTGGTTGGAGAGATTATTGAAGGCGCCTAGCCCAGCAATATTTTTTTATTTGGCTTTGCTCTTGCTCCTCGGAGGCTGCAACAAAGTAGATGGGCAGCATGTGGTTGTTTATTTTGCAGAGACCCCTGCACTTTTAAAGGAAGTAGAGTTTATTAAGCAGATTCCAGTTAATTTCTCTAGTCAGCGAATAAACACTTATTTAAGAGATCAGCTTTGGGTCGAAACTTTTTTAATTAAGAGCAATGCATTAAAACCTACTCAAATATTTATAGAAAGCAAAAAACCTAAATATATTTGGAGAGACGAATTTTACTTAGATCACAAGTTATCACAATTTTTATATGATGGCCTGCACCCCCATCTAATTCACCTGGATATGCCCATAGAGGAATTAAACACTTGGGTTGAAGCAGAAAATCAGGTGACCTTGGTGTTAGATCAATATGAATTAATAATTAAGAAGGTTCATTATAATTCCGCCGGAGGCTGGTACCTGCTGACTCAAAATTTACGAATTAACTTTGGCGATGACTTGTCTGATGAGAGTTATAAAAAACTTTTATATACTCTTAAATATATGTTCGAAAATAACCTAACACCTAGTATCATTGATCTAAGATATAAAGCAGGAGCAGCATTGAATTATGGCAAATAACGGAACAAAAGACTCTGATTATGTAGTTGGGTTAGATATTGGAACTTCCAAGGTTGTGTGCATCATTGGAAAATATGTTGACCAACATTCCATAGAAATTATCTCTATGGGCTCCTACCCATCATCAGGTTTAAAAAAAGGTGTGGTTGTTAACATTGACGCAACCACAGATGCGATTCAAAAGTCTCTTGATCAAGCAAAAACATCATTTGAAGGAAAAATTAAAAATGTGTACGTAGGTATAGCAGGCAATCATATTCGTAGTTTGAATTCACATGGAATAGTTGGAATTAAAGATAAAGAGGTTGTGCCTGGTGATATTGATAGAGTCATGGAGGCTGCTCAAGCAGTTGCTATACCTTCAGACCAGAGAGTACTGCATGTGTTGCCTCAAGAATATGTAATTGATGATCAAGATTCCATTAGAGAGCCATTAGGCATGTCTGGTGTGAGGTTAGAGTCTCATGTGCATTTGGTTACCTGTGCAAATAATGCTATTCAAAATATTGAAAAATGTGTCAAAAGATGTGGCATAGATGTTGATGGCTTTGTTTTAGAACAACTAGCAAGCTCATACTCTGTCTTATCTGAGGATGAAAAAGAACTTGGAGTCTGTTTGGTGGATATCGGTGGCGGCACAACAGACATCGCTGTTTTTAATTCGGGCTCTATTGCGTTTACTGGTGTTATTCCAATCGCCGGAGATCAGGTAACAAGTGATATTGCAGTTGCCTTGAGAACTCCAACAGCTCAAGCAGAAGAAATTAAGCAAAAACATGGTTGTGCTGCAGCTGAACTCACTAATGATGGAGAGGTCCTTGAAGTCATGAGGGTTGGTGGTAGGCCACCCGAGGATTTAGCTCGAAGGTCATTAGCTGAAATTATTGAACCAAGATATGTCGAGCTCTTTGAGTTAGTAAAAGCTGAAATTCAACGTAATGGTTTCGAGAGTAAAATTCCAGCTGGAATTGTGCTAACAGGTGGAACTGCAAAAATAGAGGGTGCAGTGCCTCTAGCTGAATCTATCTTTCAGACAAGTGTCCGCCTTGGAATTCCTGAAAACTTTAGTGGCATGGAGTCTGTTCTGAAAAATCCTATTTACGCAACAGCCTTAGGGTTAGTGGGTTTTGGTTTTGATCAGCTTGAGCAAGGCTATACATTGGAAAATAATAGATCCTTATTTGATCGAGCTTTTGGATTCCTAAAAAATAATTATTGATTGCTGGAGTCATTTATCTTAGAATTCACGCTCCTTGGTTTTTTGATACCCAAAAAATCTACTAACTCATAAGGAAATATATGAATAATTACGAATTAACACTGATACTTAATCCAGACTTATCCTCTAAGTTTGATGAATTTGAGGTTAAATTTTCAAAAGTTTTATCTGATATTGGTTTTGAAACCAAGAAATTGGAGAATATTGGAAGACGCCAGCTTGCTTACAGTATCCTAAACCACAATAAGGGGCATTACGCCATCTATCAGCTAGAAGGTCCTGCAGCAGGAGCTATAGAGCTTGAAACAAAGCTTAAGTATGATACTTCAGTAATCAGACATCTCATGTTGAAAGTAGATACCCTTTCTCTTGAAGACTCTTTGTTGATGATTGAATCTAGGGAAGCTAAAAAAGCTCCTGAAGANATCAAGGTCACCCCTCCCAAAGCAAAGGTCACACCAGAGATCAAGCCAAAGGAAGACTCTGTCGAAGAGCCTAAAACTAAGGAGACAGAATAATGTCACAAGATACAAAAAAGAACTTTAATTACAAGAATACAGATCTATTGAAAAGATACATCACTGAAACTGGAAAAATTATTCCTGCTAGGGTTTCGAATGTTACGGCTTCCGAGCAAAGAAAACTTACTAAATCAATAAAGATTGCAAGGTTTTTAGCTTTGCTTCCATACACAGATTCACATAGATAAATTATGAAAATTATACTCTTAGACAAAATTCAAAAGCTTGGTGGTATTGGCGACGTGGTAGACGTTAGCTCTGGTTATGCAAGAAACTTTTTAATTCCAAAAAAGAAAGCAATGTTTGCTTCAGAAGACAATCTAAAATATGTCGAAAGTAGGAAGTCTGAGTTAGCTGCAGCATCAGCCGACGAGATGGCCAAAGCTCAAGGTTTATCCGATTCTATTTCAGGATCAAAAGTAGAGATTAAAGTTCAGGTGACAGAAGAGGGAGCTTTGTATGGTTCAGTAGGAACCAGAGAGATCTCTGATGCGTTTTCAGCTATTGATCTTGATGTGGATAAGAGTGTTGTCCAACTTCCAGAGGGTCCACTAAAGGAACTTGGAGATTACTCTATAACATTGCTTTTTCATCCAGAGGTTTCGTGCATTGTTGAAGTTTCAGTTCAGCCAGAATAGTTGTTATCTTGATAATATGATGTAAAAATCATATTTATGTCAATTCAGTCCATAGAAAATACAGAGCAAGTTCGCGACCTTGAAAAGGCCGTGTTAGGCGGCTTGATGCTGGAAACTGAGAGATACGATGCTGTTAGCCTAATCATCCAATTTTCTGATTTCGAAGGCCAGGACCATCAAAGTATTTTTCAGTCTATGGGAGAGCTGGTTTATTCCAATAAGCCCCTAGATCCTTTGACCGTTTCGGATCGGCTGGATAATAAAAACCTTCTCACAAGAGCTGGCGGAAAAAATTATCTTATTGATTTAGCAGCTGCCAGTCCTTCAGCGGCTAATCTTGAGGCTTACGCTGAGATGATTCGTCAAAAATCAATTTCTAGAAAATTGATGAAAATTAATTCAGAAATATCTCAGCTCATCCTCAATCCCCAGGGTAAAGATGCTGCCGCTTTATTAGATGAAGCTGAAACCAAAATATTTTCCTTGAATGATGAGGCTAGTAAAACTGCCTCAAGCATTAAAAAATTAGATGTATTGATACCCCAGTCCATTGATAAGTTAAATCAAATTGCTAATAGTGGCTCTTCGTTGCTGGGCTCTTCCACTGGCTTCAAGGACTTGGATGCTAAATTGCAGGGATTGCAGAATGGTGATCTGATTATTGTGGCAGCTCGACCCAGTATGGGTAAAACTGCTTTAAGCATGAATATTGTAGAGAATTTCTTATTGAATAAAGAGGTTGAGGGCGGTGTTCTTGCATTTAGCTTAGAGATGCCCGCTGAGTCTCTTACCACTAGGCTCCTAGCTAGTAACGCAAAGATTGATCAGCAAAAAGTTAGGTCGGCGTCCATGAATCAAAATGACTTGAAAAGATTCATGGAATCTTCCTCCAAGCTCAAAGATCTACCTCTGTATATTGATGACAGTTCAATGTTATCTCCCATGGAATTAAGAGCCAGAGCTAGAAGAATTCATAGGCAGGAACCTAAAGGGTTGTCCTTGATAGTGGTAGATTATCTTCAGCTCATGGAGCTACCGTCTTCTACGGAGAATAGGGTCAATCAAATTTCGGAAATATCTAGATCCTTAAAAATGCTAGCAAAAGAATTGAATGTTCCAGTCATAGCATTATCTCAGCTCAATAGAGCTGTAGAGCAGCGCCCCAATAGGAGGCCTGTGATGTCTGATTTAAGAGATTCTGGAGCTATTGAGCAAGATGCAGATGTAATTTTATTTATATACAGAGATGAGGTATATAACGAAGATTCAGAAGAAGGCAACAAAGCAGAAATTATCATAGGAAAACAAAGAAATGGCCCTATTGGCAAGGTAAATCTCACCTTTCTTAAAGAGTTTACGAGATTTGAAGATTTTGCAGTCGATAGCTACTACGACAACATCCAATGATCCAGCCTAATGCTGAGCTCATTATTGATTATGAGTTAATTAGAAATAATATTCAGCTCATTAAAAACAAGATTCCCGCGGCAGCCAAATTTATGGCCATTGTAAAAAGCAACGCCTACGGTCATGACCTTGATATTGCTGCTCAAGCTTTGAATGGAAGTGTTGATGGCTTTGGTGTGGTGAGGCTGGAAGAAGCAATTTACTTGCGAGAAAAATCTGCTTTGCCAATATTGATGATGCAAGGAGTTTATTCGGAAGAGGACTACCAGCAGTTAAAAGCTAACAAAATTTGGACAACGATTCACTCTCTTGCTCAAATTCCTGATGCTGAGAAATACGCAGATGAGCTAACATTTTGGATTAAAATTAACACTGGCATGAATAGACTGGGATTGCACCCAAGTGAATTGAATCAATGTCAGGCTTTTATTAAAAAAGGCAACACCCTGATGACTCACTTAGCATGTGCGGATGATCCTGATGATGAGCTAAACCAAATACAATTCTCAAGATTTCATGAGGCCTGGAAGAGCACAGATCAAGTCTTGTTTCGAAGTGTTGTTAATTCTGCAGGAGCAATAAATTTTCCGGATCAAGCTCATGATTGGTCAAGAATAGGCATTGGAATGTACGGAGGCCTTCCTCATTTTGCAGAGCTCAAAACAGCGATGTCTTTTAGAAGTCAGATTATTGGATTTCAAAATCTTCAGCCGGGAGAGCGAATAGGTTATGGGGGCAGGATTAAAACATCAAGAGATACCAAACTTGCAATAGTTTATTGCGGCTATGCCGATGGGATGCCTCAATCTGCCCTGGATGGAACCAAGGTTAGAATTAATAGCCACACTGCTTCAATTATGGGAAGAGTAAGCATGGATTTAATTTCTATTGATGTCACTGATCATCCTAATTGCGCGATTGGGGATTGGTGTGAATTTTGGTCTGCTGATTTATCCATTAATAAAAATGCTCAAACAAATAATTTGATTTCTTATGAACTTATGACCAAAATAAGTTCAAGAGTCAAAAAACACCATGTGAATATATGAAAATTAATTATGTCAAAAATAACCCAAGAGATATTCGCTTGGAAGAGGAATTACCTCCATATATGACAGAAGGTGTTGCAGATGACATTGTAGAGATTTTTCAAACGCCATTGGCTGGGGCTTACAACTGGGATTACACCATTCAAGACAACAGAATCAAGAAGTTGTATGAGCTCGGCAAGGAATTAAATTGGAATGTTGAAATGGACATAGATTGGTCTAGGCCCTTTCACGCAATTACTGAGCCAGTTGAGATTTTCTGGGATGAATTTCTTCCTTACAAAAAGCTATCTGATCAAAAGAAGGTGGAGTTCTTAAATCATCGTATTGCCTGGAGTCAAAGTCAGTTTTTGCATGGCGAGCAAGGCGCCTTATTGGTTGCATCTCAATTAACTTCCTGCGCACCAACATACAATGCAAAACTTTATGCAGCATCCCAAACATTTGATGAGGCAAGGCATGTAGAAGCATTTAACAAGTACATTCAAACCAGAATCAAGATGATGTATCCAATTGGCAATGCCTTGAAATCAATTTTAGATAAAATCTTAACGGACCCAAGATGGGATCTAAAATTTATAGGCATGCAAATCATTATTGAGGGTCTTGCTTTGGCAGCCTTTCAATCCTCTAGAGAGCTAACAAGAGACCCAGTGCTTTACGACATGCTCGGATTAATCATTCGAGATGAGGCAAGACATGTGACATTCGGTATTAATTATCTGGAGGAGTTTATTGAGACTTTAACCGAAGAAGAAAAAGAAGAGAGAGCGCAATTTGCGTTTGAGGCCTGCTGGTTAAGCAGAGAACGACTTCTTTCAACTGATGTTTTTGAGAGATTTGGCTGGGATGTTGAAGAGGCAAGACAATTTCAGCTGGGAACCGATATTAATAAGCATTTCCAAAAGCTATTATTTCAACGAGTAATGCCAAACCTGAGACGGATTGGGCTTTTGAGAGATTCTGTTAAAGATAAATTTGAAGACCTTGGAATTCTAGAATATGCATCTTCCAAAAGTGATGCTGATATAGATTGGGCGGATTTATCAAGACCTTTATTTGAAGAAAGTGCGTAATTAGTTTTTATTACCACCAATATCTGATATTCTGTTTTCCCATCAAAAACTAAAAACTGATGGCGCAAACAAAGTACATTTTTATCACCGGCGGTGTGGTTTCCTCTCTTGGTAAGGGGATAGCAGCAGCCTCCATTGGAGCACTTTTTGAGGCTCGCGGCCTCAGGGTCTCACTGAATAAATTAGATCCCTACATCAATGTCGATCCAGGCACTATGAGTCCGTTTCAACATGGAGAGGTTTTTGTTACAAATGACGGCACAGAAACAGATTTAGACTTAGGCCACTATGAGCGATTTGTAAGATTTGAAGCTACTGAAAAAAATAATTTTACTGCTGGTAAGGTTTATGAAGAAGTTATTAAAAATGAAAGAAGGGGTGATTACCTAGGAGGAACGGTTCAGGTTATCCCTCATATCACAGATGAAATAAAACGCAGAATCAGGGCTGGGGCCAAAGGTGCAGATATAGCCATTGTTGAAATTGGAGGAACTGTTGGTGATATTGAGAGCCAGCCTTTCATCGAAGCTATCAGGCAAATGATGTTAGAGCTTCCAACCTCTGCAACTGCCTTGGCTCATCTAACCTTAGTGCCGTATATTCGAGTATCAGAAGAGTTAAAGACGAAACCTACGCAACACTCTGTGAAGGAACTTCGATCTTTGGGGTTGCAACCTGACTGCCTTATCTGTCGACTAGAGCAAGAGCTACCTCAAGAGGAAAAGAAAAAGATTGCACTTTTTTGCTCTGTTGATCCTAAAAGCGTTATTTCAATGCATGATGCTGAAACTGTCTACTCTATCCCTCTATTACTTTACTCTCAGGGCGTAGATAAAATTTTACTTAAAAAGCTAAATTTATCGAAAGTAAAGCCTCCTAAATTGAATGATTGGAAGAGAGTGGTTGAAGCGAAGCTCAATCCAAAGAAAAAAGTCTCGATTGCAGTAGTAGGAAAATATGTTGATTTAAAAGATTCTTACAAGTCACTTAATGAGGCACTTGATCATGCAGGAATAGTAAATCTTGCCAAGGTAGAAATTCATATGATTGACGCGGCCAAGATTACCAAATCAAATGTTTCAAAGATTCTCAAACCTTATCAAGCGGTCCTAGTTCCTGGTGGCTTTGGGAGCAGAGGGGTAGAAGGGATGATCCATGCGTGTGAGTATGCTCGAACAAATAACTTACCTTATTTTGGAATATGCCTAGGCATGCAGATAGCTATTATTGAGTTTTCAAGGAATGTTTTAGGTTTAAAGACTGCTAACAGCACTGAGTTTAACGAAAAAACAAAATACCCGGTCATCGGTTTAGTTACAGAATGGAAGGATGTCTTGGGAAAAACTCAAGTGCGAAATAAAAATTCAGATCTTGGTGGCACCATGAGATTAGGTGGCCAAGAATGCCTAGTTAAAAATGATTCCCTATCAAAGAAACTTTATAAAAAGAATAAAATTATTGAACGTCATCGTCATAGATACGAGGTCAATCCTGAGTATAAAGAGTTATTGATTACGGGTGGCATGGATATAGTGGGCACCTCAGTTGATGGAAAGTTAGCAGAGATGATTGAAATTAAAAAACATCCCTGGTTTTTAGGATGCCAGTTTCATCCTGAATTCACATCTAACCCGCGTGATGGCCATCCAATTTTTAATGATTTTATTTTAAAAGCCATTAAGATTAAAAGATAATGTCATTGATTCTAAAAAATTCTAAAATTGGTAACCATGAGCCTATGACTCTGATGGGCGGTGTGAACGTCTTAGAATCAGAATCTATAGCAATGAAAGTAGCCGAAGAGTTTGCTAAAGCAGCCTCTGATCTTAATATCAACTGGATTTTTAAAGGCTCTTTTGACAAAGCAAACCGCAGTTCAATTTCCTCATACCGGGGACCTGGTATTGATGAGGGCCTAAGAATTTTAGAAAAAATTAAAGAGACTTTTGATGTCGCAACAATTACAGATATTCATGAGCCTGCTCAAGCTCAACCTGTTGCAGAGGTATGTGACATCCTACAAATTCCCGCATTTTTATGCCGGCAAACGGATTTAGTAATTGCGGCAGCAAAAACAAAAAAAATTATTCAGTTTAAGAAGCCACAATTTTTATCAGCCCCTGAGATGAAAAATGTAATTGAGAAGTGTGAAGAAGCAGGCAACAACCAGATTATTTTATGTGAACGAGGTAATGCTTTTGGTTACAACAACCTTGTTGTGGATATGCTAAATTTTCAAATTATGAAAAATTTAAATGTGCCCGTCATCTTTGACGCAACGCACTCTCTTCAGCTACCTGGCGGCCTGGGAAATGCAGCGGGTGGAAGAAGAGAATTTTTATTACCCCTTGCGAAGGCTGGTCTGAGCCAAGGGATTGCTGGTTTATTTTTAGAAGCTCACCCTAATCCTGACGAGGCAAAATGCGATGGCCCTTGTGCAATAGCGACTGATCAGATTTATCCAATCTTATCTCAGCTGACCGCCTTAGATACTTTTATTAAGCAACAAGAAAGCATTTGACTATGTCAAATATTCAATCAATCCAAGCTATTCAGGTTTTTGATTCCCGAGGTTCGCCAACCATATCTTGTGAGATACATTTAAATAATGGTAGCTCTTTTATTTCCATGGTACCAAGTGGAGCATCAACAGGCTCGAGAGAAGCATTAGAGCTTCGTGACGGAGGGAAGGATTACATGGGCAAGGGTGTTATGAATGCTATAGATAATATTCATAATCTGATTGCCCCAGCGCTCATTGGGTTTGATGTGCGAGATCAGCAGTCCATTGATGAGAAAATGATTGCGTTAGATGGGTCTATAACTAAATCTAACTTTGGCGCAAATGCAATTTTAGGAGTTTCATTGGCCGTCCTTGGTGCAGGCGCCAAAGTATCTGAGCAACCCCTGTATAAATATATCAACAATGTATTTCATGAGATTAATTCTGTGAAATTAGATATGCAACTCCCTGTCCCTATGCTAAATATTATTAACGGAGGTGAGCACGCGGATAATAATATTGATATTCAAGAATTCATGATTATGCCTGTGGGTGCAACTTCTTTTTCCCAAGGAATGCAGTGGTCGGTTGAGATATATGGAGGCTTAAAAAAGTTATTACAACAAAGAAATCTTAGTACAGGAGTGGGCGACGAAGGTGGGTTTGCTCCTAACCTACAGTCACATGAAGAAGCTATAGAGTTAATTATAGAAGCGATTGAGAGTAATAATTTGAAACCTGGGCTCGATGTTAGCCTTGCACTCGATTGCGCTGCCACAGAATTCTATGAAAATAACTTATATTCACTTAAGGGCGAAGCGCTTAAACTCACCTCTCCTGAATTCTCAAAATATTTAGAATCATTGAGCAGCAGCTATCCAATTGTTTCAATTGAAGATGGCATGGATGAAAGCGATTATGAGGGCTGGAAAACATTAACTGATGCCCTTGGCAGTAAATGTCAGTTAGTTGGAGATGATTTATTTGTAACCAATGTTGCAGAGCTGCAGAAAGGCATTGATGAGTCTCTAGGCAATTCAATTCTGATTAAATTTAATCAAATTGGAACTATTACTGAGACCATGCAAACAATTCATCTTGCAAATGAGCACCATTTCAGCTCAGTGATCTCTCACAGGTCGGGAGAGACAGAAGATAGTATTATTGCTGATCTATGTGTTGGATTAGGTACAGGGCAAATTAAAACGGGTGCGCCATGCAGATCTGACAGGGTAGCAAAATATAATAGATTGTTGTGGATAGAGGCAAAAAACAAAAATCTAAAATTTGCTGGCAATGTCTTTAGTTAAAATCCTGATTGGATTTTTTTTCATTCTAGTGGTTACTGCTCTTTACGGTCTTTACCTTGGCGATAATAGTAAAAAAAGTTACATGCAATTGCATGCTGAAAATGAGCTACTGGTTGAACATAACACCATATTATCTAAACAAAATGATCTTTTAGAGGAATCAATACAAAGCAAGCAGCAGAATGATATTCATGCAGAAAAATTTGCGAGAGAAGAACTTAATCTGATTTATAAAAATGAAGATTTTCTGAGCTTTGACGAAAAAAAAATACATGGACCAAAATAATAAACAAGTTGCAGTAATCATCCCTGCAGCTGGTAAGGCTATGCGCTTTGGAGCTAGCAAACCTAAGCAATATCATTTGTTCCAAGCAACAACTATGCTTGAGCATACTGTTAATATTTTTATAAGTATTCCTGTGGTTTCGAGAATTATTATTGCTGTTGACCCAGATGATAATCTCATTCACACACAATCCTTTATAACTAATCCCAAGATTACTGTGGTCAATGGAGGCAGCTCAAGAACAGCCTCGGTTTTTCATGCCATCCAAGCACTTGAACCAAACCACCTGTCAATATCAGTTGTACATGATGCTTGCCGCCCTTGGCTGAAGGAGCAGCATTTTTTAGATATTTTGCATGAATTTAATTTAAGCAAGGAATGTAAGGGCATCTATCCTGTCATTGAGATGGTAGATTCGCTAAGAGAAAAAAGAAATAATGATTTAGTTGCAGTGAATAGAGAGAATTTCATGCAAATTCAAACCCCTCAAATATTTGATACCTCCTCGTTAACAGTTGCCCTAAAAAATGCAGTTGATGCTGGTATTAGTTTGACAGATGAAACTCAGGCTATGGAAGATTCAGGTTTTAAAGTTCAAGCCATCCCTGGAGATAGATCTAATCTCAAAGTTACTTATATGCATGATTTAAATTTAGCTAACACTATGAATTTGAGGATTGGACGCGGCATAGATTTTCATAAACTTCAGCCAGGCAATGGCATGATTTTAGGGGGTCTATCAATAGAGTGCGAGCTTTCTATTGTGGCTCATTCTGATGGTGATATTGTTCTTCATGCTTTGGCTGATGCGCTCTTGGGTGCTGGCGGGCTCAATGATATCGGTTTTTATTTTCCCGATACTGATAGTCAGAACCAAGACTTATCAAGCTTAATTATTCTTGAAAAAGCGATGAGCTTACTGGCGCATAAAGGTCTGCAGCCCTCTAACATCGATCTAGTAATTATTTGCGAACAGCCAAAAATCTCTCCTCACGTGGAAGCCATGAAGGCTAAGCTAGCGAACTTGCTAGCCATGGACACAGGTGATATTTCTATCAAAGCCACCACAACAGAAGGAATGGGCATTATTGGAAAGGGCAATGGCATTGCAGTTTATGCAATAGCGTTATTAAAAAAATTAATATGAATATCTTGCTAACAAATGACGATGGTTATACAGCCTTAGGTATTAAAGAGCTTTCTAGCGCTTTAGGTATTTCTAATAATATTTTTTTAGTTGCTCCCAAAAAAAATTGCAGTGGCATGAGCGCTGCAATTAGCTTGCATCAAGAAATTGCAGTAGAAGAAATTGCAAAAAATATTTATGCAGTCTCAGGCACTCCAGCTGATTGCTCATATCTCGGATTGCTATCCATCATCTCTGAGCCTATTGATATGATTGTCTCTGGAATAAATCTAGGAGCAAATCTGGGAGAGGATGTTTTTTATTCCGGCACTGTTGGAGCGGCAATTGCTGGTCGAAGACTGACGTATGTCCCAGTAGCTTTTTCAGTGGCCGCATACCATCCAAAAAACATTAAATTTATTGCACAAAAAGCATCAGAAATTACTCAACAAGCAACTAATTTACCTGCCGATCAAAATCTTTTAGTCAATGTAAATTTTCCGGATATCCCAGCCTCTGAAGTGCAAGGTATAAAAATTACCAGCCTAGGCAAGCGAGGCGTGCCCGATAGCCCAAAGTTAGTTAGGAAAAATAAATCATCGGCTCTATACAGTTTTGGCGCATCAGGAGGCTTAATTCCCAACCAAAAAAATACTGATATCCAGGCTGTCAATAATAATTTTATTTCTATTTCTATCCTTGATTATAATTTAACCGCGACTGACTCTAATCTGGGTCTTTTTGAAGAGGTATTTGTAAATGCATAATTCTGGGTTCACATCAGCTAGAGCAAAAGAGCAAATGATCCAATTGTTGCTTGAAATGGGCATTAAAGATTTTCGCGTGTTAGATGCAATGAGCCAGGTGCCTAGGCATATTTTCTTAGATGAGGCTCTGTGGAGTAGAGCTTATGAAAATAGAGCTTTAACTATTGGATATAAGCAAACAATTTCTCAGCCTTATATTGTTGCAAAGATGACAGAGCACTTAATAAGCCACACATCAAAACGAGGCAAGGTATTAAACAATGTTCTTGAGATTGGCTCAGGTTGCGGATACCAATCAGCAGTTCTATCTTATTTTTCGAATGAGATTTTTGCAGTCGAGAGGATCAAGCCACTGACTATCAAATCTAGAGAAAACCTAAGAGAGTTAAAAATTAGAAATGTAATGGTTAAGCATGCAGATGGGTTTGAGGGCTGGGGTGAAAGCATGAAATTTGATGGAATAATTTGTGCAGCAGCTCCACGTCAATATCCTGAAGAACTCATGGAGTTACTTGAGGTTGATGGCAAACTAGTTATCCCTGTTGGCTTAGAGGGTAAGCAAAAACTGTATGTTGTGACCAAGAAAAGTGAAACAGAGCATGAAGAGGCAATATATGAAGATGTTGCATTTGTTCCCATGCTTCCTGGAACATCGGGTGGAAGCATTTAAAGATGATGCTGCAATTTAAATATGCTTGCGCTGGATTTTTAATGGGGATTGCTGAGCTTATCCCAGGAATATCTGGCTCAACCATTGCTGTGATGTTCAGTATCTATAAGAATTTAATGAATATTTTGACTGAGCTTAAATGGAGCAATGCATCATTCAATCTCCAAGAATTAAACATAGCATTCCAGCTAAGATTATTTATCCCATTAGTATGTTCCATGCTCCTCTCAATAATCTTATTTTCACAAGGGATAGATTATTTGCTGGTTAACTATGAGCAATCATTTTTTCTATTGCTTGGATGGCTAATGATGCTGTTATCCATTCAGGTTGCAAATTTTTTTAAAGCTATTGTCAGCAAGCCGGCCTTAGTCGTTTTTCTTATAGGTGGGGGAGCGATAGGTTTCTTGCTAGGCAATCTAGGAGTTGGTTCAGCGAACCTTCACCCTTTGTATTTATTTTTTTCTGGCATTTTAGCTTTTGCCTTTTTTTTAATTCCAGGAATCTCTGGGAGCGCTATGCTAATTGTGCTTGGTGTTTATGGAATAGTTATCCAAGGTATCTCTAATGTTGATCTTGAAATCCTGGTTCCATTTGGAGCAGGGTGTTTCACATCTCTCGCCTTGCTTCCTAGGATAATTTTAGCGATCTATCAGGCCTATGAAGATCAGTTATTGCTAATTTTTTCAGGCCTGATCTTTTGCTCTGGATATTTCCTAATTCAATGAAACCGCTAATCTGTTATGCGTTAGCAGCAATTTTCATATCTGGTTGCAGCTCCTTGGAAAATTTTAAATCAACTGTTGAGGCTCGTATTTTTCAGGACTCTAAAGGGATATACATTGTTAAATCTGGAGACTCAATATGGTCCATTGCTTTACAAAATAACTTGGATCCCCAGCAGATTATTTTAAACAACAATCTAACCAAGCCATATATTATTATTCCGAATCAAAAATTATCCTTGTTATATGCTTCTCAAAATGATGTATTGCCTACCCCTCAAAAAAAAATAACTTGGCAATCACCACTAAAAGCATCTAAGAAACCAAGCAAGGAAGGCAAATATTGGCTCATTTATAAAGAAGATATAGGGCGGAAGATTTATGCGGTTGGGGCGGGAAGGGTTGTGATCTCAGGACCAGACATACCTGGATATGGCAACTTGATCATGATTTCGCATCCCAATGGTTTTATTAGCCTTTATGCGCACTGCAAAAAAATAAATGTAGAGGTTGGAGATTTTGTTGAAGCTGGAATGGAGATTGCCGAAGTTGGTAGCTCAGAGGCTTCATTTTCAATGCTAAAGTTTCAATTAAGAAAAAATGGCGCCCCAGTTAACACTTCAACGTTGAGATTTAGATAAGCTTTATCTTTCTAGCAAGTGAATTTTCTCTTTAACCTCTTTGTATTCCTGAGCCTCTGGGAGCTCATCTTTTTCTTCAGTAATATTTGGCCAAATTTCACTTAGCTCAGCATTTATTTCAATAAATGGTATTTGGTCTGCAGGAAGCTCATCTTCAGAAAAAATTGCATCCACGGGGCATTCTGGCTCGCACAAGGCGCAATCAATACATTCTTCGGGATGGATCACTAAGAAGTTAGGACCTTCATAAAAACAATCTACAGGACAAACTTCCACACAGTCCGTATGCTTACATTTAATGCATGATTCTGTAACTATAAATGCCATGATAATAACTTGTAAAATAAGTAAGTAGAGATTTTAGCAATGACTCATGCACAAGTCAGCATGAAATTGATAATAATTATTTTACTTTTAAGCTTTTTATAATATACTGTACAAACATACAGTAAGGAGTAAAACATGTCAGATAAAGAAAAAAACTTAAGCGAGACTCTATCGCAGATAGAAAAACAGTTCGGTAAGGGCACTGTGATGAAAATGGGGGACAGAGAAATTGTTGATATGCCCACTATTTCCACCGGATCCCTTGGAATTGATATAGCTCTCGGAATAGGCGGCTTGCCTAAAGGCAGGGTCATTGAGATTTTCGGACCAGAGTCATCTGGTAAAACAACTCTAACACTTCAGGTAATAGCAGAGTGCCAAAAAGCTGGAGGTACTGCTGCTTTTATAGATGCTGAACACGCATTAGATCCGAACTATGCTGGGAAACTTGGAGTTAACGTTGATGAGCTACTCCTCTCTCAGCCAGACACAGGAGAGCAGGCTCTTGAGGTTACAGACATGCTTGTAAAATCTGGCAGTGTTGACCTTATTGTTATTGATTCAGTCGCCGCCCTTACACCAAGAGCTGAAATTGAAGGAGACATGGGAGACCATCACATGGGTCTGCAAGCAAGATTGATGTCTCAGGCTCTAAGAAAGATCACTGGAAACATTCAGCGCTCAAACGCAACGGTAATTTTTATTAATCAAATTAGGATGAAAATCGGTGTAATGTTTGGTAATCCAGAAACTACAACTGGAGGTAATGCTCTGAAATTTTACTCATCAGTCCGACTAGATATCAGAAGAATCGGTGCAGTTAAAGAAGGGGAAGAGGTAGTTGGTAATGAAACCCGAGTTAAGGTGGTCAAGAATAAAGTTTCCCCACCTTTTAAGCAGGCAGAATTTCAAATTATGTATGGGCAAGGTATTAATATGGAAGGTGAAATTCTTGAATTAGGTCAAAAACTTGAGTTGATCGAGAAATCAGGTTCATGGTATAGCCATAATGGTGAGAAAATAGGTCAGGGTAAAGTCAACGCAAGTAAGTATTTAAAAGAAAATACTGAGATCAGAGATAGCTTGGTGAGTGAGATTAGAAAGGCTTACATACCCAGAATGGAAAAAGATGCTAAGAGCGATAAAGAGTCTAAGAAAGAGAAAGAATCTAAGGAATAAGTTTTTTTGACTACTATGCTCTTGCATTTAAATTGATTAAGATATCCCCTGGTAAATTTAACTAGGGGAATCATGTCAAACAATAATGCATATATAGTTTCAGCAGTCAGAACTGCTGGTGGTAAAAAAAATGGAAGCCTCAGTCAGTGGCATCCAGCTGATTTGGGAGCTAAAGTTCTCGATGAGCTAGTCTTGCAAACCGGTATTGATCCTGCTCTTGTTGATGATGTAATTTTTGGTTGTGTTGACCAAGTAGGCGCCCAATCAGGAAATGTTGCCAGAAATGCAATTCTTGCATCAACCTTACCAGAATCTGTTCCAGGAACCTCGGTTGATAGGCAGTGTGGCTCTTCCCAGCAAGCTATTCATTTTGCAATTCAAGCTGTAATGTCTGGAACTCAAGATGTTGTGATCGGTGGTGGCGTTGAAATCATGTCCATGGTGCCAATCGGAGCAAGCATCAAAGATGGTTATGAAGCAGGGCATGGCTTACCTTTTGATTCAGAAGGTATGAAAGCAAGGTATCCAGGAGTTTTCTTTTCACAATTTACTGGCGCAGAAATGATGGCACAAAAATGGAATCTATCCCGAGAAGATTTGGATAACTTTGCATTTAGCAGCCATCAGAAAGCTATTGCCGCAGTTGAGGGTAAATATTTTGATAGAGAAATTTTGCCTGTTCAAGCTAGAAATGCAGAAGGTAAGACTGACATTATTTATAATGATGAAGGCATTCGCTACGATGCAAGCTTGGAAGCGCTTGCAGGCCTTAAAACAGTCACAGAAGGTGGAGTCATAACAGCTGGTAACGCAAGCCAGATCACGGATGGAGCTGCTGCAGTAATGGTCTGTAATGATGCGGGTCTTAAAAAGATTAAAACTGACCCTAGAGCACGAATTGTTGCAATTAGTGTAGTGGGCGATGATCCAATTATGATGCTTGGTGCTCCAATCCCAGCCTCACATAAAGCTCTAAAAGCTGCTGGACTTAATATTCAAGATATAGACCTTTACGAAATTAATGAAGCTTTTGCTCCAGTTCCCCTGTCATGGGCTATTGAGTTAAAAGCAGATATTAATAAATTAAATGTTAATGGCGGGGCCATGGCTTTGGGACATCCTTTGGGCGCAACAGGTGCTAAATTAATGACCACATTGCTTCATGAGCTTGAGCGAAGTGGTGGCAAGTATGGATTACAGGCTATATGTGAAGGTGGCGGCACTGCAAATGCAACAATTATTGAGAAGCTTTAACTTCTTGCTTTAAAATGATCGAAAAATGTTGGCAGGTCACTGATCTGAGTAAGAGAGCTATCGCCATTGCGATGCTTTAGCTCTACCTCACCATTCTCCAAAAATTTATTTCCAATAATTATATTGATTGGGATACCTATTAATTCAGCATCCTTCATTTTGACACCGTAACCGTCTTTTCTATCATCGACTATTACTTTGTACCCCAGAGATGTTAATTTTGTATAAAGTTTATTGGATGCATCGGCAATTTTTTGTTCTTTTGTATATCCTATTCCGACGATGTTTACCTCATAGGGAGCAATAGATTCAGGCCATATAATTCCTTTGTCATCATTATTTTGTTCAATGGCTGCCGCTACCAGACGTGACACACCAATGCCGTAACAACCCATATAAAGATCAACCGCTCGTCCTTCTTGACTTTGCACATTTGCCTGCATTGCCGCTGAGTAAACCTTTCCTAGTTGAAAAATATGTCCGACTTCAATACCTTTTTTTATAATAATTTTACCATGACCATCTGGTGAGTCTTGACCTTCCAAGGAGTTGATATCCTCCCCATCTTGTAACAATAACTCTGTATTGATAGCAAACTCAGATGCATCACTAATTGCAATGGTATCCTCACCATTCTCAGCCAAGACATGAAATTCCTCAGATACTTCGCCGCCTATTGCTCCAGAGTCTGCTTTAACAATCTTATAGTCCAGACCAATTCTCTCTAAAATTCTCTTATAGGTGTCACGCATAATAAGATAAGTATCTTGCAAGGAACCTTCATTTAAATTAAAGCTATAAGAGTCTTTCATTAAAAATTCTCTGCCGCGCATTACCCCATACCTTGGTCTAATTTCGTCTCTAAATTTTGTTTGAATTTGATAGATATTTAAAGGTAGTTCTTTATAGCTTTTTACATTGTTCCTAATTAAATCAGTGATGACTTCTTCATGGGTTGGTCCTAAGCAAAAATCTCTGTCATGCCTATCTTTTATTCTCAAAAGCTCTGAACCCATTTTATCCCAGCGATTTGTTTCCTCCCAGAGCTCTTTGGGCTGAACCATTGGCATTAAAACCTCTTGGGCGCCAGCAGCATTCATCTCTTCTCTAACAATATTTTCAATATTTCTAAGNACCATTAATCCTAATGGCAACCATGTGTAGATTCCAGATGCCACTTTTCTAATCATGCCTGCGCGAAGCATTAATTGATGGCTGATAACTTCTGCGTCCTGAGGAGAATCTTTCAGAGTGGGGATAAAAATTTTAGACCAGAACATTTTTTATATTTGATTTTTTTATTTAGTTTATAATTTTATATTTTTTTATACACTTATGCCTATTTATGAATACAAATGCTCAAATTGCGAGCATCAATTTGAGTTAATTCAAAAATTTTCTGACCAGCCTGCAGAAATCTGTCCTGAATGCAGTCAAAAATCTATTCAAAAATTAGTCTCCGCACCTTCTTTTCGACTTAAGGGTGGGGGTTGGTATGAAACAGATTTTAAAACTGGAGCTAAAAAGAATATAGTAGATACTAAAGAAGACAAGTCTAATCAATCTAAAAAAATAAAAAAAACCACTGATACATCTAATAGCCCAAGTACAAAAAAATAAATTTAAAAAAGAGAGTTAAAAAATGCGTTCACACTATTGCGGAGATATTACTAGTCTAGATATCGGAAAGGACATCGAGGTATCAGGCTGGGTTCACAAAAGAAGAGATCATGGCGGTGTTATTTTCTTAGATATAAGAGATCTTCACGGCATTGTGCAGGTAGTATTTAACCCAGACCATCAAAATATTTTTGACCTAGCAGATTCTTGTAGAAGTGAGTTTGTTATTAATATTAAGGGTCTTGTTAGAAAGAGGATAGAAGGTGCTATTAATCCAAAAATGGCAACAGGAGAAATAGAAATTGAGGCTCAAGATCTCATAATCTTCAGCAAGGCAGTGACCCCAAAATTCCCACTGGATGACTATCAAGAGGTCAATGAAGACATTAGGCTAAAAAATAGATTTCTGGATCTCAGGCGACCTGAGGTCAGTGATAGATTGTTGAAAAGATCCAAAATTACATCAAAAATTAGATCTGTCTTGGAAGGCCATAGTTTCCATGAGGTTGAAACTCCTATTTTAACCAGAGCAACCCCCGAGGGAGCGCGTGACTATCTTGTGCCTAGCAGAGCTCACCCAGGCGAATTTTTTGCTTTACCACAATCACCCCAGCTCTTTAAGCAATTATTAATGGTTGGTGGCTTGGATAAGTACTATCAAATTGCAAGATGTTTTAGAGATGAAGACCTTCGTGCTGATAGGCAGCCTGAATTTACCCAGGTAGATATTGAGGCATCGTTCGTAACCACTGAAGATATTATGGCTCTGGGCGAAGAGATGATTACCACTCTATTATTAGAATTTACTAATTATGAGAGCAGAGCAGTCCCTCGCATTAAATATAAGGATGCTATTGAAAAATATGGATGTGATAAACCAGACTTAAGAATTCCCCTCGAACTACAGGATATTTCAGAGCTTGTTAAGAATGAGGAATTTAAAGTCTTTTCTGGTCCAGCAAATGATCCAAGCTCACGAGTGGTAGCGTTGAGAGTTCCTAAGGCTGAAGGTTTGACGCGAAAAAATATTGATTNATATACTGATTTTGTTGGGAAATTAGGTGCCAAGGGCCTTGCTTACATAAAAATTGTTGCTCTTGGGGAGGAGAATGGTCTTCAATCACCAATTTTAAAGTTTCTTCAGCAAGACACTGTTGATGCTATCACCGCTAGTCTGAGTGTAGAAAATGGTGACATTATTTTTTTTGGAGCTGGTAACGCAAATGTAGTCAATCTTTCTATGAGCTCATTGATTAAAAAACTGGGTGAAGAGTTAGAGTTGCTGACATGTGAATGGGCGCCATGCTGGATTGTAGATTTCCCAATGTTTGAAAGAACTAAAGACAACCAGCTCACTTCTATACATCATCCCTTTACTCTTCCAGCAGTTTCACCTAAAGAGCTCCAGGCGAATCCTGATGAAGCTTTGGCTTGTGCCTATGATTTCGTTTTAAATGGATATGAGCTGGGAGGTGGATCTCTTAGGGTCTTTGATCCCATTATGCAGAGTGAAATATTTAGTATTTTAGGTATTGCCTCTCAAGAAGCTGAAGAGAAGTTCGGATTTCTGCTGTCAGCATTATCTTCAGGTTGCCCACCTCATGGCGGGATTGCTTTTGGGCTCGATAGAATAGTGATGCTGCTTTCTGGTACTACCAATATTAGAGATGTGATAGCCTTTCCCAAGACCCAAAGTGCTTCGTGTCTGCTGACCGATGCGCCAGGAGAAGTTTCACTAGAGCAATTAGAGGAGCTTTATATTCAATCAACTGTAGAGCAGGAATAAATCATGGCAGGTCATTCTAAATGGGCGAATATAAAACATAGAAAAGCTAGGCAAGATGCCTCAAGAGGCAAGATTTGGACTAAAGTTATTAGAGAGATAACAGTTGCAGCAAAGGGTGGACCTGATCCAGATGATAACCCAAGACTAAGGCTGGCTTTAGACAAAGCCAATGCATCCAATATGCCTAAAGATACAATAAAACGAGCCATTCAAAAGGGCTCTGGTACTGGCGAAATGGGTGTCATCGAAGAGCTAACATTCGAGGGTTACGGACCGAACGGGGTAGCTATTTTAGTTGAAACTATGACGGATAATCGGAATAGAACTGTTGCAGATGTTCGACATGCTTTTTCAAAGTTTGGCGGTAATATGGGAACAGATGGCTCGGTCGCATACTTGTTTAATAAACTTGGTATTATTCATGTCGCATCTTCCCATGAAGAAGACTTAATCATGGAGATTGCTTTAGAGGCTGGGGCGGATGACTTTATTGTGTTTGATGAGTATTTTGAAGTCATTACCAACTCTGCCAATTTATCTTCAGTAGTTGAAGTGTTGCATTCACGAGAGATTGAGACTTTAGATGCTGAAATTACAATGAGAGCAGAAACCTTGGTTCACCTAGACCAAGAAACATCTGAGAAGGTTTTAAAGATTATGAATTTTATGGATGACCTTGATGATGTTCAAGAAGTCCATACCAACGCTGAATTTCCTGATGACTTTATTGAAGAGGCTTAATTATGGCCATTAATTCGAGAACTAAAGGCGCTAATTTTGAAAGAGAAATAGGCAATCTATTAGTTCAGGAGCTTGGTTTGACGCAACCCGTTAAAAGAATTTTAGAACAAACTCGAACGAAAGAATTGCCTGATTTAAAATTAGGTCGCTGGTGCATTGAATGCAAAAGATATGGAGATGGTGCTGAGCCTTCAGCTGAATGGTGGGAGCAGGTTTTAGCTGCAACTCAAACTGGTGAATTTCCAGCCTTGGTATATAAATTTAATCGTAGACCTATCAAGGTAAGAATTTTAGCTGGCTCACTTGTTCCAGAGTTAGACTTTTCACCCATGACCATTGATTTGATGTGGGAAGATTTTGTTGAAATTCTTCGTTACCTCTTTCAGGTAGATATTGAGCAACATGAAGCCTCAACTCAAGTGTAAGGATCTGCGTTGTCCGGTATATGTTGAAGATACTGATTTTCAAGGCGTGGTCTACCATGCAAATTATTTAAAATATTTTGAAAGAGCTAGATCAGAGTTTTTAAAAGAGCATGAGATTTCTCAAACCAAAGCTTTGCAGGCCAATGAATCCTTTATTGTAAAAAAACTAGATTTAGAGTTTTACTACCCAGCATTATTAGATGACACCTTAATAGTTAGCTCAACAGCCATCCTTACTAGCAAGGCTCGCATGCACTTTCTTCAGTCAGCTCGCAATACAAAAAATGATACACTCATCATTAAAGGGGTTGTGGAAGTTTGCTATTTTGATGGCATTAAAGCCAAGCCAAAAGCTTTCCCTAAGAATTTATTAGCACTATTTGGGTAAACAGCATGGAAAATTTTTCAATTATCGATTTGTTTTTACAAGCCAGTTTAATTGTTCAGCTGGTTATGGTTGTCCTGTTGGTCATATCGGTACTTTCTTGGATTGTAATTTTTGAGAGATACTTTAATTTAAATAAAATTAAATCCGCTAACAGGTCTTTTGAAGGTGAGTTTTGGTCCGGTAAAGATTTAAACGAGCTATATAAGAGCATCCAAGATATTCCACGCGACCAATTAACAGGATCTAAAAATGTTTTTAAGCATGGGTTCAGTGAATTTCTAAGATTGGCTGATGGGCAAAACATTACAACTGAAGATTTAGAGAGTGTGAATCGGTCTATAAGAGTGTCTCTTGCGAGGGAGGAGGAGGCTCTGATGACGCATTTACCTTTTTTAGCGAACGTAGGATCAGTTAGCCCTTATGTCGGCTTATTTGGAACTGTCTGGGGAATCATTAATTCATTTCAAGGCCTTTCTGATGCAACTCAAGCAACGATCAATGCAGTTGCGCCTGGTATTTCAGAGGCTTTGGTTGCAACAGCCTTAGGCTTATTTGCAGCGATCCCAGCAGTTGTAGCCTACAACCGTTTTGCTTCAGATTCTGACTCTCAATTACAGCAATCTTCTATATTTGGAGAGGAGTTAGCCAGCATTCTTTACAGGCAAACAGTCAAAGAGAGAAATTGATTTATCGTATTGGCAAAAGAAAAAAACTTAACTCAGAAATTAATGTAGTTCCGTACATTGATGTAATGCTGGTCTTGTTAATCATTTTTATGGTTTTGTCACCCTTATTAATCCAAGGCATTGAAGTTAATTTGCCCAAAACAGATACCACCAAGATGTCTATTTCAAGCGAACCGCTTGTTATCTCTATTGACAGTCAAGGAGACTATTTTCTTAATCTAGGCGAAGAGCAATTACCAATTTCCCTGACAGAGTTAAAAAATAAAGCCAAAATTATTTATGAAGCCAATCCTGATATTGAGATTGTTTTTAAGAGTGACGCCAAGGTGCCTTTTGATTTCGTAGCTAAAGGCATGGCCAGCATTCAAAGTTTAGGCATTGAAAAAATTGGCATTGTTACCTCAGGTTATGACAGTTAATTTAAGATATCTTCACGCCGCTTTTGTTTCCTTTTGCATTCATGCCATTCTTTTTCTTTACCTTTATGGGACCTTTGATCGAAACACACCTCAAACACTATTAATTTCTCAACCCCTGCAAGTTCAGCTAAAGTTTGAAGATCAAATTAAGAGGCCTGAGAAACCAGTCTTAAGAGAGCAAGAATCATTAAAAATCATGGCACCTCAAAACCAAATTTCTGCCAACTCTATTAAAATTAATGAATTAATGCCCCCCAAGATAAAAGATTCTCTTCTTTATTCAAGCGTTGATACCTTGCTGGAGCAAGAGAAAAATATTCTTCTTTCAGCAGAGCAAAAACAAATAAATATTTTTGCGCAAAAAATAATTGAGACCATAGAAAATGCATGGATGAAGCCAAGAAATATTCCAGATAATTTGATTGCCAACCTAAGACTCCATATTCAGCCTACGGGTAGAATTTTAAAAGTTGATCTTCTGCAAAGCAGTGGAAATATTAGATTTGATAACTCTGCCTTGCAAGCAGTGAGAAGGGTCGAAACATTAAATTTTTTTAAAAATATTCCATATAATTTATATGAGAAAGAGTTTCAAAAAATAGCTGTTAGCTTTAACCCATCATGAAAAAAAATCTTTTGTTGACTTTGCTTGCGCTGCCTATGATTTGCATGGGTGAGCTTTTCCTAGAAATTACCAAAGGATCAGATAATCCATTCAAAGTTGCAATCATTCCATTTGCTGGGAGTCCAAAGGTGTCAAAACCATTGCATCAAATTATACAAAATGATTTAGATAGAACAGGGGAGTTTTCTTTGTTAGATTCAAAGCTCTTACTCCCTTTAATTAAAACAGATGAAGAAATTAATTATCAAGACTGGAGCCTATTGGGCATAGATTATCTTGTAGCTGGAAATATTATTCAGAGCAAGAGCTCTGTAGATATTAATTATGATATTTATGACATTCAAAAAAGAAAAAAAATTAGAAATTCCAAAGTCTTTGGGTTACCTGGTCAGACTAGACAACTTGCGCATTACACCAGCGATGGTATTTATGAGTCTATCTCTGGAATCAAGGGAATAGCTTCAACTAAGCTGCTATATGTTAATGAGGTGAAATCTAATACACCTGAGGCTAGCTATCGCTTAATGTTAGCTGATTCGGATGGAGCTAATGAAAACACCTTATTAACAAGTTCGGAGCCTATTATCTCTCCATCATGGTCTCCAGATGGCAAGAAAGTTGCCTATGTGTCTTTTGAAACCGGTTTAGCTAAAGTTTATATTCAAGATATTGCTACCGGCCAAAGAGAATCTGTTTTATCTAAAAATACACAGATTAGCTCCCCAGCATGGTCTCCAGATGGAAAATATCTTTCCTTGACCCTGTATCAAGATGGCAATGCAGAAATTTATATTCTTCGTTTGCATGACAAGACCTTGACTAGAATGACTAATCAATTTGCCATTGACACAGAATCATCTTGGTCTCCCAAGGGCAATAAAATCTTATTTACAAGCGGAAGATCAGGGTCACCCCAAATCTATGAGTTGAATTTAAGAAGGCTGAATTCCAAGGCAAGGCGCATTTCATTTGAAGGGTCCTACAATGCCAAAGCTGCATACCTGCCAAATGAAGAGGGGATCATTTTTGTTCATAGATCTGGCGATGGTTTATTCCATATTGCGATGAAATATAAAAAAGAAAACTTTATTAGGATATTAACTGAGGCCAAAATGGATGAATCTCCCAGTGTTGCTCCCAACGGTAATATGGTAATCTATGGAATAACAGAAGGAGATCAAAGCATGCTTGCAGGATTTAGCTTAAGCGGCGCTAGCTTCAAGCTTCCAGCTTCCGAAGGGGAAGTCAGAGAGCCAGCCTGGTCAAATTTTTTACGATAAATTTATTTGGACAACATAATAATGAACAAACCTACCAACACATTTTTTGCGCTAATTGCTCTAATGATTTTTACCGCATGCAGTTCCTTGCAAGTAACAGAAGAGTCTGTCTCAAATCAAGAGGTTGCTGGCGTAACTATTTCTCAAAAATCTACAGCAACACAAGCGGTTTTGGCCAATGCTGTTGTCTATTTTGAATATGATCAATACACCTTGACCAGTAAATCTATTCAGGCTCTGAAAGGAGTGGTTGGGTTAATGAAAAAGAATCCAAAAATAACATTGTCTCTCGAAGGCCACGCTGATGAAAGAGGAACCAGAGAATATAACTTGGCCTTAGGGCAACGCCGCGCTGAATCTGTTACCAATTACCTTATAGCTAATGGCATCAAGAGAAGTCAATTGTCTCCCAAGAGCTATGGAGAAGAGAGACCGTTATCCCTGGGCTCTAATGACACAGCTTGGTCCAAAAATCGAAGGGTTGAAATCAAATAGATTAAATTTTTATGAGATTCTTTCTTGCTACCTGCCTTCTCACTTCTGCAGTAGCGCAAGCACAGGATGTTGACGCCTCAGACATCTTATTTTTAAAAGTTCAAGAGCTTGAAGGTGAGATTTCAGCACTTAGAAGTGAGCTTGAAGCGCAAGCTTACCTCATAGATAAATTACTAAATGAGAATGAGGTTTCATCCCCTCCAAATATCCAGATTAGCCAAGATACCTCTATACCAGATAACACCTTTAGATTTGAAGGCATCAATGATAGCCAGAGCATCGAGGAAGTTTATGACCAAGGAATCTCTGCATTAAATAATAAAAACTTTGCAGAAGCCAAGAAAGCTTTTGGTTACCTGGCCTCTAATTTTAATGATGACGAAAAAATTCCCCTAAGTCTATTCTGGCTCGGTGAAATCTCTTTACTAGAATCTAAGCTTGAAGAAAGCGAAGATTTTTTTCAAAATCTTGCAATTAATTACCCTGAGCACTGGAGAACCCCTTTAGCTCATAAGAAAATGGGCGATATTTTAATGATGTCCGATGAGACTGAAGCAGCTAAGATTAAATATCAATTTGTTGTGCAAACTTACCCAAGCAATGCTGCATCTTCTTTAGCCTTGCAGTTATTGGAAAATATGGAATAATCACCTTTTTTTATGAAATCCTTTCCCGGGTCGCTAGCTCAGCTGGTAGAGCAGTTCGCTTTTAACGAATTGGTCACAGGTTCGAATCCTGTGCGACCCACCATTCATTTTTTTGATCAAAAGGTTAATTCTTGCAAATAAAATCTTTTACGAACCCAATACTTAAGGCCATCAAAAGGCTCGCTCTATCATTTACAAAAGAATCTTTGCTGGCAGGTTTTTTCTTTTTCTTAGTTTTGTGCTCTTGGTATATTTTACGGCCTGTTAGGAACGAGATGGCAGTTCAGAATTCTGAAATTCTTCCATACCTCCTTGGGATTGGAGCCTTGGTGATGCTCTTTTTAAATCCAGTGTATTCTTGGCTAGCATCTAGAAAAAATCTCCGCAGTGTCTTGCTCGGTTGTTATTCCTTTTTTATACTCAACCTATTGAGCTTTATTATTTTATGGCAATTTTTTGATCTCTCCTCGTCTATTTTACTGAGTCAGATCTTTTATATTTGGTGCAATGTCTATTCTTTCTTTGTGGTATCAATCTTTTGGGTTGTAATTATTAATCTGTTTAGAGGGGACAGTGCTGCAAATGTATTTGGGGTAATCGCTGCTGGTGGTTCATTGGGAGCTTATCTAGGCTCAGAAATATCCAAGCAACTTGCATCTACATTCAACGTGTCAGGCATTATATTTTTTACCATGGTTGCCATTATCTTTTTATTGCTGGCATTGCTGACAGGTCTGGGTCTCATGAATAGATTTAGAGATCTGCAGGGCATCAATGATTCACCTGGAGGCTCTAGCTTTGATGCTATCAAGAATTTAATATCTTCCTCTCAAATACGTTCAATAGGCTTGTATATGTATCTATGGACTGCCCTGATGACGATTCACTGGGTTACTTCTGTTGAGATAGTGAATGCATGGTCATCAGATGGCGGAAATAGAATAGTGTTTTTTAGCAAGATAGAGCAAACAGTCACAATCTTAACCTTATTCACCCAATTTTTTTTAACCTCGGTTATCCTGCGCCTAGTTAATGCTAAATATATCTTGATGACCTATGGATTTTTATTTACCGGAGTATTTGTAGGGTATTTTTTAAATCCTACTATTGGGTATGTTTTTATTGTCACGATTGTTCTAAGATTATTTGAGTATGGCGTAAACAAGCCTACAAGGGAGCTAATCTTTAGCTACTTAAAAAAAGTAGATCGCTATAAATCCTCAGTCTTTGTAGATACATTTTTAGTTCGTCTTGGAGATTTTTCTGGCAGTGGGTTTATTCTTGTTTCAAAAACATTTGGTATAGCTTTTTCTCAAGTGCCATTATTGGCAATACCCTTTGCAGGGTGCTTGGCTTTCCTGGGATTAAAAATTCCATCCAAAAAAGATTGAATGTTTAAAAACCTCTTTTTTGACCCAATCGATCCTGGGCGTATTTAATTTTAGTCATAATCAGCTCAGAGGTTTGAAATGAATTGACTGACAACCTTAGCGCCAGCTGAAACTGATTGAGAGCATTCTCCAGATCGCCAATTAGCAGATAGTACTCCCCACGACTCAGGTGATACCCAACAATATTTTTACCTGCTCGCTGAATTTCTGATAGCAGCCTCCAAAGGTGCGGATCATTATTCTTTGTAATTAAAAGCTCTCTAAGAATTTCCTCGGCTTCAATCGTTCTTTGTTGTCCACTAAGAATATTTGATTTAATAATTGAAGCAGGGTAATTACCCGGTGAAATATTTAACACTCTATCGATTTGTAAGCTCGCTTGATCAAAATTTTGATTTGAAAGATGTATCTCAGATTTTGTGATATTAAGAATTAAATTTTTTGGATGCCTCGCAAGCAATTTCTCAAGATTTGACAGAGCCTTCTCAAAACTACCATTCAGCTTGAGTGCAGCAACATACGCATATTGGTTCTCAACGGTTGGATTGTCCAGGGCAAGTTTTTCAAAATACCGCACTGCAGATTGAGGAGGCAAAGATATATATCGCGCTTGAAGTCTGCCTTTAACCAGCTCGAAGTTAAGAGTGTTTTTTTTCCCTCCTGAAAACTCTATTTGATCTGCTGCATTTAACGCATCGCTGACCCTGGAAGAAGAGACGGGATGGGTTAAAAGAAACTCAGGGGGGTTATCTCCGGCAAGTTTTCTAATCTTAACCATGTTCTCAAACATTTGACCCATAGCAGTCGGGTCATAACCTGCAGCAACTAAGTTATTGAAACCATAACGATCTGCTTCTCGTTCAAAGATTCTGCTATATCTTAATTGTTGCTGAGCTAGAGCAGCTGGCCCTGTCATAAAGGCTGTAGGATTATTTGAAACAAGTGCCAAGGCAATTGCAGAAACCATGACCAATGAAGATGCTATATTTGTATCACGCCCCCGCAACACTCTTCTTGCAAAATGCCTCTGGCTCAAGTGCGCAAGCTCATGCCCAAGGACTGATGATAATTGCGCTTCGTTGCCAGCATTTAAAAATAAACCACCATTCACCCCAATGACTCCACCCGGGGCAGCAAAAGCATTTAATGATTTCTCATCAATCAGGATAACAGTGAAATCTCTATCGTTAACTTGGGATGATTCAGAAAGTCTGTAGATAAGTAACTCTGTATATTCCTGAATAACAGGATCATTGATCAAAGGTGCTTGAGCATAAACTTGCTCTACAAAGCTTTGACCAAGCAACTTTTCTTGCTCGAGAGATATTACTCCTGAGACTCTATCCCCCAAGCTGGGTAAATTTAAGTCCTTGTCTTGAGACAGGACTCCCTGAGAAATTAGTATTCCTGCAAGAATTATCAATCTAATAATCATGGGTCTATCTTAGCTTATGCTTACACTATTGATTAATTTGAATTAACATATATATCTTTGACAACCTAAACCATCAAAAGTGCTAGAAGAAATAAATAATTTATTTAAAAAGATTTTTTCTAATGAGGAGACTCTAGTCTTTACCTTGTTATTAATACTGGCTTTCTTAGTTTTATTTTTCCTTGGGAGCATCCTTACACCTTTTTTGATCAGTATTATTTTTGCATACCTATTAATTGGTATGCAAACCAGGTTTGAGTCCTTTGGTATCAATGGCTCCATTGCATTATTTTTAACCTACAGCATTTTTTTATTACTTGGAATTGCCCTGATGGTCTGGCTAGCTCCTTTGGTATACCAGCAGCTTCAAGCAATCGTGTTGGAGGTTCCCAAGTGGCTGAATTCATTTGTATCTTTTGTCCAAGGCATTCCGGCAAAATATCCTGATCTAGTTTCCTCTGATCAAATAACAGCTTTTCTTCAGAGTGTGTCTGGTCAGGTCTCCACTTTATCTCAAAATTTTGTTACAGCCTCAATTGCTGGAATTCAAAATACTGCAACTGTTGCTATTAATTTAATTTTATTGCCCATTCTTGTCTATTTCTTTCTGTGTGATCGAGAGTCAATCATCTCGGGTGTTTTAAGCATCCTACCAAAGGATAGAAAAATGCTAAACAATATATGGATTGAGATGGATGATCAGCTCAGCAATTACGCTCGAGGCAAGGCTATCGAAATTGCAATCGTGGGTTCTATTGCAGCAATTATTTTTATGTATTTTAATTTAGAGTACGTAGCATTATTGTCTGTGCTAGTTGGTTTTTCTGTGTTGATTCCATATTTAGGTGCTTTTATCGTCACAATTCCAGTTGCAGCTGTTGGTTTGCTGCAATTTGGTCTCACATTTGAATTTTGGTTGCTCATGGGCTCTTACCTAGCCCTTCAAGTCCTAGATGGTAATTTACTAGTCCCAATTCTTTTTTCTGATGCTGTGAAGCTTCATCCAGTCGCTATTATTTTGGCGGTCTTTGTTTTTGGAAGTCTATTTGGATTTTGGGGGGTATTTTTTGCAATTCCAATCGCTACCTTTGTTAAGGCTATATGGAATGCATGGCCAGAGAAGCTATCCGATTAACTTAGGCTTATTTTACGAGATCCCTAACAGCCTCAAGAACCTCTTGAACATGACCTTTCACTTTAACTCCTCTCCACTCTGTTTGAATTTTTCCTTTTTCGTCGATAATAAATGTACTCCTATCAACCCCCATGTACTCTCTTCCATACATTGATTTAAGCTTCATCACATCAAATGCTTTGCATACCTTTTCATCCGGATCTGATAGAAGCTCAAAGGGAAAATTTTGTTTCAATTTAAAATTCTCATGAGACTTAATAGATTCTCTTGAGACCCCCAAAATTTCAGTATTCATTTTTTTAAATTCTTTATAGTTATCTCTGAACTCTTGGCCCTCGATTGTGCAGCCTGGAGTACTATCTTTTGGGTAGAAGTAAACCACAAGATTTTTTCCTACAAAAGAAGCATTAGATAGAGTTTGATTGTTCGTTGCTTCAGCTTTGAAACTAGGACATTTTTTACCTTGTAAGTTTTTAGTCATTATTTGTTATAAAAAAAGTGTATAGTTTCATTTTTTACTGAAAATAAGAATGATGCAACCCCTTCAAGGTAGTTTTGTAGCCTTAGTGACGCCAATGCATGGGGATGGCAGTGTCGATTATGTCTCTTTGGAGGCGCTGATTGAATGGCACATTGCATCGGGCACAAGTGGTATAGTATCCGTCGGAACTACCGGTGAATCAGCTACGGTTTCTATTTCCGAGCATCTTGAGATTATTAATAAAACCATTCAGATTGTAAGTCAAAGAATCCCTGTCATAGCTGGAACAGGAGCAAATTCTACACAAGAGGCAATTGAATTAACTGAAACAGCCGCATCACTCGGTGCAGACTATGCTTTGATAGTGACCCCTTATTACAATAAACCAAATCAAAATGGCTTATTCCAGCATTTCACCAAAATTGCAGACTCAGTAGACATTCCTCAAATTTTATATAATGTTCCATCTAGGACAGCTTGCGACTTAAGACCTGAGACCGTTGAAGATTTGGCAGCTCACCCCAATATTATTGGAATCAAAGAAGCTACAAATGACTCGTTGCGATTGGGCGAGTTAATGGCGATTGCTGAAAAATTAGCAGATCAAAAATATTTTTCTGTTTTATCTGGTGATGACCCCAGCTTCAATTCCTTTATGGCAGAAGGGGGCGATGGAGTGATTTCTGTAGCTGCAAATATTTTACCAAATGAAGTGTCAAAAATTTGTAGTTTGAATCTTGAGGGGTGCATCGATGATGCTAGAGAACTAAATGAGATGTTTTTAGATATTTACGAACTTTTATTTATTGAATCTAATCCAATCCCTGTGAAATGGATGCTTGCGAAAATGAAAAAAATTAATCCAGGCATTAGATTGCCCCTTATTCCCTTGGCTACCGAGTATCATGATGCAATAATTAATGAATTGACTAAATTAAAATTACTATGAAATACATAAGACATTACTTCTTCGTCTCTTTTGCAGTTTTTATGGGATCTTGCTCTTATATTACTGGTCCAGAAGGCCTATATCCAGAAACAAAGTATGAGTTTTTTGAAGAAGAGATAAGTTCAGAAATTCAATTAGATAATGATAGCTTTGCGATTGTTTCAGATGACCACTATCCACCAATTACAGAGGGCATCTCAACTGCAGAAGTTCAAGATATCCCAGCCCCCAGACAAATATTTTCCTCAGGAGAGTCAAACGAAGTTCAACTCAGAAGGTTGGGAGAATTAATGTGGGTTTATATTGAGACTCTCCCATCAACAGCATGGCCTATTACCAAAAATTATATAGAGGCTTCTTCAATGTCTATTATAGGTGCCGATCCAGATGCTGGTAAATTCACCATCCAATATTCCGAAGACTTAAACCTGATTCTAACTGTTGAGCATGGCATCAAAGAAGCCTCCACAGAAATTTTTTTAACTCCAGAGATTTCTAATGGAGCAATCAGTCCGGATGCAGACATAGCCTTTATTCAAACTGAGCTTGAAAAGTTGGTGCAATATTTTGCTAGCTCTGCTGCATCTTTTTCTGGCACATCGCTTGCAGCACAAGGCTTAAATGATAGGAAGAAAGCAAAAATCTTTAACTTAAACAATCAAACAACTATTCAACTAGATCTAGGGTTTGATAGGGCCTGGTCAGCCGTGAGCAGAGCATTAATCGCTGGTAATATTACTTCCAATGATATTGATAGAGAGAAGGGAATTTTTCTAGTCAGCTATGCAGTTGAGTCTGAAAGCAATGGATGGTTTAATTTTTTAAACTTTTCAGATGAAAAAAGCTCTGATTCATTATTGCTAAAAGAGCAAGCTGAATTTAAAATTATTTTAACAAGAGCTGATCAGAAGACTAATATCTTTGTTGAGTCCCTATCGGGCTCTCCTGAAGATGCCGAAGCTTTGATCTCAACAATCAATGAATTACTGAGTTAAATTTATGGACAAACTCTCACAAATCACTACAGGTAAGGCTAAGTCTTTATTCTCAACGGCTCACCCAGATCAATTGATTATGGAATTCAGGGATGACACATCTGCATTTGATGGGAAGAAGATGGAGGCTCTAGATAATAAGGGAAATGTTAATAACCAATTCAATGCTTTTGTCATGGAGTTCCTAGCCACCAAAGGAATTGAAACGCACTTTATTGAGTTGCTCTCAAGTAACGAATCTTTAGTTAAAAAGTTGGATATGTTTCCAATTGAGTGTGTGGTTCGAAATAGAGCAACTGGCTCATTATGCAAAAGATTAGGTATTGAAGACGGGCTAATACTTGATCCACCCTTATTTGAATTTTTTTTAAAAGATGATGCCTTGGGAGATCCTTTAATAAATGATCATCACATTGTCTCTTTTGGATGGGCAAGCCAGGAAGAGGCTGACACAATGAGGGAGCTAACCCTTCAGGCCAATGATATTTTGGTGAATTTTTTTAGTGAAGCTAACCTAATTTTGGTTGATTACAAGCTAGAGTTTGGAATGTTTCAAGGAAAGATGCTTCTGGCTGATGAATTTACCCCAGATGGCTGTCGACTTTGGGATAAAGATACTTTAGCAAAAATGGACAAGGATAGATTTCGTCAAGATCTAGGCAATGTTATAGAAACTTATAGCGAAGTTGCAGAACGTCTGGGCATGCAGATAAAACTTGACTAAAAGAGTCAGGTATTGATAATACCTGTATGAATTTCACCACAAAAAGCCGCTATGCTGTAAATGCATTAGCTGATCTTCAATATCTCTCTAATCATTCTAATCCAGTGGCTCTCAAGGATATTGCAGTTAGACAAGGCATTGAGTTAACTTATCTTGAGCAATTATTTAGGAAGTTAAGAATTGCTGGGATAGTAAAAAGTATTCGTGGTAGAAATGGTGGCTATATATATGCTGCAGAGCCAGAGAACATTACCATCAAATCAATCATGGATGCAGTCGAGGAGAATCTTGATGCCACTAATTGTGCCGGAACTTCAGCTTGTCTCTCTGGGAAACAGTGTAACTCTCATCAATTATGGGATGATCTTAATAACGTTGTAGATAGCTTTTTAAGTAAAATATCTATTGCAGAGCTTGTGGATTCACCAGATCATCAAATTACTTTAAAGGAAATACAATAATGAGCACCAGTATAAATTTACCCATTTATTTAGATTATGCATCGACCACACCAGTCGACCCGCGTGTTGCTCAAAAAATTTGCGATCATTTAACCTTAGATGGTAACTTTGGTAATCCCGCATCACGCTCTCATAAGTTTGGCTGGAAAGCAGAGGAAGCAGTAGAGGAAGCGAGATCGCATGTTGCAAACCTTGTTGGCTGTGATCCTAGAGAAATTGTTTGGACTTCAGGTGCAACCGAAGCTAATAATCTTGCAATCAAGGGCATTGCAAATTTTTACCAATCTAAAGGTAAGCACATCATCACTTCTAAAATTGAGCATAAGGCAGTCTTGGATGCTTGCAGGCAACTGGAGCGCGAAGGATTCGAGGTTACATACTTAGAACCTAGCGAGGGTGGTGTTATCACTATTGAATCTATCAAAGCTGCAATAAGAGAAGATACAGTCTTGATTTCATTCATGCATATTAATAATGAGCTTGGAACCATCAATGACCTAAAGAGCATTGGTGAGCTGGCAAGAGCACAAGGTATATTTTTTCATGTTGATGCTGCTCAAAGCACTGGCAAGATTGAAATCAATCTAGCTGATCTGCCTGTAGATTTAATGTCTTTCTCTGCACATAAAACTTATGGCCCAAAAGGCATAGGTGCTCTCTATGTTAGTCGAAAACCAAGAGTTAGAATCGAAGCTCAGATGCATGGAGGAGGCCACGAAAGAGGTATGCGCTCCGGCACTCTTCCAACTCACCAAATCGTTGGCATGGGCGAAGCTTTTAGAATTGCAAAAGAAGAAATGGTACAGGACACCAAAAGAATTCAAGCCTTGCATGATAGATTCTATGAGTCTGTTTCTGAGATTGAAGAAATTTACGTCAACGGCGATCTATCTAAGAAAGTAGGCAATATATTAAATATTAGTTTTGCTTATGTAGAGGGTGAATCACTCATTATGGCCTTAAAAGACATTGCTGTATCCTCTGGGTCCGCTTGTACCTCAGCGAGTCTTGAGCCCTCTTATGTTCTTAGGGCATTGGGAAGAAAGGATGAGCTGGCTTCTAGCTCCATTAGATTTTCTTTTGGTAGATTTACCACAGAAGAAGATGTGGATTACACCTTAACTTTAATTAATCATGCAGTTGAACGATTGAGAGAGCTATCCCCACTTTGGGAGATGTATCTTGATGGAATTGATCTTGACACTGTTGATTGGCAAACACACTAAACTTTAGGAGAACATCATGGCGTATAGCAAAAAAGTAGTAGATAAATTTGAAAACACTATCAATGAACCAGCAAAATATAATGTTGGTAGATTTGATCCAAAGGAACTGAATATTGGTACTGGAATGGTTGGGGCGCCTGCTTGCGGTGATGTGATGAAGCTCCAGATTAAATGTGAGCGTCAGGGCAATACCCATGTGATCAAGGATGTAAAATTCAAAACATATGGTTGCGGCTCTGCTATAGCATCTTCCAGCGAGCTTGTGGAAATGCTGCTTGGAAAAACACTTGAGGAAGCCAAAGAAATTAAAAATATTGACATTGTGGAGGCTCTCGAACTTCCTCCAATTAAGATTCACTGCTCAGTTTTAGCTGAAGACTCAATTAAGCAAGCGATAGAAGACTATGAGCAAAAACAATAAGCATGGAAAAATTTTCTCCTGAAGTATTAACTTTTTCTGATAAAGCTATTGCTCACTTTCTGTCTAGCATTAAAAATCGAAGTGGAGCCCATGGCGTGAGAATTGGCGTGAAGAAAGCTGGCTGTTCTGGGTTTGAATATTTCTTTGATTATGTTGACGACCCCTCTAACTCAACTCCCGATGATAAAATATTTTTAGAAGGAAAATGTACAATTTATGTTGATGCTAATAGCCTAAGCTATCTCAAGGGGAGCATGGTCGATTATTCAGAAGATGGGCTCAATAAGGGCATTAAATTCCATAATCCAAATGCTAAGGCTGTATGTGGTTGTGGAGAAAGCTTTACTATTTAAAATGGCCACTATCAAATTACTTCCTCATTTTGAGCTTTGCCCAGATGGAGCTGAATTTGAAAATAGAGCTGAAGAATCAATATGTGAAGCTGCTCTAAGAGCAGGCATTAGAATTGAACATGCCTGTGAGATGTCGTGCGCATGTACAACCTGCCACATCATTGTCCGAGAGGGTTTTTTGGAGCTAAATGAGGCGTCTGAAACTGAAGAAGATATGCTTGATAAGGCATGGGGACTTGAACCTAATTCACGGTTAAGCTGCCAAACTTGTCCAGTTGAGGGCATTTATACCGTTGAACTACCCAAATACACAATCAATCAAGTATCCGAGGATCATTAGAGATGGAGTATAAGTGGTCAGATATCATTGATATTGCTATAGACCTTAATGATACTTATCCAGAGATAGACCCTCAGTGGATTAGTTTTCCTGATTTGCATAAAAAAATCTGCACTCTGGCAAATTTCAATGATGATCCATTATCATCTAATGAAAAAATACTTGAAGCAATTCAGATGGCATGGATGGATGAATCAGACTAACTCACATATAATGTCGCAAAATTCAGGAGTAATCTTATGTCAGTAGAAAAAACACTTTCCATTATCAAGCCAGATGCAACAATCAAAAATGTGATGGGAAAAATTATTGACCGCTTTGAATCCAGTGGACTAAAAGTAGTGGCAGGCAAATTAATTCAAATGGATGGAGCTAAGGCTGCAGGCTTTTATGCCGAGCATAAAGAGCGACCATTTTTTCCAAGCTTAGTTGAATACATGACCTCTGCTCCAGTTTTTGTCCAAGTCTTAGAGGGAGAGAACGCAGTTTTAAAGAATAGAGAGCTGATGGGTGCCACTAATCCAAGTGAAGCGGAGCCGGGAACTATCAGAGCTGATTTTGCTGAGACCATTGATGCTAATGCTGTACATGGCTCCGATTCAACTGAAAGTGCCGCAAGGGAGATCAGCTACTTTTTTGAAGATAGCGAAATCTTTTAGTTGAGTGCCTAACGAAAAATTAAACTTACTGGGGTTCTCGCATGAATCTTTAGTAGAATTTTTCGCTTCAATTCAGCAGCCAAAATTTAGAGCCTCCCAATTGATGAAGTGGATTCATCAAAGAGGGGTTTTGGATTTTATGGAGATGACAGATTTTAGTTTAGAGCTTAGAGAGGAGCTTACCCTGCGAGCAATCGCCAAACCCCCAGAAGTGGAAGACTGCTTACTATCTCCAGAGGGTACACAAAAGTATCTTATCAAGTTAGAGTCAGGCTCTATGATTGAAATGGTAAAAATTCCTGAGAGAAAAAGACTAACTCTATGCATCTCTTCTCAAGCAGGTTGCGCCTTGCAGTGCACTTTTTGCGCCACTGGCGCTCAGGGGTTTGAAAGAAACTTAACCCCAGCAGAAATTATTGGGCAACTCTGGATAGCTAATTTCTACAAACAACCCGCCCAAAATATATCAAATGTAGTCTTTATGGGTATGGGCGAGCCATTATTGAACGTAGACCCTGTAATGAGCTCTATTTCTATCATGCAGCATCAAAATGCCTATGGCCTGTCAAAGAGACGTATCACCTTAAGCACCTCCGGCATTGTCCCTGAGATCAAAAAACTTGCAGAGAAAACAGATGTCTCCCTAGCCATTTCTCTTCATGCGGCCAATAATGAATTGAGGGATGAGATTGTCCCAATTAATAAAAAATACCCCATTAATGAATTAATTGATTCCTGTAAAGACTATCTCGCAAACCAAAGTAAACGTAAAACTATCACCATTGAATATATTTTAATTGATGGAGTGAACGACTCTGTTGAGCATGCAGCTCAATTGGTAAAAATTCTTAAGGATTTGTCTTGCAAGGTTAATCTTATTCCTTTTAATCCATTTGATGGATGCAATTATCTCAGATCGCAAGAGCCAATAATTCAAAAATTTAAAGATTATTTAATTGGTAAGGGGGTTATTACTACCTTACGAATTACCAGAGGAGATGCTATAGATGGTGCATGCGGTCAATTAGTCGGTAAGCTAAAAAATAGCATTAAAGGAAAGAATAACGGCAACCAAATCAATCTTGTTTCAACCTCATGACCATGAAATCAGCACAAACATCTAAAATTGGAAAAAAATTTCAAGATGCAAGAGAGGTATTGGGTTTATCAGTGGTGGATGTCTCATCTAAAACACTTATTAACACTGATTTTATTCTGGGAATTGAGTCGGGTGATTATTCAATTTTTCCCGCTAGAATGTTTGCATTGAGATATTTTGAAAAGTATGCAGATTTTTTAGAAATCCAACAGGAATTTTTTGATCTCTACAAAGTAAATACTATACCAACATTAGAAAATAAGAGACCATCAGATACATTGTTAGATGATTTAAAGGCGGGTAAAGGTAAATTTGTCTTTAGTGTAATTTCTGGATTAGTTATTATTGGGATAGTTTTCAATTGGATATATAGTCAAGGCTCCTTATCTGAAGCAGTCTCACCAAGGGACTTCACTCAGTTATCCCTGAGGCTTGATAGTAATCAACCCTTGAAAACCCTAGTCGAAGACCGGCAATTAATTGATGATGCTGTTCAAGCAATTACTCCATTGCTTATGCCATCAGGAAAGGAGCCATTGAAAGATGCTCTCAGTGAGTTTCAGGTAATATCTGGAGAGATTGCTGAATTATCTCTTAGCTTTACCGAGGATAGTTGGTTAGAAGTTTACCAGGGACTTAATCAGCTGATATATAGGCTATTCAAGCGAGGTGAAAATTTAGATATATCTATCAAGCCCCCATTTCAAATAATCGCAGGCAATGCTCGAGGCGTAACTGGGTTTTATGGAGAGAGTGAAATTAACTTTACTCAAGTTGCGAATGAACTTAATGTAAGTGTTATTGAGATTGAAAATGAATGATTCCTGGATAGTTAGAAAAAAAACTAAGCCAATTTTTGTTGGAGATGTGGGCGTGGGAGGGAGCCATCCAATCTCTATTCAGTCTATGACCAACACCAATACTGCAGATGTTAAGGCCACAATCGCTCAAATAGAAGCATTGCAGGCTGCCGGTGCAGACATTGTGCGGGTATCTGTACCTGACGCTGAGTGTGCAGAAGCTTTTCGTAACATTAAAACTGCTGTCAGCATTCCCCTCGTAGCAGACATTCACTTTGACTATAAAATTGCTCTCTTGGTTGCAGATAGCGCGGATTGTCTTCGCATTAACCCTGGAAATATTGGCAAGGCGAGCAAGGTAGAGCAAATCATACAAGCTGCAAAAGATAACAACGTGCCTATTCGGATTGGCGTGAACGCTGGATCTCTAGAAAAGGACTTGCAAAAAAAATATGGCGAACCTAACTCAGATGCTTTAGTGGAATCTGCTTTAAGGCATGTAGAAATTCTTGATAGATATGACTTTAAAAATTTTAAATTAAGTTTGAAAGCCTCAAATATTAAAATGACAGTTGAGAGTTATAGAAAATTTTCAAAGCTCTTAGATCAACCACTCCATTTAGGTATTACTGAAGCTGGAAGCTATAGAGCAGGCTCAGTTAAATCTTCGATTGGGTTGGGATTGCTTCTTGCAGAAGGCATTGGCGATACTATCAGGGTCTCTTTGGCTTCAGATCCTGTGGATGAAATTAAAATAGGCTGGGACATTTTAAAAAGCTTAAACTTGCGAAGCAGAGGCATTAGAATTATTGCATGCCCAAGTTGCTCCAGGCAGAATTTTAATGTGATTGAAGTTGTCAATGAATTAGAGAGTAGATTTGAGGATATTTCTGACGACCTTGAAGTTGCTATTATCGGCTGCTATGTCAATGGTCCAGGAGAGTCTAAAGCTGCTGACGTTGGTTTGACCGGCGGTCCTAGCAATCTATTGTACGTTGATGGGGTACCTTTAAAAAAAGTCTCTAACGAGAAACTAGTTGATACAATAGAATCTCAAGTGCGAGAAAAGCTTGAGCAGAAATCATCAGATAACATTATTGCAAAGGGCTAAGAAGTGGATATTCAATCTTTAAGAGGCATGCCTGACCTATTTCCAGAGGATCTAGAGAAATGGCATATTCTGGAAAGCACCCTTGCTACTCTCTTTAATTCTCTTGGCATCAAAGAAATTAGAACACCGTTACTTGAATCAACTGAGCTATTCAATCGCTCGGTCGGAAATTCTTCAGATATTGTGAATAAAGAGCTTTACAGCTTCTTAGATAGAAATGATAAAAGTATTAGCTTGAGACCCGAGGGTTCTGCCAGCGTCATTCGCGCGATTATTCAAAAGAAACAAGAGCATGAGAAACATAAATTATGGTATCAAGGCCCTATGTTTCGCTATGAAAGGCCGCAAAAAGGCAGATTTAGACAATTTCACCAAGTGGGTGTTGAATATCTTGGGTACGAAGAAGGACTGGCTGAATATGAACTCCTATCAATGCTCATACAGCTTATTGGCCAACTTGGCATTAAGAGTTATAAAATTAAAATTAATCATCTTGGCGATCAAGATACAAAAGAAAATTTCTCCAATGCTTTAAAGCTATTTCTAGAACCACATCTTGATGTATTGCACGAAAAGGATGTTGCAAGGTTGCACTCTAATCCATTGAGGATTTTAGATTCCAAAGAAGAGTCTACGCAAGCTTTGTTATTAAAAGCTCCGAAGTTTCAAGATTTTCTGTCCAGTGAATCCTTGACTTACTTAACTCAGATAGAAGAGCACTTTGCGGATCAATGTGAAATGGTCATAGATTCAAGTCTTGTTCGCGGGCTTGATTACTACACAGGGATAGTTTTTGAAATTATTTCTGATGATCTTGGGGCGCAAGATTCATTTTCAGGTGGTGGTAGATACGATGGTCTCAGCAATGAGCTTGGAGGCAAAAAGATGCATGCAATTGGTTTTGCTATCGGCCTAGAGAGAATTATTGATTTAATGAGCATGGAGCTTGTTCCGCTTTTGCAAAAAGTAGCCTTAATTATTATGGGTGAGCAGGATCAGCAAAAAACCTATAAAATAGCTCATGTTTTAAGGGAGGCTAACCCCAACGTTATCTTGGATGCATTTTTAAGTGAATCGAGCTTAAAGGCTCACCTCAAGCGAGCCAATAAGCATCAGCATGACTTTGCAATTATTGTTGGAGAAGAGGAGAGAGAGGTTGATAGCTATTTGTGGAAAGACCTTAGCCCTGAAGGCTCTCAAGAACTTTTGCAGTTTGAAGCCTTGCTTAAAAAATATAAAAATCTTTAGGAGAGAAGATGGCAGATTACAATTCAGATGAAGAGAGATTTACAGCTATTGCTGATTTCTTAAAAAGAAACAAAAATACTATTCTTGTTACATTAGCAGCGATTGCTCTGATTGCTGTAACTAGCCTCAGTATTAATGCATACCAAGCCAAGCAAAACGATCAAGCTGCTGAGCTTTATGATATGTGGTTTGCTGGCATGGCTGAAGAGAATGTTAATTTAGAAAAAACAAGCAGCACCTACAACCAATTGCAAAATAATTTTTCTAAAACTGGTTATGCGGGTTTAGCTCGATTGATCAAAGCTTCTCAGCTTGCAAGAGATGGCGAGATGAATGATAGCTTAATTGAATTTCAAGAGCTTCTTAATACTACCTCAGGACTATTTGGAAACGATGTATTAAATTCATTGGCAAGAGTTAATATCGCAAGAATTGAAATTAGTAATCAGAATTTTGCATCAGCCTTGGAGGCTCTTGAATCATTTAATTCAGAGAGTGAGCACTCTATGGTGTATGAGATAAGGGGTGATGCCTTATCGGGCTTGGGCAAAACTAAATTAGCTTTAGACCAATATAATTTTGCTTTGCAAAACATGACAGATGAGTCACAAAAATCGTTGTTAAATATTAAAATTAATCAGCTTGCTCAGTAGAACATATGCAATATAAATTTATCATAGCCCTTCTTTTGGTAGCAATATCTTCTTGCTCTTCCCTTAACTTTTTGAGCAATGATTCAGATGAGGACTTGGTTACCCCAGCTGAATTACTCGCATTTGCAAACCAATATCCAATTAATGTGGCATGGAAAAAATCTTTTAAAGGTAGCAATGATTTAGGATCATTTAAACCTTCGTTTTACTCGGGACAAATGATCGTGGCAGATTCATCGGGAGATATTATCTCTTTCGATCCCAAAACTGGATCTGTGAATTGGCAAAAAGCTCTAGAAAGAAATCTTGCAGCTGGAGTGGCAGCTGGCTTTGGCAGACTTGTTGTATCTGATGTTGATGGCTTTGTAATTAGCTTGGATTTGGAGTCTCAAGAAATTCTATGGGAACAAAATATCGGCGGAGAAGTTTTAGCAAATGCTGTGGTGGACGCAGCTCTAGTGGTTGTAAAAAACTCTGTGGGTGAATTGGTTGCCCTGGATGCGGTAAGCGGAGAACAGAAATGGATCTTTAGATCTCAATTACCAGCATTAACTGTTCGAGGGACTGGACAGCCAATTATTGAGAATGGCGTAGTCTTCTCAACCTTTGATAATGGCCGTCTTGGAGCATTCCAATTAAATACTGGATTTTTTTTGTGGGATGGCCCAATTTCATTTGTTGCAGGCTCATCTGAGCTTGAAAATTTACTCGATGCAGATTCTTCTCCTGTAGTTGTTAACCAGCTAATCTTTGCTGTCAATTACCAGGGCAATCTCACAGCATTTGATACTGCGCAAAAAAGGCCAGTTTGGAATGCTAAAGCGTCTTCATTTCATTCCCCGGTTGTTGGCAAAGGATTGATTATGGTTTTACAGGATGATGGTTCTATTCTTTCTTTCTCTGCTGCGAATCTTCAGCCCTCATGGACATCCGAGGAATATCTGCGACGTGAACTCTCTAATGGCACGCTATTTAAAGATGTAATGCTGACAGGTGATTTGGAAGGATACGTTCATGCAATCAACCCATTGACAGGAAAAACTGTTGGCAGAAAAAAAGTTTCTAGCAAACCAATCAAGAGCATTGTAACCTTTGGAGATCTGGCATACATCGTAGACCAGGATTCTAATGTCGCTGCAATTTCGCTCTAGCATGACGGGTAATTATGTTAAATTCTATTGCGATTCTTGGCAGGCCCAATGTAGGAAAATCCTCATTATTTAACAAGCTGACCAAGAGCCGAAATGCCATTGTCTCAGATTTCTCTGGGCTAACAAAAGACAGAAATTTTGGCTATAGCAATATTAAAGGTAAGCAGTATTTAGTAGTAGATACGGGTGGAGTAGGCTCTGAGCTTACTGAGTTTAGTGAAGCCATTACTGAACAAGCACTTATTGCTGCAGAGGAATCAAACCTTATTTTATTACTTATAGATGGCTCTCAAGAGCTCACTTCAGATGACATTAACTTATTTCAAACAGTTAGAAAGTTTGATAAAAAATTTGTTGTTGTGATGAACAAGATTGATATCAAGATCCGCTCGAATGCAAAAGAAGATCTCCTGAAGTATGGTGCTGGTGAGATTTTAGAGATTAGCGCAGAGCACTCAAAGGGCATCAAGGAGCTTCAATTTTACATATCAGAAAACTTAGAAGACAACCCTGTTCTTGAGACGCCTGGGACTAAAATAGCAGTGATTGGTAGGCCCAACGCTGGTAAATCTACTTTTATTAATCAGTTTACCAAGCAAGACAGATTAATTGTTTCTGATATTCCGGGAACAACAATAGATTCAATTCATGTCCCCTTCACCTTTGATGACCAGGAGTTTGTCTTTATTGATACCGCTGGGATAAGAAAAAGATATAAGCAAAGTCATGCTGTTGAGTATTTTTCATATGTCCGAGCGATGCATGCAGTTGCTGAGTCTGAAATAGTGCTGATGTTAATCGATGCTAATGATGGTGTGGTAGATCAAGATTTACGGATTCTAAATTTAATTAGAGAGCATGGCAGGCCCGTAGTCATTGCATTAAATAAAGTTGATGAGCTAACCCCGGAGGATCTTGAGAATTTACTTGATTCTAAGAAATATCAAAACACTGTCATGGGCGACCTGATGATCATGCAGATATCTGCTCTTCAAAAAACAGGATTCAAGAAATTATTTAGCACCCTAGCAGAAGTGCATAAAATTGCTACAACGAAATTCTCCACAGGAAAGCTAAACAAGCTTCTTCAGAAATTTAGCAATGCAACCAATATGCCTAGTGTTGCAGGGAGACCAGTTAAGATGCGATACATCCATTTTGGAGGAATATATCCCACCAAGCTAATCATTCATTCAAATGTTTCCAGTAAAATTCCAGCAAATTTCAAAAGATATTTAATCAATTCCTTTAGGGAAGAACTGAGCCTTAAGAGCATCGGTTTAAACTTAATTTTTAAAAAAGGTGAGAACCCTTTTGAGGGAAAAAAGAATGATCTGACTGCACGACAAATTAAAAAGAAGAAAAGACTAGTTAAGCACGTTAAAAAAACAAAAAAGTAAGATTTTCTTTCTTATATTCCGTATAATTTAGACTTAATATTAAGTTTTAAGGAACAAATGTCTACAAAACCTGTTTTTATTAATTTACTAAAAATAAGTCTTCCGCTTGCAGCCCTCTTATCTATAACTCATAGAGTTACAGGGGTATTTATATTTTTTCTGGTTCTTCCTGCCTCTGCATATTTTTTGTCATTGCTTCTAGAGAGCCAAGTCTCATATCTTAATTTTCTTGCTCTTTACGATGATACTTTTATTTTAAGAACATTTGTCCTTTTTCTTGCATTAATTTTCTCCTATCATGTCTTTACAGGGATCAGACACATGCTGCTTGATTTTCATTTAATCAATGAAACTCTTGATGCAACTAAAAAATCTGCTGTTATTACTTTGATACTATTTCTTGTAAATGCAATCTGTTTGGGCTGGGCAATTCTATGAATATTGGAAAAACATTTTGGTACCTTCAGAGATATAGTGCCTTATATTTCTTATTTTTTTTAGGCTATCTAGAGTACTTGTACTGGACTGATCAACTCTCTTTTGAATTGCTATCCTCTAATTTGGCACTCAAGATTTTAGCAAGTCTTTTTATTTTACTGGCATGCATGCATGGTTTTGTTGGATTATGGACAGTAGGAACTGATTACTTTACTCAAAGAACACTTGGGTTCTTATCAGTAAATCTTGGCAACTATGCAGATTTAATTAGAAAAATTTATGAAGGTTTATTTGTCTTGCTGGGTGCTGCTCTTGTCATTTTATACTTACTAATTATCTGGTCTTAACATGGAAACTTACAACTCTTCTAACATTCAAACTCTTGAGTTTGATGCCTTGATTATTGGAGGAGGCGGCTCTGGTATGCGCACCTCACTTGAGCTAGCAAAATCTGGTTTAAAGACAGCTGTTGTCTCTAAAGTATTTCCTACAAGATCCCATACAGTTTCTGCCCAGGGTGGCATTACTTGTGCTATTGGTAGCGCAGACCCAGACGATGATTGGCGCTGGCACATGTATGATACGGTAAAGGGATCAGATTATATTGGTGATCAAGATGCAATTGAGTACATGTGCTCAGAAGGACCCAAAGCAGTTTTTGAGCTTGAACACATGGGCTTACCTTTTTCTAGGTTTGAAAATGGCAGAATTTATCAGAGACCTTTTGGTGGTCAGTCCAAAGATTTTGGCAAGGGAGGTCAGGCAGCTAGAACTTGTGCAGCTGCTGATAGAACCGGACATGCGTTGCTACACACGCTTTATCAGAACAATATTAAAGAAGGATCTAATTTTCTAAATGAGTGGTTTGCAGTTGAATTAGTGCTTAATAAATTAAAAGAAGTAACGGGCGTTATAGCATTTTCTATTGAATCTGGAGAGGTGGCATACCTTAAAGCTCAAGCCACAGTGATGGCCACTGGTGGAGCGGGTAGAATTTACTCATCCACAACCAATGCATTGATTAATACAGGAGATGGTCTAGGAATGGCCTTAAGAGCTGGCTTTCCTGCTCAAGATATGGAGATGTGGCAATTTCATCCTACTGGTATTTACGGCGCAGGCTCTCTTGTGACAGAAGGATGTAGAGGCGAAGGCGGCTACTTGATTAATGCTGATGGCGAAAGATTTATGGAGCGTTATGCCCCAAACGCAAAAGATTTAGCTGGGAGAGATGTAGTTGCTAGATCCATGGTTCTTGAGATTCTTGAGGGCAGAGGTTGCGGGGAAAATAAAGACCATGTCTTGTTGAAGCTTGATCATCTGGGCGCGGATGTTCTCAATGCAAAACTCCCAGGAATCTGCGAATTATCAAAAACATTTGCGGGCATCGATCCAATCTACGAGCCTATCCCTGTGGTTCCGACTTGCCACTATATGATGGGGGGTACTCCTACGAATATTCATGGACAAGCGTATACCCAGTCTAATGGCGTTGACGAAATTATTTCCGGTTTATTCTCGGTGGGCGAAGCAGCGTGTGTATCAGTTCATGGGGCAAATAGACTGGGTGGAAATTCTCTCCTGGATCTCGTTGTATTTGGTCGTGCTGCGGGTTTACATATTCAAGAGGCTCTAAAATCAGGTGGCGGAGTTTCAGATTCTGATAGCGATGACATTAATCAAGCTTTGCATAGTCTAAACACTCTTAACCATTCTGAAGGTGGCTTTGAAGTTGCCGAAGTTAAGAGAGAGCTTCAAGCGGTTATGCAAAACTACTTTGGTGTTTTTAGAAGAGGCGACTATATGGAAAAAGGAGTTGCTGAGCTGGAGAGCATTCGTGAGAAGATTTCCAATCTACACCTTAAAGATAAGAGCGCTGCATTTAATACAAGCAGAGTAGAAGCTCTTGAGCTAAGAAATTTATTTGAAGTGGCTGAAGCTACAGCCATTGCCTCCCTTAAAAGAACTGAAAGCAGGGGAGCTCATGCAAGAGATGACTTCAAGGAACGGGATGACGAGAATTGGCTCTGTCATTCTTTATATGATCCTACTAACAAAGAACTTACTAAAAGAAGTGTTAATTTTGAGCCCACTCAGGTTGAAACCTTTGAGCCTAAAATTAGAACCTATTAATTGCTAAATTAGAGAAGTCCAAATGATTAATGTAAATATTTATAGATACAATCCAGAAACTGACAAGTTCCCATACATGAAGGTTTATTCTATAGAGCGGCCTAAAAAGGATATTATGTTGCTCGAGTTGCTCAATATCTTAAAAGAACAAGATTCCACTATATCTTATAGGCGATCCTGCAGAGAAGGGGTGTGCGGTTCTGATGGCATGAACATTAATGGCAAAAATGGACTCGCTTGTATTACCCCCATATCTCAAGCAATAAAAAAAGATAAGATTGATTTAAGGCCCTTGCCTGGCCTGCCTGTTATTCGTGATTTAGTAGTAGACATGACTGAGTTTTATGCTCAATACGATAAAATCAAACCTTTTTTACAAAATGAATCTGAGCCTCCTGCCATTGAAAGACTGCAATCTCCAGAAGACAGAGATAAGTTAGACGGTCTCTATGAATGCATCCTTTGCGCTTGTTGCTCTACAAGCTGTCCATCTTTTTGGTGGAATCCTGATAAGTTTGTGGGACCCGCTGCTCTGCTTCAAGCATATAGATTTATAGCTGATTCCAGAGATACAAAAACTGCAGAAAGACTGAGCAATCTATCAGACCCCTTTAGTGTTTATAGATGTCACGGCATCATGAATTGCGTGAGTGCTTGCCCAAAAGATTTAAATCCCAATCGAGCAATTGGAGAGATAAAATCCATGTTGCTGAGCAATAAGAGTAATATTATTGCATCTGATAATGCGAGCTAGATTTACATGAGTGATATTGAGGGGGATCAATTGACATCAGGTAATGCCAATGCTCAAGGCTCATACCTTGAATCTCTTTATGAGCTGTATCTTCAAGATCCGACAACTGTTCCAGATGACTGGAGGCTTTACTTTGATTCTTTACCAACCATGCATCTAAATCAGCGTGAAGTCTCTCATCAAGAAGCTATTTTAAGGATTAAGGAAAAAGAGATTAACGCTCCTTTGAAATCCGCAGCCCATACGCAGTTTAATGACAAACAAGTTCGCGTTATTCAATTAATACAAGCCTATAGAAATCGCGGGCATCAAAAAGCAAATTTAGATCCTCTGGATCTAAAACCAATGAGACATTGCGATAATCTTGAGCTTGCTTTTCATCAGCTAGATGAGTCAAATCTAAACGATTTTTTCGATACAGATACTTTGATGATTAATAAAGACTCAGCATCCCTTGCAGAAATTATAGAGTCCTTGGAGAAGATCTACTGTGGAAATCTTGGCATTGAGTACAACTACATTTCTAACATACATGAGAGAACATGGTTCCAGCAAAGATTGGAGCCAAACTTAGGAAACCTTCATCTTAATCCAGAAGAGCAAAAATATATTTTGAAGCGCCTCAGTTCTGCTGAGGGCCTGGCAAAATTTTTGGCATCAAGGTATCCAGGCATGAAAAGATTTGGAATTGATGGAGCTGAATCTCTTATCCCGCTTGTTGATAGCTTGATTCAAAACTGTGGTATTTTTGGCGCCGAGCAGATTTGTTTTGGGATGGCTCACCGCGGAAGATTGAACCTGCTGGTGAATGTTCTTGGCAAATCTCCTAAAGAGTTATTTAGTGAGTTTGAAGAAAATTTTGAGCTAGAAGGAGCCAACACAGGCGATGTTAAATACCACTCAGGCTTTTCAACAAATATATTAACTCCCAATGGTGAAGTGCACGTATCACTAGCAAATAACCCATCGCATTTAGAGATTGTAGACCCGGTAGTCATGGGGTCAGTTCGAGGTAGGCAGGATCGATTGCAAGATGTAGAAAAAAAATTAGTTGTTCCTATTGTGATTCATGGAGATGCAGCATTTTCTGGGCAAGGAGTGGTGATGGAAACTCTGCAAATGTCTCAAACCAGAGGATATGGAGTAGGAGGAACTATTCACGTAATTGTGAATAATCAGATAGGGTTTACTACTTCGAATGAAGAAGATTCACGCTCCACTCAATATGCAACGGATGTTGCAAAAATGATCGAGGCTCCGATTCTTCATGTGAATGGTGATGATCCAGAAATGGTAGTTTTTGCTGCAAAACTTGCATGTGAATATAGGTATAATTTTAAAAAGGATATTGTGATTGATATGTTTTGTTTTCGCAGACGTGGTCACAATGAGGCAGATGAGCCTTCCTCAACTCAACCTCTCATGTATCAAAAAATTGCCTCTCATCCATCAGTGAAGAGTTCTTATCAAGAAACCCTCATTGCTAGAGGTGTTACTACTGAGAGTGAATGCTTAGAAATTGAAAAAAAATATAGAACTACTTTAGAGCAAGGCGATTCTGTTGCTCATAACCTTGCTACTCAACCTAACAAATCCATGTGGTTTGATTGGACGCCCTACATAAATCAATCAGGCGATCAGGAAATTGACGCTTCATTTCCTGAGGAGAGGTTTGCAGAATTAGCCCATATAATTTTTACACCTCCTGAAGAGTTTGTATTGCAAAAACAAGTAGAAAAATTATTTTCTGAGCGACTAAAAATGATCTCGGGTGCAACACCAATTAATTGGGGTTTTGCAGAGAATATGGCTTATGCAACACTCTTGGATAAAGGCTATCCGATTCGTTTTACTGGCCAAGATGTTCGGCGAGGAACTTTTTCACACAGACATGCAGCAATTTTTAATCAAACAGACGGTGTTGGATATATACCGCTGGTTGAAGTTGCTGAGAATGCTGGAACAACTATTAATATCTATGACTCCCTTTTATCCGAAGAAGCAGTTTTGGGCTTTGAGTATGGCTACTCTGCAACACGTCCTTCTGGCCTAGTGATCTGGGAAGCTCAATTTGGTGATTTTGTAAATGGAGCCCAAGTAGTTATAGACCAATTTATTGTCTCAGCAGAGCACAAATGGGAAAGACTATCTGGCTTGGTGATGCTTCTGCCTCATGGTTACGAAGGGCAGGGTCCGGAACATAGTAGCGCAAGAATAGAGAGATTCTTGCAACTTTGTGCAGATGAAAATATCCAAGTTTGTGTGCCCAGTACGCCTGCGCAGATCTATCATTTACTTAGGCTTCAAACCATTAGAAAGATGAGACGTCCGCTGATTATTATTTCTCCAAAAAGTCTTCTTAGAAATCCCAAGGCAGTCTCCCAAATACACGATTTAACCAATGGCTCTTTTAGGTATGTCATTGATGATGTGGATGCTCAGTCCAGCAAAGTGAGCAAGATAATCATGTGCTCTGGTAAAGTTTTCTATGATCTTGATCAAAAGCGGCATGAGCTAGGCATGGAAGATGTGGCTTTGGTTAGAGTGGAACAGCTTTACCCCTTTCCATATGATACCTTGCAAGCGATCTTAGAGGCTTATCCTCAAGCCAAAGATTTTGTCTGGTGCCAAGAGGAACCCAGTAACCAAGGTGCCTGGTTTAGTCATCGACATAGACTGCAGATTGTTCTTGATCGCATTCAAGGTCCTCAGATTAGGTTGATTAGTCGAAAAGCTTCGGCTGCACCTTCCGTAGGCCTTAATAAATTACACCTTCAACAACAAGAAGCTTTGGTCAACGAAGCTTTAACATCATAGAGAGATATTATGGCCACAGAAATTAAATCACCCACTTTTCCAGAATCTGTTGCAGATGGCACCATTGCGAATTGGGTTAAGCAAGAAGGAGAAGCCGTGAAGCAGGATGAGGTCATTGCTGAAATAGAAACGGACAAAGTAGTGCTGGAAGTAGTGGCACCTTTTGATGGGATGATATCAAAAATTCTTAAGCCTGCAGGCGAGATCGTCCTAAGTGCAGAGCTGATTGCTCAATTTGAACAACAAGGAGCCGTGCAAGAAACTACCAAGGAGCCAGTTATTGAATCCAATCAACCAACAGAGACGCCTTCGAATACAACATCAACAAGCTCTTCTGATGTGGTTAAAGAGAATGGCCCGGCTACCAAAAAATTACTTAAAGAGCACAATCTTGAAGCTTCAGAAGTTAGCGGGTCTGGAAAAGATGGCAGAGTCACCAAAGCAGATGTGGTCAATCACCTAGAGGAAAGCATCCCCGCGGCCCCAGCACCAATTCCAACAGCAAAGATTGTTCAGTCAGCCCCTCAGACCGGGGCAGCCTCAGACAGACATGAGGAGCGCGTTCCCATGTCTAGATTACGCTCTACTATTGCTAAAAGATTACTTGCGGTTAAACAAGAAACTGCCATGCTAACTACTTTTAACGAAGTTGACCTCCAGCCCATCAAGGACTTACGAGCAAAATTTGGAAAGGACTTTGAGGCTGAGCATGGAGTGAAGCTCGGTTTTATGGGCTTCTTTGTTTTGGCGGCTGTTCATGCGTTGAAAAAATTTCCTGTTGTTAATGCATCTATTGATGGAAATGACATTGTTTATCATGGCTATCAAGATATAGGAGTGGCGGTCTCCACTGATCGAGGGCTGGTTGTCCCGGTAATTAGAGATGCAGATAATTTAGGGCTGGCAGATGTTGAAAAATCTATTCTAGATTATTCAATCAAAGCAAAAGATGGAAAATTATCAATGGCTGATATGGACGGAGGCACCTTTACCATTTCAAATGGTGGAGTCTTCGGTTCTTTGTTATCAACGCCCATCTTGAATGCACCCCAAACTGCAATCTTGGGCATGCACACAATTCAAGACAGACCAGTTGCTCGCAATGGTGAAGTGGTGATCCGACCCATGATGTACTTAGCCATGAGTTATGATCACCGATTGCTGGATGGCAAGGAGGCTGTAGCCTTCTTGATAGCGATTAAAGATCAGTTAGAGTCTCCAGAAAAACTATTACTCAATATATGAGGGTGAAATATGTATGATGTTGTCATAATTGGAAGCGGACCTGCCGGATATGTAGCTGCTATTCGAGCCTCTCAACTTGGGCTAAAGACTGCCTGCATTGAGAAGTCATTTGATGCTAGCGGCAAGGCGCAGCTTGGAGGCACTTGTTTAAATGTTGGGTGTATCCCATCAAAGGCCCTGCTAGATTCTTCACACAGATATTCGGATGCCTTGAATCACCTAGCAGATCATGGGATTGAGGTTGCTCCTCCTAAGCTAGATATTCCAAAAATGATGGCTCGTAAAGATCAGATAGTCTCGCAGTTAACCACAGGTGTCTCAGGTTTATTTAAAGCAAATAAAGTCACGTCAATTTTTGGGTCTGCAAAAGTGTTAAACGCAAGTCAGATAGAGGTTTCTTTGAATGGAGAAGTCGAGACTATTGAAACAAAAAATATTGTTATAGCTAGCGGCTCATCTCCTATCAATATCCCAGTGGCCCCCATCGATCAAAAGAACATTGTTGATAGTACTGGCGCTTTAGAGTTTACTGCCGTGCCAAAGAAACTAGGGATTATTGGGGCAGGGGTTATCGGTTTGGAGCTTGGTAGCGTCTGGGCAAGATTGGGCGCAGAAGTGACAGTGCTCGAGGCAATGGATGATTTTCTTCCTATGGCGGATCAGAAGATTTCTAAAGATGTTTTTAGAGAGTTTAATAAACAAGGCTTGAACATTAACCTTGGCTGCAAGGTTACTTCAGCAAAGCCTGGTACAAAAAATGTACAAGTGAGCTTTGATACCAAGGAAGGCTCTTCAGAGGCAACTTTTGATAAGTTAATTGTTGCTGTGGGAAGAAAGCCTAATACAGAAAACCTACTTGGAGAAGATTCAGGCTTATCGCTGGACGAGAGAGGCTTCATTCCTGTGAATGAGGTGTGTGAGACTTCTGTAAAAAATATTTGGGCCGTTGGAGATGTTGTTAGAGGACCAATGCTTGCGCATAAAGCTTCTGAAGAGGGCATTATGGTGGTTGAGCGCATTGCTGGAAAGCATGCTGAGATGCATTATGACCTTGTTCCCTCTGTTATTTACACTCATCCAGAAGTGGCTTGGGTCGGAAAAAATGAAGCCGAGCTTACCGAGGCTGGGATTGAGTTTCAATCAGGCTCATTCCCTTTTGCAGCCAGTGGCAGAGCACTTGCGTCCGGTGAAAGTACTGGGTTTGTTAAGGTTATCGCAGACAAAAAAACAGATACAATACTCGGGGTTCACGCCTTTGGTCCCTCTGCAGCAGATATCGTTCAAGCAAGGAGTTGTGGCTATGGAATTTGGAGCAAGTGCTGAAGACTTAGGACTGACGATATTTAGTCATCCAACCGTCTCAGAAGCCCTGCATGAAGCAGCAATGGCAGTGAATGGCAAAGCAATACACATAGGAAATAGAAAAAAATGAATCTTCACGAATATCAAGGCAAAGAACTTTTTGCAAAATTTGGATTACCTGTTTCAACAAACAGAGTTATAACTTCTGCGGATGATGCAGTGAATGCCTGTAGAGATATTGGGGGCAAAAAATGGGTGATCAAGGCTCAAGTCCATGCTGGTGGCAGAGGCAAGGCAGGAGGGGTCAAGCTAATTACTACCCCCGATGAAGCAGTAGAATTCTCTAATCATTGGTTGGGTAGACGCTTAGTCACCTACCAGACTGATGCGCAAGGACAGCTTGTAAACTCTATCTTGATTGAGGAATGCACTGACATTGATCAAGAGCTTTATTTAAGCGCTGTGATTGACAGAGGCAGTCAAAGAATTGTGTTTATTGGCTCTTCTGAGGGTGGCGTGAACATTGAAGAGGTAGCAGAAAACACACCTGAAAAAATTATTTATGAGCCAATTGATCCTTTGACTGGACCCATGCCATTTCAGGCAAGAAAGATTTCTAAGATCCTAGGATTGAATCCAGAGCAATCTAAGCAGTTTTCTAAGATGCTACCCCAGCTAACAGATCTATTTATAACTCATGATTTAAACTTACTTGAAATTAATCCCTTGGTGATCACCCAGGGAGGCAAATTGCACTGCTTGGATGCAAAAATTGCTATTGACTCAAATGCTGTCTACCGTCAGCCTGAAATTCAAGTTATGCATGATCCCTCTCAAGAGGACCCTCAAGAATCAGAGGCTGCAATGCATGATTTAAGCTATGTCTCATTAGACGGCAACATTGGGTGTATGGTGAATGGAGCTGGCTTGGCCATGGGCACCATGGATACTATTAAGTACTTTGGTGGTGCGCCTGCAAACTTTTTGGATGTGGGTGGAACAGCCACTCAAGACAGGGTATCCAAAGCATTTAAAATTATTTTAGCAGACCCAGAGGTCAAGGTTGTCTTGGTCAATATCTTTGGCGGGATCGTTAGATGTGATCTGATAGCAGAAGGGATTTTGGCTGCTATTAAAGAGGTAGGCGTCTCCATTCCTGTAGTAGTTAGACTTGAGGGAAACAATGCTGATTTAGGAAGTAAAATTCTTGCTGAATCTAATGCTGAAATTGTGAGTTTAAATAATCTTGAAGATGCAGCTAAAAAAGCAGTGGAGTTAAGCAAATGAGTATATTAGTTAACAAAGATACCCGTCTTTTGGTTCAAGGTTTTACTGGATCTCAAGCCACACTTCATTCTGAGCAATCTATTGAGTATGGAACCAACATTGTTGGTGGCGTAACGCCTGGAAAGGGTGGGCAAACTCATTTAGGTGCGCCAGTCTTTAATTCCGTTCATGACGCCATGGAATCCGTGCAACCGAATGCATCCATTATTTTTGTTCCAGCTCCTTTTTGTAAAGACTCTATTTTAGAGGCAGCAGATGCAGGCATTAAATTAATTATTTGCATCACCGAGGGTGTTCCCACACTTGACATGTTAATTGTTAAAAAACGCATAGATGAACTTGGCATTCAATTAATTGGACCCAATTGCCCAGGCGTCATTACACCAGGAGAAGCAAAGCTTGGGATTATGCCAGGCAGCATTCATCTTCCAGGGTCAGTAGGTATTATTTCTAGATCTGGCACTTTAACTTATGAGGCTGTAAAACAAACAACAGATTTAGGGCTTGGTCAAAGCACTTGTGTTGGTATTGGCGGGGATCCAATTCCTGGCACCTCTTTCATTGATGTCTTGAAGCTTTTTGAGGCAGATGATCAGACTACAGCAATTGTCATGGTGGGAGAGATAGGTGGAACCGCAGAAGAAGAAGCGGCTGAATACATTAGAGACCATGTCACAAAACCCGTGATCTCATACATTGCCGGGCAAACAGCTCCGGCCGGCAAGAGAATGGGTCATGCTGGTGCAATTATTGCAGGTGGCAAGGGTACTGCAGCTGACAAGATTAAGAAGCTTCAAGAATGCGGAGTTCACATTGCAGAAAATTTACTGCAAATTGGCTCTAAGGTAAAAGAGGTTTTGGGCTAGCCTTTAAAATAAACTTTTTACTGGTGTACCTTAGTCTTGGAAGAATTAAAGCTGAGAAGGCAACCAACCCTGCAATCATTCCTATCCAAATACCAGGAGCTCCAAGGGCATTTCCTAGTATGCCTCGATAAACCAGCACATACCCAACCGGAAGGGCTAGAAGCCAATAGGTGACAATGAGCATGAGCATCGGCGCAAAAGTATCTTTGTACCCTCGCAAGCTTCCCAAAGCACCCATTTGTAAACCGTCTGGAATTTGAAAGATTGCAGCAAATAATAGGAGATTGACTGCAATGGCCATCACTTCGACATCACTGGAATATAGAGCTACTAAATTCTCTCTGAGTAACAAAATACACAGAGTGTTGAAGCAGGCACCCAGAAAACACACGAAGACAGTCACGTAAGCAGCATATTGCGCTTGAGTAAGATCTGATTCACCCACAAGATTTCCTACACGCGTTGCTGCGGCAAGCCCAATAGATAGTGGCAACATAAAAAAGACACTGGCAATATTGATGGCAACCGTATGAGCGCCAACAACAGATGCGCCCAGAGACCCAATAATTAGGGCAGCCCCAGAGAACATACTGAGCTCTACAAAAAGACCAAAGCCAATGGGAAACCCTAGTTTTACTGCCTCAAGAGTGGTTTGTTTGCTAGGTTTAGAGAACTTAGAAAAGAGCTTCGTTGGCGCATAATCCTTTTTCTTTAAAATCACCAAAATCAGAACCAGCATACCCACAATGACATTGATAGAGGTAGCAATACCACACCCGACTCCACCCATGGGAGGAATACCAAAGTAGCCGTAGACAAAAATAATATCCAGGGGAATGTTTAAAAGCATACCGACGAATGCAATCCAAAAAACTGGTAAAGTTAATCCCATGCCTTCGCTGTAACAACGCAGACAGGTAAAGACCATGTTGGCAAAGAAGCCATAGGACATAGCTTTAAGGTAGCCATCAGAGATGATGGTAATCTCTGGATCGATATCAAAGAAAGGAATAACAGCGCTTAAGTTTCTGTATGCAAAAAAACCAGTAATACCTATTACTAGGCTTAACCACAATATCTGCCTGACTTTTTCGCCTATTTCCTCGTACTTTCTTGCTCCAAATAACTGAGCGACAATAGGTGTGACCGCAAATAGGCAGCCACCAAATAAAAAGTAAATGGGCATGGTTAGAGCATTTCCAATGGCCAATCCCGATAGATCCAAGGCGCTGGCTTGTCCTGCAACGATGGTATCAGTGACACCCATTCCCATGTAGGATATCTGAGAGCCAAAAATAGGAATACCTATTTTTAGAAGTTGCCTTAATTCTTTTATTAATTTTTTCAAAAAAATGAGCCCAGAAATTTCTCGGTACTTTATCATACAAGAACTGATTTATCGCTGGAGAAGAAAAATTAGAAAAGACAATCGGCCATATTGGCTTAAAAAGATCACATCAAAAATTAATACGAAATATGTTACCCGTTTCGTTAAGCCCCAGTTCAAACATTTGGGCAAGGGCTCTGTCTTTTTTAAACCTAAATATATGAAATTATTTGGTTCCAGTATTAGTGTTGGCAATTTTGCTACTTTCATTGCTGCTCCTGACGACTACATACAAATGACAAGCTGGGATGCTGGTGAGTGGGCTGGGAAAATTAATATTGGGGATTATGTTTTGATTTCACCAGGCGTCAGAATGATGGCAGCTTTAAGCATTTCAATAGATGATTCTTGTATGTTTGGTCATGGCTCATGTATTACTGATGCAGACTGGCATGGCATTTATGATCGCACCAAGGTGGTGGGTGAGCCCAAACCTGTGGTACTTGAAAAAAATGTCTGGGTGGGTGAGGATGCAATGATTTGCAAAGGTGTGACGATTGGTGAGAACAGCATCATAGGCGCTAGATCAGTGGTGACCAAGGACGTCCCACCTAATTCTATTTATGCAGGAAATCCAGCGGCCTTTATTCGCAATCTCGACGAAGGCGAGTTTATTACTCGAAAAGACTTCTTTAATGACCCTGTGAAATTAGCCCATGATTTTGATTTGCTGGATAGGCACACCTTGGCAGCTAATAGCCTATGGAGTTGGATCAAAAGCATTATCTGGAGAGACAATACCCATTGATCAAGATAGCTGCAGACTCTCACATTCCTAATTTAGAGCAAAAGCTTTTAGAGCTCTTTACTGCTGAATACTCATTGCAGTATTTTGAATTCGATCAACTTAAGTCTAAAGATCTCATGGACATGGATGCATTGTTAGTTCGCTCAACCGTTCAGGTGAATCAAGAGTTATGTGACAACTCCCAAATTCAATTTGTGGGCTCAGCAACTGCAGGAATTAATCATCTAGACACTCAATACCTTGATAATCAACGTATTGCTTGGGCGCATGCGCCTGGCTGCAATGCTGCAAGCGTTACTCATTATGTGATGGCAGCCATAGGCGAGCTCATTCAAGAGGGTCTTTTCAATGTCAGGCAGAGCGTTGGCATCGTGGGTTATGGCAGCATCGGCAAAAAATTATATCAACTGTTGGCAGCTCTGAATATTCAGGTTTATGCTCACGACCCTTTTTTGGATGACCCTCTATTAGTTGGGCTGGATCAGATTCTCGCATGCGACTTGATCACAATCCATGTTCCATATTCCACTGCAGGAGCTCATCCAACTAGTAAGATGATCAATCGGTCTCATCAGAAAATCTTAAAAGATAAAATTTTGATTAATACCTCTAGAGGAGGCGTTGTCTGCGAGGCTTTAGTTTTGGAATCTCAAGAGTTAATTTACATTGCAGATGTTTGGCAGGATGAGCCCACTCCATCACTAGATGTTATTAACAAAGCTTTTATTGCCACATCTCATATTGCTGGTTACAGCATTGAGGGCAAAATGAATGGTACTGCTACTGTAGTCGAAGAATGCGGAAGATTGTTCAAGTGCTTGAAAGATTCGAGGCAAGAATACAGGCCGGCACTCGATTGGCCTCATGGTTTAGAAAATATTGTTAGAGATATGCATGGCCATGGCTTTCCAATAGACCTTTTTAATAGTGAGTTAAACCTTCGGCTGCTTTCAGATTCCTTAAAAACACTTTCTAAAGACAACTTAGCCAATGGGTTTCAATCACTCAGGGCGCAACATCCACCCAGGCATGATTTTAACCAGTTTTCTTTTAAAAATATTATTGAGTTAGATGAGGAACTTAACCAAGGATTCTTTCAAGCAATACAGAGATGATTAATTAAAGATTAGATGAGTGGAACAAAGGGTATGTTGCAGCTGGCAACTAATATTAGAACAGACAACATGCCAACAAATTTAAAGAAATTTAATTTTTTCATAAGATTATTATTTCACATTTAGGATGAACAGGAAATCTCTAAATGTTGAGCCCAGGCTGGAGATTTATTAGCAAAATGATTGTATTCCTCAAGCTCTTGAAAAGGCTGAGTTAAAACTGTTATCAAAGTTTCCAACTTAGAAAATTTTGAATCTTCTGCTGCATCAATGGCCTCTTGAGCCATATAGTTTCTAAGAATAAATTTTGGGTTCACTTGATTCATCAGAGTCACTGTTTTCTCTTGGGATAAGACTTCTTTTTCATGCCTGTCTTGGAAAGAAGCAATCCAGCTTTTGGCTATGTCTGAATTTAGCTCTGGTGTAGCTTCGCTGCTGAGTGCTTGAGTGAGATTTCTAAATGTATTGGTGTAATCTAACTTTTCAGATTCCATGATATCCAAGAGACCTTGAATCAAGATAGCATCCTCAGATTGCTTTTGCTCCAATCCTAATTTCTTTCTATAGAGTTCTGCCAGAGTATGTTGAAAGGTTACCTCATAGCTTTGTAGAATCTCGCCCTGACTTTCTTCTGAGATAAGGGAGGATAGGGCATGACCGAGAGCCGAGCAATTCCAAAGCCCAATATAGGGTTGATTCTTGTAAGCATACCTGCCTTGATGATCAGAGTGATTACACACATAAGATGGATCATAGTCTTCCATGAATCCATAGGGCCCATAATCAAAGGTCTCCCCTAAAATACTCATGTTGTCGGTGTTCATAACTCCGTGATTAAAACCACAGGCTTGCCATTGAGCAATCATGCTGGCTGTTCGCTCTACAACCACCTGAAAAAAATCTTCATATGCTTTGGGTGTTTTAGTGAAATAAGCGGGGTATTGATCAATGCAAAAGTCCGCCAAGGCTTTCACATTCTCCGGTTGGTTGTTGTAGTGAAAGTATTCAAAGCTCCCAAATCTAATGTGAGTTTTAGCAGTTCTGGCGAGCATGGCTGCTGACTCACTCTTCTCTCTGATTACCATTTCATTGCTGCCCACTATCATCAATGCTCTAGAGCTTGGAATGGACAGAGCATGCATGGCTTCTCCACATACATACTCCCTAATAACTGAACGTAGAACTGCTCGACCATCCCCAAACCTAGAGTAGGGCGTTTTACCTGCACCCTTTAAATGGAGATCTATCGCACCATCTATAGAGTCTATCTGCCCAAGTAACAACCCCCTGCCGTCACCAAGTTGCTCAACGTATTGACCGAATTGATGGCCCGAATAGATCATGGACAAGGGTTTTAACGGTTGGAGGATTTCAGTACCATTGAAGATTTTTAAAAGATCCTCTCCATCAATGTCTTGAATTCCTAGCTCTTGTTTTAAAGAGAAATTTTCAAAGGCAATAAAGGGGTGTTCAAAGCCTTCCCAGATCTGACGAGTATAAAATTCTTCAGGAAGACCAGCAAAAGCATGAGGTAATAGAGGCAACATTTAGCTTTTTACAATTTGGATTAACTCAGCCACGTGCTCATCTTTTGAGTGATCTACCCCAAGATGCTCAACCTCGTTCCACATCACAGCCGAGCATATCGGACTGAGACTATCTTTCAGAGCGTGGGCTACTTCTTTGCCTGTGCCTGTAAAACCTAGAGTGTCGACCATATCATCGGTAACCAGCGCAAACATATCTTCCCATTTTCCTTGAACTGATAGCTTGTGGAGCTCTGCGTTGATATCTTCCCAACCATGAAATTCCAAAGCAGGCTTATAAGTTCTTGTGGATGCATAAAAACTGATGCGTGCAGCAATGGCACGTTTTGCGGCTTGAAGGTCCTCTTCGGTTTCCCCGGTTGCAATAAAGCCACCCCACAGAAGCTCACACTCGCCTGGCTTTCTACCACTTCTTTTGGCACCTTCGGCCACAGCAGGAATGATGACATCATGGATATATTGAGGTGAACACATTGGATGAAGGAGCAGGCCATCAGCCACCTCGCCAGCGACCCTGGCCATGCCGGGACCCAAACCAGAAACATAAATAGGTGGTGCATCACAGTCCATTGGAGGAGGGGTGAACATGGGGGTCATGAGGGTGTGAGTGTAATGTTCGCCTTGAAAATCAAGAGCCTCACCAGTTTTCCAAGTATTCCAGATGGCCTTTACCGCAAGAATGTACTCTCTCATTCTCGGTGCCGGCGGCGACCAGGGAACGCTAAACCTTCTTTCGTTGTGACCTTTGACTTGTGTGCCCAGGCCCAGTTGAAATCTGCCATCGCCAAAGGCTTGAAGGTCCCAACCCATATTGGCAACAGTCATTGGGCTTCTTGGGAAGGCGATGGCCAAACCAGTTCGCACGATCATGCTTTTAGAGTGCTCCAGTCCGAGCAAGACAGGTAGGAAAGGCTCATTATTAAGCTCTCCAGATACTAGGGCGTCATAACCCAAAGCTTCAGCATGCTTCACAATGGCCACAGTATTTTTAGATAGTCCAGGGATGTATGTTTCTACTCTCATGATCTTTTAATGATCCAGCTCTGCGTTAGCAAGTTTTTGCGCCCATTGATAGTTAGGTTTTCCAGAAGGTGCTCTCTCTATAAGATCTGAAAAAATAATGGCTTTGGGCATTTTGTAGCTCGCAATATATTTTGCTGAGGTTTCCTTGAGATCTTCAACCGACAGGTTAGAAGATTCTCTGCGTTGAATCACCGCTACTACTTTTTGCCCCCAAGTTTCATCTTTTACGCCAACCACCAGACAATCAAAGACGTTGGGGTGAGCTTTTAATGCCATCTCCACCTCTTCTGGAAAGATTTTCTCTCCCCCTGAATTAATAGACACGCTCCCTCTACCAAGTAGAGTCATCTGACCATCGCTCTCATATTTAGCCATGTCCCCAGGGATAGAGAAGCGCTCCCCATTGACTTCAATAAAGGTCTTTTTCGATTTTTCAGGGTCTTTGTAATAAGCGATCGGCACGTGACCTTTTCTTGCAAGATAACCAATGGTTTCAGTGTCGCTTTGAGGAATAATTTGATGAGTTTCTAGATTTAGAATGGCGCTAAAATCTGGTTTGTTAAATTTAGGGCCGCCCCCAGAATCCTTGAGTTTTCCGTCTTTGGTATGAATATTAACACCCGTTGCACCTGTCTCAGAGGAACCCACGGCATCGATAATAAATAGGTGAGGCAAGAGGTCTAACATTGCATCTTTAATAGAAGAGCTAAAAACAGATGCTGTACTGGCAATAACAAAAAGGCAGGATAAATCTAAGCCCTTTTTTAGGGCTGCAGGCAATGCATCGCATAGAGGCCTGCCCATTGCATCACCGGTGATGGTCAGATTCATGACTCGTTCCTTGGCTATCAAATCCCAGATGTGATCAGCATCGAAGGTCACCTGATCGTTGATGATGAGCTTCCAGCCTGAAAAAAAAGCATTAAAAGATTGCCATTGAGCTGCCCCATGCATCAAAGGCGCCAGAGCCAAAGCCGTTGTTTGATCTTGCAAGCATTTATCAGCTAAAGCTTCGGGGGTTGGATATTTTTCTCCAGTAACTGCATCAATACCACCTCCAAGGGTCATGAGAACATCTTCCATTCTCCAGACCACGCCTTTGGGCATACCGGTGGTACCGCCTGTATATAAGATGTATTGATCATCTCCAGAGCGAAGTTGAGGTAATTGCTCTTCACTTTCCGCCTGAATCAAGACTTCATAATCTACCGCAGCTAAGTCGCTTGTTTTACCAGAGCCATCATCAATTGAGACATAGGTCTTCAGGAGGGGCAAGGCATCAGCGATGTTGTTGAGTTTTTCTGAGAACTGCTGATTAAAAAAGATTGCTTCCATATCTGCATTATCAATAAGGTACTTTAGCTCCTCCTCAACGTATCGATAATTAATATTAATGGGGATGGCACAAAGCTTGTAAGCACCCAGCATAATCTCTAACCATTCAATACAATTAAACGCATAAATACCTATATGACTGCCTTTTGAAACATTAAGTTTTTTGAGTGCATGCGCAGCTTTATTGGCCCGGGCATCTAGTTCTTTGTAGGTGAGACGAGTATCACCTAGCACCACAGCCTCTCTATCAGGAATGCGTTGAACCACTCCCTCAAAGATATCTGCTGCGTTAAACTCCACTAGACTTTTGCCACATGGTCTTCCCAGAATGGATCTCTTAACTTTCTTTTATAGAGCTTGCCATTCTCATCTCTTGGTAGCTTTTCAATAAAATCAATCGATCTTGGTAATTTCATTTTTGCCAGGTTCTCTTGTGCAAACATCATGAGCTCACTCGATAACTCATCAGACTCTTGTGCACCAGGAATTAACTCAACTACTGCTTTAACTTCCTCTCCCCATTCCTCGTTTGGGATTCCAAAGACTGCCACATCAGAAACTTTGGGATGCATCAAGAACACACTTTCTATTTCAGCTGGGTAAATATTAGCCCCACCTGAGATAATCATGTCTATTTTTCTATCACATAAAAATAAGTAGCCTTCAGCATTGAGATAGCCGATATCACCCACAGTAAAATATACTTGATCATTAATGACCAATCGCTCTTTTTTAGTTTTTGCTTGGTCACCCTTGTATTCAAATTTTGTGGTTTCGCCCAGCTTCATGTAAACGGTGCCTTGCTGATCCGTTGGAGTCTCGCCTCCATCCTCATTAATGATTTTGATCTCAGCACCTGGCCAGGCCTGACCCACAGTTCCTGGGAATTGGCTCCACGATTCTGCATCAACAACCGTTCCACCACCCTCGGTGGCGGCATAGTATTCCCAGATTGAATTACCCCACCAGGCAATCATGTCTTGCTTAGTGTGCACAGGGCAGGGGGCTGCAGCATGAATCATGGCGCGAGTTGAGGAGCAGTCATATTTATTCTTCACCTCATCTGGCAATTGAAGCAATCGATGGAATTGTGTGGGAACCATGTGACTGGTTGTAACTTTGTATTTATCAATCAGGTAAAGCATTTTTTCAGCTTCAAATTTTTCCATCAAGACCACTGCGTGCCCATAGTGCAATGCGGCAGTAGAATGAACCAAGACAGCTGTGTGATAAAGAGGTGAGCCAACAATATGCACATTATTCTCATTGGGCTGGATATTAAAAAAGCTTAAAATCATCGCAAACATACTTAATATATCGTCCGGATCTCCTTCAACCAAAGTTCTTTTCACACCTTTAGGCTTACCAGTAGTTCCAGAGGTATAGTTCATAACCTGTCCAGCAGTTCTATCAGTTGGGTTTGAGGTCGGTTGGTCTGCAAGAAATGCTTCTAGGGTAATAAATCCTTCCATCTCAGTAGTGCTAACACATCCTTCGGCAGAAAAGTTAATTGCTGAGACAGCTTTAAGACAGGCGTCCTCCATAGCGGGAACTGATCCAGAAGCAATGAACGCCTTGGCTCCAGAGTCTTCTAAGATGTATGCAATTTCTGGGCCTGCCAAGTGCCAATTAATTGGCACCATGTAGAAACCTGCTTGAGCACAAGCTAGATAAGCAATGTAATATTCAACGGAGTTTGGAAGCACCGTTGCAACAACCTCACCTTTAGCTATCCCCAAAGCTCTTAAGGCATGAGTTAGTTGATTGGCTTTAGCTAATAACTCGCCACGAGTCCATGTTTTTTCTGAGGGCTCAACCAGAGCAAGCTCATTGGGATTGGCATTTGCATTTCGATAGAATCCTAGTTCACTCATATGTATTCCTTAATTATCTAATCCTTAATTCTAACGTTGCATTCTTTTAAATGTAACCACTACTTTAAGATTTCTATGCAATAATTATTTCTTTAGTGCAACAAAAAATTACAGAATGCTCACTTATCTAAATCAAGAAACCCTCTGGTTCGTGGTTGTTTTATATGACCTATGTTTGGCTATATTCTTATATAGATTTTTTGGTAAGTACGGTCTGTATTGTGCAGTCATCCTTGGCATTGTGCTCGGCAATCTACAGGGCGGAAAGATTAGCCAGCTTGATTTATTTGGATATCAGCTCAATGTCAGCATGGGCGCCATTCTTTACTCAGGTATTTATTTTGCAACAGACCTGCTCAATGAAAAATATGGCAAAACAGAGGCTAACAGGGCCGTGATGCTTGGTTTTGTTGCCAATATTGCTGTGATGCTAACCTTAGTTTTAAGCACTCAATTCCTTCCATCTAACTTAACCGGATCTGCGGCTGAGGTGCATGATGCAATCTCTACACTGGCCTATTACTCACCCATTTTTATCATCGGCTCTCTGACAGCCTATCTGGTAAGCCAACGATTTGACGTGTGGTTTTTTCATTGGCTAAAAAATCGTACCAATGGAAAAAAACTATGGCTAAGAAACAACCTCTCAACGATGGTCTCTCAGTTGATCGATACCCTCATTTATCAGTTTACGTGGGTGCTGGCAACCGATCTAACCTTTTCTCAGGCTTTTGGCTTGGCAGCCATTAAGTATATTTTTAAAGTTATCATCGCGCTGGTAGACACGTTCTTTATTTACTGGGTTAGAACTTGGGACATTAAAACTTAAATTCATGCTTGGGAAGATAGATTATAATATCTCAATAACATTACACTAAAAGACATGAGCAATAAAATTAATAAATCCAAAGAAGAGCTCAAAGCAGAGCTCTCGCCTGAATCTTTTTATGTGACTCAGGAAAGTGGCACTGAGAGGCCTTTTACTGGTCAGTATTGGGATCATGTAGAAGATGGAGTCTATGCATGTATTTGCTGCGGCGAAAAATTATTTAAATCTGAAACAAAATTTGATGCAGGGTGTGGCTGGCCAAGCTTTTATGAAGCTGCTGATAATGCCAAAATTAAAGAGCTAGAGGATGATTCACTGTCTCGGGTTCGCACTGAAATACGTTGCTCTAATTGCGATGCCCATCTAGGCCATGTTTTTACAGACGGTCCGCAACCAACAGGTTTAAGATATTGCGTCAACTCAGCCTCCTTAGATTTTGAAAAAGAGGATTCTGCAAATTAAGTGACAGCTTCAGTCGAGCGAGAATCTAATCTTCTATCAACCCTAAGGGTGGGTGGATGGACATTTGCTTCGAGAGTAGCAGGCTTAGTCAGAGATATCTTCACCACCAACCTTCTTGGGGCCAGCGTATTTCACGACATCTTTGTGGTGGTGCTTAAAATACCCAATGTTTTTAGAAGATTTTTTGCTGAAGGAGCATTCAGCCAAGCCTTTATACCAATATATTCAGAGTACCTAGGAAAAGAAGATAGAGCTGAAAGCCAGCAATTTTTAAATGCCTTAGCTGGACTGCTGCTCACCACCTTATTTATTTTTACAATCCTTGCTCTTATTTTTGCACCAGTATTTATTTTAATTTTTGCTCCAGGTTTTTATTTTGAGAGTGAGACTCAAGAGCTAGCTGTCAATATTTTAAGAATTATGTTTCCTTATTTGGGGCTGATTTCTTTAGTGGCTTTTGCATCAGGAATTCAAAACTCACATCAAAAATTTTCTGTACCAGCCGCAACCCCATTAATTTTTAATTTCAGTTTAATTCTTGCAGCAGCACTGGTCGCACCCAAAATGGAAGTTCCTGTCATGGCTCTGGCTTGGGGCGTTCTGCTAGCAGGTATTTTGCAGTTGTTATTCCAGATTGCGCCTCTTGCTGCTTTAAAAAAAGTACCCATTCCAAGACTAGACTTCAACAACCCAGGGCAGCAAAAATTTCTTATATTGATATTGCCTGCCATCCTCGCCGGAGGCATTGCTCAGATCAATTTACTGGTGGATACGATCTTCGCCTCTCTCTTGATTACTGGTAGCCCCACCTGGCTGTATGTGTCTGATCGACTGATACAGTTCCCCTTAGGCATCTTTGCAATCGCTATAGGAACAGTGCTGCTACCAACCTTGGCCAAATCTTTTGCACAAAAAGATTTAGGAGATTTCAGATCACAATTAGAAAAGGCATTTAAGCTCATCGTTTTTCTCTCCATCCCATCGGTGATAGGTTTAATTTTATTTGCTCAGCCATTGCTGGCAACAATTTTTCAAAGAGGTGCATTCCTTTGGGCTGATGTGGAACAATCTAGCTTGAGTCTTATTGCTTTTGCTGGAGGCTTACCTTTTTTTATGGCAATGAAAGTCTTGGTACCAGCATTTTTTGCTAGGCAAGATACTAAAACACCAATGCTCATTGCTCTTTTTAGTTTAAGTTTAAATATAGTGCTAAATTATTTCTTAGCATTTCATTTGCAATATGGTCACCTAGGACTAGCGTTGGCTAGCTCAATTGCTTCAGTCTTAAGTGTTACCTTTTTATGTGTATTGTTAGCCAAGCAAGAGTTAATTTCCTTTCAAATCCTGATCAGCTCTTTTGCATTAAAGATATTGGTAGCCAGTATCGCGTTAGTTCTTTTTCTTGTATTTATGAGCAATGCAATGAGTTTTGAGACGCTAAATGAGACCCAAAGAATTACACATCTATTATTTGTTTTGCTGACCTCCATAATTATTTATTTTGGTGCAAGCTATTGCTTAGGCATCAAAATGAGGGATTTTAAATAATGTATTTGATTAGAGGTATAGGTAATCTCTCAGAATTTAAGAGACAATTTCCTGATCAAGCTATGAGCGGAACTATTGGAAATTTTGATGGCTTGCATATAGGCCATCAAGCTATTTTAGATCAAGTAAAAGACAAGGCTCATGCAAGCGCAAGCGCTTCGTTGGTTTTTTTTACAGAACCCCATGCGTCTGAGTATTTTGCCTTGGAGCAAGATTCAGCTGACCCACCACCAAGAATTTGTCCTTGGAGAGAGAAGGTTAAGCTGTTAAGTGACTTTGGGATTGATTTTGCATTTTTTTTACAATTCAATCGCTCACTGAAAACTATGACACCAGAATTATTTTTAGAGCAGGTGTTATCTCAAGTCAATTTAAAACACCTCATTATTGGTGATGATTTTAGATTTGGAGCTAAACGTGCTGGAGACTTTGATCTGTTAAGAGAGTGGGGTGACCAGAGCGGCACCGAAGTCATCGCTCATTCAACTGTTTTATTAAAAAATGAAAGAATCAGCTCTACAAGAATTAGATCTGCCTTGCTGCAAAGTGATTTTGTTCTAGCAGAGCAGCTACTTGGTCGTCCTTATACTTTTTCAGGAAAAGTAGTTTTTGGTCAACAAATAGGCCGTTCTATTGGAATACCAACAGCAAATTTATGGATTCCCAGGCAGAGATTGCCTATTGCGGGAGTCTACGCTGTAACATGCTCTATTGAAGGAAAAACATACAAAGGCATTGCCAATATGGGTATTAGGCCTACTGTTGGAGGAACTAAGCCGGTGCTTGAGGTGCACATATTTGATTTTGATCAGCTTGTGTATGGAAAAAGATTAATCGTAGAATTCAAAAATAAGCTTCGAGATGAAAAGAAATTTGATAACATTGCTCTTTTAAAAGAGCAGATCCTCACAGATATCTCTAAAGCCAAAAAAATACTGGAATAATTTCATATGAGCAAAGATTATCGGGATACTTTAAATCTCCCACAAACTGATTTATCCATGAAGGCAGGCCTCTCAAAAAAAGAGCCAGAGCTTTTGGATTATTGGAACTCAATAGATCTTTACTCGAAAATTAGAGAGCAAAACAAGGGCAAAACTCAATATATTTTGCATGACGGACCTCCTTATGCCAATGGTGATATTCATTTGGGTCATTCAGTGAACAAGGTTTTGAAAGACATTACTATTAAATTCCAAAGCCTGATTGGCAAAGATGCGCCATACGTTCCCGGGTGGGATTGTCACGGACTACCTATAGAATTAAACATTGAAAAAAAGCATGGTAAAAATAGTGATCTTGTAAAAAATAAAGACACTTTTATTAAAGCTTGCAGAGAGTATGCCCAGTCTCAAGTTGATAAACAGAAAGCAGATTTTATTCGTCTGGGTGTTTTAGGGGATTGGCAAAACCCGTATCTATCTCTCAATAAATCCTTTGAAGCAGATACAGTCAGAGCATTAGGAAGAATTGTGGCAAATGGCCATTTAGAAAAAGGAGAGAAGCCAGTGCATTGGTGCATGGATTGCCGATCTGCATTGGCAGAAGCAGAGGTGGAGTATCAAGATAAAACCTCTCACTCTATTGATGTAAAGTTTTTAGTTTTGCCTGAGTATCTTAAGGAAGTTTGCACTGCTTTTGGTGTTTCATCTCTGCCAGAAATCTCAGTGGTTATTTGGACCACCACGCCATGGACCATTCCATCAAATGTTGCTGTTTGCATCAATGAAAATTTTAATTATGTTCTTGTAGATACGCAGCAAGGATATTTAGTGATTGCAGAAGGCCTAGTGGATGAATGCTCTATTCGATGGAATATGGAGCTGAAGATTCTTGGAACAGTCCTTGGAAAAAATCTAGGCAATATTAGCCTTAAGCATCCTCTTTACGAGAGACAATCCAAAGTCTTACTTGGCGAACATGTGACAACTGAAAATGGAACAGGGTGCGTTCACACTGCTCCAGCTCATGGATTGGATGATTATTTTATTTGCATTCAACATCAACTCGAGTCCATTAAGGCCTTGGATAATAGAGGTATTTTTAAAGAGGACTATGGTGAGTTAGCAGGACTTAGTACCGGCAAGGGTGACCCAGTAGTAATTGAGCTATTGCAAGCATCTAATACTTTGATTGCCACCAAAGAGTATGACCATTCATACCCGCATTGCTGGAGGCATAAATCCCCACTCATATTCATGTCTACACCTCAGTGGTTTATCTCAATGAAAAAATCAGGATTAGTGGATGGCGCAATCAGTGCAGTATCCCAAGTGACATGGGAGCCAGAGTGGGGCGCTCAGAGAATCTTATCCATGCTGGAAGATCGCCCAGATTGGTGTATTTCTCGACAAAGAAACTGGGGAGTGCCAATCCCGCTTATTATTCACAATGAGACAGGCGAGATACATCCAAAGCAAAACCTGTTGTTCAATGATATTGCTGATGTTATTGAGAGAGAGGGGATAGAAGGCTGGGATAACTTAGATCTAGGCACACTGATTGATGATGCTGATTCTTATCTAAAAGTTAGAGATACTCTGGATGTATGGTTTGACTCTGGCGTCACCCATATGTGCGTTCTAGATAAGCTATATGGGGCAGATGTTGTTGCTGATTTGTACTTAGAGGGCTCGGATCAACATCGAGGGTGGTTTCAATCCTCTCTACTGACAGGAATTGCGATCAATGGTATGCCTCCCTATAAATCAGTGTTGACTCACGGATTTGTTGTAGATGAAGAGGGAAGAAAGCAGTCGAAATCCTTAGGCAATGTAATCTCTCCTCAGAAAATCTGGGACACTTTGGGGGCTGATATCCTACGTCTATGGATAGCCTCTACTGATTTTAGGAGTGAAATGGTTGCCTCCGATGAGATTTTTAAAAGGGTGTCTGATCAATATCGACGTATTAGAAATACCTTTAGATTTTTATTGGGCAACATCAATGATTTTAACTCACAAACTGATGGGCTAGAGCTTAATAACTTAATAGAGCTAGACAAATGGATTCTCCTAGAATGCAAGCAACTCCAACTTGATGTATTAGAGCACTATAAAACTTATTCCTATCATCTAGTGGTCCAGCGAATTCATAATTTTTGCGTTAATGAGCTGGGAGGCACTTACTTAGACATTATCAAGGATAGGCAATATACAACTCAGAAGGATTCTGAGATCAGGAGATCGGCTCAAACAGCTATCAAGCTAATGGTTGATCAATTGGTAATTTTGATCTCACCTATTCTTTCATTTACAGCAGAAGAAATTTGGCAAAATGATGCTGAGCTTTCTCAGGCAAAACCCTCAGTCTTTCTTGCAGAGTTAACAAATATTCCTGAGTTAAAAAGTAACCTTGATAGCAAGGAGTGGAAAAGACTGTTAGAAATAAAAGATTTTGTTAATCAAAGAATTGAGGAATCGCGAAACACGGGTGAAATCAAAGGATCTTTAGATACCTCTATAGAATTAACAGCCAGTCCCGAGGATATGCAGCTTCTTGTCACCATCGCCAATGAACTTCATTTTTTCTTGATTGTTTCTTCATGTAGTCTCTTAGAAGGAAATACTTTGGCAGTGAGCATCAAACCTTCTGAGTATGAAAAATGCACAAGATGCTGGCATCGCAATAATAGCGTAGGCACTAGCTCCAAGCATCCTGAACTTTGCTCAAGGTGCGAGCTCAACGTTGATGGCGCTGGCGAGGATAGAAAATTTGCCTAGCCTAAAATTTGAGTACTTCACCATTGTATTGCTGATCACAATTGATCTTGTCTCAAAATTGATGGCTGAGAATTACTTGGCCTTTGGTGAAAGTATTGGTTTTATACCATTCGTTGATCTCTTGCTGGTTTTTAATTCTGGAATTGCATTTAGCATGCTAGATTTTAATAATGCATTTACCAGCTATGGTCTTCTATTTCTGGGCATTGCTTTGGTTGCATATCTCCATTCGATGTTGCGCATAGAGAAGGTCTTACTCAATAGATACGCTTTAATTCTCATTCTTGCTGGCGCTATAGGCAATCTTATTGACCGATCAATGGATGGTGTAGTCACAGATTTTTTATATTTCTATATTGGCAATACCTCTTTTTTCATTTTTAATTTAGCAGATGCTTTTATTAGCATTGGAGCAGTTATATTCTTTGGCTCAGAATTAAAAAAATATCTTGGCTCTAAAGCATTATGAAAAAAAAGATTATATTGGCTAATCCAAGGGGGTTTTGCGCTGGTGTAGATCGCGCTATAGATATTGTCAATCAAGCTCTCATCAAATTTGGGTCTCCGATTTATGTGCGTCATGAAGTGGTACATAACAAAACAGTGGTTGAGGAGCTCAAAGCTAAAGGGGTTATTTTTGTAGATGAGTTAGATGAGGTGCCTGAGTCAGCGCATGTCATTTTTAGCGCCCATGGAGTTTCAGCGAAAGTTGAGCAAGAAGCCGCTGATTATAAGCTTCGCTCATACGATGCAACTTGCCCCTTAGTCACCAAGGTTCACAGTGAGGTGCAACGACATGCAAGGGCTGGCAGAGATATTATTTTAATAGGTCATGATGGGCATCCAGAGGTAGAGGGTACCTTGGGTAGACATCATCCAGAGGATTCAGGCAGCAAGATTTATTTAGTTCAAAATGAAGAGGAGGCTAACTTATTGATAGTGCAACAGCCTAAAAATCTTGCATACGTAACACAGACTACCTTGAGTCTTGACGATACCAATTCTATTGTGTCAATTTTATATGATAGATTTCCTCATATTCTTAAACCTAAAAGTTCAGATATTTGCTATGCCACTCAAAACAGACAGGATGCTGTTAAGCAGCTTGCTCTGGAATCTGAATTTATAGTGGTCATTGGCTCCAGTAATAGCTCTAACTCTAACCGCCTAAAAGAGCTTGCGGAGAATTGTGGAACTCCCTCTATTTTAATTGATGACAAAGATGAGCTTGTATTTCAAAACCTAGCCAACTATCAGAAAATTGGTGTAACCGCTGGCGCATCTGCTCCCGAGTCTGTTGTGCAGGGTGTTGTTGAGGCCTTATGCGACACCTTGAATGCAGAAGCTATCGAGCTTGGTGAAAATAAAGAAGATATATTCTTTCGTCTGCCCCCTGAATTACGTTAATTAAAAATGCGTTATTGCTGAAGAGCAATCCCATCCATTAAACTATTCGAATGGTTAATCAAAACTCATGAGAGCTGTAGGCGGCATTATCGAAGGAATAGAGTTCATCGAATCGCCAAACTTCAATCATCGCCCTGAGCCTGTAATGATTAACCTCATTGTCATCCACGCCATTAGCCTACCTCCTCAAAACTACGACACAAAGCTGATCACAGATTTCTTTCTTAATAGACTGGCGCCAGGACAAGACCCATACTTAAAAAACATATGCCATCTCAAAGTTTCTTCTCATTTTTTGATCACCAGAGAGGGCGATCTAATTCAGCTGGTTCCACTGCATAAAAGAGCGTGGCATGCAGGCATTTCACAGTTTGAAGATCAAGAGAATTGCAATGATTTTTCTATTGGCATTGAGTTAGAGGGCTGTGATGAAGAGGCATTCACCCCCAATCAGTACACAAAACTTTCAGAGCTAATTAAATTTTTGAAAACGGAGTATGACATTCCCTTGGATAGAGTGGTGGGTCACTCTGATATAGCGCCTGATAGAAAAACAGATCCAGGCCCTCATTTTAACTGGAATTTGTTAAAGTCTTTAATATGAAACAAAAGCTTTTGGGGATGTTGCTGCTGGGCTTTGCCTCCGGCCTTCCTTATATGCTTGTCTTTTCTACTTTATCAGCATGGCTTAGGGATGTTGGAATTTCTCTTACGGAGATTGGGTTTTTTGCATGGCTAGTTTTAACCTACTCATTAAAATTTCTTTGGGCACCCTTGGTGGACAGGTATTCAATTCCACTGTTTGGGCGCCTTGGTAAAAGAAAGGGGTGGATTCTTTTTTGCCAATTTATGATTTTAATTGCTTTGCTTGGAATGAGTGCATCAGATCCAATCAAGAGCTTGCAATTCCTTGCAATCTTTGCATTTTTAGCAGCTTTTTTTGGTTCAGTACAGGATATTGCAATTGATGCTTTAAGAATTGAGATTGCGGATAATCAAGATCAAGGAAATCTAGCTGCAAGCTATCAATTGGGGTATCGAATCGCAATCTTGGTCGCAACCTCATTAGCTCTAATTTTTGCAGATCAATTGGACTGGAGGCATGTATATCAATTTATGAGCATCTTGATGATTGTAGGTATGCTTGGTGTCATCATCTCTCACGAACCAATTAATAAGGAGATAGCAATTCTTAGAATGGATGAAGCCTTGCTGCTATCTTTTAAAGATTTCTTTCATCGATTTGGTATCTGGACAGCTGCTTTGTTATTGCTTTTAATTTCAACATACCGCCTTACTGACATAGTTATGGGTCCTATGGCCATGCCTTTTTATTTAGATATGGGTTTTACTAAAACAGAAATTGGTGCCTTGGTAAAAACTGTAGCTCTTGCAGCATCTATTGCTGGCTTCTTTGTTGGAGGGTATTTAATTAAAAATCTTCTGCTGACGACTGCGCTTCTTGCTGGAGGTGCTGCCGTTCTTGTAACCAATCTATTTTTTGCATTGGTTGCTAATCTGGATGCAAATCTCTCACTTTTATCATTAATTGTAGGTCTTGATAGCTTTGCAGCAGGNCTAGTAGGTACTATNAATATCGCTTTTTTAACCAGCTTGGTTTCAAAAAAATATACAGCAGTCCAATATGCCATGTTGACCTCATTTATGATGTTACCTGGAAAATTTTTTAGTGGTTTTTCTGGGGTTATAGCAGATTACTATGTTTCCATTTCTTCTTTGCAAACAGGCTGGGCTTACTTTTTTTATACCACATCCGCAATGTCCATCCCTGCATTACTATTAATCATGGTCTACAAAAACTCACATGCCACCCATTCTTCTTAGCTGCAGAGTTATTCTCGCACTTTCGATTGTCTCCATATCTTTTCTAGCGACCGCTGATTTAGCTTCTAGCTCCTCTAATCTCATAAGCGATAAGCTGCTTCATTTTGGTTGTTTTGTTTACCTAACCATACTTTTGAGCCTTGCTAAAATTGTAAATCAAGATTATTGGGTATATGTTATAGTCCTTTCCTACGGAATTTTGATAGAAGTAGTTCAGCTGTACTTGCCTTATCGCTCCTTTGAATTTTTAGATATTTTAGCGGACTTTGGAGGCATCTTATTTGCAAGTTTTTTTTTAAAATTTGTAAAAAAGTTTTCATCTAGCTATTGAATTAATATTATTAAGCCCTACATAACTCATAGCCTTTAATATAAGGATTATTGTTATTTTTTAAGCAGGAGACTTGCAATGAAATTAAAACCTTTACACGATAAAGTTTTAGTAAAAAGAACTGACGAAGAACAAACTACACCTGGTGGAATTGTTTTACCTGGATCTGCCGCAGAAAAACCATCTCAGGGAGAGGTTATAGCTGTTGGACCAGGAAAAAGACAAGATAACGGTGACTTAGCTCCTATCGGAGTATCAGTTGGAGATCTTGTGATTTTTGGTCAGTATGGTGGAAATGAAATTAAAATTGATGGGGACGAGTACCTCATCTTAAGCGAAAGCGACATATACGGCGTATTCGGTTAATCAATCATTTCAATAATATAATTTTAATTTAAGGAGATATAAGATGTCAGCAAAAGATGTAAAGTTTGGAGATTCAGCAAGAGTTAAAATGCTTCAGGGCGTTAATATACTTGCAGATGCAGTGAAAGTAACCTTAGGACCTAAGGGCAGAAATGTTGTATTGGATAAGTCATTTGGAGCACCTACTGTTACTAAAGACGGAGTGTCTGTGGCCAAGGAGATTGAACTTGAAGATAAGTTCGAGAACATGGGAGCTCAGATGGTAAAACAAGTAGCATCTCAGACCTCAGACGAGGCTGGAGATGGAACAACTACTGCTACAGTTTTAGCTCAATCAATAGTAAATGAAGGTCATAAATCTGTTGCAGCGGGAATGAACCCAATGGATCTAAAGCGTGGAATTGATAAAGCTATTACCACAGCCGTAGCCTTTGTTGAAAAGCTAAGTGTGCCATGTGCTGACGATAATACTATCGCACAAGTTGGAACTATCTCTGCTAATGGTGATACAGATGTTGGTGGAATTATTGCCGAAGCTATGCAGAAAGTTGGCAAAGAAGGGGTTATCACAGTCGAAGAAGGCAATGGCATTGACAACGAATTAGATGTTGTTGAAGGCATGCAGTTTGACCGTGGATACCTTTCACCATACTTCGTAACTAATCAAGACAGCATGACAACTGAATTAGATAATCCATTTATCCTTTTGCATGATAAAAAAATCTCTAACATTAGAGATATGCTGCCATTATTAGAAGCTGTTGCCAAAGCTGGAAGACCACTTCTAATTATTGCGGAAGATATCGAAGGAGAGGCTCTTGCTACCCTTGTGGTGAATAATCTTAGAGGTACTGTAAAAGCAGCTGCTTGTAAGGCTCCTGGCTTCGGCGATAGAAGAAAAGCTATGCTAGAGGATATTGCTATCTTAACTGGCGGTACTGTTATTTCTGAAGAGGTAGGCTTATCACTTGAGGGTGCTACAGTTGAAGATCTAGGCACAGCAAAAAAAGTTACCTTAAATAAAGATAACACTACTATTGTTGATGGTGCAGGCGATCAAAAATCTATTCAAGCCCGAGTGAATCAAATTAGAGCTCAGATTGAGGATACTTCTTCAGACTATGATCGTGAAAAACTTCAAGAACGTGTAGCCAAGCTTGCTGGCGGCGTTGCTGTGATTAAAGTTGGCGCGGGTTCAGAGATTGAAATGAAAGAGAAAAAAGCAAGAGTAGAAGATGCCTTGCATTCAACAAGAGCTGCTGTAAAAGAAGGCATCGTGCCTGGTGGTGGAGTTGCTTTGATTAGAGCGCTAGACTCTCTTGTAAAACTTAAAGGTGATAACGATGATCAAAATGTTGGCATCAATATTGTTCGAAAAGCATTTGAAGCTCCTTTGAGACAGATAGTTACCAATGCTGGTGAAGAAGCCTCGGTTATAGTTGCAAAAATTAGAGAGGGCGAAGGCTCTTTTGGCTTTAATGCAGCAAATGGCGAATACGGCGACATGATTGCAATGGGAATTCTTGATCCTGCTAAGGTTACAAGAACAGCGCTTCAGGCAGCAGGTTCCGTTGCTGGAATGATGATTACAACAGAAGCTATGGTTACAGACATGCCTGCAAAGGAAGGTGGAGCTCCTGCTATGCCTGATATGGGTGGCATGGGTGGAATGGGTGGAATGCCTGGCATGATGTAAAAACTGTATCAGTTTAAAAAAACGGGGAATATTCCCCGTTTTTTTTTGCAAGATATATAATTTAGTAATTCAGTATTTAATTTTTTAGGAGTTTACTCATGGAAGCATATTTAGGAACAGTTCTTATTCGATTTGCTCACATCTTTTTTGGTATTTTATGGATTGGACTACTCTACTATTTTAACTTTGTTCAAACTGAGTACTTTAAAGAGTCTGAGGCTTCAGCGAAAGCTGATGTTGTTCAAAAGTTAGTGCCCAACGCCTTATGGTATTTCAGATGGGCCGCAGCATTTACCTTTTTAACAGGCTTTTATCTACTGTATTTTCTTAGCATTACTGTAAATATAGGGATATTGCTGGGTGCATTAATGGGAACTATTATGGCCGCAAATGTTTGGTTTATTATCTGGCCAAACCAGAAGAAAGTTATCGCAGGTGCACCAGACGCAGCTGACGCTGGAGCTAAGGCCGGTCTTGCATCTAGAACTAACACTTTACTCTCAATCCCTATGCTTTATTTAATGGTCTACTCAGCTCATGGTGGAGGCTTACCACTTATTGCTGAATCGAGTTTAATGGGCCTATGGATTGGACTAGTCTTCATCCTTGCAATTGAGGTTAATGCTTTGGTTGGGAAGATGAATCCGGCCATAGCGTCTGTAAAAGCTGTTATCCATTCAGGCATTGTGCTGACATTAGTATTTGGAGCTCTAGTTCATTATTTTTAATTAACTGGCTTTCTATACTAATTTTAAAGGGAGCATCAGCTCCCTTTTTTATTAATCTTCACCTTAGTAATAAAATTTTCTTCTATATGAAGCACTTCTATTCTGTAGCCGCCTAATTCTAAGCATAGGTTCTCTTGAGGAATTTGATCTAGGTGATCAATAATTGCTCCATTGATGGTTTTGGAACCATCTTCATCTAAATCCCAGCCCACATGATTATTCAAATCTCGAATCTTAGAATTGCCATCTGCAATAACTGACCCATCTTTTCTTTGCGCAAACTCTTTCTCTAAGTCATCTTTGGCAGCCCCAAACTTCCCAACAATTTCATTAAATATATCCTCCATGGTAAGAAGTCCTTGAATTTCCCCATACTCATCAACCACAAGACCTAAGTTATTATCTTGTTTTTGAAATTGATTTAATTGCCTGGATAGAGTCGTGCTTTGAGAGATAAAGGTTGCTTCTAAAAGAATGCTCTGAACATCAGCCTTGCTCTCTATGGCTTCTATAAATTGATGGGAGTCCTTAAGATGAAGCATGCCTGTGATGCTATCGATAGAGTCATAGAAAACCGGTAGTCTGCTGTAATATGAGGAAGCAATAATATCTTGAGCGCTCTCAATGCTGCCATTCAAATCAATGCCTATAATTTCTGCATGAGGCGTCATAATATCCTCTACTGTCAGCTCTTCCATGCCAAGAATCGAAGATAACATTTCACGAGATTGGCTTGGAATAAGCTCACCATGCTCAGCTAGCAAGGTCCGTAATTCATCAGAGTTCAAATTATCATTTGAGACTGATTCCATGGGGTCAACATTTAAGGCATTTAATAGTCTTGAGCTAATTAGGTTTGTGAGCCAAACCAACGGTCTAAAAATCCATACAAGTTTTTTGAGTATCCAAGAAGACTTAGTCGCAAAAATCTCAGGATGAACGCTAGCTATAGTTTTAGGTGTTATCTCAGAGAAAATAAGAATTACTAAAGTAAGGATGATAGAGCCAAGTAAAACATTGCCATCAAAGTAATCAATCATCAGGATTGTTACTAAGGCAGAAGCTAGAATATTTGCAAAATTATTTCCAACAAGTATTGAAGCAAGCAAGATATCTGGCCGCTCTAGCAGTTTTAAAGCCCTTTTAGAGCCTTTAGATTGCTTGGCTAAATTTCTTAGTTTTATCTTATTTGAAGCCATCATGCCGGTCTCTGAGCCAGATGAAAAAGCAGAAAAAATTAACAGGACAATCAGCGCTGTTAGCAAAAAAGATATTGAATTGGTTCCCAAGGAATTGTTAAGAAAGGTAGTTAATTAAAAAAATAGAGTTTACTGAGTAGGCTAAAATAATCATTGCAAAAGATAACATTATACCTCTAACCGCAAACTTAACCTTGAGGTTTGCATACTTAATGCCTAAAAAGGTAACCAAATAAACGATTAAAGAGAAAAGAGTAAACATAATCTTAAGCATGAGCTCTAATGAAATGTTGCTACCAATAAATATTCCAGACAGTGAAGACAACAGAATAAATCCTAAGCCTATGCCAACAAGCTTAAATATTTCACTGTATTCTCTCTCAATTGATTTGGCGGCAGTTCCGATCTCACCTTTTTTAATCTTTGTAATATGCCTTTCAAGCAGAGTGGTCTCAACAAAAGTAATCGCAAGTATCGCTACACTAAAGCTTGTTACAGAGATATGAATCGCAAGAATGGTTAATCCATGTGATGCGGCCATCAAGATTGAGATCACTGCAAAGGTCAAAATTAGACCTGCAAAGAGTTGCTTGGAAGATCTAAAGATTAGCCTGGTTATGAAATATGCTAGAAGAGCAATTAATGTTGTGATGATGAATGACACGGTAATATTTTTTTTTGTATTCTTTATATATTAACACTATCAAATTTATCAAGGTTAACCTAAAATACAGACTTTTTTATTAATACAAAACTAAATTTATAATATGGTAGTAGTTAGACTTGCAAAGAGCGGAGCCAAAAAAAACCCTTATTACTTTATAACGGTTGCTGATTCCAGAAGACCAAGAGACGGCGGATATATAGAACGCTTAGGCTTCTTTAATCCATCAGCGAAAGGATCCGAAGAAAGATTAAGATTTAATATCGAACGTTTTGACCATTGGCTAACTCAGGGCGCACAAGCTTCTGATAAAGTTTCTGAGCTTGCAAAAGATGCTCGCCTATCTCCTGAAGATCTTCTGGCTAAGCTAAATGCCAAAAAAGACAAAAGAGTTAAAAAGAAAGAATTGCTTGATGCTAAGAAAGTAGCTGAACTTGCTGCGCAAGCCGAAGCTGAGGTAGCAGAAGCCCCAGCAGAAGAAGTTCCAGCAGAAGAAGTGGCTGCCGTAGACGCTGTTGATGCTGCCAAAGACGTTGTCGAGGATGTAGTAGAAGCTGTTTCCGATGTCGCAGAAGACGCTGTTGATGCTGCCAAAGACGTTGTCGAGGATGTAGTAGAAGCTGTTTCCGATGCTGTGGAAGATTTAGTTGATATGGTCACCCCTGATAAAGATAACTCTGAAGGTGAATCTTCAGAAGATGAGAAAAAATAGCCCAGTAGATTTATCATTATTTCTTCTAATCGCCAAGATTGGTAAGACTAGAGGTTTAAAGGGTGAGTTTTTCTTAAGATCCTTTGCGGAAACCCCTGATAGTCTAACCAACTTTACAAAATTCTATACTCTTGCATCAGATTTGATGGAAGAAGTATCCCTTGAATATATTAAAACAGCTAATTCTAATATTGTTGCTAAAATTAAATCTATTGATGATATCGATCTGATCAAGTCGTTTGGCCAAAGAGATGTATATGTTCTAAGATCTGAACTTCCGCAACTTGAGGATAATGAAGCATATTGGTTTGAGTTAGTTGGGATGAGGGTAATAAATCTTGATGATAAGATTCTAGGTGAGGTAGATGTTGTTAATAATTATGGGGCTAGTGATATCTTAGAAATTAACCCTCAATCGACTAGCAATGAAAAAATTCTCATACCCTTTATTAAAAATAAATTTATTATTTCTATCGATAAACTCAAGAATATTATTTTAGTAGATTGGGAAGAGGACAACTAATTTAAAAAAATAATTATGAATATTAATATTGTTACTTTATTTCCTGAGATATTTTCAGCCCTTAGCGCTGGCTTGCTGGGTCAGGCTATTAAGAGAGAGGACATAAATATAAATTTAATAGATCTACGAATCTTTGCGCTCAATGAATACGGCCAAGTGGATAGCAAGCCTTATGGCGGAGGAGAAGGCATGGTATTAATGGCTCAGCCTTTAGAGGAAGCTATTAAGAGCATTCCAAGCTCTCCAGTATGCCATGTAGTTAATCTATCCCCCCAGGGACAACAACTCACTCACTCAAAGGCAAAGGAGCTCTCAAAATATACAGATTTAACTATTATTGCTGGAAGGTATGAGGGTATAGATGAACGAATTATCAATCAATTCGTTGATGAAGAGATTTCCATTGGAGATTTTGTACTTAGTGGCGGAGAGTTTGCTGCATTGACACTCATAGACGCGTTTTCAAGATTTATACCAGGGGTAATAGGAAATCAAAAATCCGTTGAATCAGATACTTTTGGGTCAGGTTTATTAAAAGGACCAACTTTTACAAGACCTGAAAAATTTAATGATGAAAACGTACCAGAAGTTCTGCTTTCGGGTAATCATGCAAAAATTGAAGAGTGGAGAGAGACTCAATCTTTATTAAGAACCTTGGAAAGAAGACCTGAGCTCTTAAATAATATAAAATTAACAAAAAAACAGAAAAAACTCTTGGAAGATATTGTTTCTAAGCGTATCCTATAGCACATTTTTAGGCAAAGTCATGACAGATAAAGATAACGAAAATATGGAAAATCCAACAGAAGAAGTGGTCGAAACTAATGAGACTATTACAGAGAGCCCTGCTGAATCAGTAGAATCTGTAGAGGCTGCCCCTGAAGGCTCTGAGGCATCTGCAGAAGTGGAAGAAGTATCTGTGGAGACTTCTGAAGAAATAGCTGAGGAATCAGCTGAAGAGGCTTCAGTTGAAGAGGTTCAAGCAGCCCAAATAACTATTGAAGAAAAATCTCCAGCTCAAATTATTAACGATTTTGAATCTACTCAACTCAAAGACGACATACCTTCTTTTAGGCCTGGAGATACTCTTGTTGTTTCGGTCAGAGTTAAAGAGGGCGATAGAACTAGATTGCAGGCATTTGAGGGCGTTGTAATGAATATTAAAAAAGCGGGCCTAAACTCTGCTTTTATTGTAAGAAAAATTTCAAATGGCATAGGCGTTGAGCGTACATTTCAAATGCACAGCCCTCTAATTGAGTCTATCGCTGTGAAAAGAAAGGGTGATGTAAGACAAGCCACTCTTTACTACCTCAGAGAAAGATCAGGTCGCTCAGCAAGAATCAAAGAAAGATTAGATAGATAACATGTCATCCCGCCCTAAAAGGAATCAACACATCGATTCCTTTTTAGCGAATCTTCGTTTAGAAAAAGGTCTCTCGACCAATACGATTAATGCATATGCGAGTGATTGTAGGTCCTTTGTGGGCTGGGTAGAATCAGTTGCAAATGCAGATATCTTATCTCTTGATGAAAAGCTGGTTGAGACTTACCTAACATACTTTCAGAGCCAAGGCCTTGCACGATCTACAATCAATAGAAAGCTATCATCTATCAAGCATTTCTATCTTTTTCTGCAGAAGAAAAAACTTATTTCCTTTAATGCTATTGCAGGAGTTACAGGGCCAAAGAATGTAAGACCTTTACCAAAATCAATGTCTGAGAGTGAAGTTGAGAGCTTAATTCAATCACCGGATTGTCAAACTTTTATTGGGTTGAGAGATCGGGCTATGCTAGAGCTACTTTATGCTACAGGTGTCAGAATCAGTGAGTTAACCAATCTCCAGTACAGTAATATTGATTTAAATAGATCCTTAATTAAGGTTATGGGCAAGGGAAATAAAGAGAGAATGATTCCCTTTGGCGAGAATGCACTCTCATGCTTATTAGACTATATAAATTTTCGTAGAGCCAACAATCTCTCCCTTAGCTCCAGAGATTTTTTTATCAGCCAACAAGGGAAGCAAATTACACGTCAAGCATTCTGGCATAGGATCAAGCAGTACCTATCAAAAACTGGATTATCTCCTGATATCTCGCCTCACACTCTTAGGCATGCATTTGCCACCCATCTACTAAACAACGGCGCTGATTTAAGATCTGTACAAATGTTACTTGGACATAGTGATTTATCAACCACACAAATATATACTCACATAGCGAAGCAAAGGCTAAGCGAAATGGTAAAAAAACATCACCCTCGAGGCTAAGTTAGAATGAAATACAGGCAATCACTTTTTATCCTCTTTTTTGCATTCTCTATTTTTGGAGTGGCTCAAGAAAGCCTCGTCATCTCTAAGATTGATGAAGTTCTTCCAGAGGGAATGTCGGTGCAGAGTATCAAGGAATCTCAGGTTCCAGGCTTGTATGTAGTTGATATTGGCGACTTACAACCCATCTATGCTTCGAAAGATGGAAATTTCTTCTTATATGGTGAACTATATGCCATTCAGGGCAACTCTCTTCTAAACACCACCAAGCAAGAAATAAATTTAAATAGAAGGGCAATTCTAGATTCTGCAATCTCAGAAGAAGACTTTATTACTTTTACTGCAGAGGATGAAAGGTATGTTGTTACTGTGTTTACAGATGTGGATTGTGGCTACTGTAGAAAATTTCATGGAGAGATTGATGAGTATAATGCTCTGGGAATTACCGTGAACTATGTTGCGTTTCCTAGATCTGGGCTTGAATCAGACTCCTATAATAAAATTGTTGGAGCTTGGTGCTCCCCAAACCCCAAAGAATCTTTGACAGCGCTGAAACAAGGCTTAGATCCTGAGCTACTTCTCTGCCAAGATCACCCTGTTGAAGAGCATTTTATGCTTGGTCAACGCATTGGAATTACTGGAACTCCAGCGATTATTTCATCCTCTGGAGATCTTCTTCCGGGCTACTTACCCCCCATGGAGCTGCTAAAAAGACTAAATTAATTATGGCTAAATTAAAAATTGGAATATGTGGATGGGGCAATGTTGCAACTGGTTTGTACGAACAGCTAACTAGTGGCAATGAATTATATTCAGAGTGGGAATTAATCTGTATTGGTGCGCGAAGAGATAATCCAAGATGCAATCCAGGTCATGTAAAAATAGTTAGAGATATTTTTGCTGTGACAAATGAAGACATAGATGTTCTAGTCGAACTGATTGGAGGTGTGGAGACGGCTCGAGAACTTATCTTAAAAGCCCTCAATGCAGGCAAGCATGTGATTACAGCAAACAAAGCAGTTATTTTTGAGCATGGCCAAGAGCTGATTGAAGCAGCAATAAAAAATAATACTAAGCTTCTATTTGAATCGGCGGTATGCGCAGGAACACCAATTGTAAAAATGCTTTCTAATGACCTGGGCGCAAACCAAGTGTCTAAAGTTGCTGGAATGCTTAATGGCACAACTAACTTTATTTTAAGTAGTATGGAAGAGGGCGCTAATTATGAAAATGTTCTGCAAGAAGCTCAAGAAAAAGGCTATGCCGAGCCAGATCCCAGTCTAGATGTGAATGGAACAGATGCTGCTCATAAAATTGGAATCCTAGCTTCCCTTGCATTTAATAGCGGCCTTCCAGCCAGTAACTTTTATATTGAAGGCATTGAAAATATTAGCCCGCAAGACTTTTATTATGCAAATGAATTTAATTTAACGGTGAAGCACTTGGCTGTTGCACAGCTTCAAGACGACGGCATTGAACTCAGAAGTCATCCTGTGCTATTGAGTAAAGACTCTAGCCTTGCTGGATTAAAAGGTGTTAGGAATGGTATACAGGTGAACACTGATCTGCTCGGTGAATTTCAAGTTGCGGGCTCTGGGGCAGGTAGAGAGTCTACCGCGTCTGGGCTTATTTCAGATTTAATTGCACTATCAAAGCATCATGATGCTGCGCCAATGCAATATCCAGATTTTTCCAAGAAACCAAATGTTATTAATTTCAATGAGTTAAGTTTTAAATATTATGTTTATCTAGAGGTAAAAGATGAAGCGGGGGTCCTAGCATTAATTAGTAAAATCTTTGCAGAGCATAAAATTAGTTTTGATAAAGTAGTGCAAAAAGATCAACTTGATAATGGCAATGTGCCAATTGTAATTTTTACAGATCCTGTCATTGAAAGTGAGATGCAAATTGCATTAAAGGATGTGAATACTAACTCAGTCATCCATACTTCAAAGATTATTAGAATAGAGACTTCGTAATGCTTTTTCATTCAACCAGAGGCAATGATTCCGGCAAAGACTTTGCAACCATATTAATGCAAGGCCTTGCAGATGACGGCGGTCTGTTCATGCCAGATCACTGGCCACAAGTGGATTTGGAGGAAATTAAATCAAAATCATCATTTATTGATGTTGCTAAATACATTGTTCCCTTATTTACTTCCTCTTCTTTCACAGAAGCCGAAACAATTAAAATAGTAGAAGATACTTGGCATGATTTTGATCACTCAGATCTTATAGGCATTCAAACTTTTGAAGATGTTACGATCTTAGAGTTATTTCATGGCCCAACTGCAGCATTCAAGGATTTTGGGTTACAGCTTGCGGCAGCTTTTTTTAATGAAGTTCTAGAAAGCGAGAATAAAACTGCAATTGTTCTTGGTGCTACCTCTGGAGATACTGGTCCTGCTGCTATTGATGCATGCAAGACCTATAAAAGAATTAAGAGTTTTATCATGGTACCTAATGGCAATATGTCTGAGGTTCAAAGACGGCAAATGAGCACCATTGATGAAGACAATGTTTTTGCTTTAAGAATTAATGGAACCTTTGATGACTGCCAAGATATAGTCAAACACGCTTTTAAACACCGTGATTTTTTAAACCCTGATCAGTACCTTCTTGCTGTAAATTCAATTAACTGGACTCGTATTGTTGGCCAAATATGCTACTACTTTTATGCTTTCAATCGATTGCACTCTAAGGGAGATTTAAATTTTTCTGTTCCTACTGGAAATTTTGGCAATGTTTTTGCATGCTACTCAGCCCATCAAATGGGGCTACCAATTAATAAGATTTCAGTTGCTGTAAACAATAATGATATTTTGCATCGCTTCTTTGCCGATAATGACTACTCGAAAAAAATAGTTCATGAAACCATTTCACCAAGTATGGATATAAGTGTAGCAAGTAACTTTGAGAGACTCGTGTATGATTTTTTTCTGGAAAGGGATTCTGAACAGTGTGCCAAACTCTTTAATCAATTTCCTGCCCATGGAATCACTCTCGATGAAGAGGTGTGGAATAAGAAAAATAAGTTATTTTCTTCAAGCAGAGTTAATGATGCGCATACTCAGAAGTTAATTCAAGAGACCTATGCTGCTCATAAATATGTCCTAGATCCTCACACAGCAATTGCAATGGACGAGGCTACTCAGCAGAGTAATAAAAATCAGCATTATATTGTTCTCTCCACAGCTCACCCAGCAAAATTTCCAAAAGTATACGAGGAGTTAGGCATAGCTATCTCGAACACTCCAACAGCTTTGATGGGCTTGTTTGGCAAGCAAGAAACACTGTATACCCTAGACGCTCAATATGATCAAATTGTGAACTTTATTAATCAACATAATTCAGAGGTAAATTTATGAATGTTCCTAAAATTATTACAGCGGATCTAATCGATCTTGAGCGCGTTAAGGGCGTTTTAAAACTTGGTTTTGCTTCAGATGCATTGCTGAGATGGGTATTTCCAGATGCTCAGAATTATTTAAAAAGCTTCGATCTATGGATGACAGAATTCTCTAAGATCGCTTATGAGCACAACCTTGTTTATTCAGAGCAAAACTTTGCAGGAGCATCTATTTGGCACCCCCCAGGCGTAGAGTTTGATGCGGCAATATTAGAGCCTACTTTTGATGCGATCCCTCCTGAGAGACTAGAAACTGTTATTAAATTCTTTGAGGAGTTTGAAACATATCATCCAGATGATGCATGGTATTTAGCATTTATCGCGGTGGATCCATCTCAACAAAGAAAAGGCATCGGATCTTTTCTATTAAAGGAAGCGCTGCAAATGATTGATCAAAAAGGTGATAGAGCATATTTGGAAGCATCAAATGAACAAAATAAAGCGCTATATGAAAGACATGGTTTTATTGAGATAGGAAAGGTGCAGTTTGAAGATTCTCCCCCAGCATTTCCAATGATCAGAGAGGCTAGGTAACTGTCTTCCAAGTTAAAAAGGTATTAAAATGCGTGACTATGGAAACAGGCGAACTTAAATCTAACTTACTTAATCTCAGAGATCGTATGACAGATCTCCGGGGGTATCTTTGACGTCGCTGCAAAAGAAAGTTCTTTAGAAGCAATAAATTTTAAGCTAGCAGAAGAGACCACCTGGTCAGACTTAGAATTATCTCAATCTCTGAATAAAGAAAAAACTGGTCTAGAAAAATTCTTGACTATCTTCTTGTCCGTTGACGAGGCGGTCAATGATAATCTTGAGCTTTTAGAAATGGCCATAGAAGAGTCAGACGAGGCCTCAATTAACCAAATGCTAGAAGAAACCAAGGCTCTTATGTCCTCAGTAGAGGATTTAGAATTCAATCGAATGTTTTCCAATAAAATGGATCCTAGCTCTGCATTTATAGACATTCAATCAGGGTCAGGCGGAACAGAAGCTCAAGACTGGGCTGATATGCTCTTAAGAATGTATACCAGATGGGCTGAGAAGCATGAATTCTCAGTGTCTGTTATTGAGCACTCTCCAGGAGAGGTTGCTGGCATTAAATCTGCATCTTTATTGATTAAAGGAAGCTATGCCTATGGCTGGTTACGAACAGAAACTGGTGTTCATCGCTTAGTAAGAAAGTCTCCATTTGACTCAGGAAGTAGGCGTCATACCTCATTTGCCTCTGTTTTCATCTCTCCAGAGATTGACGAATCCATTGAAGTGGAGCTGAATCCTGCAGATGTTAGAATTGATACTTACAGGGCCTCAGGAGCTGGAGGCCAGCATGTTAACAAAACAGATTCAGCCGTTCGATTGACACATGCACCCACAGGCACGGTGGTGCAATGCCAGAGTGATAGATCTCAACATAAAAATAAAGACAATGCTTTCAAGCAACTTAAATCTAAGCTGTACGAATTAGAGCTACAAAAACAAAAAGATGAGCAGCAATTGCTTGAAGATAGTAAGTCTGATATTGGCTGGGGCAGTCAAATTCGTTCCTATGTTCTAGATCAATCGCGAATTAAAGACTTAAGAACCAACGTAGAGAGTGGTAACATCTCTGCAATACTAGATGGCGACATAGATATTTTTATTAAAGCTAGTCTAACGCAAGGAGTTTAGATGACCGATACAAATACAGGCGGCGAAGCATCAATTTTAGAAGAAAGACGAAGAAAATTAGAAGAGCTTCGAGCAGAAAATAAAGCCTATATCAATGACTTTGTGCCTTCTGAGCACGCGAGTCAATTGCATGAGTTGTATGGCGACCTATCCAAGGAAGATATCGAAGCAGCAAAGATACATGACGTTGCCCTAGCAGGAAGAATCGTCTTGAAGCGAGTCATGGGTAATGCAAGTTTCATTACCATTCGTGATGGCTCTGGTGATATTCAGATTTATGTCAGTAAAAATAACATCGATGTTGATCTTTATAAAAATTTTAAAACTTGGGATTTAGGCGATATTATTGGAACCACAGGCAATCTTTTTAAAACGAAAACTGAAGAATTGACCTTGGAGGCTCATTCCATTGTTTTGATTACAAAGGCTTTGAGGCCTATGCCAGAAAAACATAAAGGCCTTGCAGACATAGAGACAAGATATCGNCAAAGATACATTGATTTAATGAGCAACCCTGAGTCAAAAGANATTTTTGTTAAGCGGTCAAATATTGTCACATCTGTTCGACAAACTATGCTCAAAGATGGGTTTTTAGAGGTGGAAACCCCTATGATGCATTCAATCCCCGGTGGGGCTGTTGCCAAACCCTTTGTCACTTATCATAACGCACTAGATAGAGAGCTTTTTCTTAGAATTGCTCCTGAACTGCATTTAAAAAGGCTGCTTGTTGGAGGCTTTGAAAAAGTATTTGAGATTAACCGCAGCTTTAGGAATGAAGGTCTTTCAACACGCCATAACCCTGAATTTACCATGCTTGAATTTTATGCAGCTTTCGCAACCTTTGAGGGCACCATTAGCTTTACCACCAACCTTATTCAATCTGCATCCCAAGCCATTGGCAATGGCAATAAAATAGAATGGGATGGTGATCAAATTGATCTTTCATCCTTTAGCACCAAAACTTTAAATGAATTAGTGTTAACTAAGAATGCTGCTTTGACTAAAGATGATCTGGGTAACCTAGATTCTCTAAGAGCTCATGCAACGTCAATCAAACTATCCTTTAAGGAGGCCTGGGGTCCCGGAAAGTTATTGTTAGAAATTTTTGAAAAGACAGTAGAGTCCAAGTTAATTCAGCCTACATTTGTCACTGAATATCCTGTGGAGGTTTCGCCTCTTTCAAGAAGAAACAATGAGAATCCTTTGATTGCTGATAGGTTTGAACTGTTTGTTGGAGGCAAGGAGATTGCTAATGGCTTTTGTGAGTTGAATGATCCGGATGATCAGGCCGAAAGATTTAGAGAGCAAGTGAAGGCCAAAGCAGATGGCGACGATGAGGCAATGGGCTTCGATGAAGATTATGTAGCAGCCCTAGAACATGGTATGCCTCCAGCCGTGGGCGTGGGGGTTGGCATAGATCGTTTGGTGATGATGTTAACTAATCAAAGCTCTATTCGCGATGTAATTCTTTTCCCTCAGCTTAAGAGCTAGCTACCACCTAAATTTTTCAAAATTTTCTGGATTCGCCCAACCCTCTGCGTTATTCCACCCTCGCTTGGTGTTGTAGGTTTTGAGATTATAGGAATAGATATTTTTATTTGATATTTCTGAATCAAGTACAAACCCCAGTTCCAATAAAGATTGATGGTCCTGAGTTTCTTTTGGATTTTTGATTACTAGAATTTTCTGAGCAACTGTATTTTTGATCAACCCTAATTGCATTTTGTTAACATTAATATCATCAAAAATAATACACAAATCGTAAACTTCATCATGTAATAGATCGGGATCAGGCAGAATACATAAGTCATTCACCACACCATCCAAAGATGCGCCAAGCAGTTGCATATCCTGAGAAGTTAAAACTAAAGCGGATTTAGTGGTTTCAGACTGAGCAACATCTACAAGAAATTTAACTGAGCCTTGGGTGATCATTTACTGCAATAAATCCTCTACCGCTGATCTTTCCTCTAGCAGTTCATTGGTTGAAAGAAGAATTTTTTCTTTAGCAAAAGCAGAGAGCTCAACATCAGGAACTATTTCAACAGTACCATCAGCCAATGTTCTTAAAGGCATGCCGCAAATGATTCCATCTGGTAAGCCATAACTTCCATCAGTCATAATCGCCGCACTAAAGCAGTCACCAGCAGCAGTAGGATTTTCACATGCTATAACAGTATCCAAGGCTGCTTTAGCAGCAGAAGTAGCTGAGGAGGCACCTCTAGAATCAATAACAGCCTTGCCTCGTTGTTGAACAGTGGGAAGAAAGTCATTGTTAATCCACTCCATGTCTGTGATTGCATCTTTTCCTGCTCGCCCTCTGCAATCCATGTTCTCAAAATCAGGATACATGGTGGGGCTGTGATTACCCCATATAATCATCCTGCTAATATCAGCAATGCCTGTATTGAGCTTTTTGGAAAGAACAGATTGCGCTCGGCTTGAATCTAACATTGTCATTGCCATCCATAATTGAGATGGATTATTTGCAGCATGCCTTCCAATCAATGCATTGGTATTGGCTGGGTTACCTACGACCAATATCCTTGCATCTGGCTTACCATGTTCTCCAATAGCCTTGCCTTGCCCAACAAAAATACCACCATTGATTTGCAATAAGTCGGCACGCTCTTCAATTTTCTTGCCGTTATAAACTATGCCTCGAGGAATACTGCCAACCAGTAAAAACCAATCAGCATCTTTTGCTGCGTTCTCGAAATTAGATGTGTAATTGACATTACCCATGTTTGGGAAATTAGAATCTTCTAATTCCATAACTAAGCCTTCTAACTTTTCAACCACTTGAGGAATTTCAACAAGCTCAAGATCAACAATCTTGTCTCCAAAAGTATGACCATCAACCAGTCTTGGAATTAGCGAATAACTAATTTGACCAGCTGCACCAGTAACTACAACCTTCACTCTTTCTTTCATCTAAAAACCCCTTTCATTAATTTTCAAACATTATATTCCGAAACGTTAAATTAATTCTCGGACTGATGACTTTTTTAGTCTTTTTTATTGCGTGCTGCCAATATTGCTGAGTTTGACCATCAATAATAATTAGAGCGCCATGAGGCTGGGGAATTGACAAGGTCTCTTTTGATAAAATATTTCTAAATACTAGGTCGCGTTCACCTCCAAAAGACAAGGCAGCAATCGTTGGGTTTTTTCCTAACTCTGGTTCATCATCGGCGTGCCATCCCATAGAGTCCTGCCCATCTCGATAGAAGTTTACAAGCACTGAATTAAAGTTTAGATTTGCATGTTGAGAAATTTTTTCCTTAATCATCAAGAGCTCTGGTGTCCAAGGCTGGCGGTTAAGCTTCTTACCTGAATAACTATACTCACAACCCTTATCACCTACCCAGCACTGCAGCCTTGGTATGACTACTTCCTTACCAAACATTTTAATTTTCATTGACTCCCAAGGCAGACCTGCAATGCAGTTAATTAGTAGATCATTGGCCTCAACGCTACTAAAAAATCCTTCTTGGACTCGAATTTTTAGATCGTTGTGAGCTACAATTTCATTCTGCATAACAGAGTTAGTATAAATATGTTTTTATTAAATCCA
>JGI20160J14292_10000019_pt1 | contig 171677 bp, 166 predicted proteins | sample COG_10_FD_14292 | JGI IMG/M metagenome (IMG submission 14292) | reverse complement strand
TCTCTGGCGGCGGCGGCGGCGGCGNTGACGATGACGATGACGATGACGATGACGATGACGATGACGATGACGATGACGATGACGATGACGATGACGATGACGAACAGGACGACGATTAGCGCAAACCGCGGCTGTCCGCGGGTTTGACGTTAGATGATTTCGTGACTTGTTTTCAGTGAAACAACTTGAAACTGCGCATGGCAAAGGGAGGGCTGTCCCGGGTCAGCAATCCCTTGAGGTTGTGGCGGATGAGATAAGTTTTAAGCTCAAGCTGGGGATTGGCGACGCGCTGTTGCGGAAACTCAAGGCGCGCGAACATCTGTCCACCTTCGCTGAGGCGATGGGCGTAGGGACCACCGCGTCGGCGGTAGCAGCCTCAACGACCGTTGCTGCTGCTTTCGCGCCCGCCCCTGGGGCGGCGCTCGGTCTGGCTGGAGTGTCGAGTGTCGCGACGCTGGCAACACCTTTGCCTTGGATTATTGGGGCGGGTATTGCGGCAAGCTCTGCATATATAGGCGTCGCCAGATGGTTAGACGAGGGAGACAGCTCGGATGAATGGCTGGTTGTACCCAAACAACAGGGCACGCCGCTTGACTTAATTGGCGCCTCGTTATTGGATCTGATGCTGCCGTTAAGTCAGAGTTTTGCCATCCATAATGGTAAGGTCGTGCCTGAACTAGAGACGATGATTAGTCGCTATTATGTGGATCAGTGGGGTTACTCGCCAGAGTATTACGCCATCGCTCGGGTGGCTGTTGCAGATACAGATCGGCGAGCCAGCGCCGAACGATTGACGAATGCGCTGCTGGAGTTCAGTAATTCAAGCGGCGATTGCCACACCCCAGCGCTGCTGTCTGATTTAGAGGCTCATCTGGAGGGTCTGGTGGCTCACCACCCCGACAGATCGGCGCAAGAGTGCAGACTTGGCGACTTGAAGGAAAGTGTGTTTTACCGGTTTAGCACCAAGCCCTCGAGGTTGCAGCGGCTCGGAGGGCGAATAACGCTGGTGGCCCTGAGCGCAGGTGAACTGGCGAAACGGCCGCTTTCAGGTGTGCGGAGCCGATTACGATCAGTAGATCAGAGATTACGAAACGCATTGTTGCCCTTCCGTTAGGTTATCGAGCGCGAGCGGGCGGTAATGACCGGCGAGATGATTCTCCCTGTGTTGCTTACAGGCTCTCGATTTCTGAGTGTAAAGCCAAGAAATTTTGCGTCAGTTTATGAGACGGTGCTAAATCGATCAGTGGCCGCTGTAGGTGGTGAGACTCTTTCATTTTGACTGATGATGAGAGGTAGGCTTCAAAGAGTTTAAATCCATCTTCGGTTAACTGTTGGATCATCGACTTAGGCAGGTTCGCTCTGCTCGAAAATTGATTAATTATGATGCCTTCGATACTTAGGTCGGGGTTATGGTCGTCACGCAATTCGTCAATGTTTTCGATCAGGGTCAAGAGTGATTGGCGCGCAAAACTGTCGCAGTCAAACGGTATCAGCAAGCGATCAGCGGCGATCAAAGCAGATTTTGTATAGAAGTTGAAGTTGGGTGGCGTATCGATGTAGACCCGGTCGTAAATATCTCTCAGCTCGTCGAGGGCATCCCGAAGTTTAAATATTTTATAACGTGATTCCAGGTCGTGCTCCATGGCCTTGAGTTCGATGCTGGCGGGCATCAAAAATAAATTTTCATGGGGGGTCTCCCAAACGAAATCATCTGCGCTAACAGCCGATTTCCGGCGTCCTACTGATTGTTTAAAAAGCGCAGCCACGCCTTGAGATTGCGAAGGGTAAGCCTCTTCGTCCACTTTGCCGATGAGATAGTGTGTCGCGTTTCCTTGTATATCGAGATCGACGATGAGTGTTTTAAATCCTCGCGCGGCACTGATAGCGGCGAGGTTGCAAGAAATGCTGGTCTTACCCACGCCTCCTTTCTGATTAAATACAATTCGTCGCATGAAGGTTCTCCGGTAGCTGTGGCTAATTTCTTCTCAGATAAATTAGCGTACAAATGAACGCAGTAATTGGGTGCATTGCGTAAACAGGCCGTTCAGTTATAGGATATCCATTTAAGGGAACTATCGTGACGTTAACCTACCTTATTCTTTTTGTCATTCAGGGTGTTGTTTTTGGCTCTTTTTGTGGCTGGCTGGCCCTAAACAAAGACCGCAGTGTAGGTGCTTGGTTTTTCCTTGGTTTTTTATTCAGTCTAGTCGCGTTGATCGCCATCGCTGCTGCTCCAAAATCATTGTTGGATAGTCCCGATAAGTCAGGATAGATTGGGCGGATAAACTGCAGCAATGAAAGCAGGGCGCGCCGGACGAGCCTTATTCTGTTAACCGCGCGCGCTGTGGTTGCTAGAATTGTGCGACCAAGGTTATCTGCGTGATATCTCCGCCATCAGCGTCGGTATATTGTCCGACCATGTAGAAATCTTTGCTGGCGAATAATTTGGTTTGCACCACTGTGTCAGAGTCTGTCGAGCCCAAACCTATTGCGAAGCGAGTGCCGAAATAATAATTGGCTAAAACGTCAATCACCTCATCTGTTGAACCCTGCAGCGCTGTCTTGGTATAGCCGATGTCTAGAGTGAAGTAGTGGTGAAGAGCAGTTTGTCGAAAGTAACGGCTGGATACCGACCAGACTTCATCTCCGTTTTGAGATTCTAGGGCGACGCCGATGTAGTCGATGTCGTTAAGCATGTGGTTATATTCAGCCATGAGCCCGGTTATCGATTCATCACTTTGCTGGTGATAAAACGAGAGCTTGAGCTTTTCGTCATACAAATAACCGGCGCCCAGCAGATAGTCGCTATTCAGATTGCTCAAATCGGCCGTTCCAACATCAACGAACCAATTCTCTGAAACAAAGACCTCGGTAGCGGCGCTGTAAGTTCGGTCGAAATCATCGTCGGTGTATTGAAATCCGACTTTGCTGTCCGTATCGAGGAAACCAAATTCATCCCAGACGCCAGCATATCCTTGCGGGGCGAAATAATACTTAGAAGAAAAACTGGTTATGCTGATGTTGCCGTTCTGGATGTCTGCATAATCCAATGCGCTGAACCATTGTTTCGTGTTGTTTTCCGCCGGCGCTGCCATTGCTGCTGGCAAACAGGTTAGCAACAGGGCGAGCGTGTAAATTTTGTAATATGCCATACCGTTGCTCCTTGAATTAAGGCATCGACGAGAGGGAGGCCAAGTCGGGATTTCGCTGGCGATCGTGTTTTTGACACGTTGGCTTTATCTTCATGACGAGGTAGAAGAAGTGGCCGACGGCGCATGTGCATCTAAGTCGCAAATATGATGAAGTTTTCGCTTCATCTGTGCCGTCGGTGGTCTAGTCGTCGTCTCGACATGTTTGCGCAGTCGCGCCGACTTTCTCCATACATTCTTCATAATCGTCTTTGTCGTCATCGTCATCGAAGTCGCAACCCGAGGTAGCGAGCACTAATAAGAGAAACCATCCTTGTCTTATCATTTATCTTCCTTTTTTGGTTTAACGTTTTGCCGGTTATCACTTTTCACAGCGAGGCCTTGGCATGACCGGCTTGGGGCCGAATTTGTATGTTCACACGACAGCGCCGCTGGCACACAAGATAACGGTGGTGGGGTTGTTAATTTGCGTTTGCAGCCGCAGTTTAGGATAAATATAGGGAATCTAAAAGGGGTTAAACGACCTGTATTGGTGTTACGGGAATTGGCATTGAGGCGAGTTGATCTGCGCCATGGGGTTCACTTGGCTACAGCTCGCGCAAGTCAGCTCCCACCAGAGTGCATGCCTGCGGGCACGGCAAAGCCGTTATAAGGTTTGCTTTAATTTACGACCCAGTGAGCCGTTCGACCGTTCAAAGGCTGGGTGTTTCGATAATTGTTTACGGGCATGGCTTGTCTTATGACGTCGAGAGTATCTTTGGATAGTTCTATAGGATCCTCGAATATGATCCAATTCACCCCCTCGGTGCACGGCGGTGTTGTGAGCGAACCGGTATATTCGAAGCGAGGCGTCAAATGACGCGGAAATAGCTTAGAGAAATCGATGGCCTTGCCAATGTTTAAGCTTTCACCAGTTTGCGCAGGTATATTCTGCTCGATGGCTTTAATATTTAACGAACGACCTTCGAATCCAAAAAATGCGAGTACGGTATATTCTGCCTCGGCTTTATTTATATGCACCAGATGGAGTTCGACTGGGTAGCGAATGCCATTTAACGTATGCTCTGACGGTGAATGAAAATGTATCTGCATAAGATCGAATCGTCTGCCCTGATATGCTAGAGCGTCACCCGCTGCGAAATCGAATTGAATAGAATGTCCATTATTGATTACGTTATTGATCAGAGTCCGTTGCCGATAGTCCAGTGCTAGAGGCCGGTTTCGATTTGCGTCCGGCTGCGCATTAGCGGCGATGATGTTGACCGGCGACTGTGCAGACCCCCCGCACGAGGAGTTTTTTTCCAACGCAGCCCAGTTAGCTGGCCCGGATTCTCCGGAGTAAGACCAGTTGTGATCTTCACTGGCATTAACAGCGGCGCTGATCAACCACCCGGTAAAAATCAGAGAAAGGTATTTGCCGCGCATATCTAGGCTCTTGGTTTGCATTTTGTCAGTTATGTTATTGCAATTAATTCGAAATTAGAATCGCGAATTGGCAGCCGGCATCTGTGCATAAGACAGGCCATAAAACTTGTTTTTTTTCTGTGCACGTGCATGGTAAGAGAGCGTACTAAAGAGGCGTGAAGATGTTCATCTGTAAAGTTTCTGCGCATTGCGCGCCAGTGGTTGTTGCCCGGTCCCTTGCTGCCAATGCTAGGCTGACCTCGTTTGCGCAAATGTGGCGTAGCCACTGGGGCGAATTAGGCATTCTTCAGACACACCGTGTGACCATTTCGAAATGCGGATGTTGCTTGATGTCGCACGGGTTATTGGCTCAGGGGAATAATTAATGCCAGCGGGCGCAGTTATCTTGGTTGCCTTTTGAGTTCGTGCGAAAGGTGTTAAAAAAATGTCTTCAGGGCATCGCATTTTTATTGGTCCTGTCCTGTGTGATGTTGTTCATGCCGGGTTATTGGATGCCCGCGGTCGTGAAATTTGCAGCAGTTGAGGTAGGGCTGGGTAAGGTTCAGCTGACGGGATTTTCTTGGAATCTGGATGGTATGGCAGCGCAGCGGCTGCAGGTAGAGCTGCCTCTCGGTGGACGGGCGTGGATTTTTGACGCCCAGCACCTGTCTTTTTTATTTTCACCTGAAGGGATGTCGAAGTCGGCTCTGCGAATTAGCCAATTGGAAGTGACCAATGCCACAATGCCATTGGCTGAAGCGCTACCGGATGTGAACTCGCCACCTCCTGCAAGCCCATTGTTGTTGCCCGCATGGACGGTCGATATTGGTGAGGTTCACTTTTCTACACAATTGGCAGATATACCGTGGGTGCCGCGCGTTGCGTATCTTACGGAGCTGTTTTTAGATCTCTCACCTAATGTTGCCATATTCAGCGTCGGCGCTATGACCGAGCTGAAAAAACCACTGATATTGACCGGGTCGGCTACTTTAGATTCAGCAGCCCTGCCGCAGCAGATGGAGTTAGCGCTGGCGCAAGCGGGGGGTGAGCCTGTGGTTCGATTCGCAGCAAAAAGGCGTGGCGTTGCCGATGCGATGCAAACGTATGTCACGCAAGCGCAAGTGCATGTTGAAGCCATTGATCAAAACCTTCCGGGATTAGTGGCGGTGATTAACAAGCACCCCCAACTGCGCAAACTAGCACAATTGTTGCTCGCGACGACTGTGAGTTGGCGCGCTCACGGTGACGTGACAGTATCAGGCGATCAGCTAGACGATGTCGCAATCGATTTAGTACATGAACTGGATCTAACATACGGGCCCGCCAACGGCCCGACGGTGGGCATCCGGGGTTGCCTTCGAACGAGTGGCGAGATAACGCAATGGGCGGTTAGTTTGCCTTGCGCACTGCAAGTCCATACGTTGTTGGTGGGTGATGATAAACCTGTTTCGGACCTAAAAATTGCGCTTAACCCCGGAGCTGAACTACGCCTAAATGGCGAGCAACTGACGCTGAGCGGTTTTCATGGGCAGCTAGAGAGTAAAGATTTCCAGGGTCGCCTGTTGTTCATGCTGCCGCGATTTGAGTTTGACCAAGCCTTGCGTCGTGGTGATGTTGAGATTGACCTCAGCGGGAGTAGTTTGCGTCTTGGAAGTGAGCCCGTGAATGTGTCGTTGAGTGTCATTTTTGACGGCATTGACGGCTTCAATATGCAGGGTAGGCTTGCATCTGAAGAGCTGGCATTGCAGAGCGCCTTTAATGCACGAAGATCGTTGACGGGCGATGTGTTTTGGAGCATAGAAGCAAAAACCGATGGGTTACCGGCACTGCTGGCTCGCGCGGGTTATCTGGCTTCGCAATTAAAAGATTTTGAAGCCAGCACTGGGAGTCTGCTGTTCAGCCATACCCTAGATTTTTCTGACGGGGGACGCACACAGTCAGTGCGGCTGGATTTGTTGGATGTTTCTGGGTCTTATGATGGCTATCCGTTCACCGGTATGAATGTTCAGGCATTGTTAAGCCCAGATCGAGGATGGTACTCGCTACAAAACATAGAGATCTATGTGGGACAGGTGGATGTCTTTTTTCCGATTTATGATGTGACAGTGGCCGCGAGTTTACTTCCCGATCAGCCGGGCATTGAAAAAACGCTGCGATTTTCATTGCTTGAACTGTCCACATTAGAAGGTGTTGCCTACGCCTCGGAACCTTTTGATCTGGCGCTTGAATCCTGGCATGCGGACGTTGGGATGCAACTCAAAGAGCTGCGCCTGGCCCGGATGTTAGAGGCGTATAGTGAGGATGTCGTTGAAGCGGGAGGTGAAATCAATGGGTATTTGCCCGTGAGCATCCGCGATGATGATATTTTCATAGAGGATGGCTGGGCGAAGAACAATGAGCGAGGCGGCTATATTCGTTATCGTTTGCAACCAGGCAATGGCTTGGCCGGAAAAAATGAGCCAGCCAACGTTGCCTTTCAATTACTCGAGGACTTCAATTATTCCAATCTGGGTGCTAACGTGACACTCGCCCCCTCGGGAGATTTAGTCATTGACCTGACATTAGATGGCCACAACCCAAATGTTCTTGAGGGTCAAAGGGTGTTGTTTAACGTCAACTTGGAACAAAATATTTTTCAAATGATAGATGCTTGGCGCGTTACGCAACAGTACCTTGAAGCGGCAGGGCAGCGTTTGAACAGGCAAACACCCCGGCGTCGGAAAACGAAATTAGGCAAGGAGAGCGCAGATGAAGGTTAGGTTTTGTCTTGGCTTTTTGGGTGTTTTTTTTGTTCAGGCGTGTGCCCCGACGGTTACCGTAAAATCCGATGAGCCAATTACCATCAACCTCAACGTTAAGATTGATCATGAGATTGTTTTGAGGGTCGATCAGGAACTAGAGGACCTCTTCGAAGAGGATGAAGACATATTTTAAGGAGATTTTTTATGCTACGGCGCTTAGCGATTCTCGTTTTCACCACTTCTCTAATGGTAATTGTGCCTCAGGCTATGGCTATCGGCTTAGATGCTGCACGTCACCAGGGGTTGGTTGGTGAAATTCCCAATGGATATATTGGCGCGATCAAAGCTGGCGATGCGGAAGTGGATCGTCTGGTTGCAGACGTCAATGCCAAGCGCCGTTCCAGATACTCGCAGATTGCAAAGAAAAATCGGTTGAGTGTGTCTTCGGTGGCTGAGCAAGCGGGTGCAAAATTGATATCAAAAGTGCCGGCCGGACAGTACGTCAGGCGTGGCGGACGCTGGCAGAAAAAGAAACCTTAGGTTGACTGGTCGCGGCCCATCGGGGCTGGTGTGAGGATCTCTGCAGGGATGGGTAATTTATCCTTCGAGCTGGTAGATACGTCTTACGTTGTCTCCCAATACTTTTGCTCGCGTTTGCGGTGACAGAGGTTCAACGTAGGCGGTTAGATCGTCGACCCACGTATGGGGGTGATCGGGGTGCGGATAATCGCTCGCCCACATAAAACAATCTGCGCCGACCTTGTCGATGGTATGGGGTGCAACGGTCTCATCGGGATCGCCCGATACGAAACACTGACGCCGAAAGTACTGCGTTGCTGACAACTTTACTTTGCGACGATGCAGCGCGGTGTCTACAGCGTCAAGTCGGTCTAGCATTGCTCCGATCCAACCTGAGCCTGCTTCTAGGATACCGAGTTTTAGGCTCGGGAATCGATCGAGGGTGCCCATTGAAATATAGGAAATGAATGCTTGTTGCACAATTGACCGCAACCACATCATTGAAGCGTACAAAACCGCCTCTGAGGGTAAGTCAAAAATCCCCTGAGCGGGTTTGTCGTGGGGGGTGAAGGTTGGGTGGATTGCCAAGGGTACGTTCAGCTCCTGACATTTCGCATATAGAACATCGTGTACCGGTGAACCATGGGGCACTTTGTGATGATTGAACGGATTGACCCATGCGCCTTTACATCCGTCTCTCACCGCGCGCTCGAGCTCTGATGCGGATCCTTGCGGGTCTAGTAGTGTCAGTTGAGCTATAGGCACCAGCCGGCCACCACTATCGCGGCAAAAATCAGCGATCCAACGATTATAAGCGGTTGCATAGGCTAGGCTGAGTTCGGGGTCTTGCAGCTCAGCCTCCCACAACAAGCCGAGCGTAGGGTAGAGCAGTGCCTTATCTAAGTTTTCTTGCTCCAGTAGTGACAAACGCTGGGTCATATCACAGGCACCAAATGGCATGCAGTCTGCGTATCGACGTTCTGGTCGCGGACGTTGGTCTTTGTCTCCCATAGCCCCAAGAAGCCCTAATGACCCGCGGCGAGAACGATGTGAGGGGCGACCATCGATTTCTAAATATTCATAGCCCTCATTATCCACTTTTATGCGCAAGGCTCGCTGCTTATACTTTTGCGGGAGGTAGTGTTCCCATAAATCGGCTGGTTCTAATACATGCCCATCGGCATCAATCGTGCCATTGTGCGGAAAACGCTTGATTTCGTAGGCCATCTAAAAGTCCTCTTATTTGTCGGCGTCAACCCATCCGATGAGGTGACATGAGATGGAAGTATGGACGCAGAGGTAAACCTGGGCGCGTATAGATTTACTCATAAGTTTCAAGAAGCGACTGGTAGGTTGCGACTCTTAAGTCCGGACGATAAGACGGCCAGCCGCCCATGAGTTGCATCATCGAAACGACAACAATATTTTCGACAGGATCGATCCAGAATACTGTGCCGGCAGCGCCGCCCCAGAAGTATTGGCCAGCGCTTCCCATGGCGCCGTTCGCAGCCGTGTCAGTAATAATCCCAAAACCGAGGCCAAACCCAAAACCGCCCATCGAATCACCATTTAAATTCGGCTGTTCTCCAGAGCCGCCACTAGATACGATGGCAGATGGCAGATGGTTGGCGCGCATGTAGTTGACAGTTTTTGGGCTAAGCAGCCTCACACCGTTGAGTTCACCGTCGCGCATAGCTTCTGCGAAGCGAACATAGTCTCTAAGTGTAGAGACCAAGCCGCCGCCGCCCGAAAATAAACTCACGTTGTTATAATTGCACATTGCGCTGCAGCTCTGAAAACCTGGCAGGATGCCTTCTTGTCCCGGTGTAATTACCACCGCTTGACCGTTCTGAGGGTTCAGGAAATGGTTCGGCAGAAAGCGGTCAACCTTGTCCAGGGGCACTTCAAAAAAAGTGTCTTTCATATCGAGCGGGTCAAAGATGTTTTCTTTGAGATAGGCATCGAACGATTGGCCGCTTAATCGTTGGACCACAAGCCCCGTGACGTCAACGGCTATCGAGTAGTGCCATTGCTCGCCCGGTTCGAACTTAAGCGGGAGCGCCGCTACTTTGGTAATGAATTCGTCAAGGTCTTTGGATGCCCAGATGTCTGCCTGAGCATACGCCTGGTCGACGGGATCGTTGCGGTCGAAGCCGTACGATAACCCTGCGGTATGACTCAAAAGCTGTTGCATAGTCATTTGTTTTTGTGCGGGTACCAGCTTGCCATTTTTTAAGACCTGCAGATTTTTAAGTTCAGGTATAAATTTAGCGACCGGGTCGGTCATTTGGAACTTGCCTTGCTCATACAGCTGCATGGCTGCCACGGCCGTGATTGGTTTTGACATTGAGTAGATGCGAAAAAGATCATCCATCTCTATCGGGCGGTCGTCGGTGGTGCTTTTGGTGCCTGAGGCGCTGACATGAACCATCTTGCCGTTTCGCACAATGGCTGTAAGTGTTCCCGCAATTTTGCCTGTTTCTGTATACCTATCATTCATTGCGGCGACGCGATCCAAACGCGGCGACGACATACCCTCGCGCTCTGGTTTTATCTGGGGTATTTCCTGAGCGGAGGTCTCGAAAGTAAGTGCTACCATTAGGCAGGCGAGTATGAATCTCATGTAAATTCCCTGATCAATCATTGAATGAATTGATGCTACAGGGTTGTCGGGTGAACGAAAAGACCTCCATGCAGGGCCGCAGATATGGATTGTTTCAGTCTTTGATCCGGCTTAATTGGCGCGTTCTGCGACGAATCTCGGCCGCCACAAGCCACAAGCGGTCCTGGCCCCAGACCTCAAGGTCAGGCTCCCCGTCCGGCCCACATAACCTGTAGCAGGGCACGCCCCATAGCCCCATTGCCTCGACCATTTCGTGTTGATATTGCGCCACCATCAACTGCCAGTCGTTGCTGTCGATGTGGCCTAGGGCTGCTTCCCAATTCAGGTCAGCAGCTTCCACAGCCAGCCGGAGATTTTTCTCTTGATGTAAACCTTTACCTTCACTAAAGGCGAGTCTAAGAAGATGGCTAAGAAATTCCGTGTCTTTGCCCAAGGATTTTGCCCAAGGTAGCAAAGAATAAGCCCGGCGTGTTGGAGATCCAATGGGTGTTACGTGGTTGCCGAAGGGAACGCCCGCAAAATCTGCTTCGCGCTTGGCATCAAAAAAAATGTATTTGCCCTTTGTGTTGGTGGCTGCGACCCCCCTCATAATCATCGGTAAAACAGGTTTGTGGTGGAAATCAATCTTACAAGCTTTGGCCAGTTCGATCGTCCGGTCAAAAATGATCGCAGAGTAAGGGCTGTTTAGTGACGGGAAAAAATGTAGTTCGAGCCCGTCGGCGTTGATGCCTTCAACGTCAATTTCTGGACGTGGTACCAGGTAGGGCGCATTTGGCGTTAAACCGGCGCCCAGATCCCTAAGCCGCTGCTCGAGATGAAACAGTCGATCTACTCCCCAATACCACTCTCCGCCGTAATATAGGGTTGCGCCAGAATAGTGACCCAGCGTTGCTAAACGGTTGGAACCTGTGTCCAGCGCTTGCGCCACTGCTTCATGAGACGCTCGGGCGTTTTCGATCGGCAGACCTGCCCACAATTGATGGCTAACACCTTGTAGCGACGAAATAAAATCTGCGTTTTGTAACCCAACCAATGCCTGCGCTGCTGTTTTCAGCTCATTCGGACCGGGCGTGACGCCGGCATTTGCGGGAAAAGTTAGCCCATAATGAGGTGCGATTAGACTGACATCATTGCGGGCCCAGTTCGCCAGTTTGCGCGCCTCTGGCTGGTTTTTGCCGCCTGTCGCGCGAATCAGATGAGGAACAATCTGAACATCGTATTGCTCTGCGAACTTTGCGAGGACCTGCGCCATGAGGTGCGAGTAGGGGTCGTCTAGCTGGTGAAAGTATTCGATCTGGTGGCCGTGGAATTTAGCGCGCCGCTGGGTCTCGAAGGCCTTCCGCTTGTTTTTTATTTGCTGTGTATTGGCGACCCTGCCCAAGACGCGGGCCATGATGAATCGCAAAATTCGAGGTGGATCAATCATCCACGCTGGATTAGGGTTTTTTTTCGGCTCCGGCATGCAGCAACTTTTCCCGATTCTATACAAGTGATTAGCCACAATATAACCTGCTGCAGGCCCAATACTAGTTTTTCGTAGGCTGGCGCTTTTTTAGCAGATGCTTGAGCTAGATTCGGGAGGGCTGCCGAGGCACCTATAGATGGCTTGGTCAATCGAGGCGACGATTGTTTGGCTGATCAGTGCGCTAGGCGGCGGCTGGTATTAATAGCAGCGGCCACGGTTATGATTATTTTTGTTATAATCACAGGCAATGCACTGATGCCGGGGCACATGGCGTGGTTAACTATGGATAAAACGTATCGATCCGATTGTCCGATTGCACGAATGCTGGATTTAGTCGGCGACAAATGGACGTTACTGATATTGCGTGACGTGCTGGTGTTCGGATGCAAAAAATATGGTGAATTTGAACATCGAGTAGAGCGTATTCCCACGAACATACTGGCCGATAGGTTAAAACGATTGGTGCAATATGGCTTGCTGCACAAAGTGCCTTATCAAGATGGGCCAAAACGCTATCATTATTTGCCAACCCCTCAAGGCAAAGCAATGTTGCCGGTGATTTCAGCCATGAGAGATTTTGGCGAAACCTATTTGGGAGGTAGGGTGCCTGCGGGTTGACCGCGTATCTTATAATCGCCTGAAGGTTTGGATGCTCGGCCGATTGGAAAAATGGGTTTTTTGCCTGTCTGTGCAGCCCATAGCCGTAGTGAGAGCTCGTGAGCATACGCGAATGAATCCAAGGCAAGCGTAAGCCGCTGTCTCCATCGCGTATTCTGCGTTGTTTGTATGATTTATCCCACATTTCTCCCACAACCTTGCAGAAGATTCCTCAGCGGTCGTTGTTATCCTGCGGCCATCGCGGTCCGGAAGGATCGCTCCGGCGAAAATTTGTGAGGAATGATATGAGTAGATACCAAAAACTGGCCGTCGCGAGTGGCATTGCTGCAGCCCTAACGGGGATACAAGCCGAAGCGGCTGCAGCCGATCCGACCAGCCTAGCTTTGCAAGGTGAAGCAATCCCGTTGAACCCGGGTCCGGTTTATGTGCCGGTTGGCGAGGACGTTTTGGGTAGTTGGGAAGAAATTCAAAACTACAGCGGCGGGGCTACGGGAAGTTATCTTGAACTGTCTTCAACAGGAGAAACAAAGCTAGACTTGGAAGCGTCGAGTGATGTTGAGACATACTTCAATACAGAAGGCGGTGCACTTGAAGATGGCCTTTTTACACCCGGGACCGTAGGTCAACCCTCCAGCTTCAACGAGAGCGGTGCCGTGAATGTGGCGTTTAAGGTCTCGGGGGACCAGACGTTATATGGTTTTGCGGCTATCAACTCCAGTAAGCAATTGGTGGAACTTGAACAAAATGACGACATAACAGAGCTGTCAATGCCGATCAGTGAAGTGCCTGAACCGGGTTCACTGGCATTAATTGGCGCTGGTGTTTTTGGCTTAGGTCTAATACGCCGTCGGAGGATTGCTCAGTCTGCATGAGAGGTCGGTCACGGCCGCATAGCTCACCTAGGAGTATTCTTTGAAGTATTTAAGGTGAGCGGCTATGCAGTTCCTACATATATCGATTCCGGGCTTGGACTCAGACTTGCTCCATAGGATTGCGGATACCGGATCGCTTGTGCATCTCGGGGGCATATTAGACAGCGGATCTTTGTTGTCATACAGGTCCTCTCAACCGTTGGCCACGGAATCCGTGAGCGCAAGTTTATTTTGTGCGACGGACCCCGAGACCCATGGGTTAAATGCTGCTTATCACCCGTCCGGCCGGAGTTGGTTTGCTCAAGATCTGCGGTCGCCCGCTTTGTGGCACGTACTGGCAGAGGCAGGGTACAAAACGGCGACGATCGGTTGTCCGGGTACCTATGGCGGACGGTTGAAAAATGGGATACATATTCCCCAGCTTTTTGGTGCACCGGGTTTTATGGCTTCTCCGCGGGTGCTCAAACAGTGCAACGCCGATGGCGTCTCGCTCCCAGGTTTGGTCGATGCGTGGGTGGGCGTTGATCAAATGCCCACTGATATCGTCCGCTGGATCATGGGGGGTAGCGGCACGGCGTTTAGCCGTGTTTCGCGAGATCATGGGCAGTTTTTTCTCAATCATGTCGCCCATTCGGTTTCACTACATTGCGCCGCTCAAGTGGTAATAGAACAGTTTGAGCCTACTGCCTTGATAGTGACTTATCCCCTGTTAGAGCGATTGAGCCCATATCTTGCTTATATCGACGGCCAAGGGGAGCGTTCAGAGCAAGAAAATCCTTTTGTCCACACGATACCTCGCGCCCTGAAATTATTGGATCAGTTTATTGGCGCGCTGCTCTGCGTCACTGGGCCAGAAACTACGGTCTGCATAACGTCAGAGTATGGTTATTGGACCCATAGTTCTGGAGCGACAGAGTCTTCGATGGCGGATGCCCGTAAAGAGGTAAGGCCATGGAATCGTGGCTGGGCAGCGATGAGGGGGCCGAACCTCAAGGCAGACGCGGTGGCTACCGGTGCACGGATTTATGATGTTGTACCTACCCTAGGGGCGGCAATGGGTCTTCCAATGTCTGCGAAGATGCGGGGACGAGCCATCAAAGCGCTTCTTGGCTTCGCTGTTGGCTCGGATTGCAATCAAAGTCTCGTGGAATTGCGTGACGCCCATTTCGTGCCGAATTTCAGCGAACCGGCGCTGATCGATGATGTTGCAGAGGCGTTGTTATCAGCAACTGACGGATATACGTCCTCTTCATCCGGGCATACGGGTATGGCCGGGCAGGAGAGTTTTGATCTTCGTTGGCAAAATTTGCAAAGCCGGCTCGAATCGGCGCCGCTCGCGGAAGTATTGCCCGATATAGTAGCCTTGAGTGAAGACTATCCGGAAAGTTTGAATGTTGCCGTAGCCGTAATTCTCTCAATGCTTCGGCTAGGATTGGTGGCACAGGCTCGATCTTATGCGTTAGCGCTTTTGGATGATTATCCAGATATCGCTCTGGCTCAGGTATTGGTCGCCCGCTGTGATTATGATGCCGGTGAAGTGGTTGGCGCATTTGACCGCTTGTTGGAAGTTGACCAACTGTGTTTTATCTCTGATTGGGAAGAATTGGTTGCACGTGCGGCGATGGCACAGGTCTACAGCGATGCTGGCGATTATGCCGCTGCGATTCATCAGCTTCGCAGACTTGTTGAGATGGCACCTGCAAGCGCCCGTGCCCACCGGGGACTGTCAAATGTAAGCTTACAGCTGGGACTGCTTGAGGAAGCAGAAGTGCATATCGATACTGCACTTGTTCTTGATTCTCAATCGAGCGAGGGATACGCACTGCGGGCGAATCTATTGGTGGCTCGTGGTGACTATCAACAGGCAATCCCGATTCTTGAAAATTGTCTAGATATGGCGTTACCCGAAGCCGAGGTTTTGCGGACACTGATTCAAGTGCACAAATTAAAGGGCGATTTACCCTCATCCTGGTGGCACCGAAAGGAGAGACTTGATGCTTTGGAGTGCAATCAAGAGGTCCAATCGCCCGTGGATTCAACATCGGTAAATGTTGCCGTGGACACTCAACGCGCTTTGGATGACGAGCAGTTGTTAGATAACTTTGCAGATTGGACGACAGTTCCCGAAGTACAACAACAATTTACAGTTGTGACTGGGTTAGACACTTTTGAGTTGCAACACGTGAGTGATCGTTTAGCGGCAGACGGTATTGTCTGTTCGGGCATGACCGGTGCAGATTTTTATCACCCCTTGTTGGATGAGTCCTTTGAATCTCCGGCTGTTTTGGAAGATCTAGTAGGACAGGTGCTGATACTGCCGGCTAGACTTCTCGGGCGCCTATCTGATCTGCATCGCTATGACGTGCATTGGCTGAACTTTGAGCAAGCCAATGAACAGTTATTGAAATTATGTCGATCAGGATTGCAGGCGGGTGAAGAATTGGACGATATGAGCATTCAGCAATTGTTGTTGGGCCTGCAGGCGGTGCTCAAGCATCGCACTAAAAGCGCTTTTCATATGAAACTGCAACAGTTTCAGTCTACCGACGCTATTTTGCAGGCTCTGCGGGTCTCTCTTGAAAAGGCGGCGTAGTTTTAGCTTGAGTCATCTCAGGAGAGGTTTCTGATGGGTCGCGCATTGGTTGTTCCTGGGCTCGATGCTCTGTTGCGCCGAGAAAAAATAGAGTTTTGGATTCAAGAACCTCAGGTGATAAATGCGTTATCCGAGGGAACTGCTGTATTGAGCGATTTGAACCATTGTCATCACGATCTGATTGATGTTCTCCTGCAGCGGCGTCCGATGTGGACCCAGCGTTTTGATATTTGCCTTTCGGCTCTGTGCGTTTTGCAAGTGGGCATTCTTAGGACCGCTGCTGAGTACGAAAGTTGGAATGTGCTGGTCGGCTGCAGTAATGGTGATGCCGCGCGCTCTGTTGCCGCAGGTACGCTATCGCTTGAAGATACCCTAATTGTGCTGGGTCATTACTCCAGCGCGCGCGAAATATGTCTGACCGGGAGCACTGTCGCGCTGCGTCGCGCTGATGGCGCACCGCTCAGCCATTCTGATTTGGCGCGTTGTGAGGAATTAGGCGCAGCCGTTTGTCGGTGGTCGAGCCAGCACGTAACCCTCGCGGGTGCTGGAGAGGTGATTCAACGGCTGCGTAGTGCGTTTGCAGACACGAGTTATAAACTGACGACGCTATATCCTATCGCTTTGCATTCAGCGGCAATGCTGCCGCTGCGATCGATTTTAAATACGCCGTTGCAGGCGGCTCGCCAACCCAATCAGCCGGTAGTATCTTCGGTAACGCAGAAAATGATGACATCTCGGCAGGAGATGATCGACGAGCATTTAATGTCTGTGAGCGGGCCGATCGATTGGATGGCGACGCTGAAAGCATTGCGGGATCAATTTGAAGTGACGACCGTGATCAACGCGGGCCCGGGATCCGATCTTATGGCTATGAGCGAAGGCCAAGTAGCAGGTTTGACCTTTGTCGATCTGCAAGACCTGCTGCGTTAGTCAAATGTTTAAATGGGCATTGAGTCTTCTTGGTCCCCGAATCATTAAGTTTTTGCGCCATGCAAGGTGTTTGGTATCGATCGTCAGGTTTGGAAAGGCTTGGGCCAATCCGGTCAGTGCCAGGCCGATTTCTGTTCGGGCGACTTGCGCGCCAAGACAATGGTGTATGCCGCTGCCAAATGCGAGGTGTCGTTGCTCGCGACGCCCTAATATGAATTGATTCGCTCTTTCGTAGACGGTTTCGTCTCGGTTCGCCGAAGCAAGCATTAAGAATATTCGCTCCCCCTTTTTGATTTGCCGTCCATCGAGATTGAAATTCTGGGCAGCCCAGCGAGGTGTTGCTGCCTTTAACGGACCGTCGAAGCGCAAGCATTCGTCGGCGATGGCACTAGCGCGTGACGTATTGCCCGCGACCTGCCAGTGCCCCTGCCTGACAAGTGCGAGCACGCCATTGGCAATTGCATTGGCTGCTGTTTCGTAGCCTGCGGAGATGAGAAAAGCCAGATTGCCCACGGATTCTATTCTAGAGAGTGTTCGATTTGATTCGGCTTCTCGAAAAAGCTGAAAAAAAGAGCGTTCAGTGGTGGCTGGACCATCTAGTGACCGAATTAAGAAAGCAACCATCCCCATTAGGTTGGCGTTCACATGTTCAATCGGTGTGGTCAGATCAATCAGTCCAACCATTGCATTGGCCCATTGTCTCAAGGCCTCATCAGAGGTTGATTCTAAAAAATAGCCGATGATTTTGGCCGGTAATTGTTCTGCATAGTCCTGAACAAGGTCGATTGAACTGCCAGGCTTGAGTGTTGCTAGAATTTCCGCGATTGCGGTTTGAATGTTTGACTCCCACGCAGCTTGAGTGGCCGAGGTAAACATGGGTTCCATCACTTGTCGCTGCTGACTGTGTTTGGTCGAATCTGAAAAGAGCACATGCCGGCTTACAATATCAACGATGTCAAGTTTACGGTGGCGTTTGTGGTGCTCGGTGGAGGGATTGATCTTAGTAATGTATTGACCCGAATCTTTCAGCAGCGTGCGGCAATCGTCGTAGCGAAAAATATACCAGCCGGCTACGTGACGCGGCTTTTCGACATAATAAACCGGCGCTATTTGCCGCATGTTTTCAAACAAACCGTGCGGTTGGTCAACATACTGCTCAGACATTGGTGTAAATTTTGCGTCTTTAGCTCTAGACATAACGTTCAACTAAAATGGAATGACTATTATCGCACGGTGGTTTGATGAGTAGTGTAAAACTCAGCGACGATTCCTTTGTTTTGCGGCTGGCTGACGAGGTAACGCGGACGAAACTGTCTCGCCTATTTGCCTGCGGGCGAATCGACGCGACCAGTAGGGTCATCGCCGTCTGGTGTATTCACGGCAGACGACGTTTGGTCGGTGCGATCATTGCGGTGCCTGATCAGCGCAACCCACAACCTCATTATCTGGTTGACCTTTATCGGTTGCCGGGCTACGAAGGCTCAGAACTTGATCTGTTGCTGTTGCAAAAATTTTTGGTGATGTGTCCCCCCGATATTTCATTATTCTGCAGAACCCCTTTTTTAAAGGCATCACGTATTGCCGATTTTTTGGTGACCCATAAGTTTCAAGCGCGTGATGAGATTCATAAATATGAGGCTTCGTTGTGCGTGCTCGCCAGTCGCGTCAATCGCATTAATCGGCGCTTGGATCGTCATCGCTCGCTAGACAAATGTGGTGAACTTGTGGCACTTGATGAAACAACCAAAGACCGCGTTCGGCTGAGTTTGGAACGAGCAAACTTGATGTCAAGCAGCGAGTTCGATCGACTGTATGAATCTTTTGTTGCCCACGATTTTAAGCGGTGCAGTTCCATTGCGCTTGCGCGGGGCAACGTGATTGGTATTTTGCTTGTTGTGCCAATGCCGGTGTCTGCGCGTGTTTCGATTCCGGTGATCTGGGTGCATCCAAATCATCGACAGTCTTGGGTGCAGACGCGCCTGCTCCAGCGTAGCATTCAATCCTCAGCGCACCTGTCGCCGACTACTATTGAATTTTCCGGAGATACAGCCAAAGCGCCTGATACGATCAAGCTTGCCAATAAAGCGCAGGCGACGTTGCTTAGTCGTTACTGCCGATTCGAGCGGGTGATTGCTCAGTAAAGTAACGTTCGGCATGCACTGAAAAGTCGGATTTTACCGGGTGGGCGCAGGCCTTTTGCTGGCCCGGTTGCGCCTCACCCGCACTAACTGCTGGTTTTTGCCGATTCGGGGGGCTCGGAAAAGCGCTTCAGACACGTAAGCATGAACGACTGTTTGCTGCGGTTTACATTTTCTTTTCTATTGCTCAGCCATTGCTTTCGCTCGACCTCGCCTGTGAGGGGTTCTAATCTGCTCCAGATATCGTCCACCAGACGTGTTAAGAATGCGGCCAGCTCCGGAGGAGTATCGGATTTTTGGCTCCAATATCGAATGCTCTGGGACAGCTCTTCTAATTCAATGTCGAAGAGTCGGGCCTCTTGAACGTACACAGACGTCTCTGCAAGGATCCAGCAACTGCTATGCGCGTGCCCGCGGCTTTGCTCACTGCCCTTTTTGAACGCATTCCATTTGGACATCGCCTCATCCTCTGAGAAGGTCAGCGCAACGCTTGGCATTGCGACAAAAAGGAGCCAGATAGTGAGGTATTTCATGAGGGGTGATTGCAACTAGAAAGATAGATGGTCGCATTTTTTCGTGGTCTTTAACAAGTCGGGGACGCCTGCAATCGTCCCTGGTCCGCTGGTTGGCGTTGCGTTTTTATGTGGTGGTGTCCGACCGTCTTGAGCTAAGGTGAGGCGTATAAAGGAGTATGTACTGCCATGACAAGCGAAACCTTCGATTTGCCGTTGATAGACCTTGGTGACCTAGGGCGTGATGACCGTGCTGACAAAGCCATCGCTGAGCAGGTGCGCACGGCGTGCATGAACAGTGGTTTTTTTTATATCTCCAACCACGGGGTTGATCCTGACTTGCTGGCCAGTGTCATGCGGGCAAACCAGTCTTTTCACGCGCGGCCGCTGGAAGAGAAGTTGTCGATAAAACTCAATGCGTGGCATCGAGGCTATCAGGCGTTTGCAACCTCCAAATTGGTGTCTTCACAGCGGTTTGCCCCCGCTGTCGGCGCAAACCAGATGGAGAGCTTTATGATCCGCCATGAAGTGGCGGCAAATCATCCGAACTATAAAAAGCGGCCATTAATGGGCCCTAATCAATGGCCTGCTGACCCGATCTTTAATGACATTGTCGCGCGCTACAATGAGGTTGTTATTGATTTGGGGATGCGTCTGTTGAAAATTTTTGCCTTGGCGGTGGGTGAGTCGGCAGATTTCTTTTCGCCCTACTTTGCCGAACCGATGACGTGCCTGCGACTGCTTCACTATCCGGTTGTTGAACAAGATCCAGCGGCAACGAATGCCGATTTATACGGTATTAACCCGCACACGGACTATGGGTTTTTCACCCTTTTGGCACAAGATCAGGTTGACGGTTTAGAGGTTCAAGCGCTGGATGGCAGTTGGGTGGCCGTGCCCAGTTTACCGGGGACGTTGGTCGTTAATATTGCAGATGCGTTGGCCCGCTGGACTAATGGCGTTTTCAATTCCGCGCCGCACCGGGTTATCTTGAACAGGAATAACTGTAGTCGATATTCTGTGGCGATGTTTTTTGACCCGAGTATGGATGCCAATATTTCCTGTTTGCGTCAATTTGTGGAAATCGGCAAGGCGCCAGTTTACAACCCGATTCGCTATGGCGAATATTTGCGCGAGCGGCTGGATAGTAATTTCCCTGACCGTACCGGATAAGTGAATTTTCAGGACGTAGACGCGCGCGGTAGGCAAGATCAGCCGTGTAGCTTATCACCCTCGAGTGCAGAGAAAGGCCAATATATGTTATGAGCGATATCAACCGAATGGACCACCCCATATGCCCAATGTCACTGGAAGAGGCAACAATTGCTGACGTTGAAGTGCTGGAATGCCCTTACCCAACGTACGATTTTTTACGTGAAAATGCGCCGGTTTTTCTCGACCCGCGCACGGGAATTTACGTAGTGACAAAATATGCGGACCAGCGCCGCATTGCGCTTGATTATGAAAATTTCAGTAACTTTCGTCCGAGCAACGACGTTGAAAATCTTTCTGGAATCGCTCGTAAGGTATACTTGCGCTTTAAAGCCAACGGATATGTGCCCGGCGCATCTCTTGCCGCGCGAGACGATCCGGAACACAAACAAATGCGGGCGATATTCGAACAGGCCTTTCGCCCCAAACGAATAAAAGAGATGGATGAGCAGGTCGCTAAATTAGCATACGAATTGATTGGTGCATTTGTTGATGACGGAAAATGCGAATTGGTCTCGCAATATGCAGTGCCGTTACCGCTGATTATTATTTGTCGTCAAATGGGCGCCAACATGGATGACGTTTGGCAAATTAAAGCTTGGACAGATGCATGGATTAAAGGCATCAGTTTGGGTATCAATGAAGCAGACAAACTTCATTTCACGGATATCGAAATTCAGGCGCAGCATTACTTCCAAGCTCTGTTTGAAGCCCTGCGCGAGCGCCCCAATGACACGCTGTTGTCTGATCTTGTTAACACACCGGTCCCTGGTTGGGGGCGTACGCTAACGGATAACGAGCTGCATGCTGAAATGATGCAGGATACTTTTGTCGGCGGCTCAGAAACCACAACAAATGCAATCTCTGCAGGCATTATGCTGCTTGATCGAGACCGCGACGCTTGGGCTAAACTGCGTGGAAATCCACACCGTTACCTCAAGTCCTTTGTTGAAGAGGTGGTGCGTTTGGAAACGCCCACGCAGTCCATGTCCAGAACGGCCAAGAACGACGTTGTATTGCATGGAGTCACCATTCCCAAAGGTGCGCAAGTTGACCTGCGATACGGTGCGGGCAATCGAGATCCTGAGCAATTTCCGGAACCCGACAAGATTAATTTGGAACGCAAGAACACGGGGTCGCACCTAGGTTTTAGCACCGGTACGCATTATTGTCTCGGTGCGCCATTAGCCCGTCGTGAGTTGTACTGGGCCTTCAAGGCGTTTATTGATAACGTCCAAGAGTTTCGACTCGCTCGCGGGCGCAATGATCTTAGGCATCTGCCGAATTACAGCCTGCGGATTCTCAAAGCCTTGCACATCGAGTTTGAAAAAAAAGACCGCCCCAGCGGCAACAATTGATTAACGGGGATTGGTCAATGTCGCCGCACCGGTCACTGATGATGAATATCACGGGAGCTGTTTATGTCTTGGTCAAATAGAAAGAGGGTATTGGTTACAGGAGGTGCAGGATTTCTGGGTTCGCATCTTTGTGAACGTTTGCTAGATGATGATTGTGACGTGGTGTGCGTTGATAATTTTTACAGCGGCAGCAAAGATAATGTGGCCCATCTCCAGGGAAATCCAAACTTCGAATTGTTGCGCCATGACGTCACCTTTCCGTTATATATCGAGGTTGATGAAATCTATAATCTTGCCTGTCCCGCATCACCGATTCATTATCAGAAGGATCCGGTGCAAACGACAAAGACGAATGTGCATGGCGCGATTAACATGCTGGGCTTGGCCAAACGCATTCGGGCGAAGATTTTTCAAGCATCCACAAGTGAAGTTTATGGTGACCCAGAAGTTCATCCTCAGACAGAGGGTTATTGGGGGCACGTGAACCCAATTGGGGTTCGTTCGTGCTACGACGAAGGCAAACGCTGCGCTGAGACGTTATTTTTCGATTATCATCGGCAGCACGCGCTAGATATAAAAGTGGTCCGTATTTTCAATACCTACGGCCCAAGGATGCACCCAAATGACGGTCGCGTGGTCAGTAACTTTGTTGTTCAGGCGTTGCGCGGCCAAGATATCACTATATACGGCGATGGTACTCAAACGCGCAGTTTTTGTTACGTCACAGATCTGATCGAAGGCTTCCTGCGGCTGATGGCAAGTCCTAAAGAGATCGTTGGCCCGATGAACATGGGCAACCCACGTGAGTTTACGATTGGTGAATTAGCCGAGTCGATTATTCGACAGGTGGGTAGTCAGTCCAAGCTGGTGATGATGCCGCTACCCCAAGACGATCCCAAACAGCGACAGCCAGATATCACGGTGGCAAAAAATACATTGAACTGGCAACCTAAAATCGAGTTAGAAGAAGGCCTGGCGAGGACCATAGCCTATTTCAGGCAGCTGTTATGATGAGCTCCTGGGTCGATTGAAGAACGCCAGCGTTTCTGAGAGAAGTGAGTGTGTCGATGTTGTTTCGTTTATTTATTGACCAACGCGGCCAAGTTGTTGTCAGCCTCAAACGACAGCCTCTGCGCGAAGGTTAAACTGAGCGGCGTGGTCCGTCACCACGCCGAGATGGTTGCCTGAAGTCCTACAAATCTTTATCCAGATAATGATCCCATGAGGGTAGATTGTGGGTGTCCACGTTTTTTGCGATGAAGTCATCGACAATTTTGTGGAAGTGTCGCAAACGAATTTCTTGATCGCTGAGCAGCATACCTTTAAACGAATCCGAAGCGACGCCGGCCTGCATCGTTGGCATGTTAGATCCATCCTGAGCCAGTACATTAGCCAGAATTGGCTCAAAAGTACCATCGAATACGTCGCTATAGTTGCTCCCTGGTGCGTGTCGGTGAATTTTGTGTGGTGGACGTTCGTTTCGTGGCTCTCCCGGTGCGGGGTTGCTCATGATGAAAAAGTCGTAGTAACACTTTGCCGGGTCGGTTGCATGCGGGCGATAGCGGAAAACCGCACCACCCTCTGGAGTTTGTGTGAAGGTCGTGTTGGGGAAAAACGTATAGTGATATTGGTGTACCAGCTGTTCATCATTCATCTGTTCAAACGGCAAATGAGTATCATTTTCAATAGCGCGCCGATGTCTGATTTCGGCCAGGTGAATGTCTTTTGCAGCACACTCATGATTGCTGCCGGTTTGTTGCATTCGCCGGTTCATCATATGAGCCCGAAGCGGGGTGATGGTGTCTCGATCAGGCACTATTTCGCTGACCGTTCGGTTCCAGTTGAGCATTCGCGAGTGGATCCCCCACAGTTCAATAGGAATGTCGTGTCCCTCACCGAACTCGATCATGTCAGGGTGTAACGCTGCAAAATGGTAGCTCTCGTTGAAGGCATCTACTGCATGTTTCCAATTGCCATCCCATTCGAAGGTTTGATAGTCCACCAAATGCCAATTCTGGAATTCATAGCTCTCCAAATGTTCGCCGATCTCGCCCAAGTACGTTTTTAAAGGGCAGGCCTCTGGATCCATAGTAAAAAAAAGCCAACCACCCCATTGTTCAACTTTCACGGGCACCAAACCAAGAGTTTCCTCGGGTATGCCGTCGTCAAACTGGCGGAAAAATTCGGGCGCGGCGACTTGTTTAATGGTCCCGTCGCTATTCCACTGCCAACCATGGAAAGGACAGGTGAATGTGTCTAGAATCCCGCTATCGGTAATACAGAGCCGATTGCCACGGTGTTGGCATACATTGTAGAAACCTCGAATTATTTGATCGTCTCCGCGAACGAACAGGAAGGATTCTTTGCCGAGTTCGTGCACAAAGAACGAACCCGCTTCTTCAAAGTCGTCGACTCGGGTGACCAATTGCCAGGTTTTGGTCCAAATGTTTTCCCATTCTGCGCGCATAAATTCGCTAGACAAATAGCGCTCACCGCCAAGTCGCTCAAGACCAAGGCCTTTGTTTTTTGCCCGAGGCAAAAACGGTGGTGCTTTGAATAGGCCATCTTTTGGGTTTTCTCGTGCCAGAAATTCCTTTTCTACTAGTGCCATTGGATTGTCCTCCGCTGTTTTAACTATTCGCCACTAATCTGGAAACTGCCGTGGCGTTTTAAGATTTCACTTAAAAGTTGTCTTACTGTGAACCGGTGTACCCAAGATTGAGTGTTTCGTTTGTTTTGATTGCGCCCGCTGTGGTCAGCTGTCATCAACCAGTTTGCCGTCTTTGTCTCTGATTTCCGGACCGATTACCCGCGCTCTGCTGTCACCAAAGGGTGCATCTCTGTCATTCAGGGCTGCTCGCAACCCCTCCGTTGCAATTTGCTGAAATACGTCCCTGGCCGCCTGTGTTGTGTGGGCACGTGCATCGTTTTCTGCCGCCAGGCGCTGGAGGGTTTGTGCACCCATTAACTCCATGCCTACATTGATGATTCGTTTGTTGGTAGAGAGCATTTCAGGATCTATCCAACTTAATCGATCCGCGAGTCCTTCAACCTCTTGTTCAAGGTATTCTTCTGGCACAGACTTGAGCACAAGCCCAAGATGAGCCGCATCTTTCCCGCTCAATGTGTCGCCTGTTAATAAAAGTCTTTTAGTCCATTGCGGGCCGATGTGATAGAGCCACATCTGATTGGGCGCCGCGCCCATGTTGCGAAGTGCAGAGTAGCCGATGCTGGCCTCATCTGCGCAAATTAACATATCACAGTAAAGGGCGAGATCGGTGCCTCCGGCGTAACAGTGTCCATGGATTTGTGCGATGGTGGGTTTGTGCATTTCGGTCAGCGTTCTAAGGCTGCGCTGAAAGCGCTCGATTCCCCAAGCATCATCATCAAGACTAGACCTGCGGCGTCGATTAATCCCATCGTCTTTGCGTGACCGATTGGCGGTCAAATCGTATCCTGCACAGAAGGAGCGTCCAGCACCTTTTAGAATGACACAATGCACGGCCGTATCATCATCGGCTTCCCAAAGTGCATCGCGTAATTCTTCAACAAGCTCAATAGAGAGAGCGTTTCGCTTTTCTGGTCTGTTCAGTGTGATTCGTGCTCTGCCGCTTTCAACTTCATAGTTGATGTATTTGAACATGGTGGTCATGACCGCTCCTCTTCGCCGTTGGGCCTATTCTGAATATATTTGCATGAAATTAAAATGTATGTATATTTATTTTTATCAAATAAAGAAAATGGTGTGGTTTAGAGGGTTTTTTGATCGATTAATTAATTTCGAAGGGAGAGCACAGTGAGTACATTGTATCGTCGCGTTATCCATCAATCTGTTGTAGTAGGGTTGATGCTGGTCAGTCCGGTCCTAACATCAGCACAAGAAGCCCGTACAGACGGTACGGTGATTGAAGAAATAGTCGTTACTGCGCAAAAGCGTAGCGAAAGTATTAATGACGTCGGAATGTCTATCGAGGCTTCTACGGGTGAACAACTTCAAGACCTTGGTATCACCGATGCCTTTGACCTCTACAAGGTTGTTTCTGGTTTCAGCTCCAATGTTAACTATGCTGGCACCGCCATCTACACAATTCGTGGGGTCGGTTTTCAGGAAAATTCTCTAGCTACCAGTCCAACGGTGAGCGTCTATCTTGATGAAGCGCCGTTGCAGTTTTCTCCAATGACACGCGGTGCCTCTCTGGATGTGCAGCGGGTTGAAGCGCTGAAAGGACCTCAGGGAACTTTATTTGGACAAAATGCTACCGGTGGGGCGATAAACTTTATTGCCAACAAACCCACGGAAGAGTTTGAGGCCGGGATTAACATGAGTTACGGCAAGTTTGGCGCCTTGGATGTTGACGGTTTTGTCAGTGGCCCAATCAGCGACGCTTGGGGCTATCGTGTCGCGCTGCGTTCTCAAACGTCAGATGATTGGCAAAAAAGTTATGTTGATGATCAAGAAGCGGGCTCGCGGGACGAATTTGCTTACCGGGTATCGTTGGCTTACGACGATGATGATCGAATGAGACTCTTGTTGACGTTGAGCGGATTCACTAACCAAAGTGATACTTTGCGCCCGCAGTTGGCGGGTAAGATCTCTCAAAACCCGATTAATGGAATCACACCCGAGTTCGCGGCGGTACCGTTGGCACCGCGTGAAGCAGATGCTGCCGCCTGGAGCCCCTGTGCGAACAGTAATGGAGGAACGCCGGAAGATCCGAATACGCGACGTTGGGACCGTGGGTGTTTCCCTCTCGAAAGTGATGATGAGTTTGTTTCTGCGCAGATACGGGTTGATTATGATCTAACAGACAACCTATTGCTGACGTCCTTAACCAGCTACAACGACTTTGATCAAAATGGCACCGGCATGGACGGAGATGGCGCCGCGCTGCAGGTTTATGAGCAGTCTCACGTTGGATTTATGGAAACTTTTTTCCAGGAGGTCAGATTGACCGGCAGCTTCGAGGGTGGCACTTGGGTTGCGGGTTTCAACTATGAGGATATGGAAACCTTTGATGAGTACATGCACTCTTATGGGCATTCCTCTGTTGTGCCGGTTTTTGGTTTTATTGACTATGGACCTGTGACGCCCACAAGTGCTCAAGACGTTACCACTTGGGCCGCTTTTGCTAACGTGGAATATAGTGTGACTGAGTCTGTCGTGTTGCAGGCAGGCATCAGATATACCGACCAAGAACGTGATTTTAACGGCTGCACTTATGATGGTGGTGACGGAACTTGGGCATTAACTTCCGCATTGATTCAGCCTTTTCTGGGGTCAACTGATCCGCTACAAGTTCAGCCGGGTGAGTGCTCTACAACGGGACCGGCGCCTAATTTCAATCCGGACCCTGATGGTCACGAGTTGAGCCTCAATGAAGACAATGTTTCTTGGCGCGTGGGCGCAAACTGGTCAGCAAATGAGGATACATTGCTCTATGCGAACGTGAGTAAGGCATTTAAAAATGGCCAGTTCCCAACCCTGGCAGGATCAGCCTATGTTCAGCTTCAGCCTGTTGTTCAAGAAGAATTGCTCGCCTATGAAATTGGCGTGAAATCGACTTTGGCGGACGGCAGTTTGCAGTTAAATGGCGCTATTTTTTACTACGATTATACGGACAAGCAGCTGCTGGGAGCGCTTGAAGATCCGATTTTTGGATCCTTGCCTGCCTTGGTTAACGTGCCGGAATCGCATGTTGTAGGCGCTGAAGTGGTCATGACCTGGAAACCCGTTGCCGGCCTCACAATTTCGCCCTCGATCAGTTATGCAGACACCGAAGTCGATGGCACATTTAGAAATTTTGATGCCTTTTTTGGCGGTACCAATAGCGGCACGAAAGATTTTTCTGGGCAGGATTTCCCGCAAGCGCCAGAGTTGCAGGCCAACCTTGCAGTGTCCTACAGCTGGGCGGTTGTGGATGACTGGACCGCTTTCATAGGTGCGAACGTCAATTACCAAGAAGCGACCAGCTCCTTTTTCGTTGACGAGTGCAAAGAGCCAGGTATGCCTTGTACGCGCTTGGATGCGGGTCAGATATCAGGTGATACAACGCTCCCAGTACCTTCGAGAACATTGCTGGATGTGCGCGCAGGTGTGGAGAATAACAATTGGAGAATATCGCTGTGGGGACGTAATCTCACTGACGAGTATTACTGGACAAGGCACAGTAAGGTCAACGACACCATCCTGAAGATGACCGCAATGCCCAGAACCTACGGAATTACCGCAAGCTACGCGATGTAAATGTTTTTCAGGCTGCAGATTTTTAGCGGGAAATCTGTAGCCGAAAAACCCCAGTGATATTCAGGCAACGGGAGTGCTCCTTGGAAGAGTTTAGGCGCCACGTTCAAACTTGGCTCGCGCAGCATTGCCCGATGTCTATGCGTACCAAGGGCACAGAACAGGACTGGGTTTGGGGCGGTAGACGCGCAACGTTCAGCCATCCAGAGGCGAAAGTTTGGCTAGATAACATGGCGCAAAAAGGGTGGACATGCCCAACTTGGCCTCGCGAATACGGTGGCGGTGGTCTTTCTTACGCGCAGAGCCGAGTGCTTCAACAAGAGATGGAACGCATCAGTGCGCGTCCGCCACTGCTCTCTTTTGGCATAGATATGCTCGGTCCCGTGTTGCTTGAGTTCGGTACCGAGTCCCAAAAGCGGGAACATCTGCCCCGTATAGCGCGCGGAGAAATTCGCTGGTGCCAAGGATACAGCGAACCAGGCGCAGGGTCAGATTTGGCGGGTCTGCAAACGCGAGCCACTGAAAAGGGTGATCACTATTTGCTCAACGGCGCAAAAATCTGGACGTCGTTTGCGCATCTGTCTGACTGGATTTTTTGTCTGGTCAGGACTGACTTTGATGTGCCCAAGCATGATGGTATCAGCTTTCTTCTCTTTGACATGGCATCAAAAGGAATTCAGGTCAAGCCAATACAATTGATCAGTGGTTCATCGCAGTTTTGCGAAACGTTTTTTGAAAACGTGCAGGTGCCCAAGACGAACCTCGTCGGTGTTAAGAATGAAGGTTGGAAGATAGCGAAGCGACTGCTGCAACATGAGCGTAACATGGTCGCGGGCATGGGCTCTCGGGGCAACAGTCGTAAGGCTCGATATAGCATGGAAAATCAGGCCAAGTTCTATGTTGGAGAAAAAGATCATAAAGTGGCCGATCATGCGCTCAGAGACAAAATTACCCGCTACAAAATGAAGAGCCAGGCTTTTAGGCTGACCCTCAAACGGGTGTCGTCTGAGACAAAAGTGAGTTCGAATCCCTCACCTACATCGTCGATATTTAAATATTTTGGTACCGAGCTGAATAAAGTCCGCTGCGAAATAATGATGAACATAATGGGGACGCAGGCGTTGGGATGGGATGCTGAGGGTTACTCCGAACGTGAGCTTGCCACCACAAGGGAGTGGTTGCGATCAAAAGCGAATTCAATTGAAGGTGGCACTTCGGAGGTCCAGCTGAACATTATAGCCAAGCGCGTGCTTGGTCTGCCCGACGATTAAGTACAGGACATAGGGCGAGTTGCCGGGCTAAGTCCGCAATGATCGACAAAGTTGTTTGTGACAAACTCAGGCACTACCATCAGCGGCCCGAGATCACAGCACAAGGCAAGAGATTCATCAGATGGGTAAAGCAGACAAGGTTAAATGGCAGGCACAAAAGAGCGCACTGACGCGGGATCGTATTGTGATTGCGACGCTTGAATGTATTGTGGAGTTTGGCTACGAGAATACGACCATGGCAAAGATTGCTAAAACGGCCAAAGTCAGTCAAGGCTCTATGCAGTATCACTTTCCAGCCAAGCTGGATGCGGTGAAGGCGGCGATCAATTATTTGCATGCCAAGCGGTTAACCGACCATCAGCGTGATCTGGAGGATATTCCCAAAGGAATGGACGCGATGGCTCACGCGATCAACGTTTATTGGCGCCATCTCAGTGAAGGCCACTATTTAGCCTATCAGGACTTGGTGATTGCGGCTCGTAAGCATCCGAAGCTTGCTGAGGTCCTCAAGGCGGCCTATCAACGGTTTGTGAATACGTGGCGGCGAGATGCGTTAGCGATAATTCCCGAATGGAATGGTCAGCGTGCTCAATTCGAACTGATTTGTGATATCGGGCAATATCAGATGGAAGGACTGGCGTTCGGTCGCCTCAATGATCAGATTGATGATGAAAAAACAGAGCGTGTTCTGAGCTTTATGAAAGATTTGCTCAGCGGCATGGTGAAAGATATCGCCAAAGACATTGCTAAAGATAGTGCTCAAGACAGTGCTTTGGAGCCCAGAAAACGCCAAGCCTGAGTGAGTATGCGCTTCACATGTGGCGATTAACGGGCTCTTTTTAACGTCGAGTTTCTCAGTGATTATGTATAAGGAGTGAGGCCGTTGGTTCAGCAAGTTTTAGCACCTGCGTTTGGTACCGTGAGTCAGATTGCATACGTCGTTGAAGATATGGATGTTGCGCTAAAGCACTGGATAGAAGTGGTTCGAGCAGGTCCTTTCTTTGTGTTCGAACATGCCCAATTAGAACGCCAGCGTTATCGAGGTGGGACATCGCAAGCGGCGGTTACCTTGGCGGTAGGCAATTCCGGTGATACCCAGATAGAACTCATATACTGCGAAAATGATGCACCATCTGTGTACAAAGAGTTTTTAGATGCCAAGCGTACGGGTGTGCATCACGTTGGGTTGATGCCCGAGAACTTCAGCAGCGCTTGCGCCCTTTACGAGTCTTTAGGCTATCAAGCCGCGTTTGAATGCTCTATCGGTGGCACGGATCTGGTTTACTTTGACACGGTCGCGGCGCTGGGGCACTTCACAGAGCTGTGGGACAGGAGTGATGCTTTTATCGAATTCCAGCGATCTGTTCGCCAGGCCGCTAAAGATTGGGATGGCAACACACCGATCCGCAAAGGTGCTGTGTAGCTCGACTTCTTAATATCCAGCAAACACTCGAAGGAAGCCAATATGACAGATATGACATTGCATGAGGTGTTGTTTAGCACTCGGTCGATGCGCCACTTCAAAGCCGATGAGTTGCCCAGGAAAGAGGTTGAGTATGTTTTGGAAGCAGCGACCATGGCGCCCAGTGCGGGCAACTTACAGCTGTGGTCATTTGTCGTAGTGTCTGAGCAGTCCCAACGCGAAAAAATAGCTGCGGCCTATCGAGAGGCTGGCAGAGTCTATATCCGCGACGGTGTTTTGGCTGACCCAAGTACGGACGAAGATCGGCGCCGGGTGTATGACAAAGCGATGCACAATGTAGAGCATTTGGCAGAGGCACCTGTAATTGTGGTGGCTTGTTTGACGTTGCCCTGCCCGGATGATGCGGCGGTTGCGTCAGGATTGTTTGGTTCGGTTTATCCGGCGGTTCAGAATATGATGCTGGCAGCGCGATCCAGAGGTATCGGCAGTGTTCTACTGACACTGGGTACCGATTATTGTCCGGCTGGGAGTTTAGAGACCGCGCCGGTGAGAGAGGTTGTGGGCTTGCCTGATGAGGTAAGGGCGGTGGCACTGGTGCCTCTGGGTTACCCCAAAGGTGTTTGGGGGCGTCCTTGGCGAGCACCGTGGCAGCAATGTACACATTGGGAGCGTTGGAACGATCACTAACGCTAATGCTGGTGTTTTGTGGCCCGATTTTGTCTGCTAGACGCGGATTCGAGAGGCAGACTGCCGCGCCGATAGGTCAATCGATTTTGTCGGCGCCCGCCGGTTCGATCGTTTTTTGCAAATGGTGCAGTGTTTTCGTCTTCGTTGCGGATTTTTGTCTTTGCAATTGCGCAACTCCAGCCAAGGGGTGTTTAAAGAGTTGACAACACATCATCGGTTTCCTACAACATAGGCTCGGTTTGATATACGAAGGTGGAAATGATCAGGTTAAGGGTAAACGGAGAAGAACAGGCGTTCGATATTGACCCGCAGACGCCTCTATTGTGGGCATTGCGCGAACAGCTGCGGTTGACGGGCACGAAGTTTGGCTGCGGAATAGGCCAATGTGGCGCGTGCACGGTGCATGTTAACGGTGTTGCCATGCGTTCATGCATGACACCTATTGCCGCGGTTCAAGGGCAGCAAGTGACCACCATCGAGGGTCTCGCGCCAAACCCCGATGAACTTCATCCGCTTCAGCAAGCCTGGATTGAGGCACAAGTCCCGCAATGTGGTTACTGTCAGTCAGGCCAATTGATGTCGGCGGCCTCTCTGCTGGCTAGCAATGCCAAACCATCAGATGCTGAAATCAATGCGGCGATGGCGGGGAACCTTTGTCGTTGTGGTATGTACGGCCGGATAAAAAAAGCGATTAAAAATGTTGCCGGCGTTGGCTATTTTGATCCAGCGCAAGGGGAGGTCTAAGGTGGGTAAGTGGACAAGAAGAGCGTTCGTCACGGCTGGTGTGGTGGCCGGTGGTGGGTTGTTTGTGGGCGTTGCTGTGCGCACGGGTCATCGAACCCCCGAATTGGCTTCATTAGTCGCCGACGACGACGAAATCCTTGTGAATGCTTGGGTAAAACTTGATCAGGATAATGTTGCCACAGTAATTGTACCTCACTCGGAAATGGGGCAGGGCGCGCAAACAGCGCTGGCACAAATGTTGGCTGATGAGATGGATGCCGATTGGGATCTGGTTCAAGTGCAAGAGGCCCCTGCGACCAGTGAATATGCCAACTATGCATTGGCCCGGGGTGCCGTTTTGGGTAATGCAGACATCCCCAAAATATTGGTGCCCACAATTGACGGTCTCATGTTGCAAGTGACAAAAGCGTTAGGATTACAGATCACGGGCGGTAGCTTGAGTATTCGCACAACTGGGCATTACGGCATGCGTGTCGCGGGCGCAGCGGCGCGAGAGATGTTAATTGAAGCGGCTGCTGCCAAGTGGCAGGTGCCGGCGCAAGAGATAGAAACTCAAGCAAGTCACCTAATTCACGCCAGCAGCCAACGCCGCGCGCCTTACGCGGAATTTGCCTCGGTTGCAGGGCAGATGATGCCGCCGGCATCACCTCAACTCAAGGACAATAGCCAATTCAAGATTATTGGTCACGATGTGCAGCGCTTCGACATACCCTCTAAGGTCGACGGGAGTGCGCAGTTTGCGATGGACGTTCAGGTGCCCGGTATGGTTTACGCCACTGTGCGACGCTCACCTGTATTTGGAGGTGAAATTGCGCAGTTGGATGATCGGGCAGCCAAGGCGGTTAATGGGGTGATTGATGTCGTCACAATCCCGGCTGCAAAAAAAGAAGATATGTTTTCGGGCAAGCAAAATATCGGTGAAGCGGTCGCGGTTGTGGCGCAAGGATATTGGCCTGCAAAGCAGGGCTTGGACGCGCTGACGGTGCAATGGAAGAACATCGGCGGCGAGGAAGCCGACAGCGATTCCATCTTTGCTCAGTTTGATCGCGATCTCAGCGCGCGTTTTGAGCGTGAAAACGATCGCCTGCAAGGTGATGTCAATTTGGCGCTCGAGCGCGCAGAGAGAGTTGTCGAAGCTGAATACCGGGTGCCCTATCTTGCGCATGCCTGCATGGAACCGATCAATGCAACGGCTAAAGTTGAGAACGGTCAGTGTGAACTTTGGATTGGTTGCCAAAATCCTCTGGGTTTCCGCGATTCGGTTGCAGAAGCTTTAGGTTTTGACCCGGAAAATGTCACTGTCTACAACCACTTTATGGGCGGAGGGTTTGGTCGTAAATCAAACCCCGACTACGCCATTCAAGCGGCTTTGATCGCGGCAATGGTTGAGCGCCCGGTACAGTTGATATGGTCTCGCGAAGAGGATATTCGTCAGGATTTTTATCGACCCGCGGTGCGGAGTCGGTTTCGTGCCGCCATTGATGCGCAAGGGGACGTGTTGTCTTGGGAGAATACTTATGTCGACAAGCATGAACCCGCTGAGGCGCCGCTGATTCCCTATGCAGTGGGTGCGCAGGATATCGGTTATGTCGCCAGCCCTACCCATATTCCATTTGGTGCTTGGCGCAGTGTTGATCACACTCAGCATGGATTTTTTACCGAATCATTTGTTGACGAGTTGGCAGCTGCCAAGGGAGTTGATGCTTATGCGTTTAGGGCGCAACTGCTGCAGGACAAACCGCGGCATTTGGCAGTTTTGAACAAAGCGGCAAAAGAGGCTGGCTGGGATCGACCATTAGCACAGGGTCGTGGTCGGGGCATTGCTTTGCAAGAGTCCTTTGGGACGCTGGTGGCTGAGGTTGTTGAGGTCACGGTCACAGCCGGTGAGGTTAAAGTGGATCGTATAGTGGCCGCGGTAGATCCGGGTTTTGCGGTATCGCCTGATGGACTCAAGGCGCAGATTGAGTCTGGCATTATTTACGGACTCAGTGCGGCGATGTTTGGTGAAATCAGCATTGAAGCGGGTGCTGTTGCGCAGAGTAATTTCCATGATTATCAGATTTTGCGCATGACAGACGCACCGGTGATTGAAACACATATCATCACCAGTGGTGGTCCAGCCGGTGGTGCTGGTGAACCGGGTACGCCGGCGGTTGCTCCAGCTCTGGCGAATGCGGTGTTTAATGCGACAGGAACTCGGGTAAGACAGTTACCACTGAAAAACTACGACTTAAAGTTCCGTATTGAGGAAAGTGACGAGGTGGTCTGAAATTAACTGGGTGCGTCAGCGACTGCATTTGGAGGGGTAAATGGCTTATACACTTGAGCAACTGTCAGATATTCAATGCATAAAAGACTGTGCTCATCGTTATTGCCGTGGCGTGGATCGGCTTGATGAGGGGCTGATGAAAAGCGCCTACTGGCCGGACGCCACAGATGATCATGGGGTTTTTGTGGGCAATGCTATGGCGTTTGTCGAGATGTGCATGCAAGCCCACCTCAAGTGGCGTTCTACCAATCATTGCATTTTGAATCACGATATTGAACTTGAGGCTGATGGTGTGCACGCTCGTGGTGAAATTTATAATGTGTCTTATCTATTTCGTGCCGACGCAGAAGTGCTTGATACTTGGCACGGCCGGTATCTGGATCTTTATGAAAAGCGGGGTCATGAATGGCGGATCAAAGCGCGTGTTTGTGTTCACGAAGGGACTCACACACAGGCAGTGACTGCCATGGATATCGATGGTAATGCCTTCCGGCAGGGTGATTTTGACCGGCCATCTGCTGGCCGTGCTGTTGGTCCGTAATGCAAAACCAAACCATCGTCATCACCGGAGCGACTGCAGGGATTGGCAGGCAGGCAGCGCTTGCCTGCGCTGGCGCTGGTGCCAATGTGGTGGCTTGCGGTAGAAGAGCAGAATTGGGGGCAACGTTGCTCGAGGAAATTCGGGATAACGGCGGGCAAGCTATTTTTGTGCAGGCAGATGTCACTCAAGCGCAAGCGGTGAAAGCGTTGGTTGCTCGCGCATGTGAGCATTATGGATCACTGGATTATGCGTTTAACAATGCGGGATTATTTCAGCGCGAGCCGCAACTTGATGCTTATGATAACAATCAGTGGTATCAGCATTTGGCGGTGGGACTTACCGGTACCTATTTGTGTATGAAATATGAGCTTCAAGCCATGTTAAAGACTCAAAACCGCGTCTGTGCCATTATTAATAATGCGTCGACCGTGGCGTTTACTGGCTCGGCAGCTTCCGGAGCGGGATACACGGCGGTTAAACATGGTGTGCTTGGGCTTACCCGGCAAGCAGCAATTGAATATGCGGATCGCGGCATTCGGGTAAACGCGATCTGTCCGGGTCCTACATTAAGCGAGGCCACGGCGCCTCTGTTGGACGCAGATCCGGTGAAACGTGCGGCTGCGTTAAGCGTATTGAACCCAACCGCGCAGTTGGTGCAGGCAACAGATATCGCGCAGACATTGATTTTTCTGTGTTCTGATGCAGCGAAGATGATCAATGGCCAGGCTTTGTCTTTAGATGGTGGCCAATTGGCTAAACTTTAGGTTAACCCATTGGGTGGCCCGACTTGTAGAAAAACTCGTGAAGGAGCATACGGATGACCACACAACCGGCGACTGCCCGAATTACCGCAGAACGTTATATCAGCTCTGATTATATGCTCCGTGAGCAAGACGCCGTTTGGGCAAAAACATGGCTTGTTGCCGGACTTGCTCAAGATGTGTCGGAACCGGGAGATTTTTTCGTTTTTGATATCGCCCGTGAATCTGTTCTTGTTGCTCGCTCAGAGGCGGGGGATCTGCATGCTTTTTATAATGTTTGCCAGCACCGCGGTGCGCGCCTGGTGAATGTCGACCGGGGCATACTTGAGGGTTTCACCTGTCCTTACCATGCCTGGCGATACGGTAATGATGGCAAACTGCAGCATGCACCTGAAGAAGCACGTTTTACTCAAGGCCTGCCCTGTGACCAGTTATCGCTCAAGCCCCTGCGGGTAGAAAGCTGGGCTGGGGTTGTGTGGGTTTGTATGGATCCACAAGCGCCATCGTTAGATGAGTATCTAGGTCCTATCAAGGCACTTATAGAGCCCTATCGCTCCAATGATATGCGCCTGATTGAGGACCAGACGGTGCATTTGGATTGTAATTGGAAGGCGGTGTTTGACAATTTTGGCGAGCTCTACCATGTGGAGCACATCCACCCGCAACATGAATTGATCTTCGATTGCCCAACCTCCGTATCAGAATATTATGAGCATGGTCATACACGGGTGCTCATTGATGGATTTACGGTGAACAGCCGCTTACCCATACCCAACGAGGTGCCAGCAACCATGTGGTCGCAGATGGACGTTTTGGGTATGAACCGTCAAGATTATGTAGGCCGGGTCTTGGACGTGCGGCGTGACGTACAGCTGAAAAAAAGAGAGTTGGGGCCGGCCCTTGGCTATAACTATGATCGCCTGAGCGATGCACAACTCTCAGACATAGTGCAGTACAACATTTTCCCTAATTCAATATTGGTGTTGCAGCCTGAAGAATTTTGGATATTACGCACGCGTCCGCACGCCACGGATCCCAATAAGTGTTACTGGGATAAATTCTCTTTACGTATGGCACCTGATAAAAGTGACAGTGCCAATATCTCATTCAATTTGGATGCAGAGTCATTGCCACAAAATTGGGAGCGACCTGAACATGATGAATTTTCTCAGCAGGACATCATTGAGGGGCGTAAAACCATGACCATCACGATCGATCAAGACATTCATTTCATCCGTGACGTTCAAAAGGGGATGCACTCGCGTGGATTCAGTGCCGCCTGGCTTAACGAGGACGAGCAACGGGTGCAGTTTTTCCACGATTGGTTGGATCAATACATGGCCGACTGAGATTGTGCCGGCTGTTGAATGTCCGGAGAAAACCTGGACGTTCGAAGGCCCCCTAAATCGCCGAATGCGGAGTCTGCAGCGCGGTGTGGCAAGATTGGTTTACTCGACAGAAATCGCGCCCGCCGGGCAGAGCTTCGCTGCGGCTTCAGCATTTTTTTTGCGCGCCGCAGGATCTAAGTCATCGACCCTTACGATGGGCGTGCCTGATGCATCGCGGGAAAAAAGCTCCGGATGGTTGTAATAACACTCTCCTGCCAAAATGCATTTTTCGGTGTCGATGACTATTTTCATGGTTAAAACTCTATCCACAGTTTTTCCGGCGCGCGAAACCCGCCAGAGTCGATTGAGGGTGAAGTGATCCCAGGGTGGTCGGACAATGCCGGTCGAAGATTAGGTATTGCCTTCATCAAACGCGCGCAGGCAATGGCTGATTCTTGCCGTGCCATTGCAAAGCCCATACAAAAATGTTGCCCTATGCCGAAACCTAGGTGCCCATTCTTGCCGTCTTTGTATCGTCCAGATCGATTTTCTCGCCCCATATGGAGGTCACTGCGGTGTATGTCAAAGGTATCAGGTTGAGCGAAGGCTCGTTCGTCACGGTTGCCAGCACCCAAATACAAAATAACGCTTGCTCGTTCTGGAATGACATGGCCATGCAAAGCAATTTCTTTTGTGGTGAAACGAAACTGAGCATGCACTACGGGGTCATAACGCATCATTTCGGTGAACACGTTCTCCCATAGATTTGGGTTACGAGTAACGTCCTGAAATTGGTCGGGGCGGGTGTAGAGAAGGTGGTACCACATGTTGGCTATAGCCTTGTCGGTGGTGTCCCCGCCGGCGGCCAGCAGTAAAGCCACAAAACCTTTGACTTCCTCTGTGGTCATTCGCCCTCCGGCCATTTCTGCGACGCAGATACGTGAGAGTAAATCCTCGCCAGGATTTCTTGAACGCTCCTTGATGATAGGGTCGATGTAGTCCCACATTTCATTGCGCGCAGCGATCCCTTTGGCCATGTGCTCGCCACCAAAACCGAGGCCGGCAATAAGCAGTTGATACCAGCGGACAAACATATCTTCATCTTCCCGCGGCAGCCCCAACATATTGGAGATCACCCGTATGGGCACTTGTGAGGAGAATTGCTCAACAATTTCGCAAGTCCCGTGATCGATGAATCGCGCCACAACCTCCTGAGCGATCTGGTCGATCATAGGCAAAAAATCGTTCAGTTTTTGTCCTAAAAATTGCCCTGCGACAATATTGCGTAACCGACGGTGCTCTGTGCTGTTACCATATTCAAGGATATTGGGCCCAAAGACGTGCTTTGACCCGAATTCGTAGGGACCATCTGGTTTGTAGACCGCTCGGTCATATGCCGTGTTGTCTTGAAAAGCACCATCGACATCCCAATAGCGCGAAAGGATCCACCGGTTGTGAAATCGATCGTGATACACGGGATGATGATCGCGTAGTTGTTTATAGACGGGGAAGGGATCCCTCTGGAAAGATTCTGCATCAAATACTCTGGGATCAAGCTCTGCGCCTCGATCGGGGGAACCGTTAGCCATAAATTTGCTCCAGCTGTAGTCGTTAGCGAATCACTAAAGTGGCACTCTGCACGGTCAATGGTTATTGGCACGACAGAAACAGTGCCTGAAACCGGCGTGCAGTATTGCATTGATAATAAAACCTGCGGTACTAAAATCAACGGGAGACTTTTGTGAAATGAGAGTCATTGAAGCAATCGCTGCGCAGGCGGCCTTACATCATCAGTTTTTTCTGGGTCTGCAGCTGATGGTCTCGGTAGAAGAGGATAAAAAAACGGTCTACGACTGGATGTTCAAACTCTTCCGTCGGCAGCACGAGGAAAAATTTTTATCCAGTTTTGAGAAGCTGGGACTGTCAAAATTGCCTCACGCGGTGGCCTGTGCCCAATATCATGTGATATCAAACGGAATTGGCGGGGTTGACGTTGAATGCATGATTGAATCGGACAATAAAGCGTGGGTTCGGTTTCGCTACCCGCGCTGGCTGTATGCCGGCCCTGCGATTTGTGGTGTTCCGATAGAAGCCAGTCGGGGGTTTTTGAACGGTTGGTATGCATATAACGGGGTGAGTTTAGGCAATCCCCGGTTGGGCTTTGTATGCGTTTCGGAGGATATGACAGGGCAGTTTGGGCTGTGTGGTTATTTCAAAGAATATGATCGTGTGTTGGCGGATCACGAGCGATTGGTGTTCGCTCCTGATGAGTTTGTCCCGGCTTACAACCCGGCAGACCAACTTCAACCGCCAGTGGATCGTTGGGGTGAAGAACGTCTAGCTAAAGCCAAGCGCAACTATGCAATGGAATATGTGCGCAATGCACTTGTCTGCCTTGGTGCGGTAGTCGGCCGGGAGCGCGCGCTGGAACTGGCATTACGCGTAGCGCGACTCACGGGTCTTCAGCATTATCAGGTAATGGCGCAGGCTGTTGGTGCCAGCGATGGTGGCCCGCCAGAAGCTGCACAATTTCTGTGTGCCATGATGGCCGGTATGGGTGATGACTGCCAAATTCAGGCGCAATCAGAGGGTGAAATCCTCGTTACGCAGTCTGGGCTTCGCATTGTGCGTGGTTTGAATCCCTCTGATCGCTTGGATTTACTCAACACTTGGATTGAGATTTGGCGAGGCGCGATCCATTCTCACAGAACTTTTATGGACATCAGTTGTGACGTCGGCACCCAGCATCTGCAGTGGTGTATCCGTCTTCGGCGCGCGGGTCAACCGGTGGTCTCGGGGTATTGACCAATCGCCAGCGTGCGAGGGTGGCCGCCGCCCTAACTCCTCGTCGGTCAAGAGATAATAACTTCGCAACGTTGGGCCTTTGGCTGCTATCCTCAGAGATCGGCGTGGCGATGGTTTGATTCAAGCCAAGTGTAGGCTGATCACTGTCAAACTCCGTCAGGGACAAACGATGAAATATTCTACGGTAATAGCAGTTGTGTTTGCGGTCTTGTGCCTTTCGGCTTGTGATGACCACCCCAAGCGTGAGACTCAAGGCAGTGTGCAAGCGATTCACAACCCGTTCTTTTCAAACAGTGCTTTGCACTTGCAGTATCCGCCCTTTGATCAGATTGAAAATGAGCATTACCAACCTGCGATTGAGGCTGGTATGCAGGTGCATCTTGCCGAAATCGATGTGATCTTATCTAACCCGGAGCCGCCAACGTTTGAAAATACAATTCTGGCGCTAGAAGATAGCGGCGCTCTGCTGGCGCGTGTATTGCGAGTATTTTATGCCCTAGGCTCGGCGCATACCAATGATGGTATCGAAGCGATACGCACTGTAATAGCGCCTAGACTAGCCGCCCACGAGGATGCCATTGCCCTCAATGGGACTCTGTTTGCGCGCGTTAAAAGCGTATACGAGCAGCGTGATCAGCTGGGTTTGGCCGCGGAGTCCGTGCGGCTGATTGCACAAACCTACGAAGGCTTTGTTTCCGCTGGTGCGACCTTAGATGACGTTGACAAAGAGCGGGTAAAAATAATCAATGCGCGGTTGGCCGAACTGAGGACCGAATTTATTCAGAATGTACGCGGAGAAGTAAATTCCAAAGCGATTGTGGTCGATACCCTAGGTGCCCTTCAGGGGCTCAGTGAAAACCAAATCGAGGCGGCAAAAAGAGCTGCTCAGGCGCGCGATTTGCCAGATCAATGGGTACTTCCTCTGCTCAACACCACAAATCAGCCGGCTTTATCTGCGCTTGCTAACCGTGCCTTGCGTGAACGCATTCATAAGGCCTCCTTAAGTCGAGGAACAGACGGCGGCATTTTTGACAATACCCAAATCATTGCGCAAGTCATGAAATTACGAGCCGAAGCGGCGCGCCTGCGTGGGTTTGCAAATTATGCGGATTATCGGTTAAGCAACCAAACGGCTGGATCGGTGGCGGCGGTCAACCAGCGTTTAGGTGAATTGGCTCTGCCTGCTGTGGCCAACGCCGAGCGCGAAGCGGCGGATATTCAAGCCATGATCGACGCTGAGGGTGGCGAGTTTGAAGTTGCCGCATGGGACTGGGCTTATTACGCCGAAAAAGTGCGCGCGGCCAAGTACAGTTTCGATGAAGCGGATTTAATGCCCTATTTTGAAATGAATAATGTGCTCGAGAAAGGCGTTTTTTATGCTGCGCAACAGATCTATGGGATCACTTTTAAGCCACGAACTGATCTGCCGGTATATCACCCTGACGTGCGGGTATGGGAAGTGTTTAATGCTGATGGATCTACGTTGGCGTTGTTCGTGCAAGATTTTTACGCGCGTGAGTCTAAGCGCGGCGGCGCCTGGATGAACGCCTACGTTTCGCAGTCTCGCCGTGACGGTACCAAGCCCGTTGTTGCGAACCATTTAAATATTCCAAAGCCCGCGGAGGGTAAACCAACCTTGTTGACTTGGGATGAGGTAAGCACCGTTTTTCATGAATTTGGACATGCGTTGCATGGGATGTTCTCCAATGTTGAGTATCGGTCGTTGTCAGGTACCGCGGTGCCGCGGGACTTTGTGGAATTTCCGTCTATGGTTAACGAAATGTGGGCTGTTTGGCCAGAGGTGGTGCAGAACTACGCCATCCACTATCAAACCGGCGAACCCATGGGGTCTGAGCTGTTGAATAAACTACTGAGCACCGGCGCTTTTAATCAGGGATTTGCAACTACCGAATATCTGGCCGCGTCCTTGCTAGACCAGGCGTGGCATCAATTGCGCCCCACCGAGGTGCCTGCACCAGATGGGGTTATTGCCTTCGAAAGCAAAGTGTTGGCAGATGCTGGAGTGGACTTCTCACCCGTACCGCCACGCTATCGGACTGCCTACTTCTCGCACATTTTGGGTGGCTATGCGGCTGGTTATTATGCATACATTTGGAGTGAAGTATTGGATGCAGACACGGTTGAGTGGTTTAAAGAGAACGGTGGCATGCAGCGTCAAAACGGTGAATATTTTCGTCATATGCTGCTGTCTCGTGGGGGTACTGAAGAGGCCATGACGTTGTTTGAAAACTTTCGAGGCCGTAAGGCGGATATCACGCCGCTGCTCAAACGGCGGGGGTTGCTCAGTGAGGCGCGCTAGCGAAGTGGCGGAGTATCGATTGGGTTGTTCAAAACAGGTTCGCAAGTTAATTGGTTATGCCAGTGGGGTGTCGCACTCGTTTAGAAAATTGATTCATCGTTTAAATAATTCATGTTGTGCTGGATTGGTGATTTTGAGTGTCGTAAGCCCGGTGGCATTGGCCGTAGAGTGGCCGCAAGAGATCAGTGTCGATGGCGGCACAATTGTGGTGTATCAACCGCAGCCGGAAACATTAACCGCAAAAACGCTTCAAGCGCGCGATGAATCGCCAAGCGGCAGGTCAAATGCGAGGTGCTGGTATGAGCGGGCGTTGAATTCTCTGCTATTGAGCCGCGTTTTCAGCGATTCAGTCAGTGTCTAAGGTTGTTTTATTTTGCGATCTGCGGCGGGTGATTGACACGTTGTAGGGTAACGTTGATGATCGGTACAAACGGCGGAAGCGGCTTTAAAAAGCATCAGCCGGGTCAATATTGCAAATCCCTAGGGGAGTGTTTATGGCGCGTTGGGACCGACAAGAGAATAAAAGCAGCATACCGGATTGGTTTTGGGAGGCGATAGAAACCCCCGCTCAGACGCGTTCGGTTGAAGTAGATGAATGTGATGTTACTTACCGCTTTTATCCCTCGCCGGGTAAACCCGGCATGCTGTTAATTCATGGCATGTATTCACATTCACATTGGTGGGACTTCATCGCACCCCAACTTTTGGATGAATATGAAGTGGCGGCTATGGACCTGACCGGTATGGGAGATTCAGATTATCGTTATGAATACTCAGCAGATACCTACGCGGCAGAGATTAAAGCGGTTCTAGACCATGCGGGCTTTGACGATCGCTGCATAGTCGTTGCCCACAGCTTCGGAGGTTATATGGCGGTGCATGCCGCCAACGTGTTCCCTGACCGTTTTGCTGCGTTGGTGTTGGTAGATTCGGGGATTCGACATCCGGATGATCCGCCGCCGGAGCACAATATGATGATGGGCGGAAAAGCAAAAGTTTATCCGGACAAACAGACGGCATTAAACCGGTTTCGCCTGCAGCCGCCACAGTCATGTGATAACGATTTTATTCTCCAGTATATTGCGCGTCACTCGTTAATGTCTGTTGATGGCGGCGGTTGGACTTGGAAATTTGATGAAGATTTGCCCACCTCCATGACCGGCGCTGATCGCCGTCCTGAAGATTTCACCGGCCTTAAGGTCAAGATGGGGCTAATCTACGGTGAGCAAAGCGAATTGTTTTCGCAACAGACGCTGATCTATATGCGTGAATTAATCCCACAAGACTTTCCTGCTCAAGGCATTGCAGATGGTCAACATCATGTCTTTCTTGATCAACCGCTGGCCTTTTTAGCGTGCCTTCAACAAATGAGTCGCGATCTGCTCAGTTGATCAGCCGGGGCCATTGTCGGAGCAGCGATCAGGTGGGTGGCGCAGCTTATTCCGCTAATTCAAGCCCTGTTAATCGATTGTTTGCCCGCCATTTTCTGGTTAGGTTGAAGAACTCAATCGGGCCGCCGCCGTAAAAATTGTTCTGCGGTTTTACGTTGACGTGCCCTTCGTTGTTGTAGTAACCGGGTGTGCAGGCTTTTTGAAAATTTTCGGTCAACCTAGCTTTGTCGATGATGGTTTGGACCCAGTCGCTTTCGGCTTTTTGGCTGGCCTCGACTCGATTGACGCCGCGTTTTTTCATTTCACCTAAAATATGTGCCAGATGGAGGGCATTTTCGTCCAACGAAAATGTATAGGTCGCTGTGAATCCGGCTTGGGCCGGGCCAAAGAAAAAACAATTGGGGAATTCGCGCACATGCATGCCATGAAAGGTGGTTAAACCTTCGGACCATTTCTGGGAAATCGTTAGCCCGTTGCTGCCGGTTATGTTGTACCCGGCGCGGCGGGAATAATCGGTGCCAACTTCAAAGCCGGTGGCAAAAATGATGCAGTCCACTTCGTAAAGTTTGCCGTCAAAGACAACGCCGTTTGGTTTGATTTCGTCGACACCGCGGCCATCTGTATTGACCAAATGAACATTGGGTAGGTTATACGTTTTCAGGTATTCATCGTGAAAACAGGGTCGTTTACAGAATTGCCGATAGTAGGGTTTTAGTGCTTCTGCGGTTTCCTTATTCGGCACAGTGTCGTCGGCTCGTGCGCGCACTTTTTCCATATGGGCAAAATCGGCAAGCTCAACCTTGCGTTCGACATCCATGTAGGCCATGGCGCGGTTGGTAAGATATTGTTTCAGGCCTAGCGTGTAGATGTCTTTTGAAAATGCGCCTTGTAGTGCCCAAGTCGCCATTCGCAGGTTGGACGGGCGAGACTCCTGTAATTGACCAAACATACGACGAAACGCTTCGGTCCAGCCGTCACTGACTAAATCCTCTTTGACGGGCGCGCCAGTCATCAGGGATTCAAAATTGGTGCGACGGGCGTTCTGCCAGCCTGACTCCTGAGTCCCTAGCCAAGTTGGGTCAGTAGGTTGATTGTTACGAACGCTGATGGAGGATGGCGTCCTTTGGAAAACGTGCAGTGATTTTGCGCTTGCGCCCAGATGGGGTACACACTGAACTGCGGTAGCCCCGGTGCCAATAATGGCGACGCGCTTGTCGTGCAGGTGCTCCAGGTTGCCCAGCGAGTCACCGCCGGTGTACGCATAGTCCCAGCGGCTGGTATGAAAAGTGTGGCCTTTATAGTCACTGATGCCTTTGATGCCCGGAAGTTTTGGCCGGTTTAACGGACCATTAGAGTGAACGACAAATCTTGCTTTCAGTGTGTCTTGTCTGTTTGTGGCTACGGTCCAACGCCGAATATCTTCATCCCAGTCAGTTGACANAACTTCGGTTTGCATGAGCGCGCGCTCGTACAAGCCAAACTTTTCGGCCAGCACCTTGCAGTATTCCAGTGTCTCGGGAGCGTCGGTATATTTTTGTTTTGGTACAAACCCGGTCTCTTCGAGCATTGGTAAATAAACATAGGCTTCGATGTCGCAGGATGCACCAGGATATCGGTTCCAATACCATGTGCCTCCGAAGTTGCCGCCCTTTTCGATGATTTTCAGATCAGTTATCCCCGCTTGTTGCAAACGAGCAGCGGCCAGCATGCCACCAAAACCGCCGCCGATAATGACAACTTCCACTTCCTCTTCAATGGGGTCTCGCTCAAAACCAGGTGCAACGTAGGGGTCGTCTACGTAATGAGAGAAATCGCCAACAACCTCCATGTACTGATCATTACCGTCGGCGCGGATCCGTTTGTCCCGCTCAGCGCGATACTTTTCTCTGAGAGCGTCGGCGTCAAAGGTGTAAGAATTTTGAGCATCAGTAGCGGACATTGGCGGGCTCCTGTCATCAGATAGTGGCTTGGCGTGCGACGAAGTATGTCTGAGCGAGCATCCCTGTCAAATTCTTTCAACTCCTCACAAGCTTTACAATTTCGTGTTAGGCCGGCGGCGCGGGTTGACATAGTCTTTTTCCACAAGAGCTCGCTTTGCGAAACATTAGGTAAGACTTATGATTTTTGAAACATCCATTGGTCACACGGGTCACCCTCTTTACCGATATCGAGACGGCCCCAATAGTGCGTATATCATGCGCCTTGAGAATGGCGCCTTGCTGCCGGCTGCAGTTGTCGCTGGTTCGGGCTACAGCACTGCTCAAGTTCTAGTCGCCGCGAATCACTATATTCGTACAACACTGCTGATGGAGGTTGCGTAGACTCTGCAGTGCCTCAGTTGCGCTATGAACGGGGTGATAGCCTACGACCCACTGATTCGCAAAGGGCTTGCCCTGTTTGGGTTACCTAGAGTCGGCGCGCGGCACCTTTAAGGCCTCCAGGTTGGCAACCAGCTGCTGGCCTGCGGTGCGCGGTTGCACCGCTTTATCTATGGCCACAATGAGGCCTTCTGCGTCGATATAAAATGTCCATCGATTTGCATAGCCGTGGCTGCCCAATACGCCATAGGCTTTAGCGGTTGTTTTTGTGGGATCGGCGAGGATCGGGAAGGTCGCGGCGTTTTTCTGGGCGAAACCGGTATTGTCGGCGACGGAGTCCACGCTGGCCATAAAATAGTGCACGTCGTATTGTCTAATTTCTTGGTCACTGTCACGCAGCGCCTTGCATTCTAGCGTTCAGCCACCGGTATAAGCTTTGGGAAAAAAAGCGATGACCACATGTTTACCGCGTAATGCTTGCAGGGTATGCATTTGCCCGTCAGATCCAGCCAAGACCCAGTCGGGTGCTTTATCACCTACATTCGGAGCTGCCGATACTGAGCTGGCGAGCAGCAGAGCGGTGACGCAGGCGAGAAGACGTTTAATCATGTCCAGTCCTTAAGGTTGGTCTAGAATGCTACATCCGTTGAAGCTGCAGCCCAGCGGTTAAATATACGGCAGGTAGATCATTTCGCCAACCGGCGTGCCGTGTTTGATGCCTTGGGTGAGATACCCCTAAAATGAACTATGAAGCCTGTATAGACTGGCCTCACCCAGCATATTTTGGCCGGGTGGTTCAGAGCGCAAATAATCAAGTAAAACGAGTCGGTGGGTAAACGATGAGCATTATGGATAAATTTAGTCTGCATGATCAGGTCGCTGTGGTGACAGGTTCGGGGCAGGGGATTGGCCGGGGCATCGCGTGGGCGCTGGCTGACGCTGGTGCTGATGTCGTAATCAATGCTCGCCGGGCCGAAGATCTGGCGGAAACGGCTGCGGGCATATTCGCTCGGGGTAGGCGGGCGCTGGTGGTTCAAGGTGATATCCGGAATTTTTCTGCAACGGTTGCAGAACGCACCATGGCTGAGTTTGGGCGGATGGATATCTGGGTAAATAACGTTGGCGGTTCGGATGATAAAGATGTGTATGCATTGGTGGATACTCCTGATGAGGTTTTTCGCGCTCAGCTGGAGTTAAATCTGGTGTCAGCATTTCAAGGCTGCAAAGCGGCAGCATCCTGCATGTCCATGGGAGGGGTGATTATCAACATTACTTCCGGTGCGGGTACTCGGGCGTCACCCATGACGGGGCCTTATGCGGCGGGTAAAGCGGGATTGATCAATTTAACCCAAACACTCGCCTTAGAATTAGCAGAGCAGGGTATTCGCGTAAATGCAGTATCCCCTGGCCCTGTCGTGACCGAAGCATACCGGGCTGTGTTGGGCATAGAAGATCAACTTGATGCGCTTGTGAAAACCATTCCGCTGGGCCGCACGGGTACAGCGCAAGATATTGCATCTATGGTGTTATTGCTTGCATCAGATGCGGGCGCTTGGATCACGGGTGAACATCATTTGGTGGCCGGTGGCAGGACCACGCGCAGCTACCAATACCGCAGTAAAGAACGCTGAGCGCACTGCGGCTTTGTCAGGGGTTAGCGATGGCGTCTAGGCGTTTGCGAAAGCGAGCTANGGATCGCCCATTGGGCGTGTCAATGGCCAATTTGTTGTGAAATAAAATGCGCACGGTGACGACATTGTCTGTGAGCATGATGCTATAGCCGTCGTAATCCGTCTGCGCCTGGATGCCGCTGAAAGCATAGCTTGTGCCGGTTTTAATGCCCCTGTCGATGATGGTTTGGTAAGCGCGAAGGGCAACCTCAGCGACAATTTTAGTTTCCGACTCTTTGATTACGGCCTCCGCTTGGCTCCAAGCCGGGTGGCTTGGCGTTCGGCATGTCTGGCTTTGAGCCGGGCCAGTTGCCACTGAGGTAACTTAACCCGAGCGTCCCAATCCTGATCGTCGTCGTAGTGTTTTATGCCAACTTCTGTAAGGGTCTGATTCAACCGTGCAAAAAAACCTTGTTGAATCTTCTGGGGTGCTTCGCTGGGCTCTGGATTGTCTTTCATGGGGTCTCCGATGCAATGTGCGGGTGTCAGATCCTGCGGCTGCTGAAACTCGCTCAGATGGCCCTGTCACCTTATCACTAACCCGGCGTTGGGTGTATGCGTTGGCTGCCCCTCTATTGGCTCCGCCTGAGCATTTGCCGAAGTTGGCATGCCGAGCGGGTTCAAGTGGTTTTCGGTGCACCGCGTATGCTCCGACCCTCATCGGTTCAACACCGTTGATGCCACAATAGGCTTTGCGCGCAATGTTTGTCGGCTCATACTATCGTCCTATATATATTGCCGCTGTGCGTGCCTTGGTCATGCTAGAGCGGCCAGTTTACAACTTAATCTAAGGTAGCCTGATGTCTGAGTTTTTGAATTATACGGTCGTAGACGGCGTGGCGACGCTGACCATCAATCGGCCGCAAAAGCGTAATGCGATGACGTTTGCATTGTTGGGTGAATTTATTGAGAAGATTCATGCCGTGGGAGACGATTCCAGTGCTAAGGTTTTGATCATTACGGGGGTGCCAGGATCATTTTGCGCGGGTACGGATCTCTCAGATCTCGCCAGTGTGCCTGGCAAGCAGCGTGGCTTGCGGGGTACCGCTGAGGAAAAACAGAAATGGTGGCCGATTGTCGAGTGTCCGATTCCCGTGATAGCGGCCATTGATGGCCCAGCATTTGGTATGGGCGCCGAGTTCACGTCGCAGTGTGATATCCGCTTGTGCGGGGAATCTGCGCGTTTTTCATGGAACTTTTCACATCGGGGACTGGTGCCGGACACGGGTGCGGGCAGTTGGCTGTTGCCGCGATTGATTGGCGTGCAGCGGGCTATGAGGCTGCTTTACACCGGAGATGAGCTCTCGGCTCAGGATGCGCTCGACATCGGGTATGTTGATGAATTGGTGCGGTCAGATGAATTGCAGAATCGTGCGCAGGCATTGGCACAGCGGATTGCTAAAAACTCACCATTCTCCCATCGTCGCATCAAGGCGCTGGTCTATGATGGGCTCGGTGGTGGGGTCAGTGAGCACATGGAGCGTCATACTCAGGCTATGGCAGAGTGTTTTGCCTCAGACGACCATCGGGAGGGAGTGGCCTCGTTTTTGGAAAGGCGGCCTGCTAATTTCACAGGCAATTGAGACCCGCATGGCGGTGATAGCCGTCTGCGGTGAGCGCCTGGGTTGATTTACCATGGCAAGAATTGGATAAAAAACAGGAGCGCAATGAGTGAAAAGGGTAGTTGGAAAACTGATCGGCGGCCTGCTTGTTTTTCCGTTTGGTCCTCTGGGCTTGATGTTGGGTTTGGCAGTCGGACATGCATACGACATGGGCGTTTTCAAAACACTCAGGGGGATGAGTCCAGCTAATCTGGAGCTTGCTCAAAAGCAATTTTTTGACACGACATTTAAGCTGTTGGGCTATGTCGCGAAGTCTGATGGCCGAGTCAGCGAGGCTGAAATTGCGCAGGCAGAAGCTCTGTTTCGGCAGTTGCGTATGACGCCTGAGCAACGTCAGTCGGCGATAGAACAATTTCAAAATGGTGCTCGGGCAGGTTTTGATCCGGCAGCTACTGTGCGGGTTTTTGCGGCTGGGTTGGGTCGGCGGCGGCAGGTCCAGCAGACACTGTTTGCCTTTCTTGCCAGTATGGCCTTAGCTGACGGCGCATTGGATACGACAGAAAAACGAGCCCTTTACGATATTGCTGCGCTGTTTGACCTGCCCACTCAGGCGGTTGATCGTATTGTGGCGATGTTGATTGCACAGTCTCAATTTCATGCTGGCGGCGCTGGTCCGGGCGCCGGATCACCAGACCCTGATGCCCGACTGCGCGATGCCTATCAAGCGCTAGGCGTAAGTGCTGAGGATGCCGACGCGGTGATTAAAAAGAGCTACCGCCGATTGATGAGCGAAAATCATCCTGACAAGCTGGTGGCCAAGGGTGTTCCCGATGAAATGATTAAATTGGCAACTGCTCGGTCACAGGACATATCATCGGCGTACGCGGTTATCAAGACAGCGCGCGGGTTTCGTTGAATGTCCGCGCCCTATCAATAGTCGATCAACTTGAGGCGATCAGGACCACAATTTGAAAGACGACTTCCACGGCATCATCGAGCCCGGGTATGAACCAAACGCTGGCGGCGGTTGCAATAGTGACCCATAGTATGCGGGTAAATAGATGCTTCATTATTGATCCCCTGCTGGGCGTCTTGCCGCTGCTTCAAACATCCACAAATCACCGTCGTCGATGGCCGCGATGGTGGTGGAGGAAGGATATTTACCGTTGATGATGGTGATTAATTTTTCGAGGCCTGCACCTTGCTGAATCCGCCGCAGTTGACGCTCATACAGCTTGCCTTCAACGCGAATCACCGCGCGACCGTCGCGCTCAGCCTGTGCAGGCCAGCTTTTCCATAGTTTGCCCACTAGGCTGTTCATGTATCCTGACCAAACATATACTTTCCCATCGACGGAGGCCGTCCAAATTCGTCGAGACTGAGCGGGTTCGAGTAACTGCAATTCCAGCGTGTCAATATCGTTAACAAATGACCAATCCGGTTCAGGTCCGCGCTGGAGATCACCTGTGGTGAAAGCTCCCCCTGAAAATACACGATTGGGTCCATCTGCACCGCGTTGTTTCACGGCTGCAGTGACGACCGCGGTGACAAGTACCAGCAAGGCCCAGAGGGTGATGATGCCGGTTTTTTTGATCAGACTCATTATTGTCATATCCTTACGGTTGTCAGCTATTTTACCCGCGGGCCATGCCATTAGGGCTCAGCAACGCCCTCCGAAAATTGGCGTGCATACGCTAGCATATTGCTTGGGTTCGGCACAGGAGTTTGTCTGTTTGAGGTTGTCAAATAGTCCCACGCCAAGGCAATAATCCCTTACACTTGCGGGCAATTTAAAAAGAGAGATAGACATGTTGTTTGATGATGTTCTGCTGGGGCGCCGCAGCATTCGAGGCTATAAATCTGATCCTGTGCCGAAAGCGTTGATTAAAGAAATTTTGGCGCTGGCGATGCGTTCGCCATCATCGATGAATACACAGCCATGGAATTTCACAGTGGTCGCTGGTGAGCATTTGAACCGTATTCGCGCGGGTAATACAGAACGGAATCTTGCAGGAGTGCCCCATTCGCGTGAATTTCGAATTGGTGAGGCTTTTGCCGGCCAGCACCGAGAACGCCAAGTTGGGGTGGCGAAACAGCTTTTTGCGGCAATGGGCATCGCTCGCGAGGATAAAGCGGGTCGGCAAGATTGGGTGTTACGAGGATTTCGGCAATTTGACGCGCCTGTATGTGTGATTATTACTTACGATCGAACCTTGGCTGATAGTGACGATACGGCTTTTGACTGCGGGGCGGTGACCACGGCTCTGGTCAACGCGGCTTGGTCGCGTGGACTTGGCGCTGTGATCAATAGTCAAGGGATTATGCAGTCCCCGGTGGTCCGCGAGCACGCGCAGATTGCTGATGATCAAGTGATTATGAAGGCGGTTGCCCTGGGTTGGCCAGATGAGAATTTTCCCGCCAATGCCGTGGTTTCGGAGCGCAAAAGTGTTGAAGAGGCGACGTCTTTTCTAGGTTTTGACGACTGAGAAAGCGCTGGTAAAGGACAATATTTGGTGTCTGGCTGTGATTGATTAAGCCGGTGGGACGTGTTTGGATAAGGGCCGGTTCACGTGGGTTGCAAAGTTGAATGCAAGTCAGGCGTCTTTATTTCACCATAGGCATTCTGTTGCTCCCTCTATGTTCATGGGGAGCGCTTGTTTCTGAGGCAGACGTGGCTTTCGCCAAAGGTAACTACCCGCGAGCGATAGCCTCTTGGATGCGATTGGCCAAACAAAATCAGGTGTCAGCTCAATTCAATCTCGGACGCGTATTTGATATTGGAGCGGGCGTCACCACCAATTCTCGGGAAGCGGCCAAGTGGTATCTTTTGGCTGCCAGTGGCGGTAACCCCCGAGCGCAGTATCATCTTGCCCGTCTCTACCATCGCGGCCAAGGCTTAGACAAAGACCTCACCCAGGCGATGATCTGGTATCAGCGCGCGGCCGCGCTGGGCTTGAGCGAAGCGCAGTTTAATCTCGGGGTCATGTATGTCGAAGGTGACGGCGTGTCTGCGGACCTGACAAAAGCGATGTTCTGGTTTAGGCGGGCGGCGCTGCAAGGAGATGTGTCTGGTCAATTTAACCTTGGAGTAATTTACTTTAATCGCGCAACCAGTGGCGCGGATTATGCTGCGGCGCTCTATTGGTACGCGCAAGCAAGTGGTCAGGGGCACAGCAAAGCGCAGTACAGTCTCGGGATGATGTATGCCAATGGTTGGGGTGTCGGTCGGTCTGAAGAGCAGGCGTACGAGTGGATACAACGGGCAGCACAGGGCGGACACGCGGACGCTCAAAATGACCTCGCGCTGATCTATCTTCAAGGCAAAGGGGTGGGTAACAATGTGGAAAAAGCGCTGGAATGGTTTGAAAAAGCCGGTCTTCAAGGTCACGTTCAGGCGCAGCAAACTTTGGGGGCGCTCTATCAAGAGTTTCCCGGTGTTCCTCAGGATCTTACTCAGTCTTTCAAATGGTATTCGCGAGCGGCAGAGCAAGGAAGTATCACATCGCAGCGAGTAACCGGCATGATGCTGATGAACGGTACTGGTACGGCAGTGGATCCTAATGCTGCTTTTGACTGGTTTAAACAAGCGGCTGAACGGGGAGATTCTTTGGCGCAACGGTGGGTTGCGGCATGTTATCAGCGGGGGCAAGGCGTTGCGGTTGATCGCCAAGAAGCGGCGAAATGGTTGCGGCGGTCGTTGCACGGCAGGCAAACAGAATGAGCTAAGGGAGCCAATGAATGAAGATTACACGGATTAACCATGCAGCGGTCAATGTGACTGGGAAGGCTGCACAAGCGAGAGCGTTTTATATTGACCTGTTAGGGCTGCAGCAAGTTCCGATTCAATTGCCGGGGCAGCCGCCTATTGCTGATTCTGAATTTGGATTTTGGGTTGAGCAGGATAATGTTCAATTACATGTGATTGCGCGCGAACCGATGGGCGGGACGCCGGACCCCACGCAAAATCATGTGTCTTGGTATGTTGAAGACATTGAGGCCGCTGCGGCCAAACTGGCGGATAACCAAATTGAGATGAGGGTGATGGGTGAAGGCGCGACAAGGATTATTTGGATCCTTGATCCGGTGGGAAACATCATGGAGTTCCAGCAAGACCCGGGCGTCGCGCCGTCCTGATCGCCAGTGTCGGGTAGCGCGCGCAAAAGGTTTACGAGCAGGGGTACGGATAGTGGATATTGAGGATCAAAGGGTGGTGGTCACGGGTGCGGGGTCGGGCATCGGTCGGGCTTTGGCACAACGCTTTGCCGCGCGGGGCGCGCGTCACGTGGTATGCACGGATCTAGATGCGGCAAGTGCACACGCCACGGCGGATCTGATCGGTGCCAAGGCTTCCGCTGAAGCGCTTGATGTTTCTGAAGAGCGCGCCATTGAGCTGCTGGTTGAGCGTTTGACCCTGACGCACGGAGGGATTGACATTTTCGTTTCTAACGCAGGCTATGCGCTTGCCGGTGGTCTGAATCTGCCGACAGAGCAGTGGCGAAAAATGATGGAGGTGCATACTTGGGCGCATTTGACTGCGGCTCGGGCTGTGGTGCCAGGTATGATCGAGCGCGGCGGGGGCTATTTATTGAACACCGCCTCAGCGGCCGGGTTGTTAACTCAAATTGATTCGGCACCTTATGCGGTCTCCAAACATGCCGCGGTTGCTCTGGCGGAATGGCTGGCCATTAACTATAAAGACCGTGGGATCGGTGTGTCTGTCTTATGTCCGCAGGCGGTGAGAACCAATATATTGGGTCAGCCGATGGCCAAGCTCGGCAAACGCAAAACCAGTTCCAATCAAGCAGCACAGGACGGTATATTAGAGCCCGAGCGCGTGGCTGACGACTGTATTGCGGCGATTGTCGAGGAACGTTTTTTGGTGCTGCCGCATCAGGAAGTAGCCAAATATTTTGCGCAAAAAGCGAGCGACTATGAGCGATGGCTTGGCGGAATGCGAAGATTTCGAGAGCGGTTGCGGCAGTCAAAGAAGAAATAAGTGATTGCTTAATTATAACTTTTTGCTTTAGACAGCGGTGGAATTAAATAATGCCAAGACCCGATCATCCCCAGAGCTATTACGATGATATCAAAGACAAATTTAAACAGGCCCGTGACGTAAGGCTTGATTATCGTCCGCCGGGTACCGAGCAATTTACTTCTGATTTGGTGGGCGATCTAGCCAAGTATGCGCAGGACCCATATGCAAAGACGGTTGAAGATCGCGATCCGCTTTCTGACCAGGTGGAAGTCTTGTTTATTGGGGGGGGNTTTTCAGCGCTTTTAACCTCCGCTCGTTTGCGTGAGCATGGGTTTGAAAGCATTCGTATTGTCGAGCGCGGCTCAGATGTTGGCGGGACTTGGTATTGGAATCGATATCCCGGTGCAGCCTGTGATGTCGTGAGCTATGACTACTTGCCCTTGTTGGATGAATTGGACTATGTGCCAGTGAACCATTATTCGCGCGGGCCGGAAATTTTCGGTCACTGTCAGAAAATAGCGCAGCAATATAATCTTTATGAGCTTGCCGTGTTTAACACCACCGTGACCGAGACGCTCTGGAATGAAGACGAGCAACTTTGGCATATAAAAACAGATCGGGGTGATTTGATGCGTGCCCAGTTCGTGATCTGTGCAAACGGTACGCTGGCCAAGCCGAAACTCTCAGCAATTAAGGGGATGACCTCTTTTGCTGGTCATTCATTCCACACCTCACGCTGGGATTATGATTACACCGGGGTCGACCTTGAGCAATTGAAAGATAAAGTTGTGGGTATCATTGGTACTGGTGCATCAGCTGTTCAAATCGTGCCTGAGTTAGCCAAAAACGCAAAACAAGTCTATGTGTTTCAGCGTACGCCATCTTCGATTGATGTGCGTGACGATTGGCCGACTGATCCGAATTGGGCGCGCAAGCTAAAACCGGGTTGGCAGGCCACTCGGCGCGCGAAGGTGTTGGCTGTGGTAGAAAATTCGCTCGAGAAAAGGGCGGCAAAAGGGGCTTCATCACCCGAAGAAAAATTGCAGAAACAAGAAAATGCCAACATTGACTATATGATGCGTATTCATAGGCGTATTGATCAAATTGTTGATGATCCAAAGACGGCCGAAGCGCTCAAGCCTTGGTATATGTTCATGTGTAAGCGCCCGTGTTTTCACAATGATTATTTGCCGGCATTTAACCGCCCTAACGTAGCCTTGGTGGATACTCAGGGCAAAGGCATTACTGAGATTGGCCCGCAAGGCCCTAAATTTGACGGTAAAACCTATGATGTTGACCTGTTGATTTACGCCACTGGTTTTGAAGTTCAACAGACTGGTATTTACAACACTATCGTGGGACAAAATGAACAGAACCTAGAGGATAAATACGCTCAAGGTATTCGAACGTTGCTTGGGATTCATACGGCCGGTTTCCCTAACCTGTTTATCATGGGCGGGTATCAGGCCTCCTTTCAGTTCAATCTGACGGATATGTTGCAAACTCAGGGGGATCATATAGCGGCCTGTATTGACTATGTTCGCCGCCACGGTTACCACTCGTTAGATGCGAGTGAGGAAGCGGAAGCGTGGTGGGTTCAAGAAGTGATCGATCATCGCGGCAAGACCGCGCGTGCCGAAGAATGTACGCCGGGTTACTACAATATGGAAGGCGCCAGTCAGCGTCGTCAAGATGGTAACTACAATGGGGGTTTTCGCCAATATTTCACCCATCAGGGTGAGGTTCGGAAAAATATGCCGGGTAATTTCAAATTGGCGACTAAGGCAGGTTCGGAGTAAATAGGGAGTTTTGATGCAAGATTTTTCAGGTCGCACGGCTGTGATTACCGGTGGGGCCAGTGGTATCGGGCTAGGTATGGCAAGGGCCTTTGCATCTCGCGGCATGCAACTGGTTTTGGCTGACTTAGATGTGGCGTTGCTTGAGAAAGCTGAAGCCGCTTTTTTGCAGGCAGGAACATCTGTGGTGACGCAGGTCTGTGATGTTTCCAAACTGGAAGATGTCGAGCGCTTGGCTGCACTGACGCTGGAACGCTTTGGTGGTGTTCATGTGGTGTGTAGTAACGCCGGGGTGGGTCTGCCTACGTCGGCGCGCAATATTAAACTGGCGGATTGGGAATGGATTATTAATGTCGATCTATGGGGTCCCATTTATACCGTCAAGACGTTTTTGCCTTTATTGGAGGCGCAAGGTGAAGGTCATATCAACGCGACGTCGTCGATGGCGGGATTAATTTCGTCGCAGATGATGGGGGCGTATAATGTCGCGAAACATGGTGTTGTGGCTCTCATGGCGGCGACCGAGCGCGAGTTGCGGGCGAAGAAAAGTGGGGTACGTGCATCGGTGCTTTGCCCCGGTCCGATTAACACCAATATCAGTGCGCATTCAGTAGATTATCGGCCTGGTGGTGGCAAGCCCAAAGGAGATTCAAACAAGGCGGGTAAACTGGCCAGCAATATTCAAGCTGCGCTTGAGCAGGGTATGCAGCCTGATGAAGTTGGTGAACTGGTGGTCCGTGCGATTATAGAGGAAAAATTTTGGATCCTTACGCATCCGCATTGGAGTAAAGGTGTGCAAAAACAGCTAGATGCTCTGATTCACGATCAAACCTTGACCCGCGCTTAGAGACGGACCGCGCGGTTCGCCGAGGCCAAAGGCCACTTGAATTGTCGGTGAATCTAGCGGCGATTTACACTCAAGTTGTACATTGATTCGAAGAGAGGGCATGGCAATCTGATTCAGCTTGATTACGGTTGTCCGCGGCATAGCTCTGCAGGGTTTCAAGCCGATGCCAAAACGTCGGATTTTTGAGCCGCCCGCCCCTATAGTATTGTCTTGAAAACCAAAATGGACCAGCAAACGATGAGCAGGCGGTGAAATGAATCTGGAGTTAAAAGGTAAAAATATTATTGTGACTGGCGGTACTCGCGGTATTGGGTTTGCAGCGGCAATGGCCTGTGTTGCTCAAGGGGCAAACGTGTCCATCTGTGGGCGCACCCAAGAGAGTTTAGATGGCGCGCTTACTGCGCTCTCGGGGCGAGGATCGCAGGTCCACGGTCTATGTTGTGATGTTGCTGATGCAGATCAGATAAAGGTCTATATGGCGGCTGCTGAGTTGGCTTTGGGAGGCGTCGACGGTTTGGTGAACAACCCCAGTGGCTTTGGCAACAGCGACGACGAAGACAGTTGGAGGCGCAGTGTGGACATCGATTTGATGGGTGTTGTTCGGTGCACTTGGGCTGCCAGTGAAGCCTTGAAGAAGGGTCATGGTGCAATTGTCAATGTCTCTTCAATCTCGGGTATTGGTGCATCGGCAGGCTCTGCTGCATACGGTGCGGTGAAGGCGGCGGTGATACAGATGACCCAAACACATGCTAAGAATATGGCCAGTGATCAAATTAGAGTGAATTGTGTTGCGCCTGGATCCATTGAGTTCCCAGGTGGGGTTTGGGATCAGGCCAAGCAACAGGCACCGGCGATGTATGCTGATGCGCTGGCGAGCATTCCCTTTGGCCGCATGGGCTATCCGCAAGAGGTTGCGCAGGTCATAACGTTTTTGCTTTCGGAGCGAGCCGGCTGGATAACCGGGCAGACGATTGCGGTTGATGGCGGTCAAAATTTGTAAATAGCACTGAAATGTGGGCGTAATCTAAATGTGCGGTCAGAGAGTTTTGCCGCAGGTGAATCAACCCTAGATTTGGTCGGAAGATGTATGCGGATATCTTATGGTTTGTTGCTACTGATGTTGTTGGCCTTGGACAGCCTGGCGCAGAATAATCGCATCGACATGATGCGACCTGACGCGCCGCAACTGGCATTGTTTGGGCCACACCCTGTGGGGGTCACAACCTTACGAGCCAGTGATATGAATCGCGTTGATGTGCTGAGCACTGCCGTTGGCGGAGAACCAGCACGTTATGATCGCACGCTCACGCTGGAAGTATGGTATCCGGCGTCACCAGAGCCGGGTACGCAGCCTGGCGAGTTGTATCAGACACAGACTCGCAATCCAGCGATCGAAGCGACCTTGATTGGCCGTGCAATGCGTGATGTGGCGCCATTGATCTCTTTACAGCCCTATCCGTTGGTGATTCTGTCTCACGGTTATCCAGGCAATCGTTTTTTGATGAGCCATCTTGGAGAAAACCTGGCGTCCAAAGGTTACGTGGTGGCGTCTATTGATCATCTGGAAAGCACATATGATGATCAAGCCGACTTTGCCAGCACGCTGTTTCACAGAACACTGGATCAGCGCTTTGTCATTCAACACCTGGCCACAACTTCAGCGTCGCCCGATAATTTTTTATTTGGGGTGGTCGATACGCAAACCGTGGGTATGGTTGGATACTCCATGGGTGGTTTTGGTTTGATGAATAATCTTGGCGCAGGCTACAACCCGGCGTTGATCAACTCGCCCAGCGCGCCGCCTAATGGACTTCTGGCTGAACATACGGAGCTCAACACCGGTTTTAGAGCCGGGCTAGATACGCGAATCAAAGCGGGTGTTGCAATTGCACCATGGGGGATGAACCACGCCATGTGGCGGGCTGAGGATGTGCAAAAAATCAAAACACCGACACTATATGTATCTGGTAGTTTGGATATCACCTCCGGTTACGACAATGGCACCCGTTTACTGTTTGATTTGGCGCGTAATAGTGACCGCTATCTGCTTACATTTGACAACGCAAGTCACAGCGCTGGGGCACCGATTCCGGTGCCGATCGAATTACTCAACAGTGCTGATGGAGTGGGGGTCGACCACTATACAGACCCGGTTTGGGATACTTTGCGCATGAACAATATTATGGATCACTTCGTCACGGCTTTTTTTGATTATCGCCTAAAGGGTATGCAGGCGCGCCTTTCGTATCTGCAGCTGCCACCAAATTCGGCGCAAGGATGGCTAGGGTTCGAAAACGGTCCTGCGCATGGTTTGCGGTTAGAACATCATGGTCTTGGCGAGCCTTTGGCACCTGATGTTGATCAGTAAACAGGTCCCGTTTGCCCGATTAACCCAGAATCAGATCGCGCAGCCCTTGGCTTGAGAGAATTTCGATCCAGTAGCCGTCGGGATCTTGGATAAAAGCCAGCCCTTTCATTGTGCCGTCATCAGGGCGTTTTACAAAGGTAACGCCGAGTGCTTCAAAGCGATCGCATGCGGCGTAGACGTCGGGTACAGAAATTCCGATATGTCCAAACCCGCGCGGCTCGGTGTTGCCGTTGTGATAGGTGAAATTGGGCTCGGATTCGCTGCCGTAATTGTGGGTGAGTTCTATAAGGCCAGGTTGATCAAATATCCAGCGGGCGCGTTCGCGAGGATCTTGCGGTATGGGTCCGCGCGCATAACCCAAAAAATATAGGGTAAAAGCCATGTCCGGAAAGTCGAATTTGTCTAACAAAGTCATTCCTAGAACTTCTTCATAAAACGGTACGGTTTTTTCTGGATCTTTGATTCTCAACATCGTTTGATTCATCACGAACGCGTCAGTTGGTGAAAGAGTGCTCATATTATTTCCCTTTTTTTTGGTGGTTGAGCGGGCATGTCCGGGGGGCGGATTGATGACTATCAGAGTCCGCACTGTGGTCCATGTTGCCATTGTGAATTATGCTGTGGAAATTGTAATGTGATTTAAGGGTGAGAGGCGATGGCTGAGTACGACACAATCATTCGCAACGGGAGTTTAGTCGACGGTGCCGGGGGGCCGGTTGTCAGGGGCGATCTTGCGATTAAAGGCGGCAAAATTGTGGCTGTAGGGCAGGTTGATGGGCATGCCTCTGACGAGATTGATGCCAGTGGACTATCGGTTGCTCCCGGTTTTATCGATATCCATACCCATTTTGATCCCCAATTGTGCTGGGATGGTTATGCGACCCCGTCAATTGAGCATGGCATCACAACGGTGGTTACCGGTAATTGCTCGTTAAGCCTTGCGCCGATTCGCGGCCGTGCGGGCGCAGATAAAATAGTGAGTATGTTTGGCGTTATAGAGGATATTAAAAAGAAAACCTTCGATGAGGCGGTGCCGTTTACTTGGGAGAGTTTCCCAGAATATCTCGACCATATTCGGCCAGGCCTAGGCATTAATGTGGGGGCCCTGATTGGTCATTCAGCTGTGCGTTTGTATGTCATGGGCAGCGCCAGCCAGCAGCGCGCTGCGACAGAAGATGAAATTGCTCAGATGTGTCAGATTGTAGAGGATGCAATGACAGCGGGAGCTCTGGGTATATCCAGTTCTTACGTAGACATGGATGAAAATGGTGATCCGGTGCCGAGCCAATTTGCAGATCTCAAAGAAAAAATTGCGTTGGCAAAAGCCATGGCGAAAAGTGGTCGAGGTATTTGGCAGATTGTGCCATTTTTTCCTGATCTAAATCGCGAGCTCGAAAATATTCGTGAACTTGGTGATATCAGTTTGGCGGCCGGTATCCCCTGCAGTTTGCAGCCGGTATTGAGCTCTCCCACGTCACCCCTAGCGCAGGAGATCATAGCTGAACTGGAAGCGCAAAAAGCGCGCGGCGCGCGGGTCTACGGTCAGGTCATGCCGCGCTGTTTTGATCTGAATATGCGTTTGTCCGAGACCTCCATGTTGTTGTTTTCGTTGCCGCGCTGGAAAGCGATTATGGATTTGCCGGTTAACGCTCGCGCTGCACAGTTTGTCTCACAAAGGGAGGCTTTGGTTGCGGAGATGAATGGCGCGGTTGGCATGAGTAGCGCGCTTCCGTTTCTAACGGTGGGTCAAACGATACATTCGGACAATAAGCAGTACCAAGGGCGCAGCTTAACGGAGATCGCCCAGGAACAGGGCAAGCATTTGGGAGAGGTTATTTTAGATATCGCGCTGGCGGATAATTTAGAAACGGAGTTTCAGCTTAAAAACGTTATTAACGCGGATAAAGCTGCCGTGGCGCAGTTAATTGATCATCCGCTGTGTCATTTTGGTGCCTCGGACGCAGGCGCTCACATCACTCAATTCTGCGGGACTGGTGATACCACCCATCTGCTAGAACACTATGTCAGAGAATCCTGTGCGATGACTTTGGAGCGTGCCGTGTACCGAATGACAGGACAGGTCGCTGATGATTGGGGGCTGTCTGACCGCGGTCGGTTGCAAGTAGGTAAGGCAGCAGACATAGTCATTTTTGATCCGGCAACGGTCAGCGTAGGTGATGAAGAGTTTGTTGAAGATTTTCCTGGGGAAGCGCGTCGATATGTTCGACGGTCCACGGGCTACCGTGCTGTTTTTGTTAATGGCGAGTTGGCCTATACGCCCGAAGGGTATACTCAAGCAAAAGCCGGTAGGGTTGTTTAGTTAAACACCACAGTTTTTGACCCGTTGCTTAAAATGCGGTGTTCTGCTTGATAGCGCACCGCTTTTGCCAGCACAACTCGTTCGATATCTCGGCCTACTTCCACCAGTTGTTCAGGTGTCGCGCGATGATCCACGCGCTCGACGCCTTGCTCAATGATTGGCCCCTCGTCGAGGTCGCTGGTGACATAATGTGCAGTTGCGCCGATTAGCTTGACGCCCCTGCTATGTGCCTGATGGTAGGGTTTTCCGCCTTTAAAGCTGGGCAAGAAGGAATGGTGAATGTTGATGATGCGGCCCTGTAAATCGGCGCAGGTGGCGGGGGTCAATACCTGCATATACCTGGCTAAAACAACAAAGTGGATGTTCCTTTTTTGCGCCTCGGCCAGCAGTTTCTTTTCCTGACTCGTTTTATTTTCCGGGGTAATCGGTAGATGGATAAAATCGATGCCTTGATTTGCGACCAGTGGGTAGGTGTCTTGGTGGTTGGATACTACCGCAGAGATGTTAATGGGCAGTTCACCGTTTTGGGTACGGTACAGCAGGTCGACAAGGCAGTGATCGATTTTGCTGACCAAGATCAGGACATTAGGCTTAGCTTGGCAGCTCCATAGCTCCCACTGCATGTGATGTTGTTCAGCGGTCGGCGTGAATGCGGCTTTGAGCGATTGGATAGGTGTTAAACCTTCAAAGTGTACGCGCATGAAAAAAAGTTTGGTCTCCGGATCGCCAAATTGATCACTGCTGAGAATATTGCAGTCTTGTTCTACAAGCCATGTTGAAACGGCGCGCACCAAACCCTTTTGGTCAGGGCATGAAAACGTCAGTATAAATTCCATAAGATTTTCTGGGTAAAATGTTGCTTTTGCGGTTTAGTGATTTTTCAGCGCCAGCAAAAAAGCAGGGCCGTAGCGAGATAGTTTAGCTTGTCCGACGCCTGATATTTGCAAAAAATCCTCTAGATTGTGAGGTCGGTACTGAACCATCTCAATCAAGGTTGCGTCATGAAAAATGAAATACGGAGGCACACCCTGTTCCTCAGCTAACGACTTACGCAGAGTCTTAAGATCCTCCATCAGCGCCTCGTCTTCAATTTCTAGGGTATAGCTGGTTTTGGCGCGCGGGCGCGCTACTTTCTCGTTGTCCTCCCGCAGCCATAATTGCTCGGTGCCTTTGAGCAGTGCCCGGCTTAAAGAGGTGAGCGCGAGGGCGCCATATCTTGTGTGATCTACTTTTAAGTAACCACGTACCACCAATTGCCGGAATATGGAGCGCCATTGTGGGTCTGAAAATTCTTTGCCGATGCCAAAAGTGCTGAGATTTTGATGGCCCAATTGGGGGACTCTACCTTTGTTTTGACCGCGTAAGACATCGATTACGTGGCCTGCGCCGAAGCGTTGCCCGGTGCGGTAAACGCAGGATAGGGCCTTCTGGGCTGCCTCAGTGCCGTCCCAGGTGAGCGGTGGGCGTAAGCAGATGTCACAATTTCCGCATGGAGATTCGCGCTCCTCACCAAAATAGCCCAGTAAGTGATTGCGGCGGCAGGTGGTGACCTCACACCAGCCCAATAGTCCATCTAGCTTGGTGCGCTCCACGCGCTTATGCGTTTCGTTAGCGGATGACTCGTCGACCATACGAGATAGCCTGACCACGTCTTGGAGTCCATAGACCATCCAAGCATCTGCTGGTTCGCCATCACGTCCTGCGCGGCCGGTTTCTTGATAGTACGCCTCGACACTTTTTGGCAAATCCAGATGGGCGACGAAGCGGACGTCTGGTTTGTCAATGCCCATGCCGAAGGCCACCGTGGCCACCATGATGACATGTTCTTTTTTAAGGAAGTTTGCCTGATGGGCTGCGCGTTGCTGATTGTCCATGCCGGCGTGATACGGGTAGGCCAAATAGCCTTGTCCATTAAGCCAATGGGCGGTTTCCTCCACACTCTTGCGCGAAAGACAGTAGACAATACCCGATTCTTTAGGGTGGTCATTTAAAAAAGCTTGCAGCTGTTTTCGTGCATCGCGTTTAGGCTGGACGGTATAACAGATATTTGGGCGGTCAAACCCTTCGACAAAAACACAAGGATCCTTGAGGCCAAGGCGGGTAGCGATGTCTTTGCGCGTGCGTGGGTCTGCGGTGGCGGTAAGTGCGATACGAACAACCTCGGGAAACGCTGTGCCGAGTTGGTCGAGGTTCAGATAATCTTGACGAAAATCGTGTCCCCAGGATGAAACACAGTGGGCTTCATCGATGGCAAATAGATTGATCTGGCAGCGTTGTAACATGGCCATTGTATCGGGCTGCAACAGTCTCTCTGGTGCGATGTAAAGCAATTTAATGTCATTGCGCTGAGCGCGATAGATGACCTGTTGTTGTTCCGATAAGGACAGCGTCGAGTTCAGGTAGTCTGCTTCAATGCCGACGGTGCGCAAAGCCTGCACCTGGTCCTGCATGAGCGCGATGAGCGGAGAAATGACAACACCAATACCCGATTTGACCAGAGCAGGAATTTGATAGCACAGAGATTTCCCGCCACCGGTTGGCATCAAGACTAATGTATCCCGACCGGCACAAACGTAATCGATTATGTCAGCTTGGCGACCGCGAAAACCGGTATAACCGTACACCCGATTGAGGATGTTAAGTGCGTCAGTTTGATCAGCTGAAAGCGCGGGCGCCTTAGTTGCATTACTTGTGGCGCTGGGAAGCACAGGCTCGATCATTCGGGGGTTGCCTCAGCGGTGATCCTGGTCGCAAAAGAGTGCAATTGACTGCTCCGAATGGGATGAAAAGCGGCGGGCGCCTGCACCGCTGAAGTGATGCCCAAAAAACCCCTCAAGATGAGGTGCAAGGATGCTAATAGTGCCAGTGATGGCTAACGAAAGGAATATCGATGTCCCAGATCACTGCGCTAATCTGCTTACCTGGGTGGCGCTGTTAATGCGGAAAATAAATCCTTGGAGAGTCTTTTTTCGTCGAGTATGCGGCTCATTATATTAGCGAAATACAATCAATCCGTGCAGATCGGAAGTTTCAGGTACCGACGACCGTTGCCTTCAGCGGGCGGCATCCTTCCGCCGCGCATGTTGAACTGCACTGCAGGATAGAGCAGGCGGGGGGTAGAGAGGGTTTTGTCGCGAGATTCGCGCAAACGTACAAACTGGTTTTCTCCGATTTTGCTGTGGATATGGATGTTGTTGCGGATTGCCTCGTCCACCGTGGTTTTACCGCAGAACGTTTTGCGGGTGTCGGTTCCATAGTCATGGCATAGATAAACAATAGTCTGCCCGGGCAACTTAAACAGGGTTTGAATTGATTGATAGAGAGTGCGTGCGTCACCGCCAGGGAAGTCGGTGCGTGCCGTGCCATAATCGGGCATAAATAAGGTGTCTCCGACAAAGGCCGCGTCACCGATTAAATAGGTCACGCAACCGGGCGTATGACCGGGTGTTTCAATGACCTCAATGTCCAGTGATCCCAAGGGTAAGTGTTCACCGTCGGCGACCAATCGGTCAAAGTGTTTCTGTTCACAGCTGAAGTCATCTGCAATGTTAAATGTGTTTGCGAAAATATGTTGGACGTCACGTACGTGCTGCCCCGTTACCACCTGGCCGCCGCAACATTTGGCGATATGCTGCGCGGCACTCAAATGATCTGCGTGGACGTGGGTCTCTAAAATCCAGTCAACCGTGAGCTGGTGTTTGTTGACAAAGGCAATTAAAACGTCGGCGCTGTGGGTGCTTGTCCGCGCAGCAGCGGGATCGAAGTCTAGGACCGGATCAATGACGGCAGCGCAGCCATTGGGCTCCGCGACGACATAGCTGTAGCTATAAGTCGCGGGATCAAAAAAAGCATTGACTTGAGGCATGGCAAAGAGGATCCAGTAGCATATATTCTTTTATGATATAAATATATTCCATAAAAGTATATCTGGTTGAAACAATTTGCCCGAACGCCACCGATCATTCTTACGGCTGGGTTTGAATAGATGTTGAACCGCGTTCTCTACAGGCCTAGCACGGCTTTAGCTATCACGTTGCGCTGGATTTCGTTTGAGCCCCCGTAAATGGTTGATGCTCTGCCAAAGTTATAGTCGGCGACTGCATTTACTGCGTATGCCGGGCCAGGGCTGGGTTCGTTGGATTCACCTCGTATTAAGTCAAGGTCGAAGGGCAGTCCGTAATAGGCAACAGCTTCCAGTCTGAGGGTCTCAAGCGCCTGCTGGATTTCGGTGCCTAGGATTTTGAGAGTTGACGCCGCGTCACCGGGGTTGTTGCCTGCTGCATGACTCGCAATGATGCGGGATTCGGTTTGCTCTAGCGCCGCCAGCTTAACTTCAGTGTGAGCGAGTTGATTCATGAATGAAGCATCGTCGCTGAGTAGTCCGCCGCGATTGTTTGATTCTGTGCGGCTGATGCGCTTGAGTGCCTCGACGGCCCGTTTTGAGCCGGCGACGCCGGCGATGCCTGTTCGCTCGTGGCTAAGCAGGAACTTGGCGTAGGTCCATCCCTTATTTTCTTCGCCGATGCGGTTGCTTTGAGGCACCCGGACATCGGTAAAATAGACTTCGTTCAGATGGTGCATGCCATCTATGGAGACGATGGGTTTCACCTCTATGCCAGGTGTTTGCATATCAATCAGAATAAAACTGATTCCTTGCTGGGGCTTGGCGTCGCTGTTGGTTCTGACCAGCGCGAAGATCCAATCTGACTTATGGGCATTGGTTGTCCAGATTTTTTGGCCATTGATAATGTAGTCGTCGCCATCGCGGTGGGCGGTTGTCTTTAGAGAGGCCAGATCTGACCCGCTGCCCGGTTCGCTATAACCCTGACACCACCAAACGCTGCCGTCTAAAATACCAGGCAGATGGCGTTGCTGTTGCTCTGGAGAGCCGAATGTATAGATTACGGGGCCAACCATTCCTAAACCGAAAGGCATAAGCATCGGGGCACCGGCCAAGGCCAGTTCTTCTGCAAAAATGTGTTGCTCAAGTGTGTTCCAACCCGTACCGCCATGCTCAGCTGGCCAACCGGGCGCTACCCAACCTTGCTGGTAGAGTAATTTATGCCACTTGCTGCCTTGTTTACGGGGGATGCCAAAACCCAGCCCAGCAGCTTTGACCAAATCCGGTGTGAGTGCGCCGGCTAGGAAACTTTGGACGTTTTGTCGAAATGATGTGGTGGGTTTCATCGCTGCATACTCACATGGGGTTGTCTTTGGCCAGTTTAATACATCCCTGCTGCAATAGAACCTTTTGCGCGCAATGACCGAGTGAGAAGCAGTTTTGTGGCGCACTAGATTTGACATCAGGCCTATGTTTTGGTGTACTACTTAACTACACCACCAAAACAATGACTATGGATCTTTGGGACCCCACATTGCCGATCTATCTTCAGCTTCGTGCTCGAGTTGTCCATCATATTTTGAGCGGCACACTGGCGGAGGGCCAAGCGGTGCCCTCGGTGCGTCAGGTGGCGGCGGATGAAAAAATTAACCCAATCACAATATCTAAGGCCTACCAAATGCTGGTTGATGAAGGATTACTCGAAAAAAGACGTGGATTGGGTATGTTTGTTTCAGTGGGAGCAAAAGAGCGAGCGTTGCAGGATGAGCGAGAAATTTTCTTAACGCGGGAGTGGCCTAAAGTCTTAGCTCGAATTCAGAACCTCGGACTGGACCCGGCGCAATTGATCAAGGGGGCCAAGTGATGAGTGTTATTTCTGCCCGAGGTTTGCACAAAGCTTATGGCAGCGTGCGCGCGTTAGATGGACTTGATCTGGAAGTGGAACGAGGTCGTATTGTTGGATTGATCGGCCCTAATGGTTCGGGAAAGACAACTGCATTGAAAGCAATGTTAGGCCTCACTGGACTTGATCGGGGTGATTTGTCGGTACTTGGATCTGATCCAGTGGCCAGCCGGGGTGAGTTGATGGCGCGGGTGGCCTATATCGCCGACACCGGAATTTTGCCCAAGTGGATGCGGGTGCGGGATCTTTTGGATTATGTTGGCGCGGTGCATCCGCGCTTTGATCGTGAGGTTGCTGAGGCTCAGCTGGATGCGACACAGATTGATCCGCATAAAAAAGTAAGGGTGTTATCAAAAGGCATGCATGTGCAGCTGCATCTGGCTATTGTTCTGGCGATTGGCGCTGAGCTTCTTGTGCTGGACGAGCCGACCCTCGGATTGGATATTATCTATCGCCAGCAATTTTATGAGGGTGTACTCAACGGATACTTTAATGAGACGCGTAGTATTTTGGTGACAACCCACGAGGTTCGGGAAATAGAGCATGTCCTGACCGATGTTGTATTTTTGCACCATGGGCAAGCGTTGTTGTCGCTGCCAATGGCGGCCATAGCCGATACATTTGTCAAGCTGACTTATTCGGATGATATCCGCCTGCCCGCTCAGCCTTTGTCCACAAAACGCACGTTGTCGGGTATAGAGTCAATTTTTCGTGGGCTGCCGCGAGAGGTACTGGCAGAGCTTGGGGTTGTCTCGACACCAAATCTGGCCGAATTGTTTGTGGCTATCGTGGAGCAGGGACATGCGTAGATTTAGGGGTCTTTTAAAACGAGAATGGTTAGAGCATGGTTCCACGGTGGCGTGGGGCCTTGGCGCGGTATTTGCTTTGCTGTTGCTGTCGGCTGCCTTCACCCTGTACATCGATGGGTCGGTTGACGTCGAATTGAACGTCAGCCAATTTAGCGATTCAAATGTAGCCGGTCAGCAAAGTGATGTGCAGGACGGTTATATTTTGGGGATTTTGGCTGCGCTGGCACTAGATGTCTCCGGCAGTACAGATCTTGAACTCCAAGCCAAGATTGCGATTGCACAGAATGCGGTGGCGCAGCCTTTTTTAGGCGTTTTCTTGTTGCTAGCTGGGTATATTTTGCTGTCCTGTTTGCATGATGAGCGCAAGGATCATTCTGTTCTGTTTTGGAAGTCGATGCCGGTAACGGACGCTCAAACGGTGGCCAGCAAATTGATTTTTGTGCTGGGGGTAGCCCCACTGGTGGTGATGGTCACGACCCTGCTGGCGCAACTTCTTGTGATTTGGTTGAGCGTCTTGGCGCTGCCGGATGATGCGGCGGGGCGGATCTGGATGGCCTCACAATTTTGGCTGAACCCGCTGCGTTTGACCGGCGGTTATCTGATATTAGGCGTGTGGATGCTGCCTATCGCTGGTTGGTTGATGTTAGTTTCATCGCTGGCAAAACGGGCGCCCGGGCTTTGGGCGTTGGGGATTCCGTGGGGCCTGAGCCTGCTGGAATCTATCGTGTTCGGATCAAATGTATTATCGGAACTGATGATGCAACATCTGCGTTTGCTGCCGGTGGCGACGATCAGCACTGGCGCGCTGTCAACGCTGGGCAACCCAAATATCTGGTTCGGTATTTTGATTGCATGTGGTTTTTTGGCTCTGACCGTGGTGTGTCGGCGACGATACAATACCCTTTAAGTAGGTTTTCGTAAGCGCTCTAACAAGTCTTTGAGATGATCTTCACTTAAGTTTGGGGCGTTGAACCCGGTGCGTGAGATCACACCGTCAAAACGTTCTCTCATGGTGTCTATGACCTGCTCGGGTGAGCCGACGATACCGATGGTCTCTACCATCTCATCGGTAATCAGGGAGGCCATTGCCGCTTTGTTATGCTGCCGATTGAGGCTGATGAGTTCGTCTTGCAGATCGCCCCAGCCGTGAATGTCCAGGACCGGTTTATAGGCAACGGTACAAGCGTAAAAAGCAATTCGATCTCGTAATTGGGCAATGGAGGTTTGGATTGAGGCCTCATCGGTCCCGGTGGCGATCATGGGTGCGTAATCTAGTTCAAAATCGTTGAGGGTCCTGCCCCGTTGAATGAGTCCTGCTTCAATCGCCGGCAGTGTCACTTCGCGAATGTAGGTTGCGGACGAGAATGGGTGCATGATCATGCCGTCAGCTTGTTCAGCTGCGAGCTTGGTCATCAAGGGTCCCGTGGCGGAGAGTGCGATCCGCGGCCGGGTGGGCCAAAGATTTGTTGGGGTAAAGGTTTTGGGCATTAGCGTGTGTTGATAATATTGACCTTGGTAGGCTAATTCAGCGCCGTCATACCAGCAGTCGTAAATGGCATGCATAGCCTCAATGAACTCGCGCATCTGCGCTGCCGCCTTGTGCCAGGGCATGCTAAAACGACGCTGGATATGAGGCTTTACCTGGGACCCAAGCCCAAGCACGAAGCGACCTTGGGCGAAGTGATTGAGATCGTTTGCCAGGATAGCCATCGACATTGGGTTGCGGGCGAACGCAACAGCTACCGATGTTACAAGCTCTATGCTGCGCGTGTGCTCGGCGGCTAGGGTAAGTGGTAGGAAAGGGTCGTGGTCTAATTCTGCTAGACGTAATCCATCATAACCGAGCTGTTCAAGGCGTTTAGCCTGGGCCACGATCTGCTGCATGTCTGCGCTGATCGGCGCGTCTATTTTAATCATGGGCTTACCCTAGCACGAGTGGGGCGCATACCAAACAGACGGGCTATGGCTCAGAGTTAGCCTATTGCTTCGGTGAGCAGGTCAATGGCCGCCTGCATAAACGCCCACATATTATCTTCGCGTATATTACTATTTGTGTTGATTGTGACGCTGCAGGGGTTTGGTCCGTCTACGGCAATAACACTTGTTCCCGCAGGATAGCCGTAAGAGACGCCAGTTGGCCCAGCAGCACCTAACTCTGCGACCGCCCACGTTGTCTTAAGGTGCTGGCGCGTTTTCTGGGCGAAACGCATGGCCATCGCTTCGGTCATTGGGGCCAATCCCGCAACATCTTGACTGCGCATGCCAAGCAGAATCTTTCGCGATTTGAGGCTATAAATCACACTGCCACCGCCAAAATAAGCTGAAGCGCCGGGAGCGGCGAGCAGCGCCGCACTGATCAGCCCGGCACTCGCTGACTCGGCAACAGAGACCGTCTGCTGGCTTTGTTTAAGGTTACTTGCGAGCGCAATGATGGCGGGGCTCATGAGTACTCTTGAAACTGGCATGGCTAGATACCCCGCTCGTTGTTCAGGTTAATCCGCGATGCCAGTGCAGCCATCGCCTGCCAGAAGGTCCAAAAATGCCTGAGTTTGCGCCTGATTGGTGCGCCGATTGGTAATGAATTGTGCATGTGCTGTGGTTGGTGCTTGGGTATCAATGCGAATGCCCCATAGTGGATTAATGTCATTGGGCACGGCAGCGTAGCGTACGTCGATGATGTTGCCGGGTTCACCATACGGGGCTAGATAATCGTCAGAAAACCAGCGAAAACGTTCGATATCTAGAGCTTGTTGGCTATTAATATCCAAGTTCGGCAGATGTTTTTGGGGGTTAAATATTTCGATTTGATCACCGGGGCATATGGTGGTGGCCAATCCGGTGCGGATGGCGTCAACATGATAGACGCCATTGTGTGCATAAATAGATTTCCATAAGAGGAGTGTGCCAAAACCGGGCTTGAGGGTTAAGCGAGCGGGGTTGTGTCCTTGCAGTTGCGCAAATTGTTCGGCACCTAGCGTCGCTCTGTGGTGTTGGATGAAACCAAAGCAAAGATATAACAAAACCCAGACGATGGCGCCCAGAGCAAATGAGCGCTTGCGGCGGCGGATAGAGAGAATCACCAGTACAAGCAATGGCAGAGTAAATAACGGGTCGACAACCGATATGTTGTTCCAAGCGATGCGGGTGTCGGAAAAGGGCCAAAACAACTGCGTGCCGTAAGAAGTGCAGGCGTCCAGTAGACCGTGAGTTGCATAGCCAAATAGGCACGCGATATAAGCCTGACGCCAACTCAGCCCAAGACGCAAAATCTTTTGCAGTACCGCGGCCACCAGCGCGGCGCCAAAGGGTATAAAAATCAATGCATGGGTAAAATGGCGGTGGTATTCCAAGAACAGCAGTGGGTCAGTGGATGATTGTATAAAGACATCAAGGTCTGGAGCCATACCCGCCAGGCAACCGAAAATGGCGTACGCGCGAATTTTTTCTGCTGAAGTGGCAGATTGAGCAAATGCGGCGCCGATGGCGCCCTGGCTAATGGGATCCATGGAAGCGCTTGGGTAGTTCTCTAGGCATTTTATCCGTCAGGTCAGAACACTCAGTCGACTCGACTTGGCCCGGATGTGTCAGGGTATGGTGGCTTGCTTTGACACTTGTTTTACTTTCCCCTGTTAAGTCTCTGGCACGCACCGTCTCCCGCTGTCGCGTATGGCCGGCTGTGGTTAAAATGCTGTCTGCTAAGTGGTCGGCGCCCATGGCCTTGCTTGTATGAAGATTAGGCGAAGTAGCCTATGTGTTTTTTATTGCTGATAACAGTCCCCTTGCGCGTGAAATGCGTTTAGACCTGGGCGCGCGGCACGGCCAGGTCTAGAGTTCCTGGACTAAAGTTGCGACAATGTCCCGTTGTAACTCTTTTTGGTGCGGACAATGATTGATTTCGATGTAGTGATTGTAGGTGCTGGAATTTCAGGCATCGGTTCTGCTTATCATTTGCAACAAAAGTGTCCGGATAAAAGCTTTACGATACTAGAAGGGCGCGCTGCGCTGGGCGGCACATGGGATTTATTTCGTTATCCGGGTGTGCGTTCGGACAGCGATATGCATACGTTAGGTTTTAGCTTTAAGCCCTGGCGTGAAGCGAAGGCGATTGCCGACGGGCCTGCGATAAGAAAGTATCTTCATGAAACCGCAGAAGAAAATGATATAGGCGCACACATTCGTTATAACCAGAGTGTCAAAACTGCCAATTGGTCCAGTGCTGAGCAATGCTGGACCATCGGCGTTGAGCACAATGGATCGCAGTTAAGCTACCGTTGCAATTTTTTGATGATGTGCAGCGGTTATTATAATTATGCCGACGGGTATACACCACAATTCAAGGGCTTGGGTGATTTTGGTGGCACGGTTGTGCACCCTCAGCACTGGCCGGAAAACCTAGAATACGCCGATAAAAAAGTGGTTGTCATTGGCAGTGGTGCAACAGCAATTACGCTAGTGCCAGTGCTTGCCGAGAAAGCCGCTAGCGTGACTATGCTGCAGCGATCACCCACCTATGTCGCCTCGCGTCCGGATCAGGACAGAATCGCCAACACTTTGCGTAAATTGTTGCCTGAGAAATGGGCCTACGCCGTTACGCGCTTTAAGAATACCCGCATGCAGGATATGGTTTACAAACGCACCCGCAGCCATCCTGAGCAGGTTAAGCGCCAACTTATCGGTATGGTCAAGAAAGCATTAGGCCCTGATTACGATGTGAAAAAGCACTTTACGCCTAAATATAACCCTTGGGACCAGCGCCTGTGTTTAATCCCCAACGACGATTTGTTTGAGAGTATTCGAGCAGGGGACGCCACGGTTGTGACCGAGCAAATTGACTCAATTACCGAGGCGGGGGTGCGGTTGTCTAACGGTGAAGTTTTAGAAGCCGATATCCTGGTGACGGCGACTGGGCTCAATTTGCAGTTGTTGGGCGGTGCACAATTTAGTCTAGACGGTGAGGCTATCGATTTTCCGTCACATGTATCTTACAAAGGGATGATGTACTCAGATATTCCAAATCTGATCCAAACCTTCGGTTATATCAACGCCTCGTGGACACTGCGGGCAGATTTAACCTCAGAATACGCATGTCGGGTCATTAATGAGATGGATCGGCTGGAGGTCCGGCAAGTGACGCCGCGACTGCGCGAGCAAGACGCTGGCATGGCTCTGGGGCCTTGGATTGATGATTTTTCGGCAGGTTATATGCAGCGGGTGATGCATCTTTTCCCGAAACAGGGATTACAGGACCCGTGGCGCAATACTCAGGATTTTATGGCGGACAAAAAGCTCATCCGCAATGCGCCGCTGGCGGATGGTGCACTGATCTTCGGTGATGTGGCTGAACCCGGTCAAGTGGCGCAAACCGCAGCTGATACCAGCGCGGTGAGCGCGGGTTGATCGAAGCCTGATAGGTCGCTGATATGCAGATATGGGTGGATGCAGATGCGTGCCCAAGACCGGTTAAAGAGGTCCTGTATCGCTGCGCAGAACGGACGCAAACGCAGGTTGTACTGGTGGCCAACGCCTATTTGCCCGTACCTCCTTCGGCCTATATCCGGTCTTTGCAGGTACCCTCAGGTTTTGATGTGGCGGACAACAAGATTGTCGAGTTGATGGTGGCCAAGGATTTGGTGATCACATCAGATATACCGCTTGCGGACGAAGTCATCAGCAAAGGTGGTGTTGCCATTAATCCTCGCGGCACGCAATACTCAAAAGAAAATATCAAAGATCACCTGCAGCGACGTGATATGCGTGAAGAGTTGCGGGATTTAGGGGTTGTCTCTGGTGGGCCGACCGCCTACGGTAAGCGAGAGGTGCAGGCATTTTCAAATGCGCTGGACCGGTACGTAACGCGCCACAAGGCGCAGTGAAGGGGGAGACTGCATGGATCAGGTATTGACGTTGACCCAGAGGGGGTGTTTNTGGGTAGGTCGAGGATTGTTGGGNCTTTATTTTATTATTCCTGGCATCAGCAAAATCACCGGATTTGCAGCGACGGGTGAAGCGATGGTGGCGCAGGGCGTGCCGCTGGTACCCGTATTGCTGGTTGTGACCATTGCTATACAAATCGGATGTGGCGCCAGTTTGCTGGTGGGTTTCAAAACTCAATTCATGGCGTTTGTATTGGCGGGTCTGACGTTGATCATCAGTTTGTATATGCATGACTTTTGGAATGTTGAAGACGCCGGCGCGCGAGCGCACGAAACACAGAATTTCGTGAAAAATTTGGCGATCATGGCGGGGCTAATGTATGCGGCGGGGGTGTCATCCCCCGCTAAAACATCGCGGTGACCTAAACAAATTTTGCCCAGTTGGATAACGGTTCGCGGTCGGAGACCAGCGTATTGACCGGCGCGTCCGGATTTTTGTGGCCTAAGGCGATACCACAAAAAAGCATTAGGTTGTCCTGGGCGCCGACAAACTTGCGCACGGTGTTAGCGCGCATGGCCCATGCTTCCTGAGCGCAGGTGTCTAGCCCAGCTTCTTGGGCCAGCAGCATAAACGTCTGCAGAAACATTCCGAGGTCTGACCACTGGGGTGGCCCCATTTGTCGGTCAACAAAACAAAAGAGCCCGACAGGCGCGTCAAAAAACGAATAGTTGCGCGCAAGATGTGCAAACCGAGCGGCTTTATCCTGCCGTGGTATGCCCAATAGGTTGTACATATCCTCACCGACCTTAAAGCGCGTGTCGCGATAGGGGGAGGGGAGGTTTGGGGGGTAAATTTCGTATTCTGGTTTTTCTTTAATCTCGGAAGTGTTCAGAAAGTTTAAAAATGCCGGCATCCGCTGATGTCCAATCACAAAAATGCGCCAGGGTTGAACGTTACCGCCGGAAGGGGCGCGAGCCGCTTTTTCGAGCAACTTGGCAACCGTGTCATCGGCAACGGGTGTGTCGAGAAATGCGCGTATTGATTTGCGTGTGGCGACCGCTTCGGTGACATTCATAGCTGATATTCCTGATGGTTAAAAGATCTGTTGTTGCGCTCAAGCGCACGTCGCGAGCTTATGGTAACCTGCCCCGGTTAAAAAATTGAGGATCAAATCATGCGCGAAGCTGTCATTGTGTCAACTGCCCGGACTCCCATCGGCAAAGCCTACCGTGGCGCGTTTAACAATACTCCCAGTCAAGCATTAGGTGCGCATGCGATAGCGCATGCGGTTGCCAGAGCGAACATTGATCCTGCGGAAGTCGAAGACGTGATTATGGGTGCTGCGATTCAGATGGGATCCGCTTTCCAAAATACGGCGCGTCAATGTTTGTTGCAAGCGGGTCTGCCCGATAGTGTGTCTGGACAGACGATAGATCGACAGTGCTCTTCGGGCATGATGGCCATCGGTATGGCGGCTAAACAGATTATCAGCGATGGTATGGATGTGGCCATTGGTGGAGGGGTTGAGTCCATTTCGATGAACCAGACTGGTGATATGTTTGCCATACCAAGCCAATGGGCCTTAGCCAATAAACCTTCGCTGTATATGGCAATGATTGAGACCGCTGAGGTTGTTGGTCAGCGCTATAACGTCTCTCGCGAGGCACAAGATCAGCTGGCGGCGAACTCTCAAGCGCGTACGGCCGCGGCTCAAGCTTCCGGCAAGTTTGCTGATGAGATTGCGGCGATGACAGCGGTAATGAAGTTTCAGAACAAAGAGACGGGTGAAGTAAGCGAGTCGGAAGTGACTCTGGAGCAAGACGAAGGCAACCGTCCGGGCACCACGGCGCAATCCTTGGCAGGCTTGCAGCCGGTCTTTAAGGGCGGTCAAGTCATCAAGGAAGGTTTACACGTCACTGCGGGTAACGCATCACAATTGTCTGACGGCGCATCAGCTTGTGTGCTTATGGAAGCTACTATGGCAGAAAAACGCGGTTTGCAGCCGTTGGGCGCCTATCGGGGTATCGCTGTGGCGGGTACAAATCCTGATGAAATGGGTATTGGCCCGGTGTTTGCTGTACCTAAGCTGCTTGAGAAAAATGGTCTGACCGTAGACGATATTGGTCTGTGGGAACTCAACGAGGCCTTTGCTGTTCAGGTCTTGCATTGCAGAGATACGCTGGGCATTCCAGATGAGCTGCTTAACGTTAATGGTGGCGCGATTTCCATTGGACATCCCTATGGCATGTCTGGTTCTAGGATGGTGGCGCACGCCTTGATCGAAGGTAAGCGGCGCGGCGCGAAGTATGTGGTATGTACCATGTGCATTGGCGGAGGCATGGGCGCAGCCGGGTTGTTTGAGGTTTTATAGACTCATGACTGATGGGCCTGTAGCGCGCGCAGACGGTGCGCATAAAAATGATATGTACGGCAACATTGACGCCCGCTCGGAAGATGCTGAGGGGGTTCTGGCGCCCATCCCGGCAGCAACCGTTGTGCTGTTAAGAGACGGGGACGCGGGTATTGAAGTCCTCATGCTAAAGAAAAACTCTAAAATCACTTTTGGAGGGATGTGGGTATTCCCCGGTGGAAAAATTGATCCGCAGGATTATCAGGTTCCCGCGGATAATGATCTGGCCGCCCGTCAAGCGGCTGCACGGGAAACACATGAAGAGACGGGACTGAGCGTGGCGGCTGATGCTTTTGTGCACTTCGCGCATTGGACGCCGCCGCCGGGGCCGCAAAAGCGTTTTGCAACGTGGTTCTTTGCAGCACACGTGCAGGATATTGGCGAGGTGGTGATTGATGACGGAGAAATCAAGGCACATCAGTGGATCAGTCCAGCGGACGCATTGGCCCGCCATGCCCAGGGTGAAATCGACTTGGTGCCGCCGACATGGGTGACCTTGTATCATCTGAATCGGCACTCACCATCCGCGCGGGTGCTCGAAAAATTTCGTGAAACGCCTGTAAAAGTCTATGCGACACGGGTGGTCAAAGATGCCGCTGGGCAGCGTGTTGCTATGTGGCGCGGTGACGGCGGCTATGACGCTTGGGATGCGGATGCTGATGGAGGGCGACATCGACTGGTGATGGCCTCCACAGGTTTTGAGTTTATCAATACGGTTGAGCGTTACTGAATGCCAGCTTGGGTTTGAGCGGGCCACCTAGACATCTAAGTGGCCCGGCAGATCAGCCGAATAAGTCAGCGTAAGTGGTTTCATTAAACCCTACCAACAGGGTGTCACCTGCAACAATGGCCGGTGCCCGCAGATTGCCTGTGGACCCAAGCATGGCATCAACCGCAGCCTCGGTGGCATCGGCGCCACCGTCGAAGACAACCACTTTTTTGCCTTTTGCGACGGTCATTTGGGTGGCCTTACTCAGGAGCTCCTCAGCATCTGCGCGCTGCAGTTTTCGGCTCGCTGGAATGGTTTGTGTAATTTCTACGGAACGGGCTTCCAAAAACTTGGATGCTTTGACACAGCTGGTTCAGCCGCTGCGAAAATAATACCAGTCTACTTTTGCGGTCATGGATTTGTCCTATCTTTTGCGGTTATATGATGTCGCACTATGTTAAGCCTGTTGTTGGCTTGCAGCAATATCGAGAGGCGTTCCGCGCATAGAAGGTTGTGAATTTTTTAAATCGTAATTTATATTTGCTGTTTGCCTGCCAGACGATTTTTGTATCCGGTTCTATTTTGCTGGTCACCGTTGGCGGCATCGTCGGTCATGCGATAGCGCCGGATGAGGGTTTTGCAACCTTGCCGGTTGCGTTAATGGTCATCGGTACAGCTGCAGCGACGATTCCTGCGGCGTGGATGATGCAGCGAAAGGGCCGTCGATTTGGGTTCATTTTTGCCGCTGTGTTGGGCGCCTTTGGAGCGACTTTGGCCACTTATGCGCTGCATGGTGAATATTTCGGGCTCTTTTGTGCGGCGACGGTGCCGGTGGGCGCCAGTCTGGGTTTTAGTCAGCAGTTCAGATTTGCTGCAGCGGAAAGCGTTCAAACCCACCAGGTCAGTCACGCGGTGTCGTTTATTTTGCTTGGGTCGATCGCAGGTGCTTTTTTGGGGCCGGCGTTAGTGACACATTCCGCCGACATGAATCCTGATACGCCATACAGTTTGGCCTTCAGCTGGTTGGTAGGGCTTTATTTGCTGGCTGTACTGTTGTTGCGGGGGCTAAATTTTTCCGAACAATCCCAGGCTAATGCGCTGCGGCCGAAGCTGGTTGACTCATTTGTCGATGGCGTCCAACCATCTTCGATGCTTACTGCCCTCAGGTTGCTTAGGCTGCGTCCGGCTTTTGTGACCGCAGTGCTCGCGGGAGTGGTGGGTCAGGGGGTGATGACTTATGTGATGACCGCGACCCCGGTCAGCATGAACGTAGAGCATGGATTTTCAATTCAAATGACCTCGGAGGTGATCCGGGCGCACGTTATCGCTATGTATCTGCCGTCGTTGATTGCGCCTTGGTTAATTGCACGGATGGGGTTGCCGCGCATGATGATGATGGGATCAATTGCATTGGCGGCTGCATTGGTAATCGGCCTGAGTGGGCATCAGTTGATGCATTTTGGGGTAAGTTTGATTTTATTGGGTATCGGCTGGAATTTTCTATTTGTTTCCGGCACGGCCCTATTGGTTCAGTCCTACCATCCGCATGAGAGTTTTCGTGCACAAGCATTTAATGACTTCAGTGTTTTTGGTGTTTCGGCGGTGATGTCTTTGCTTGCCGGTGTGGTCTTGAGCCAGTTTGGTTGGCTGGTTTTGCTGATCAGCGCTATGCCTGCTGTGGGGTTAATGCTGGTCGTATTGATTTGGATGCATCGTACAACCGCCACGGGAAGCGTTTGAGCCCGCGGGCTCAGCACAACGCGGCTGCGATGCGCTCTGCCACCATAATTGTTGGCGCGTTTAAATTTCCGTTGGTGATGTGGGGAAATATTGATGCATCCACCACGCGCAATGCGCTGATTCCGTGCACCTGCGCGTGTGAGTTGACCACAGCAAGGTTGTCTTCGCCCATGCGGCAAGTTCCGCAGGGGTGATATGCGCTCTCGGCGTGTTGGCGAATGAATTGATCTAACTGGTCATCGTCATTGGCGTCGCCGCCCGGTCGCAGTTCATCGCCCCGGTATTGATCAAAAGCCGCCTGTGCAAAAATTTTACGGGCGGCGCGAATCGCCGCTCTAAAGACCTCCCAGTCCTGTTCATGTGACATATAGTTGAAGGTGATTTTTGGTGCATCCAAGGGAGAGGCGCTGCGCAGTGAGATGTGTCCTCGGCTTTTTGACAACATCGGTCCCACATGTGCTTGATAGCCATGTTGTTGTGCGTTGGCCGTACCGTCATATTGCATAGCTGCGGGTAAGAAATGAAATTGAATATTTGGCGCCGTTTGGGTCGGGTCACTCTTGATAAACCCGCCGGCTTCAAAGTGGTTGGTTGCCCCTAAACCCGTTTGGTTGAACAGCCATTGTAGCCCGATCTTACCTCGACCGAATAAGCCTAGATTTTTGTACAGTGAGACCGGTTTGCGACAGGCGTTTTGGACATAAATCTCCAGATGATCCATCAGGTTTTGACCAACGCCGGGAAGATCATTGAGGATCTGAATATCATGCTTTGTGAGTGTTTGATGGGGTCCAATACCGGACAGCATCAGGAGGTGAGGTGAGCCGATAGATCCGGCACTGAGAATGACTTCGTCAGCGTAATATTCTGTTTGTTTACCTTTGTGCAAAACGGCGGCGCCGATCGCGCGGGTGCCCTCGAACAGCAGGCGGGTCACGGTGCTATTGGTGACGACTTTGAGGTTCGCTCGTCGCTGTGCCGGTCTGAGGTAAGCGTGTGCTGTTGATGCGCGGATACCCTTATCCACTGTCATCGGCAAGGCGCCAAAACCTTCTTGGACGTTGTTGTTCAAATCTGCATTGGTAGGGTATCCGGCCTGCGCGGCGGCCTCAAGAAAAGCGCTATAGAGCGGGTTTTGCATTTGCCCATTGGTGACGCCTAAAGGCCCCTCGTGTCCCTTAAATGGGTCCGCATGGTTCAGTCCGTTAAATCGCTGAGCTTGTTTGAAGTAGGGCAGCACGCTGCGGTAGTTCCACCCGCTGGCGCCCAGGGCCTCCCAGCGGTCGAAGTCCTCTGGGTGGCCACGCACATAAACCATGCCATTAATGGCAGAGGATCCGCCCAAGACGCGCCCTCTGGGGCAGGCTAACCGACGATGCCCAAGATTTGGCTCTGGCTCGCTGGTGTACCCCCAATTTAAGCGCGGATGTAATACGGGTAGGTAGAATGCTGATGGCATCCGTACGATGAGGTTCCGGTCTGTACCTCCAGCCTCCAACACCGTGACTTGGCGTTGTGGGTCGGCGCTCAACCGGTTGGCCATAACACAGCCGGCCGAGCCTGCGCCAATGATTAAGATGTCTTGATGGTATTTAGTTTGCATAACTCTCAGGCGTGGACCGTTGAAGCTTAGGTGGTCGGATCAATCAAGCCGCCGCAGATGGATTTGCTAAGACCTGATGACTAGTCCAAAGGTTTGAAGTAGGGAACAAAAATGGTCTCTGAGCGTTGTTCGAATATGACCTCAACAGGTAAATCAAAACAAACCTCGTTGGCTTCACAGTCGCGCAGTACGGACAACATGCGGGGCCCGTCTTCGAGTTCCACCATCACACTAAGAAAAGGTACCTCCGCTTCAAAACCTGCCGCCCCGGGCAGTGTCACGGTGCTCCAGGTGGTGACTTTGCCGCGCCCGCTGGACACTCGCCAAGCGACATTTTCGCTGAAACAACCGCTGCAAAGTTTACGCGCAGGATATTGCACGTGGCTGCAATCTAGGCAGTGCTGCAAGCGCAATTCGCCTACAGCGCAACCCTCCCAGAAAGGCTGCGTTTCTGGTGTCGGTCTGGGTATGGGTTTGTTAGAAGTCATAAGGTCGCCTCAGTGCCTAGGATTAACGTCGCGTGACTGGACAAGACACCCCCTTGGCCGTGTACCAGCCCGACCTCGGCATGTTCAACTTGTCGTGCGCCTGCGCTGCCGCGCAGCTGTGTCACGGCTTCGGTGAGCGCAAACATTGACCCGGGGTGCCCGGTATGTGAATGGGCAAGTAAACCACCATGGGTATTGACTGGAATTGTTCCGCCTAACTCGATATTACCCTGCTCTACAAAAGCACCACCCTCACCTTTTTGGCAGAAACCCAAATCTTCCAATTCCATCAGCACTACGGGCGTGAAGCAGTCGTATATCTGCGCAAAATCCATATCCTTTACACCCAGTCGCGCCATATCGTAGGCGCGAGGTCCCGACTCACTGGCCGCGGTTGTGGTGAGAGACCGGGCTTGAAAGAAGTGCTCATGCCAATGTGCTTCACCACAGCCTAAAAAATAAACCGGTCGATTGGGGAAATCTTTGGCGCGTTCGGCGGCAACGACAATAACGGCACCTCCGCCATCCGACCATAAAGAGCAATCCAGCGCATGCAGCGGGTCTGCAACCACCCGTGAATTGAGTACGTCACTGACGGTGATCGGTGTTTGCATTTCTGCGGCAGGGTTCAAGCAGGCGTGCTTGCGCGCTGAAACCGCAACCTGAGCCAATTGTTCAGACGTGGTGCCGTACTGGTGCATGTGAGCGCGACCCGCCATCGCGTAGCCGTTGGTAAGCGGCACACCATAAGGTAATTCAAATTGCGGGTTCATAGTGGTGGTCATCTTTTCGCCGGTTTCCCGACCGCTCATGCCGGTGCGGGGATTATCACCGTGGGTGATAAGTACGGTATCGCAAACCCCGGTAACAATGGCGCTGGCTGCTCTTAATACTGCGGTCAGTGTGGTTGCACCGCCAGCGTTTAATGTCATGCAGAACCGGGGAAAAATTTGCATATATTCAGCAAACATTTCTGCGTGGTAAAGGTGAGGCTCGACCCAAGGGTTACAGGTTATCAATCCATCGACGTGCGATTTGTGGATGCCCGCGTCTTTCAGCGCGAGGCGGGCTGCCTCGGCACATAATTCGGTTGAACCTTGATTGGGTAGAGCTCCGACGGGAGTTTCACCCATACCAATAATGGCGACACTGCCTCGTAACATGGTGTTTTTCCTGATCGTTAAGTCAAAAAGATTGAGTGCCGCTTAGGCGGATTGCTCCTCAGGGTGAAAAAGCGGTTTTTTTCATGAACACGCTTTGAATGTCTTTGACGAGCGCGCCATCTTCGATGGATTCAGCGTAAACGGCTTGCCATGCAGGATCGGCGATGAAATTTTTCCAATTCGTTGCGGCTGCTTCGGCACTGGCATGTTCAAGCACATAAATAAGTGTGTTGGGTTGCTCTGCGGGTGTCCAATAAGCAACGTTTTGCATGCCGTGGGTTTCAAAAAATGCCATCGTGTGATTACGAAAACGATCATGTAGCGCGTCTAGTTTGCCATCGTTGGTGATGTAGGTGCGCATTTCGAATAAGCCGTCATCTTCAGCCTGAGCCAAGCCTGAGAAGGCTAAGGTCATCATCAGTAGGACAATTCTGGTTTTCATCGCTTTGTTCCCCGGTAAATCTAAATAAGTACGACGCCTTATAATAGAGCGAGGTACAATGATGCGCTATGAATAAATCACTTCCTGCAGAAAGCGCAGATTCGCCCAAACCGCTCATGAGTTATCGCAAATATTGGGCCCATCGACTGACCCCCGCGCCGGTTTTGCCGATGAGCCGGGGGGAAATGGATGACCTTGGTTGGGACAGCTGCGATATTATTCTGGTCACCGGTGACGCCTACGTGGATCACCCGAGCTTTGGTATGGCCATTGTTGGACGCTTTTTAGAAGCTCAGGGGTTTCGAGTGGGTATTATTTCACAGCCCGATTGGCACTCGACAGCGGCCTTTGAAGTATTGGGTGCTCCGAATCTATTTTTTGGCGTAACGGGGGGCAACATGGATTCCATGGTGAACCGCTACACGTCTGAAAAAAAAATGCGTTCCGATGACGCCTATACGCCGGGCGGACAGGGTGGCAAACGCCCAGATCGCAGCATTATTGTCTATGCCAACCGTCTGCGAGAAGCTTTTGGTGGTATTCCGATTGTCATCGGAGGCATAGAAGCCAGTCTGCGGCGGATTGCACATTATGATTATTGGTCAGAAAAAATTCGTCGCAGCATTGTGCTTGATGCCAAGGCTGATTTGCTGGTTTTTGGCAATGCAGAGCGGCAAATTGCAGAAATTGCGCATCGTTTAGGCGCGGGTGAAAAGATCGACCAAATCGTTGATATCCGCGGAACCGCCTTTAAGCGTAAAAAAACGCCCGCAGGCTGGACGGAAATTGACTCTACTCACTTAGACACACCCGGCAAACTTAATCGCAAAGAAAACCCCTATGAAATGCTGCCTTCGGCAGAGCAAACCTCGAGCACGTCCGATGATGAAGTGCAGGTTGTGCGTTTCGTTCGAGATGTGCCGGCGGCGGCCCGTGCAACCTCGGTGATTCGTATGCCGAGTTTTGAGCAGGTCCGGGATGATCCAATCTTGTACGCGCATGCTTCGCGGGTTTTGCACGTTGAAGCTAATCCAGGTAATGCGCGGGCATTGGTTCAACAGCACCTGAATACTCAGGTCTGGATCAATCCGCCGCCTATACCGCTCTCGACAAAAGAAATGGACGCGGTTTATGACCTGCCGTATACGCGATTGCCTCATCCGAGTTACGGGGATGCCAAGATACCCGCGTACCATATGATTCGCTTTTCCGTGGCAATTCAAAGAGGGTGTTTTGGCGGGTGTACATTTTGCTCGATCACGGAGCATGAGGGTCGGATAATCCAAAGCCGCTCTGAAGCATCAATTTTGCGAGAAGTCGAAGAGATCCGCGATACGGTGCCGGGCTTTACGGGTATTGTGTCTGATCTTGGCGGACCGACGGCCAACATGTATCGCCTACAGTGTAAGAGCAAAACCATTGAAGCGGCGTGTCGGCGGCCGTCTTGCGTTTTTCCGGGCATCTGCCCAAATTTGAATACCGATCATACCCCTCTGATCAAGCTTTACCGGAAAGCGCGAGCGCTCCCGGGTGTTAAAAAAGTGCTCATTGCGTCGGGGGTGCGATATGACCTGGCCAATGAATCGCCGGAATATATCGAAGAACTGGCCAAGCACCACACTGGGGGTTATCTGAAGATTGCGCCTGAGGCGCTTACAGAGGGGCCGTTGTCAAAGATGATGAAGCCGGGAATGGACACCTATTACCGCTTTAAAACGTTGTTTGATAAGTACTCGAAAGAGGCGGGCAAAGAGCAATATCTGATTCCCTATTTCATAGCGGCGCACCCGGGAACCACCGATGAGGACATGCTGGAGTTGGCTCTGTGGCTCAAGGGAAATGGCTTTAGAGCCGATCAAGTGCAGGCTTTTTTACCCGGACCGATGGCCACGGCCGCTGCGATGTACCACAGCGGGACCAATCCGCTGCAAAAAGTGAAGCGTGACGGTGAGTCGGTGTATATCCCCAAGGGGGCCAAACAAAGGCGTTTGCATAAGGCATTTTTGCGTTATCACGATGCAAAAAACTGGCCACTGTTGCGCGAGGGCCTCACTGAAATGGGGCGAACGGACTTGATTGGTAATGGTAAACGCCATCTCGTGCCGACCTATCAACCTGCCGGTACGGTTGAAGCAGCAGCGGGCGGTAGACCTTTCCGTACACAACATGTCCGCCAGATGCCCGAGCCTGGTGGATCAAGCAGCAAGCGGCGAGCGCGCAAGCGTGGGTCAACGCCAAAACGTTGAGCGCTGTGCTGCCTTCAGGATCGTAAGGTCAATGCGTTGATGGGTCCTGCAGCTCATGGGTATTGAGCAGTACCAGTTTGCCGAGGATGCGCCCCGCAAGTTGCTGCTCTAGGGCCTCTTTGAAAGTATGCATCGGTTTGGTGGTGACTGCAGCGGGAATCAACTGTTCGTTTTCGATCCACTTTAAAATGGTGTTCAAAAGGGCGATGTTTATGCTCGGGTTAGCACGAGAAGCACCGCCCCAGTCAACACCGATCAAAGAGGCTTGCTTGAGTAGCGCTAAATTGAAGGCAAGTTTGGGAATGGTGCCCGAGGCAAATCCGACCACCAGGAAACGTCCGCCAGGGGCCAGCGAGCGAAAAGCTGGCTCGGCGGTATCTCCGCCAACGGGGTCATAGACAAGATTAAGTCCGCGCGGTTGGGTGAGCGTTTTGAGTTCGTCTCGCCATTGCGGTCGGCTGTAATCCAAGACTTCGTCGGCCCCATAGGCAAGCGCTGCCTGTCTTTTTTCAGCGCTTGATGCGGCCGCAATAACCCGTGCGCCCATGGCTTTTGCGACGCTGATTGCCGCAGAGCCGACGCCACCTGCGGCACCAAGTATCAGTACGTTCTCGCCCGGCTGCAGATGCCCGCAGTCGCGCAGACCATAAAGGGCGGTGGCATAATTGATCCATAGGCCAGCGGCAATGCTGCTGTCTAGGTTTGCAGGTATCGGTATTAAGGCGTTTGCACTGATGGTCAGGCAGTCGGCAAAGGCGCCGCCACTGGATAATCCGATGACGCGATCTCCCACTTTGAGCGTGCTCACATCTGCGCCAAGCGCTGTGACAACACCCGAAAATTCGCTGCCCGGTGCATAAGGTAATTGGGGTTTAATTTGGTATAACCCCTGAATCATCAAGCCATCAACAAAGCCGACGCCGGCAGCATCGATGTGCACCAACACCTCGTTCGGGTCTGGGGTAGGTGGCGGAACATCGATACGCTCGAGTGTCTCGGGCGGTCCAAAGGCTTTACAGACAACTTTTAACACTAGGTTGTATCCGATTTTTTTGGCGGCCCCGCTCGGGTGTACTGGGTGCCCGGAGGGTCGATGGCCCAATTGGGTGATACTGTCCATTGGTCGCCAAACACCAGTTCGGACATTGGGCGGCGTCGCACGGGCCCGTGCTTACCCTGTGGCCTGCCAAGGGTGACGGTACACGCGATAAAAACCTCTTCCGGGATGCCCAGTAATGCCTTCAACTGCCCTTCTACTGGTCCATGAAACCCGGTGATTACTCCGCCATAACCCAAACCCCTTGCTGCCAGCATTAGGTTTTGCACGGCGGGATACACCGAGGCGCCCTCCATCGGTGTGGGTGCTCTATAGCGCACCAGGCAGGGAAGGATCAGGCATGGCACGTGATTAAAATGGTCAACGTAATGCTGCATGGTGCGGGCCATGCGCGATTTGGGTGACTGGGGATCGGCCCCCGTGCCCTTGTCATACTGATCGTTTTGGCGCTTATCTGACCAAATATTTTGAGCTGATTTACCGATTAAGGCCTTCGCCTTTTTTGCCCGTTCGCCGTCGGTTAGAACAATAAAGCGAAACGGTTGACGGTTGGAGCCGCTGGGTGCCCGGGTCGCGGCAAAAAGCATGTCTCTTAGATCGTTGTCAGCAATCGGTTCGTCGGTATACCTGCGGATCGCCCGCGTATTAGACAACCCTTCGAGTAAGCCGATATGGTCTTGGGCAACGGGAGTTTGCGCCAGTAGCGACATAGCCTCTAGCTCCAGAATATTAATGATCTCAACTGCGCGCACAAACTATAGGGAGTGGCGGGTGATGTAAATGGTGAGCACCTTATTTATTCTTCACCAAGATGCGGTGGGTCAGGCGCATACTCCAAGTTATAGTCTGACCAGGGCGTCGGTGAAATAGAAAGAAACGTAAGGAGGCACGATGTTGGTACCAACTGATCCCGGATCGCTAGGCTTGAGTGCTCAGCGGCTGGAACGTGTGACCCATTGGTTGCAGTATCAGGTTGATTCGCAACGATTAGCTGGATGCAGCGTTGTGGTCGGCCGGCGCGGGCAGATAGCATTGGCTGCGGCAGCGGGTTTTGCTGATCTCGAAACCCGTCAGCCGTTTGCGCTCGACAGTGTGGTGCGTATTTATTCTATGACCAAGGCGGTAACAACCGCAGCGGCGATGATGCTCTACGAAGAAGGCTGTTTCCATCTGGATGACCCGGTTGCCCATTATCTGCCGGAATTCAAAGATACACCGGTCTGGATGGGCGGGTCTGCCGGGCTTGATGATGTGGTGCCTCAGCGGCAGCCCATGACCGTCCGTCACCTGATGACCCATACGTCGGGACTGACCTATGGATTTATGCATGCAAATGAGGTGGATGCAGCCTATCGCGCTGCGCATATTGAGCTGCCGGGAGGGGAGGGTGATTTGGCGGCCATGGTGACGAACCTTGCTGCCTTGCCTTTGCTGTGCCAACCGGGAAGCCAGTGGAATTACAGCGTTTCTACAGACGTATTGGGACGTTTGATTGAGATTTGGTCTGGACTGAATTTAGAGGCATTTTTGCAGACTCGGCTTTTGCAGCCGTTAGCGATGATTGATACTGGGTTTTGCGTTCATCCGGCTCTCGAGCCACGATTTACGGCGCTTTATTCCCCCCGCGGGGGCATTGATATGAGTGGTATTGCAAAATCTGCCGGTACTGTGCAGCCAGCGGCGCCGCTCGGTTTGAAATGTCAGGAGCGTGCGATTGACAGTCGTTTTCGCAAACCTGCCGGCCTTTACTCCGGTGGGGGCGGGTTAACCGGCACCATTGGGGATTACGCCCGTTTCTGTCAAATGTTGCTCAATCGCGGCGTGTTGGACGGGGAACGGGTGTTGGGACGCAAAACCGTAGAATTTATGCGGCTCAATCATTTACCTGAAAACAAAGATATGGCGGCGATGGGGCAACCTGTCTGGAGTGAAACCAGTTATGAGGGTATCGGTTTTGGACTGGGCTGGGCCGTGGTCACTGATCCGGTCAAAGCACAGATGGTCACCTCGGTCGGCGAGCATCACTGGGGCGGCGCGGCCAGTACGTTTTTTTGGCTCGATCCCCTTGAAGATTTATACACCGTTTTTTTTACGCAGTTGATGCCCTCTTCGACCTATCCGATTCGCCGCGAGTTGCGCACGCGCGTCTATCAAGCGCTCACGGATTAAGCGCCGCTCAACTGTCCAGTGCATCTGTGTAGGGAGAAAGATCCCAGTCTGGGTAGCGGATCTGCGCGCGCTTTAAAGTGGTTTCGGTCCAAAAGGGGTCGCCTGGTGGCTGGACGCCAAAGCATTCGAGTTGCTCCGGTGTCGCGCGCGCAAATACATCCTGCCAAGCGTGGGTTTGATGATAGGGCCAGCTGTGGTAGCCGATGTGATCGTTACCACTTGCTTTGAAGCAGGCCATCACGGCGTAGCGCTTGCCACCGGGTGCAGTGAGATTGCTGCCACGGTGATAGACGTCGATGCTGTATGGAAAAATTGATCCTGCAGGAGCAGCGCTGGACCTTTCGAGGGGTTGCAGGGCACGCTGAAGGTCCTCGGTGCCGTTGAGTATGGCTTCGCATCCGGCAACAGATTGGCTGTCTGGCCGGGTGACATAATACATGGGTCCGTGTGCTTGGCTGACATCAGTGAAATAGCACAATATTGTGACGGATCCATTGACGGCCTGATCGCTGGGAACAGTGAGGGTGTGATTGACAAAATCGCAGTGCAGTGGCTGTTCGTAATCTGCCTCGCCGGTGAATTTGGCCCATGCTTGGCACTGGTATAGATAGACCTTCGGGGCCCCCAAAGCGGCTTTTGCAAATGCAATCAATTGCGGATGAACTCCGATAAGGTTGAGGGCCGGAGCGTCGATGAATGGGATTGCCGCGAAGCTGGAAAATTGTGAGGTACTAAATTTCCCGAATTCTCCGGGGCCACGCATGATCTTTGGTGTCGCTGCGCCTTCGGTGCGCTCAAATACCCGAGCAAAATCTGCGACTACCGCGCTGACTTCTTGCGGCGAAAAAAAATGTTCAATCAATACACCGCCGTCACGGGCCCAAGTGTCGATATGTCTGTCAGTAAATCGTGCCATGGTTGTTGTGCTCGAAGGGCATGCGTTTTAACGTTAGGGTCTGACATTATTAGTTCACTGAAGTTATTTGAGGTTAACTATGCGCGAAAATCAATCATTAACTGCTTGGCGAGCCGGCCACCAAACCATTGGGTGCTGGTTGTCTATGGCAAATACATACAGTGCCGAAGTGATTGCAAAGCTCGGCTTTGATTGGGTATGTATCGATTTGCAGCACGGCATGATTGATTATCCGGATCTTGCGAATATGTTACCCGCGATTTCCAATTCACAAGCTACACCATTGGTGCGTGTGTCTTGGAATGAGCCCTACGAAATAATGAAGGTGCTTGATGCCGGCGCCTACGGGGTGATCGTGCCTATGATCAACACCCGCGAGGAAGCTGCGCAAGCGGTTGCGGCGTGCCGTTATCCCCCGGCTGGCAATCGATCCTTTGGCCCGATCCGCGGGGCGCTTTACGGCGGGCACGGCTATGCCCGACAAGCGAATGAGCACATGGCCTGTATCGCGATGATCGAGACCAAAGCAGGGATTGATAATCTAGTAGAGATTGTGACTACGCCGGGATTGGATGGTATTTATATTGGGCCGGCAGATCTGGCGCTGTCCATGGGGTTGCCGGCGATGGGTGATCAGCCGCAGGACAGTCATTTAGAGATGGTTCAACACATTCAGAGCACATGCCAAAAGCATGGCTTGCCAGTGGGCATTCACACGTCGTCTTTGGCCTACACGCAAAAGTATCTGGCGCTGGGCTTTAATTTTGTGACCCTTGGCAGTGACGCTGGGCATATGATTGCAAACGCGGCCAGGGAACTCTCGCTGGCAAGGGGGCAGCAAGCTGCCGCGCGTGAATCTGCCGGCTACTGATTGCTATGTTGTGGGTGATTGGGCTTATATTTTTGTTTGTTCTGGTTTTTGGGCCTACGCTTTGGGTGCGCTGGGTGATCAAGGCGCACAGCGAGGATTTAGAGGGCGTTCCGGGAACCGGGGGTGAATTGGCCGAGCACTTGCTGACTCGGTTGGGGGTCGACGGCGTCGGTGTGGAAGTATCCCCCGGGGGAGACCATTATGACCCGCAGGCGCGGATGGTGCGTCTGAGTCAAGATAACTACACCGGTAAGTCACTGTCTGCGATCGCTATTGCAGCGCACGAAGTTGGCCACGCGATGCAGCATCACCGAGGGGATGTCAGGTTGGCCGCGCGTACGCGTTTGGCACCGTTGGCCGATAAAATTGCGCGTTTGAGCAGTAGTGTCATATGGATTGCACCCATTGCGGGTTTACTTTTTCGCCACCCGGTACCTTTCTCTGCGCTTGTTTTAGTGGGGGTCAGCGGACTTATTGCGCGACTGTTGGTGCACTTGGTGACGTTACCCACGGAATGGGATGCCAGTTTTGGTAAGGCGTTGCCGGTGTTGATGGAGGGGCAATATATCGCGCCGGGCGAAGAGGTTGTTGTGCGCAAAATACTGCGCGCGGCGGCAATGACCTATGCGGCGGCCGCGTTGGCTGATGTGTTGAATTTATTCCGTTGGGCGGCGCTATTGTTGCGCCGCTAGCGTTTGACGTGAGATTTTTTAGTTCGGGAAGCTGTGTATGAAAATTGTCAGTTGGAACGTGAACGGACTGCGCGCTTGCGCAAAAAAAGGGTTTCTGGACTTTTTGGAGTCCAGCGGGGCGGACGTGGTCTGTCTGCAGGAAGTGCGTGCCCTGCCGGAACAATTAGATCCGGCAGTGCGGGCACCAGCGGGCTGGCATGTATCATTTTCTCCAGCGCAGCGAAAAGGCTATAGCGGTGTTGCGATATATAGCCGCATTGCGCCATCGCGTATTGAGACCTGCCTAGATGAACCTGAGTTTGATGTTGAGGGGCGGTATATCGTCGCTCATTTTGGGCGCACGGCCGTGGCCTCGATTTATTTTCCAAATGGCAGCGGCAAAGAGCGGGATAACTCCAGAGTACCGTTTAAACTCGCATTTTATGCGCGTGTGTTGGCGCGCATGGAGGCACTTAAGAAGCGAGGCCCGGTGTATGTTGCCGGAGACTACAACACGGCTCATCAAGACATTGACCTTGCACGACCCAAGACCAACAAGAAATCGAGTGGTTTCCTGCCTGAAGAAAGAAGTGAACTGAGTCGTTGGTTGGCGCAGGGTTGGGTGGATACCTTTCGTGCGCAACATCCTAACGAACAGGGCTGTTATACGTGGTGGCGTCAAGCCGGAGGGGCGCGCGAGAGCAACGTGGGATGGCGCATAGACTATATCTTCAGCTCCCCCAGTGGTGCGCGCCGCGTGCAAAATGCTTTTATCTGGGCTGATGTCTTGGGTTCTGATCATTGCCCTATAGGCGTTGATATTCTCTAGGTTGCGCTACCCGTCGGCATCAAAGCTGGCAGATTTAATGAGCGTATGGACTTTTGCGCCAACGGTGAGGGAGAGTGCTGCAACTGCGGCGCGGGTGATTCGAGCGCCAAGTTGTTGTTCGCCAAGCTGGATTGTCAGTTCGGCGAAGGGGGTTTGGGGCAACGGCTCGATACGGCTCAGCGTGCCAGTTAAAACGTTTCTTGTGCTGATGTGTTCGGGCAATTCGGTGGCGACGCTGACATCTCGTGCTCGAACAAATAGCGGGATGTTCGATTTGTTTTTGAGTGGATAGGTCACTGGAATCTGTAGCGTTTGTCCTTCACACTCAAGCTGCGAGAGTTGAAAATGCGAGTCATATCCAGTGACTTGGCAATGCAGGATATAGCCGCTTTCAAATCGCCCGGTGAGTTTGTGTAACAGTGGATCTTGCAGCACCCGTTCGGTGTTGGCGGCAGTTTGGATGCGGCCGTTGTCGATCACCAGAGCGTAACTGGCCAGTTGTGCGACCTCGTCAATGGCGTGACTAACAAATAGCGCCGGCATTTCGAACCGGTGACACACCGATTTGATCAGGGCCAGGAGTTCAGCCTTTCGTGCGTAGTCCAAGGCGGACAGCGGTTCGTCCAGCATGAGCAAGCGGGGTTGCGTCAGGAGGGTCCGCGCCAATGCAACCCGCTGTTGTTCACCCCCGGATAACGCCAAGACATCGCGATTCAGTAGCGGTGCAAGGGCCAAGCTGTCGATCACGTCAGGGTAATTCAGCAGTCCGCCTGCATGTGCACGGTCGCGGGCAAACGCCAGATTGCCGGCGACGCTCAAATGACTGAACAGGCGAGCATCTTGGAAAACATAACCAACCGGACGTTGGTGTGGCGGCACGTTAATTTTGCCAGTGCTGTCCAGCCAGGTGTCGCTGCCCAATTGAATCAGACCCTGGCACGCTTGAAATCCCGCGATGCAGCGCAGTAATGTGGATTTGCCGCTACCGCTAGGCCCAAATATTGCGCTGATTCCCTTTCCTGGTATTTGCTGATCAATAGTCAGCTGGAAATTTTGGAATTGCGCCCTGATGTTGAGGTTTAGCATATTATCCCAAGCGGATCGGAGCGCGTTTGTTGCCACCGTAGACCAGCAGCAAAACAATAAATGAGAACAGCAATAGCCCAGCTGCCAGAGTGTGCGCCTGCGCGTAGTTGAGCGTTTCTACGTGCTCATAGATGGCAATAGAGATGACGCGGGTTCTTTCGGGGATGTTGCCGCCGACCATAAGGACAACACCAAACTCGCCTATGGTATGTGCAAAAGTTAAAACAACCGCGGTTAAATAACCCCGTTTACTTAATGGGAGCACCACGTGGATGAAGGTATCGAGCGGGCTGGCGCCCAGGCTCGCGGCCGCCTCTAGCGGTGCTCGGCCGAGACTTTCAAACGCACCTTGCAGGGGTTGCACCATAAAAGGCAGAGAATAGACCACTGAGGCAATTACCAGCGCGCTAAAACTAAAGGTCAAATGTTCGCCGGTTAACGTAAACCAAAATTCGCCTAATGGCGTATTTGGACTGAGAAAAATCAGCAAATAAAATCCCAGAACAGTCGGTGGCAACACCAGCGGCAATGCCGTTAGCGTCTCGATGGTTGTTTTCAGTTTGCCGTCGGCTCTGGCCAACCACCAGGCCAATGGTGTTCCTAACACAAGCAGCACCAGTGTGCTGACTCCGGCCAACTGGAGCGTGAGTGTAATGGCGGACCACTCGATCAAGAGGCTGGCGCGAGGTAACCAAAGTCACGAATCATGTCAGATCCACGCTGGCTGTGTATGAAGGCTAAGAAATCGCTTGCGGCGGCATTTTTAGCGCCGCGCTTAAGCATGACGAGGGCCTGCTCGACTGGCGTATGGTAATGGCTTGGTATCAGCCAACTGTATGGCTGGTCTTCTGGTTGCAACAGGGTTGAGGCGATCAAGCCAATTGAAGCGTTCCCGCTGCTGATTAGCATATAGGCTTGGCCAACATTTTGCCCCCTGACAATCTTATGGCGGACTTTTTCCGTGAGATTGAGGTGGGTAAGCACCTCCATGGCCGCTCTGCCATAGGGCGCTAAGGCTGGGTTGGCGATTGCCAATGATCTAAAATTGTCACCGCTCAGGGTATTTTCATCGACGTGTGCTTGTCCCAATAAAGCCAGTTGGCCCACTGCATAAGTATGTAGCGTGCCCGGAACCGCCAAGCCGCTGGCGATTAATTGTGCGGGACGCTCGCGGTCGGCGGCAAGAAAGAGGTCGAACGGCGCGCCGAGGCTAATCTGGGTGTAGAGTTTCCCGGTTGACCCACTGACAAGAGTGATTTGGTGGGGGTGGGACGCATTAAACGCAGCGGCTAATTGTTCTGCCGCTGTCTTGAAGTTGGTGGCAACAGCCACCGTAGCCTGCGCGGCTTCGACGCTGATGGCACTGCATAGCCAAAGGCCATAAAAGATGTTCGCTAGCATGCGTTGCATCGGCGCTCTCAAGTGAAAAGATGATCTATGGCGCGTCGCCAAGGCCATCTCCGTTTGCGGGTAANCTGCATTTTACGCGCGATGTCTGGGAATGCCATTGTTTTAAAGATGACGCAAGATGAAGTTGCGCGAGGTTNGATTGAACGGCCTGTGCTCAAAGGGTTTGTCCGCGCCTGATCTTTGCCGATGCGCGTGTACCGCGGCTTGAATTCGCACTATGATGACCTTGAGTTTGGGTGATAGGGCCCGGAGCAGGGGCTGGCGCAGTCCAAAAGATCAATTGTTGGGGAGCGATATGTTGGATGTTGAAGGTATTAATCGTGAGCGGGTGACTGCCTGGTTTGAGGCAAACGTGCCCGAGGTCAAACCACCGTTGGATTTTCAACTGATCGCCGGAGGCCATTCTAATTTGACCTTTGCGGTTACAGACTCGGCGAGCAAAACTTATGTCCTGCGTCGGCCGCCATTGGGACACGTGCTCGAGAGTGCGCATGATATGGCACGCGAGCATCGCATTGTTTCAGCGTTAGCCGGATCGGCCGTGCCGGTAGCGCGCACGGCGGGTCTGTGCCAAATACCGCAGGTGAACGACGCACCGTTTTACCTGATGGATTATGTCGAAGGGCCGGTTTTGCATGATGCAGAGGCTGCCCAATCACTCAGTGAAAGCGATCGCTATTCTCTGAGCTTGCACGTGATTGATGTGTTGGCGCAATTGCATCAGATTAATCCTGACGAGGTTGGCTTGGGGGACCTTGGACGCAAAGAAGCGTATCTGGAGCGCCAGTTAAAGCGTTGGAAGAAACAATGGGCGGCTTCCAAAACCCACGAGATTCCGGCGATGGACGAGACCAGTATTCTGTTGGCCGAGCGCATGCCGCAACAGTTGGGGGCGAGCATCGTCCATGGCGATTATCGCTTGGGTAATATGATCACGGGTTCCGGCAAAATCCAGGCCTTACTGGACTGGGAATTATGCACTTTAGGAGATGCGTTGGCCGATGTCGGTTACCTGCTCAACTCTTGGGTGATGCCCGGAGAGGTTGAAGAGGATCTGGCAGCAACTGCTGCGGGAGGATTTGCCCCAAGAGAGGTGCTGGTCGAGCGTTACGCCGCGGCCACAGGTCGGGATCTGTCGAATATTGACTACTACCGGGCGTTTTCACACTGGCGCCTGGCGGCTATCGGGCAGGGAGTTTACAAACGTTATCTGGTTGGCGCGATGGGCGATAATCGCGATATGGATCTCGAAGCCTATAAAGAAAGCGTTAGCCTGCGGGCGGAATCAGCTTTGGCGTTGTTGACCTGATGCAAGGCGTATCGAATAAAAATGGCGTGTTCAGGTGATTTGCATCACCTGAAAACAACTTCTCTTCTGGGGGAAGGACACAAAAAAGGGAGGACTGTACGAAGTTGTTTGCACGCCTGAAACTAATTTATGCGGGTACTGTACAGTACAAAAATTAAAAAACAACAAATATTTACTATTTGTACAGGTTTTGTACGGATAAATTTAGAGGCCATGACGATCCGGCGCTGGTCTCGGCTCAAACGTTGTTGGTCAGTAGTGAATTCAATGCATTTTCAAGTTGTGAGCGCGCTTGACTGACGTCAAAGCGAGCGCTTTGATAGGGATTAGTGGTGCCGATTTGGCGGCCGCAATCACCAATGTAGCCAGTTAGCGCGTTGAGTTGGTGGATGGCCTCAATCAAATGGTGTGGACATTCGTGGGGATCTTCGCTCTCAGCGGCAATGGCGATAAGTTCTTCGTCCGAAAAGGTGCGCGGAACCGTGCCTGCGTCGCCGGCCGACCGGCCCGTCTCGCTGAGGGTGATATGTTCTATTTCGGCCCAACTGACCGGCCATTTTATAGTGGGAGTCTCGTTGGCTTGGAGTTTAGAGATGTTGTGTGCAGTGGCAAATTGGTAAAGGCAAATTATGTTTGCGCTTGGCATCATTCGTTTTACATTTTCAAGCGCTTGAATCGACAATACCGGCAGCTGTGCAATCAACACATCCACGCAGTCGAATTCGTTAGCGTCGGATAAAAAAGCCTCTAAATTAGCCCACCGAGATACCACTTCGATGCGTTCAATTTGATTGTTTCGCTGTGCTTGTTGCTCGAGCATGATGACATTGGCACCGATTAAGCCAACTTTGGGTGTCACCAGGCTGTGTAATACGGTCTCGGGTGGGGTTGCGTGGACGCGCAGTGATAATTGCTCGCTGCTCAGACCAGCTAAGCTGGAGATTGCCTGGCCTTGGTCAACTAAATGTTTTATTAGCTTGAGTCGATCAAGCTGGGGTTTCGAGTAGAAGCGGGTTTTGCCCTGTTTATGGGCGGGGCGGATCGCATAGCGTCGCTCCCATGCGCGCAGTCGTTCGACGGATAAGCCTGTCAGTGAGGCGACCGTGCCGATGCGATACAGATCTTGCTGCGCAATTGCTTCCAACCAAAAATACTCGAGTACAAAACCTGAACAAGAATAACGACTTATTTTTTTTTGTCTAGGTATCTGGGCGCTTGTTCAGCTCTGCAGCTCACGATATGAGGGGTCCATCACGCTCGNGCATGCCATCAAAGAAGTCTACTTGTCCCGTGTCTAAGGCGTACTCTGCGCCGACGACCAGTAAATTTTCTTGCGCACCCAGGGTTTTGATGATGTTCGACTGGTGTCGAATTTGATTCACCGAAGCCTGAATATTGGCGCGTACCGCATTAGCCAGCAAATTTTTCTGCGGGGTATGGTTGACTAAAGGACTTATCGCGGGCTGGATATGATTGACGATCGAATTGAGGCCTGCAGAGCCCATGTCATTTTCGCCGTTTTGTAAATGCTCGAGTGTTGCTTTAACAGCGCCGCATTGAGTATGTCCCAATACAACCACCAAACGAGTGCCAAATTCAGATGCAGCGAACTCGATACTGCCGAGCTGAGACGGTGTGACGATATTGCCCGCCACGCGTACGACAAATAGATCGCCCAGACTCTGATCAAAAATCATTTCGACCGGCACGCGCGAATCTGCGCAGCCCAAAATAATCGCGAATGGTTTCTGGCCGTCAACGTTTTGCCGACGGCGCGAGGCAGCGCTAGCGGTTCTGGGTTTATCTTGTATGAACCTTAGATTACCTTCAATCAGGCTGGTGAGGGCGGCCGGTGGGGTTAACATGAGTGTGCTCCTGTACTCAATTATATCACCCTATTGGCAAGTCTATGGATGATGAACGAGAATAGACGAATTGTAACTCCAGTGAGGGATAGGATGCTTAATAATTTAGGTCTGTTATTAGCCAAACGTGCTTTTTTGTCATCCGATGCTGATGCGTATGTCGAGGGAGATGGCAGCTTTCGGCTGTCGTTTTCACAGCTCAATGCCAGTACAAATCGGCTCGCCAATGCGTTGGTCGCCGATGGCATCAAAAAGGGCGAACGCGTGGGTTTGCTGTTGATGAATTCGCGAGAATTTATGGAAGCCTATTTTGCGGTCGCCAAGGTAGGGGCGGTGGTGGTGCCGTTAAACTGGCGGCTAGTTGCTGATGAGCTGGAGTTCATATTAAAAGACAGTGGCACCGAGCGTTTGATTTATGGTGATGAGTTTGTGGAAACGGTGGCTGATTTGCATAGCCGCGGGGACAAAACCGATATCAGTCAGTGGTTGCAGGTGCCAGGTGAGCAGGAGATGGCTTATTTTTCTGCTGACTACCAGGCCTTTCGTGATGCTGGGGGGGTTGAGGAACCACCGGTGGGTGGTTGTGATGATGACATGCTGTACATCATGTATACCTCCGGAACCACCGGCCTACCTAAAGGGGTCGTGCATACCCACAATACGGCAATTTGGGCGGTGATAACCATCGGCGCAACCAGTGATTATCAAACCAACGACCGCTACTTGGCATGCTTGCCGATGTTTCATGTAGGTGCATTGACCCCGCTGGCGGTGAACGTTTGGCGCGGAGCAGCCAGCATTGTGATGCGTAGTTTTGATCCGAATCGTGCATGGCAGCTGATTCAGGATGAAAAAATCACCATCGGATTGGCGGTGCCCGCTATGCTGAATTTCATGACGCAGGTTGATTACAGCCAATACGATTATTCGTCACTGCGGTGGATGATGACGGGTGCAGCGCCGGTGCCGGTGGCGTTAAATTTTAAGTGTCACGACATCGGCGTGAATTTGCTGCAAATCTACGGGCTCACCGAGACCTGCGGCCCAACTTGTATCATGGATGCGGAAAATTCGTTGCTCAAACCGGCCTCGACGGGACGCGCATTTTTTCATACCGATGTGCGTATTGTTGACGACGAAGGCCGTGATTGCCCGCCTGATGAAGCGGGTGAAGTATGGGTCAAAGGGCCGCATATTATGCGCGAATACTGGAATCGTCCCGAGGCTACAGCGGAGTCGTTGGTCGACGGGTGGTTTCGCACGGGTGATGTTGCGATGATGGATGAAGAGGGATTTGTCTCGATTCAGGATCGAATCAAAGACATGATCATCTCTGGCGGAGAAAATGTTTATCCTGCTGAGATTGAAGGAGTGTTAGCAGCGCATTCGGGTATTGTCGAGGCGGCGGTCATTGGGCAGGACAGTGAGCGGTGGGGCGAGTCGCCGCTGGCCATTGTCGTTAAAAAAGACGCGGCGTTAACCGAGGCTGAGGTGATAAATTTCTGCCAAGGTAAACTGGCAGGATTCAAACAGCCCAAGCAAGTCGTCTTTGTTGACGTCATTCCGCGAAATCCCAGTGGCAAAATCCTCAAACGGGTTCTACGTGAACAATTTCCGGAGCCTGCGCCGGTTTAGTGTGGCAGCTGATTGCATCGGGTGGTTGCCGGTCGGTTCATCGGCAACCTCGCAAACAGCTAATGAGTGTCGGGGCAGGGGCCCGTTTCAACCTGGATGGTTGAGTGGTCGATGCCAAACTCGGTGGCAAGCAGAGATTTGATGTCTGCGACCACCTCCTGAACCTGCGTCTGTTCTGGAACCAAAGCATGTAGTGTGAGTAGCGGTTTTTCGGCGGTCAACGCCCAGGCGTGGACGTGGTGGACTTCGACAACCGCGGGGATCGCACGGCACAAGGTCTGTTTGATTTCCCCAAGGTCAACGTTTTGAGGCACGCCTTCAAGTAAAATATGCGTCGATTCTTTGAGCACTCGATATGCGCCTCGGGCAAGGATCACCACAATTAGGAGCGTGAGTACCGGGTCGGCATACAGCCAGCCAAAAAAGTAAACGGCGATCGCGGCCAACATGGCGGCCGCTGAACCCAGAAGGTCTCCGAGCACGTGTAACATCGCTGACCTTATATTGGCGTTATTCGATGTGCCGTGCAGCCAACGAAATGCGATCAGATTGACGATGAAGCCCACCGCAGCAACCGCCAGAGCCGGCAGAGGTAACATTGGCTCTGGATGTGCCAAACGAGTGAGGGCTTCGATGGCAATCCAGATCACTAAAGCGGTCAAGGTCAGTCCGTTGATGAAGGCCGCCAGCACCTGAAAACGGTGGTAGCCATAACTGAGTTTGTGGTCGTAGCCTTTGGCAGAAACCCGCGCAGCCCACCAAGACAGTCCTAATGCTGTGGCGTCTAAAAACATATGACCGGCATCAGCAATCAAAACCAGCGCATTGGTCATGATGCCCGCAATGAGTTCTATCACCATAAAGCCGGCAATCAGAAAAAAAGTGCCGCCTAAAACGTGAGTGTCGTGGCTGTGGCTGTGGCTGTGGTGGTGAGAGCTTTGGGTCACGACAGATAATGTTTACACAGGGAGCACCAGTATAGCGCTAACTTCGATGCAGGTGCTGATGTGGCAGAATTTAATGTATTTAGTCCGATTTTCGAGGTGTTGTTGGTCAGCATAAGACTTTGCGCTAATCTGCAGGTTTATGTTCACAGGAGAGTGATATGGAGCGCATGCAGTTAGACTTTGTTGGATCAGTTGCCGTGCTAAAATTTAACCATCCGCAGGTAATGAATGCGGTGGGCGCGCAGATGCTCGCAGATCTGGCGGAGTCTATTTTACAGATCAAGGATCCTTCTAATGGCGCGCGCTGTTTGCTCCTGACCGGGCAGGGGCGGGGATTTTGTGCAGGCGCCAATCTGCAGGATGACGTCAATACAGATAAGCGTAATGGCGCAGGTGCTTCTCTACGTGGAGCTTATCACCCATTGTTGTTTGAGCTGCGCGGCCTAGATATGCCAATGGTGACGGCCGTTAATGGCGCAGCAGCGGGGGTCGGCATGAGTTTTGCGATGATGGGAGATATCGTCTGTGCGGCAAAGTCGGCTTATTTTCTGCAAGCATTTGCGAAAATAGGGCTGATTCCTGATGGCGGGTCGACCTTTATGTTGCCGAGATTGGTTGGTTGGGGGCGCGCTATGGAGCTGTCGTTGTTGGCCGAGCGATTGTCTGCTGAAAAAGCAATGGAGTGGGGCCTGGTTAATCGTCTTTATGAGGACCAGGATGATTTGATGGCGGGCGCGCTGCAGATTGCGCAGAAATTGGCTAACGGACCGCGGTCTTTGTCGCTGATCCGCAAGGCTTATTGGCAAACCTGGCAGAATTCTTTTGAACAGCAATTAGAACTGGAAGCACAGCTGCAAAATGAAGCCGGCAAGTCAAAAGATTTTGCCGAAGGTGTGCAGGCTTTTTTACAGAAAAGAGACGCCCAGTTCAAAGGCAGTTGATTCATCTAGAGACCGCTGGCGCTAAGTGCGCCAGGTGGGTTTCGACGCTTTGGGTCAAAGCCTGTAGATCATAGCCGCCCTCGAGTGTTGATATTACGCGTCCTTCACTGTACTGGTTGGCGGTGCTGACGATGAGATCAGTGATCCAGGCATAATCATCTTCCACCAGATTGAGCTGTGCCAAAGGGTCTCTCTGGTGGGCGTCAAAACCGGCCGAAACAAGAATAAGCTCGGGGGCATGTCGTTCTAGAGCCGGCAGCCAATCGGCTTCAATTTGACGGCGAAATTCGGTGCCTGCAGTGCCTGCTGCCAATGGCGTGTGGATAAGATGATCGCGGCGCACATCAAATTTTCGGTTTGGATAATGGGGATGTTGAAAACTTGAGCACACCATTACAGCGGGGTTGTCGGTGAAGATGTCCACCGTGCCATTGCCGTGATGTACGTCAAAGTCGAGTATGGCAACTCGCTCGATGGTCGGGCTTGCTAATGCTTTTAGCGCACCGATGGCGATGCTGTTGAACAAACAGAAGCCCATGGCGGCATCACGTTCAGCATGATGCCCGGGCGGGCGAACGGCGCAAAAGACGCGTTGGGTCCTGCCGCTGATCAGGTCATCGATGCCGTTGCAGACCGCACCTGCGGCCAAGCGAGCTGCAGTTAAACTGTGTTGACTCATCCAAGTGTCTGGGTCGACCGGAACCATTGACGTCTTGTCTGCTTCTAGGTTGTCTTTTGTTGCGAAGGTTGTTATGTCCTTGATATGCGCAAGGCTATGCGCCCGCTGGATATCGACGTCTTTGGCTTGCTCAGGGGCCAGCATCGGGTGATCGTCGATAAACCCGCAGGCCTTGAGGTGATTGAGCACCGCCGCTAGACGCTCCGGGCGTTCGGGGTGCCCATTGGGGACTCTGTGCTCAAGGCAGCGAGTGTCGGTATACAGGTGCACATTAAAACCCTCAGTGATTTAAAACTCAGTCCCGTGCGCTGTTTGGCGGCCTAAAATCTTTGTGCGGCCACAATCTGTGGGCTGGAGCGTGATTTTTTGTGGTCGTGACTAGGCTAAACAAACGCATCAATGTGATCAGCTAAGGGCTCAGCTTAACCGATTTATTGCTGATGGTCTTGATGGCCAGATGAAGTCTGCGGCGGTCAAGCGGATGTTGGTTAACCTAAAAAACCCTATTAAGGCGTGGGTGGGTTGGGCCCACCCGGTACCAGCGGCGAACTGGGCTTTTGCATGTGATATTGGTTGATCGACCTTTGGACAACCTCAGGATGAAAAAAGAATTTGCAGATGTGATTCCAATTTCATTCGTCGACTGCAGCAGATTTAGGTTTATGATGCTGTCTTTTGTAGTCGGGGGTCACCATGGGAGGGGTTCTATTGGCATTACGCACCCTCATCTGTATGGGCATAGGCGTGCTGGTCTGGTATGTATTGGTGTTCATAGTTAAGATGCCTTTGTCCGGTCTGGGTATCTTGATGCCCGTTTGGTTTGGTGGGCTTGCCGGGGGAATTGTGGCTGTTATTTTCTCACCCCAACAAGGGGTGATGATGGCATTCACCAGTGGTGTATTGTTGGCGCTTGGCTTCTTGTGGGTGCGACATGGATTGATGGATGTTGGTCTAGGCACCAATACATTGGTTTCATTGTGGCCGGTATGGTTTCCAGCCGCGTTTTATGTCGGGGCGTATACGTATCTGACTTTTCTTGTATACAGGGCAAAAAAACATGGCTAATTTTGAGCGTCGGTTGCGTCAACTGATTCAACCGGGTCAGCGGATATTTGTTGCGGGCAGCAGCAACGAACCCACTGCCTTGCTCGAACAGTTGGCGCTTCTGCAGTTGCCACAGGGGCTGCGCTTTCTACAGTTCCCTATTGGCGGTTATAACAATACGGATTTCACGCAGTTCAACAGTACTGCAACCTTAACAACTTTCTTCATGACACCAGCGCTGCGGATGGCGGATCCTCAGCGGTTGCACTTTTTGCCGATGCAAATGCGTTGGGTCTACGACTATCTGGCCAATCAGGTTGATGTGGCGCTAATTCAAGTCGCAAAAGATGCCCAGGGTGTTTTGCGTCTGGGGCCTAATGTTGATTTTGTGGCAGCGGTGTTGAATAGCGCCAAGGTTGTGATTGCTGAGTTGAATCATAATCTGCTGGCGCCCGCGGGTAGTCCAGTTATCGGTGCGGATAAAATTGATCTTTTGTATGAGAGCGAGCGAGATTTGACGACACTGCCGCCGCCAAAAGTAGATCAGGCAGCGCGAGAGATCGGGGCTCACGTAGCGACGTTAATCAACGATGGTGACTGCTTGCAGACCGGTATTGGGGCAATTCCCGCTGCGATACTGCAACAGCTGGAAGATAAAAACGACTTAGGGTTGCACGGTGGGTTGATTGATGATGCGGGCATGCATTTGATTGTGAAGGGGAACGTATCTGGGCGTTGTAAACCTATAGATACGGGACTGCACGTCACGGGTATGGCGCTTGGAAGCCCTCAACTGCTGGATTGGCTGTCGCGGACACCAGAGGTGGTTTTTCGAGGCGCAAATCATACCCATGAGGTTAGCACCATCGCCCGCCTGCCTAATTTTGTTTCGGTAAATTCAGCTGTAGAAATAGATCTGTTCGGGCAAGTTAATGCTGAATACGCAGGAGGGCGGCAGATATCAGGCACGGGTGGTTCGGTGGATTTTATGCGGGCGGCAAAATCCTCCGCGGGCGGGCGCTCGATTGTTGCGATGAACGCCACTGCGCGAGGGGGCACGGTATCCAGAATTGTGCCGCGGGTGGAGATGGTCACTGCGCTGCGCACAGATGTGGATATGGTGGTCACAGAATTTGGCGTTGCGGATATTAAATATTTGCCCAACCGTCAGCGTGCGCAAGCATTGATTGCCATTGCTGCGCCGCAATTTCGGCAGGCACTGGCTGCTGCGTTGAATTAATTTTGCAGGTATGGCCGGCTTGATCAGCGATCGTTTAGCTGGTGGTTGGTTTGCAGCAGTTGAATCATAAAAGCATATTCCTCAGCAAGTTCTTTGAGCGCTTCAAATCGCCCTGATTGCCCCCCATGTCCTGCTGCCATGTTGGTCTTGAGCAACAGGACTGTCCTGTCCTTTTTTAAGGTGCGCAATTTGGCGACATATTTTGCCGGTTCCCAATAAGTCACTCTTGGATCGTTGAGTCCGGCGGTTACCAGCATGGGGGGATAGTGGCCGGGCTTGAGTTGGTCATAAGGTGAGTAGGCCTGGATGTTCAGAAAAGCTTTTGCGTCGGTAATTGGGTTACCCCATTCCCCCCATTCGGGCGGAGTAAGTGGCAGTGTTTCGTCCAACATGGTGTTTAGTACGTCGACAAATGGTACGTGCGCTGCAACGGCCCCCCATAGTTCCGGAGCTTGATTGACTGCCGCGCCCATTAATTCGCCACCGGCACTGCCGCCGGCGATAGCAATACGACCCGGTTGGGTGATGCCGTTGGCAATAAGATGACGTGCACAATCTACAAAATCGTTGAACGTATTGGTGCGCTTATCGAGTTTACCGTCGAGATACCATTGATAGCCGAGGTCGTCGCCGCCGCGAATGTGTGCGATCGCGTAGATAAAACCGCGTTCCAAGAGCGACAGTCGGGATGCAGAAAATGCCGGCGGCGTGGCGTAGCCGTAGGCGCCATAAGCGTATAGGTAAAGGGGGGCTGTGCCATCAAGTGGAGTGTCTTGGTGGTAGACCAGGCTGATTGGTACTTGCACGCCATCGCGAGCGCAAGCCATCCTGCGAGTAGTCACAAAGGTTTCCGGTGCATAACCGGTAGGGACGGTCTGTACCTTCAATGCGGTCAGCGAGCGGCTGTATAAGTCGTATTCATAAACGGTTTGTGGGGTGACCAAAGAGGTATAGCTTAGGCGGATAGACCCGCTGTCCGCATGGGGCTGGGAAGCCAAATTCACGCTGTAGGTCGCTTCTGGGAATTTGATGTGATGCTCGGTACTGTCCAGACCCACGATGCGAATGTTCTCCAGACCGTTAATGCGTTCCTCCACAATTAAGTGGCTGGTGAACATCAAGTGCCCGGTGAGGTAGGTATGCTTATCGCCCTCGATCCACAAGTGCCAGTCGTCGCTTTTTCGGCTGTGCTCAGGTGTTGTGAAGAGGTCAAAATTAGCATGACGAAGGTTACTTCTGATGACAAATTGGTTATTGCCATGATCCACGTGGTACTCAACCTGGTCTTGCCGTTTGGCTAAACATTGGGGGGGGGCGTCAAATTGATCGCGGGGTAAGGTATAGACTTCGTTGTTGCTATGGCCTGCGCTGTTGATCAATAGGTAACGCTCAGACTGACTCAGATCAATGCTTACTCGGTAGGTCGGATCGGGCTCTGCAAAAACCAGTCGATCTGCTCCGATTTGATTCAACTGGTGTTGATAAACTTCCAGTGGCTGCCATTGGGCATTCACGACAACATACATCAATGCGCTGCTGTCGGCGCTCCAGATCGGGGTGTCTATGGTGTTGACGATTGCCGGGCTCAGTGGCTGCCTCGTCGCAAGGTCGATGATATGCAGGGTATACCGCTCGCTACCGTCAACGTCGATACTATAGGCGAGTTTGCTATTGTCGGGACTGACCGCAAGCGCACCGAGGTCGAAATAAGGTTTGTCCTTAGCCAAAGTGCCCTCGTCGAGTAACACCTCCCAGGCTTCATCTTCGTTCAATTGTGCAGGTTCTGCGGGTGCTCGATACCACGTGCGGTATTGGGCATGCTTGTTGAACCGCCACTGATAGCGGTAGCCGTTTTTGGTATAGGGAACGCTTGCGTCGGTGGCCGGGCGGCGGGCTTTCATCTCGCCAAACAAGGCGTCGATCGAGCTTTTTAATGGGGACATATAAGCGTCGAAGTAGGCGTTCTCGGCCTCGAGATAAGCCAGTATTTCGGGGTGATTGACGTCGGGGTACTGCGCGTCGCGTAACCAAGCAAATGGATCGTCCACGGTGATGCCGTGATGGCGATATTGGTGGGGCTTCTGCGCTGCTTCGGGTGGCGGGCCTATGTTGTCATGGTCTCGGCTGAGGCGTTTGGTATCGGACATGGCAGGCCTGCTGTCGGTGCATATAATTCATCAGGATTGCCTAGTGCAGGTCAAAACGCAAACCCCTACACTCATGAGGCTAGTTTTTGTATTTTTGGAGTTTGTATGCCGCATATTAATCCTCTACCGCGAGATACCCTCGAGGCCTTAGAACCGGTGTTCGCCAGCGCTGAAGCCAATATGGGGTTTGTCCCTAACAGTATGCTGACCATGGCGCATATGCCGCAGTTGCCGATGGCGTTTGCGATGTTAGCAGGGGTGGTCATGGGAGCTGATTTAGCGCCGCAGTTAAGGCACTTCAGGCAAAATGTGCCGGCGGATTCGCGTGCTGATGAGGCATTGTCGCCGGACCTGGTTCAACTGATTGCCTATTGTGTGAGCTTGAGTGCCGGTTGTGGGTATTGTCAGGCGCATACATCCCACAGCGGTCACAGTCGTGGTTTGGACGAAAATAAAATCAAACAAATTTTGATTTATGAATCTTCAGATGAATTTTCGGACGCTGAAAAAGCGTTAATTGGCTTGGCATTGGCGGCTGGTGAGGTGCCTAATGGGTCAAGCGGTGAGCATTTTGAGGCCCTGCGTGAACATTTCAGTGAGCGGCAAATTGTGCAAATTGTTGGCGTAATTTCACTTTTTGGTTTTTTGAATCGATGGAATGACACCGTGGCGACACAATTGGAATCTGCGCCGTCTGAATTTGCTCATGGTGTGTTAGAAGCGTCGGGCTGGGCGCTCGGGAAACACGCGGGTTAACCTGGTGTGCGGGCGTTTTTTCATAGCTGCAGAGCCGGTGGCACAGATGGTCATGGGTCTGTCAGGTCTCACTTATCAGGGGTCTGATGCCTACAATATGGCGCCGACCGAAACCGTTGAGGTGCTGCGTCGTGATTCGCAGGGCGCCCTTGAATTAGTGCCGATGCGCTGGTGGTTGACGCCTTCATGGGCAAAAACGCGCACCACCAAATACGCGATGTTTAACGCAAGATGCGAAACCGCTGCGGGCAGTGCGGCGTTCAAATTACCTTATCGAACACAACGCTGTGTGGTGCCGATTTCAGGTTTTTACGAGTGGTGCAAGATAAACAGCCAAAAGTTGCCTTTCCTGATTAGACCTGAGTTTGATTCTGGTATGCTGCTGGCAGGTTTGTGGGACAGTTGGCGTGACCCGCGGTTGCAGCTAGAACATCTGAGTTTTACGATTTTAACCACCAGCGCACACGCGCAGATGGCACATATCCACGGGCGGCAACCTGTCATGTTATCTCCAGACAGCGCCTGCGCATGGTTGGATACCTCGCAGCCGACGGATTGTTTGACCACGCTGTTTGACTCGGTCATTCCAGTGTCTCTGCAGGTCGTGCCGGTAGCCAGTTATGTCAATAACACAAATCACGCTGATCAGCGGTGTGTTGAAGCGGTTGGGCCTGCTGTATCTGTTTCGCCGAGCAACGTATCGGCGGATCCCTCAGTTGGATGAGTTGAGCATAAACAAAGGAGCGGCCCGTGTTGTTGAGTAAGGGACTGTGGCTGGGTAAAGGGCGAATACGCCCCTCGGGTATAAGCCTAGGTGATGAAGTAGAGGCCGATGTGCAGGTCAGTGAGGATGACGAGGGCATCAGTCTCAGCGGGGCATTTTCCGGCGCTTTTAATGGTACATTTTCGATTAGAATTGCGCCTGATGAAACAGGGACTTACGTGGTTGATGCCCGGGTTGGTGCTTTTGCTCTAGAGGGCATGGGCAAGTTGGAGAGTGAACCGAATCTGTGTTTGCTCTGGAACGAGGGGGGTACACAAAGTGCAACCGTTGCACTTTTTGCAGTAGCTCGAGGCATTGGTTGTCGTGGTTTTTTGCGAGAAGGGGAGCAGACGTTGACCTGGGAAATGTTGCTGCGGCTCAAACAAGATGCGCTAAAGGCAGATAATGTGGTGTCGTTGAGTCGACGTCGCCGTTAAGCCCCAAGGATAATCGAATCACTTTTTTGTCTGGTGGTTCGACTTAAACATGGCTGCGCAAGTTTTAAGGCAATGCGGACTTAAGGAAGATTGGCAATGCAAAACTCAGACCAGAACAAAGCCTACGGACTGCAGACGGTCAACATGGTGGCTGATGTTTATGCTTCCGGTGTAGAGCGAGGGGTGTTGCTGATGCGCCATTCGGCGCGTACGTTTGATCCGAATATTCATGATTTGTTGAATCCGTTAACGGACGATGGGCGTGCGCTGTGTCGCCAATTTGGTGAAGCTTTGCCGAAGACGGTTCAGGTGCGCGGCTACGCCAGCCCGCCGGAGCGGTGCATGGAGACAGCACAACTAGTGATTGCTGCCCATGAAGCAGCAGGAGGGCGCGGATTGCGTACCCGCCCGGTGGAAGCGTTGAGCATTTTTTATGCGCTGGATCAGCAAAAAATGTGGCAGGGCATGAAACAGGCGGTTGATTTGCCGGCCTACGTTGCACAATGGTTTGCACAAGCGGTGCCCGAGGACGCTATGATGCCGGCACCACTTGCCGTGCAAATGGTTCTGCGGGGGTTGTTGGGCAAGTTGCGTGATACTGCAGTGGCAGGTGCCGGCCCACATCTGGACCTATGTGTTTCGCATGATTTGACGCTGTATACCTTGCGTCATGGTGTAGGTCTCGAACCGGTTACGGGACCGCAGGTTGCCTTTCTCGACGGGTTACTACTTTTTGTCCGTGATGGCAAAACTTTGCTGCGCAGTCAATACGGAGCAGAAGTTGAGATAGACGCTTAAATCTGGATTGTCTGCGCTGTCGAGCAAGTAAGAGCAGTCCTTTGCCGCCAGGGCCTTTGGCAACTACGGTAGTGCCCCTAACGTAAGCGGTCGGTCGTGCTCTTGAACCCATTCAGACATTGAACCGTCGTATACCGCGACCTTATGTTGTCCCATTAATTTGCAAGCAAAGCCATCAACTGTGGCGGCAATACCACCGCCACAGTAGGCGATTACTTGCTTTGCGCTTAACAATCCGTGTGTTTCTAACGACGCTGCCAAGGCTGATGGTGGTAGGAAGTAGTCATTATCGAGCATTTGGTCGTAGTACAAATTCAGGCTGCCGGGAATGTGGCCGCGACGGTGGTAGTAAAAATCACCATCACCGCGGTACAGCTCTGGTGTTAAGGCGTTGACGGTACAGACATTACCTGCAATCGCCTCTTCTACGTCAGCGGTATTGGCAAATGCATGGTTCACTGGATGAGCTGAAAATGTTGTCTTGGGGTACTGGTGTGTACCGCTCGCCATCGGTAAACCTGCGTGCTTCCACGCTCGCAAATTCCCGTTCAAGACGCTCACGTTGCGATGTCCTGCAGCATGCAACAACCACCATGCTCGAGTCGCCCACATAAGATGTCCGTTGGAATAGAGTACAACCCGATGTTCTTGATTGATGCCGCTTTCTCCAATTGCCTCGGCCAATGCTGTTTGACTGGGCAGCGTGAAGTTCAGCGTTGACGAAGTATCGGACCAGTCGCTGATCAGGTCGATGAATCCAGCGCCTGGTATGTGTTCGCTCTGATAGTTTTGGTATCCGCTGTCGATGCGATAACCTCCAGTTGATTTTGGAGTCAGGAATACAGCGGTATCAAACAGACGTAAATCCGTTTCGCCAAGCGTTTGCTGGAGGGTTTCGACGTCTGTTAGATAATGGGGTTGGGAATATCCAGTGGCCATAATAATGCTTCCATTGCGGTCGGTGTAGGATGTGATGGTAACCCGCAATGATCCATCGCGCAGGGGGTTTTGCGCTACTGCTGGCAGGTTTAGAGGCGTTTGTTAGATGCTACTGTGGTTTGTCGTAGCTGGTTTGCGGCGAGGAGTTTTAAAAAAAGCGTACACTAGCCCTAGCAATTATTGGGTTTAGCTGATGGCTTTTGACAAAGATTCAGTTCGGATTGTCATATTCGAGGCGGATACACCCGCCGGCAAGCGTTTCGATGTGGCGCTGATCATCTGTATTTTACTGAGTGTTTTAGCTGTGATGTTAGACTCTGTGGCGTCCATTCATGCGCGTTACGGAGACTGGCTGTATCGCATCGAATGGGCATTTACCCTGTTGTTTTCAATCGAATACGCATTGCGCTTGTGGTGTATTCAGCATACATGGGCTTATGCGCGCAGCTTTTATGGTTTGGTTGACCTGGTGGGCATTATTCCAACCTATCTGAGCCTCTGGTTGGCAGGTAGCCAATATTTTCTGGTGGTTCGCGTCATACGGGTACTGCGTGTTTTTCGGGTGTTACGGATGGTGCGCTATGTTGGCGAAGCAGAGTTGATTGCAGAGGCATTGCTCGCCAGTCGCCGAAAAATTACCGTGTTTGTGGCATCAATCGTCGCTCTGGTGGTGATCTTCGGGTCGGCGATGTTTTTGATAGAGGGGGGCAGCAATCCTAACTTTGCCAGTATTCCAGACAGCGTATATTGGGCCGTGACGACCATGACAACGGTAGGATATGGCGATATCACGCCGTTAACGACCCCGGGGCGTATTCTGGCAACCCTGATTATGATCATGGGTTATGGAATTATTGCGGTGCCCACCGGCATTGTGACGCTGGAATTAAATGAAGCCAATCGTCGCCGCGCAAATACTAAAACGTGTCCAATGTGCTCAGCCGAAGGACACGCCCACGAAGCCAGTTTTTGCTGGCGTTGCGGGGCCAATCTTTATCCAAACCCACCGCATGATGGCTGAATATCATGTTCGCGCTTGGGTTTGATTGCAACGATGGATTAATGCCTGTAATTAGGCTGGCGTTTTATATCTGGTCTATATAGGATGCGCCGCGCAGGCGCGGTCCATTAGATGATCCCACGCGCAATTGCAGAATTTGGCTCCTTCAGACGTACCAAATTGTGAACTATGTACCCGTTATCGAGCAGAAATCAGGGTTATGCTGACCAGATGTGTGAATTAAGAGATAAACAGTGATTAACAGGAATGAATCCCGCTTGATCGCGCGCGAGCGCCGTAACCAAGCGAGTCATATGGCGAAGAAAAAACCTAAGTTGGCGGTGAAAGTTCCGCTGAGGTCTAAGGAGGGATCGGCGCCGGAAATAGAGGCCCTGTCCTAGGGCACGGCAATCACCTGGCCTTCGCGGCGACTGTCGGCTGCGCCAAGCAGCCCCTCGGGAGTGACCAGAATAAGATGCAGTCCGGAATTTTCTCCTTCGCGCTCTGTCACAGGATAACCCAGCGCCCGTAACCTCGCGGCGTATGCTACGCCCTCATCAGTGGCGATTTCGACTTTAACCTCTGCGCCTCTTGCAATAATGTTGGGCGCATCAGCTGCTTGTTGCGGTGTTAGACCACCGCGCAGAGTACCCACCAGCGCTTTCGCAACGTATGCAACAATCGAGTTGCCCCCCGGTGATCCGGCAACCAACTGTAATGTGTTGTTCTGATCGAAAATAAGGAGCGGCGACATCGAAGAGCGAGGGCGTTTGCCAGGTGCGGCGGCATTGGCCAAAGCTTTGCCGCCCAGTTTGGGTTGTCGCGCAAAGTCGGTCATTTCGTTGTTGAGTAGAAAGCCGCCCGCCCAGCGAGAAGCGCCAAATGGTGCCTCGATGGTGGCCGTCATTGAGACGGCATTCCCAGACTGATCGATAATCGACAGGTGTGTTGTCCCCGCAGGCTCAGCCGTTGTGTCTCGGCCCCAGCGTTCAATAATGGACTGGTTGTTGAGTAACTGGCCCGGATCACCCGGCACGGGTGAGTCTCCCGGTTGGTGTCTTTGGGTTGCACGATGTCTGAGATAGTCTGAGTTGATCAGCTGGTCGGTGGGCACGGAAACAAACGCTGGATCCGCAATGTAGTGGTCTCGGTCGGCGTAGGCCAGACGTTGCGCATCCACCAGCGCATCGATCTGAATAGGTTCCTCAGAGCTGGTGGTGAATTGATCATACAGATTGAGAATCATGATCTGAGCCAGCCCGGATGAGGGCGGCGGCATAGTGCAAATACGCTGCAAACCAGCGCTTGCGCAGAGCGGGCGGCGCTCTATAACCGCGTAGTTTGCAAGATCCTCGAGGGTTAACCCACCCGGATTGGGTTCTGCCTGCACTGCGGCCACAATTTCGCCCGCCAGTTGGCCGGTATAAAACGATGCGGGGCCGTGTGCAGCGAGATTTTGCAGGGTTTTGGCGTAGGCTGGATTGTCTCTGAGTACACCCGCGCTGAGGGGTTTTCCATCAGGGTAGAAATAAGGTGCGGTATCGGGGTTGTCGTCGAGTCTGCTGACACTCTGGATCCGTTTGAGCAGACTGGCCAGTCGAGGTGAAACGATAAACCCCTGCTGTGCCAGCGATATGGCCTGAGTAAAATTCTTGGCCATGCTCAGTCGGCCGTGCTTGCTGTGAGTAAGCTGATATAACGCAGGTATTCCTGGCGCACCAACGGCCAAACCACTTTGCCACGCGGTTAAAAACCCCATGACCTCGTCGTCGCGCACAAAGAAATCAGGAGCGATTTTTGCGGGTGCCGTCTCTCTGCCATCATAGGCATAGACGGTGTTGCTTTCGCGCTCGTAGACCATCATGAATGCCCCGCCGCCCAACCCTGAACTTTGTGGCTCGACAAGACCCAGTACCGCGTGTGCGGCGATGGCCGCATCAACGGCGTGGCCGCCTGCAAGCAGAATCTCAGCGGCGGCTTGCGCGGCATAGGGGTTGGCTACCGCGACCATTCCCCCGTGAGGCCATGACGCTGGGGTGTCAGCCAATGGTGGTGTTTGCGCTATATTTGGCGTGCAGCCCATACAACAAGCGATCAGGGGTATGCAGGCCAATATGCGCCGAAGATGAGCGCCGCGGTGCAGTTGGTGGATGGTTGGCATAGGCGTTGGCCGTTCGACAGCCGGACCGGATACTACAACAAAGTTTTTTTGGTGCTTCCCGGCCGGGCTATCTGCGCTAGGCTAATCTTCTTCTTTCAAACCCATCAGTTGGGCTGGCGTGAGTCCAAGTGCGTTAACGATATTGTTGAAAAAAGAAATTTCGTGGCTGTTGACACGGCCGTCAACATTAATTACTTCCGCCAATGCGGTTGCGATGTTTAAGCAATCGTCTGCATCTAAAGCTTTGGCGGAGCTGCTGATGTACCGATCCAGCGGTGCTTTCTCAAACAGGCGTGAGCTGGCTGCGACGCGTACGTCTGCTTCGGAAAAGTCTTCGCCTGTGTGTGTCAGCAGAACTTCGCGGACTTTGTCTACTTCCACAGCTTTGATGTTGGTGTCTGCTGCTGTGGCTCGCGCCAAGGTCATCAACATCACTTCTCTAGCCAGTTGAGCCCGCTCCCCGGGGCTTGGCTGGGAGCCTCCAAAAATTTTCAGAACACCGGCCAAACTCGCAATACTCATAGCATTATTTCCTAAGCGTTAATTGTCACTGGCTCTATTGTTTCGCGATGTGAGGCGGGGGTCAATGCGGCATTTACGTTCCTTTCGCTCGCCGGTGACGCACATTCGCTCCGGTTGCGCCCGATACTGCCCTGGCAGGGCCGGCGCCCGCATGACTTTCGTGGTTAAAGTCTTACCTCACCGTCCACCCAGGCGCGGATTAAATGGTGGGCGATAGCAAGTTTGCCGGGCACGCGAAGGTCTGCAGGGCTCTCACCCAGCGCTAAGATCACCTGTTCGCTGGAAAACCAACGAACGTCGGCCATTTCCGCTTCATTGATGGTGATGGCATGGCTACGTGCAATGCCGTGACAGCCAATCATCAGTTGAGAGGGGAAAGGCCAAGGTTGAGATGAATGATAATGTACATCGCCAACAGCAATGCAGGCCTCTTCTTTGACTTCCCGGCGCACGGCTTCCTCGAGGGATTCACCTTGATCGATGAATCCGGCAAGCGCGGAATAAAAATTTGTATTGGCCATAAAACCCTGAGACTGTCCGAGTAGGCATCGTTCTCCGCCGGGCCGGTCGATAATCAGCATAATTGCAACGGGGTCGGTGCGCGGAAAAATATGTTTATGGCAGCTTAAACACCGCCTGATCTGGCCCCCGCGCTCCGCTGTGCTGGGTTGCCCACATTGCGCACAAAAGGGGTTTCGGCGATGCCAGTCCAGTTGTGCGCGCGCCTGCGCCAAGATTCCGGTATCCGCGCTTGCGAGGTGGGCGGCGACAGCTCGGCAGTCAACGAAACTTTTGGGGTCTGCGGGATCCGGGACGTCAACGGCAAAGTGAGGGACATTGTTCTGAAGACCCAAAAAAATGAGTTGATTGTGCTCGGGTAAAGCCGGGCGCGTTCGCCATGCCAGTGTTTGGTCGGCGTTAAGCAGGACATTGAGCTTGTGAAAGGGTAGAAATAACGCACTCGAGTGGTCTGCCAGCGCGGCGACGCTGGCATCTTCGCGACGAATGTTTTCCCCTCTATCTAAAGGATTTCCGGCAAAAGGGTGAACGGGATTTCTCACTTTTAGGCCTCATTTCAAAGGTCTTTAGCCTACCAAAATAAGCTTTGGTTTTCGCCTCATGCCCGCGCAAGCGGGCGTGTTATCTCCCGGGGTTTTAGGCTAGGCTAGTCTTTGTACAAGCGAGGATGTGACATGATTGAAAAAATACCGTTTGGACGTACGGGGCACCTTAGCAGTCGAACGATTTTTGGGGCAGCTGCGTTGGGTGCAATGAGTCAAGAACGGGCAGACAGCACCTTGGCCAAGCTGGACCTTTATGGGGTGAATCATATTGATGTTGCCGCCAGTTATGGAGAGGCCGAGTTGCGCCTTGCACCTCTGCTTAAAACTCGCCGTGCTGATTTTTTCTTGGCCACTAAAACGGGGCTGCGCACAAAAAATGAGGCGAAAGAGGAACTGCAACGCTCGCTTGAAAGGATGGGGGTTGAGCAGGTTGACCTAATTCAAATGCATAACTTGGTTCAGCGTGATCAATGGGATGTGGCGATGGGTCCTGGCGGCGCGTTGGAAGCTCTGATTGAAGCTCGTGAGGCTGGATGGGTGCGCTTTATTGGTGTGACAGGTCACGGGACCTATGCACCGAGCATGCATAAAAAGAGTCTTGAGCGTTTTGATTTCGACTCAGTTTTGTTGCCGTATAATTTTTCAATGATGTCCAATCCCGTGTACGCGGAAGATTTTGACGCGCTGTATTCGCTTTGTCAGCAACGGCAGGTGGGGATACAAACCATCAAAGCCGTGGCTTTGCGCCGTTGGCGCGAAGACGATCCGGAGAAACACTTCAGCTGGTATAAACCGATTCGAGAACCGCAGGCGCTAAAACGAGCGGTGGACTTTGTATTGTCGCGCCCTGGATTGTTTGTGAATACCACAAGTGATGCTTCCCTGTTAGACACGGTATTTCGGGCCGCTGGCGAGCCGGTGGCGGCCCCTGATCCCTTTGTGTTGAGCGCAGACGCAGAAACCTTGGGGGTTGAGCCTTTGTTTGTTCGCGGACTTTCTGACGACGTTTTGCTCAAGGAGGCATAGTTTATGGCGCAACCATTTCTAGTCACGCAGTTGGGAGGTGCACTGGGCGCTGAGGTTCAGGGCATCGATCTGGGTAATCTCTCCGACGCACAGGTCACTGACATCAAAGAATTATTGCTGGCGCACAAGGTCATTTTTTTCCCTCAACAGTCAATTAGCTTAGATCAGCACGTGGCGCTTGGGGAACACTTTGGAACTATTGAAAATCACCCGAATTTAAAAAACCCGTTCACCGATTACCCGGGGGTTTTTGAGCTGGCTGCCAGTCACGGTGGGACAGCTGACGAGTGGCATACCGATATTACTTTTGAGCGGCGCCCATCGGTGATGTCGGTTTTGCATATGGTGAAATGTCCGCCCGTTGGAGGGGATACTATGTGGACAAGCTTAGAGCGCGCCTATGATGAACTGTCTCCCCCGATTCAGGCGCTTTGTGAAAATCTGACGGCTTTGCATGATGCATTGCCGCACAACAGGCCCGATAAAATGGCGGTTCATCCGGTAGTGCGAGTGCATCCTGAAACCGGCCGTAAGTCACTTTATGTCAATGAGCATTTCACCCGGCGGCTGATTGAGGTCAATGCACAGGAAAGTGAAGTATTGCTCGCTCATTTGACACGCTGGGTGCAAAACCCGCGCTTTACTGTCAGATACCGCTGGAGCGAAGGCTGTGTGGCGATGTGGGATAATCGCTGTACGCAGCACTTTGTGCTCAATGATTTCGTCGGAGAGCGGATTATTCAGCGGGTCACAGTGATGGGAGACGAGGTTGAAGGTGTTGGCCAGTCGCAGTATACGCCCCATCTCGCGGCTGGCCCAATGACGGCTATGAGCCGCCATGACCGGCAGTTGGCACTGTTTCTTAAATCACAGAAAAAAGCAGCAGAGGGTTAAGGCGTCGGCGGGTGGACGTTAACCACCTGAATTTGTTCGCTGGACAGCGTATCGTTCAAGGACCCCGAGCGAAAACCGCCCAGATCTAATGCAACATAAGTGTACCCGGCCTGTTTTATCGCGCGGTTTATTGAGTCACTGTTTTCTATGGCCCGCTGAAGTTCGTGACCCGGAATCTCCAAGCGCGCGACGTTGCCATGATGGCGAACGCGAAATTGGCTGAACTCAAACGACTCTAATACCGCCTCGGCGGCTTCAACTTGTGCAAGCAATGCTTGGGTGATGTGGGTGCCATAGGGGAAACGGCTGGATAAGCATGCGGCCTGTGGTTTTGCGGCGTTCTCCAAGCCTAAAGCGTGCGCCAGCGCTCTGATGTCCGCCTTGTGAAAGCCGCATTCAACCAGAGGTGAACGTACTTCGAAATTCTCGGCGGCAATCAACCCCGGTCGATGGTCGCCTAGATCGTCTAGATTGGTGCCGTTGAGCACAATAGACACATTGAGGCTTGTCGCCATGTCGTCTAGATAGGTGTAGAGCGAAGACTTGCAGTGGAAACATCGATTGACCGGGTTTGCTCGATACTCTGGTTTAGACAGTTCATCGGTGACAATCACTTGATGTCGTATTCCCCAGATTGCCGCTAGATTTTCTGCCAGTGCAAGATCTGCACGCTTGAGACTGGCCGATGCAGAGGTCACCGCAAGTGCGTTGTTTCCCAAAACCTCACCCGCAACAAATGCCACGAGCGAACTGTCAATGCCCCCTGAAAAAGCAATGATCACGCTTTCGTATTGCGATAAATGCTGCTTAAGGGCGTTATATTTTTCTGCGATGGCACTTTGCATGTGGCGGCTCATACTGAGAAGGACAGAGAAGACTATCCTACAAACGATTGATGGTATTCGCCAGAAAACCTGCACCAAAGCCGTTGTCGATGTTCACAACGCTGACTCCGGATGCGCAGCTGGTCAGCATTCCTAATAAGGCGGCAACGCCATCAAAAGCGGCACCATAACCCACACTGGTGGGAACCGCGATCACCGGCTTATCGACCAGTCCGCCGATGACGCTTGGCAGGGCACCCTCCATTCCGGCAACAACAATGAGTACTCGTGCTTCGCGCAAGTCGTCCAGTCGAGATAATAGGCGATGTAATCCTGCCACCCCGACATCAAATATCCGCGTGACCGGATTGCCAAAAAACTCTGCTGTTAGTGCGGCTTCTTCGGCAACGTTGATGTCTGAGGTGCCTGCAGTGACCACCGCAATGGAGGTGCTTGGGCTCTGCGGTGGCTGGGCATGCCAGGACAGCAGTTGTGCGTTGCTGTGATAGCTGGCGTTTTGAGGCAAATCGGTTAGGGCAGCGTATTTATCCGGATGAAGCCGGGTGACTAAGATGTTGCTGTTTTTTGCCTGTAGGCTGCTGATGATATCGGCAATCTGATCAGCTGATTTACCTTCACCAAAAATGACTTCGCCTGCGCCGGTGCGACGTTTTCGGTCGTGGTCGATGATGGTGTGGCCAATATCTTCGAAGTAGTGGGCGCGTATGCCAGTGAGGGCATCGGCTAAGTCTAAGGTTCCAGATTTGTATTGGTTCAGGAGGTCTTCAATGGCCATAGGATTAAACTCCTGTGCGTTGTTTGCGGGTTGTCACGTCCAACATAGTCTCGAGCTTCATGTCAAAACTTCCCCGGGTTGCTGCTGCAACATTTGATGGGTGGGTCTGCACAGCTGGTTAATTTGAATGCCGTTTGGACAAGCGTTTTGGCAGGGTTCGCCGGAACAGCTCAGACAGGCGCTGGCATTATTTGCCAGAAGGGCATATTCGTTGCGTGCAAATTGTGTGTCGCCGTAGTCTGTGGCATACATGCGGGTGCGTAAAACGTCGGCAATAGGGACGTCTGCAGGGCAGGCGCCGCTGCATAAATTACAGGCGTGGCGGCAGTAGTTTGCGCCGTTAAGTTTGGCGTAGCGATTCAGCAAATTGCGTGCGGCGTGAGACACGAAAGGTTGTCCTGATGCACCAAGATATTCGTTAATTTTATCCGTGCTGGTCATTGAGATAATCAGAGCATCGACGTCCGGGTTTGCCAGAACCCAACTGAAAGCGGCCTGAGAAAAAGTGCCTGCGCCCGCTTTTTCATAGGGACGCATGTCGTTCAGGCGTGCGCCCATTAACGTCTTCATGGCGATCACGCCGACATCTCTTTTCTTTGCTTTGGCGATCACGCGGGGCAGATCAGGTAGTGTGGCAATGCGGTCAAAGGCGCGGGTTAAGCCTTCGTAAAAAGCAGGATCCTGCCCAAAGTTGTAGCCAACCAACATGACATCGATCAGATCTTCGTCGAGTGCGTAGTCGATACATTCGATCAATCTGCCGGCGTGTCCGGAAAGTCCGCTGAAACGGACTTTACCTTGTGTCTTAGCCCGATCGATGAAGCTCTGCCATTCGGGGCTGGCAACCGCGTCGATGCTGTTCACCGCATGATTCATGTAGACGTCAACATAATCGGTTTGCAGTCGCCCGAGTGACGCCTCGAGGTTGCGCATCATAGCCGGTGCGCGGGTGTTGGCGTTGATGCCGGTTTTAGAGACGAGGTATATTGATTGCCGGCGACCTTTAAGCGCTTGACCAAGCACCGTTTCAGACTGCCCGCGGGTATAGCTTTCTGCGCTGTCAAAATAGTTGATGCCGCGATCAAGGGCATGATGCACAAGATGTGCATCATCACTGCGCAAGCGACTAGCACCAAAAGAAATATCCGATATGTTCAGATCAGTCCGGCCCAATCGTCTGTAACTGCGCACCCCCTGATGTTCACCGACAGCTTCTGCACTGATCTGTGCGCCGGTTTGGGCTGGAATCGAAACACTTGCGGCACCTAAGGCAACATGGGCGCCGGTTTTCAGAAAATGACGTCTTTGGCGATTCATAGAGCTATGGCCTTTTTTATGTTTGCACGGAGGTTTACCGTAACTGGCCCCCGCGGTTGACGCTTAGCGGCTGTTACCTAGCCCAATAGTGCCACTGTCTAGCAGTGATTGGATATCTTGTTCGCTTAATCCATGGTTGCTCAGTACATCTTTTGTATGTTGACCGAGCAGGGGTGCAGGACCCTGTGGCTTAACATCAGCGGTGGCAAAGCGCATGGGTATGTTGACTGTCTGGTATTCGCCTATGTCAGGATGGGCAACGGTTGGGAATAGCCCGATGGCCTGCGCGTGGGGGTCTTGCGGGACCTCATGGAGCCCCAGCACTGGACCCCAAATTAGCCCTGCCTTGTCGAAAAGCTTGCCCCATTGATCTCGAGACTTCAGGCTAAGGGCGGCGTCTATCAGTTCGATGAGGGCGGCCATATTGCGATAGCGTGAGCGAGAGTCTATAAAACGAGGGTCCTCAATTAGATGCTCAACGTCGATTGCTTCGCACAGGCGTGACCAATAAACGGCATCGGGCATCATGTTGAAAACGACCCATTTACCATCCCCGCAAGGAAATCGGTTGGCAGTTATGGCTAGCATTTCGTGTCGCGCGCGACGGCGAACGGGCGCGTGATCAATAGCGGTCACTGCATAATCTGTCGCCTGCGTCCAGACAGCTGTTTCGTAGAGGGAAGTTTCAACCACCTGTGGCTCCCCGGATTTTTCAGCCAAACGCAGCGCGGCCAGAATGGCACCAACCATAGCCAGGCCTGTGGTATGGTCACCTTGCGCAGGGCGTGCCATCGGCACAATGCCAGCGTCTCCCTCGCGCTGGGCATCATATAAGCCGGATCGACCAAAAAATGCGGTGACGTCGTAGCCAGGACGCCAAGCATCGGGACCGGTAGTGCCATAACCTGTCAAGGTCGCGTGTACCAAGTTCGGTTGGACGGTAAACAGGCTGTTCGGGTCAAGGCCAAATTTCTCTTGCCGGTTGACCAATAAATTGCACATGAAGATATCAGCCTTAGCTACTAAGCTGCGCACCAAGTCAGCACCTTCGGGCTGATCCAGCGCAACCGCAACAGATTTTTTGCCGCGGTTGTCTACGTCAAAACCGAAATCATAATCACGGGTTGCCTCGTCAAAATCCTCTCCCTTGAGTGGTCTGGACATGCCGCGCATTGGGTCTCCGCTGAGCGGCTCAATTTTGATCACCGTTGCGCCGAGATCTGCAAGTATTGCGCCGGCACTGGGTGCGGCCATGTAGCTGTCAATTTCAACGATGACAATGTCTTGTAAGGGTAGGGTCATGATGGTCCTAATTGATTCATGATTCGACGATTTCTGAGCCTCGGCGGGGCCTGATCCGCTTGGCTTAAGTTTGTCGCTAGAATAGCGGTTTTTGATGTGGAGCGGGCGGCAGGAGCCAGCTTAAATATTATTTTTTTGAGTGTCATAGCACGAGCGGTTCAAGCTAACGATAGTGGGCTTGAAGCAGCTGCAGCTGAACGTCGCCGATGGAGGTACAACTGCTGGCTGCAGCTTGAGGTAAAATATGTTCGGCCACATAAGGTTCAAAACCATTACGCGAAAACGGGCTGAAATTTGCGAATTCCAGCTCCACAGAAAATCCGTCCACTACTGGCAGAATGGTAATTGCGGTGGCATTGGGCAGCAACTCCAAAAGCTCACCGGTAAGTGCGACTTTAGCGCCGCGCTCAGGCGCAACACCCTTTAAAAGATATTTTAAAATACACTGAGTTTCCAGTTCACTCATTGGCTAGGCTGAGCACTCGCCAGTGGCATGCGCATCGGGGGGTGTCTCCGGATTGTTTAGCTGACATAAATGGGGATTAAACCAGTTAAACTTTCCCTCTTGCAACGCTCCTTTTATATGTCATGGATTAAACCGGGATTTTGAAATGCCAAAACAGCAGATGTTAACATGGGGTTTGATCGCTTTGGGTTGGCTGGGCGGGCTCACCCACGGGGTCGGTTGGGCTAATGAAATAAACGCAGATTGGCAACTGGCAAAGCAAGATCGCGGGGTGGCGGTTTACACCGGTGCGGTGGCTGGGTCAAAGTTTTTAGCCTTTAAAGCGGTCACCATTGTTGCTGATCCGCTGGATGAGGTTCTGGCGGTTTTGTTGGATCATACAAAGTATCCGCTTTGGTATGCCAATTGTGAGCAGGCGCAGGTGCTTGATGTGCTGGGCACGGATCAGACGATGGTAAGAATTGTTGTGAAGACCCCTTTTCCACTTGCTAGCCGCGAAACCATCAATACAGTGACTTTGACACGATCAGAACACAGCGCGCGTATTGATCTGGTCAATGCGCCAGGGGCGGTGCCTTTGACCCGCGGAGTGGTGCGTATGCAGACGGCTGGCGGCAGCTGGGTGCTGCAAACGGTGCCCGGGGGGACTCAGGTGCTTCAGACCTACCATGCCGATCCTCAGGTCAAGATGCCTGCTTGGATGATTAATCGTTTTATTATTGATGGCCCGCTTCAGTCGATGAAAAATCTCGCTGATAGACTGGAGCGGGAGACGAAATGACGGTTTTTCAGGCCGCCTGCGCAGGCGGTTTGGCGAGATAAAAACAAATGGATCCGGTGAATGAGATAAACGCCAGAATGGTAAACGCTAGCTCATAATTGCCGTAGAGATCAAACATCACGCCCGCGAAAACCGGGCCCGCAGTCATGCCGATCATCACAATCAGAGATGAAATACCCATGATGGTGCCAAACGATTTTGGCCCGAAGTAATCTGCGCGCAGCGCCACCATGAGGGGCCCGCGTATGCCCCAGCCTAAGCCATGGAAAACGACAAAAGTAAAAATCCACCACAGATTTTCGGCATAGGTGACAGCCAGAAGCCCAATAAAATGGCCCAACATGCAGACCACACAAATCAGCCGTTTTTCGAATCGATCGCCGAGGTATCCGCCCAAAAATAATCCAATCAACTGCGCGCCGGTCATCGCACTGAAGACAATACCGGCGCTCAAGGTGGTGTAATTGAGGCTTCGCGTCAGATGGGGGATCAAGTGCGCCAGCATAGATGAGACAGTCAGCAAAGACAGACCGTGCCCTACTGAAATGAGCCAGAATGCAGGGGTTCTCACGGCTTCTCGCCAGGTAAAACTATCCTGGCGCTGGTAACTCGAATGAGGTTGGGCAATGCCTGCATCGGAGATCGTGATGCCGTCAGGCACTTCGCCAATTTCTTCCGGACGATGCTTCACCATTTGTACCAGCGGGCCGGCGATGAATAGAACCATACAGCCAGAAATGATTGCCATGGTCCGCCAGCCCCAAGCCTCTAACCCTAAAATGACCAACGGCACGCTCAAACCGCCCAGAGAGAATCCGATTTGTGACCACGCAACCGCCATTGAGCGATGACGGTCAAACCAGTTGACCAGCGAAACCATCAACGTGGCGAAGCCGCCTAGACTGGAGCCCAATGCGATGAGGATAAAAGCCACAAAATAGGTGGTGATTGAGTTCACCTGGCTAAATACAAAAAAGCCAATACTGAAGATGATGGTGCCAACGGTTAAAATGAGGCGTGTGCCGAATTTATCCACAAGCCATCCCTGCAGGGGTCCCAGCAGTCCGCTTTCAAGTCGGGTGAGTGCAAAAGCCAGTGACAAGACGGACATGCTCCAGCCGAATTCTTCCTGCATCAGCACAGCGTAAGCGCCATAAGAATGCATCCAAGTCATAGCTGCAAGCCACTGCACGCCACTGCACGCGGCGACAATCCACCAGCCATAAAAAATCTTGCCACGTGGACGAAAAAGCGCGTTCAGGCGTGGCTTCAGGGTCTGTATCCGTTGAAGCATATCGCTATCATACGGCAACGGGTTGTGCAGCGTTTGGATTTATCGTCTGTGGGGGTTGAGGCCTACGCTGGGTGCGCCCAGCGAGTATTGCGTGTCACCCAACCGATGAGAACAACAAGCAATACCTGAATGATCAGCCGGGCTGATAAAAAAAGCGGCTCTATATCCGGAAAGGCCTCTGGATTCTGCCACATATAAATGTTTGCGGGTGTCACCGCGAGGGTCAGCGCAATGAGCAGATAACCCGCCAGCTGGCGCATGCTGGGAACCAGTAGCATGCTTGCAAAGATAATCTCCAAGACGCCACTTAAATAGACCAACTCCAAGTGCATGGGTATATAGGGCGGCATGATCGCCATAAAAAAATTAGGGTTTGTGAAATGGGTGATGCCCCCGCCCATAAACCATACGAAAACAATCGTTAAGCCAATATAGCTGAATATTTTATGCATAGGTGATCCTAGCTTTGCGCTGGGTATGTGTCCATTACAAAGCAGTGGCTTGTCTGGTTTGGTGGGGTTTGCCGTGATAACTTGATACAACCATCAAGCGAAAAACTGGAACAGTATTCATGTCTGAAGAACGTCTTATCCTGCGCTGTCCAGATGACTGGCACGTTCATTTGCGGGACGACGATATGTTGGCGGCCGTGGTGAAATACACAGCTCACCAATTTCGTCGAGCCATTGTGATGCCCAATCTTAAGCCGCCGGTAACCACGGTGCAGCAGGGGCTGGATTACCGTCAGCGTATTCTTTCAGCATTGCCGGCTGGGTCTGCATTTGAACCGTTGATTACCGCTTACCTTACAGATGCAAGCAAAGCTGATGAGATTGCCAGAGGTTTTGAGGCGGGTGTATTTGCAGCCTGTAAACTTTACCCAGCAAACGCGACGACCAACTCGGATCAAGGGGTAACCTCGATTGCACTGATTCATGATGTGCTTGAGACGATGCAACGCATCGATATGCCCTTGCTGATCCACGGGGAGGTGACGTCCTCTGAGGTGGATGTATTTGACCGGGAAGCGGTCTTCATTGACACGGTTTTAATGCCCTTGCTGGCCAATTTCCCCGAATTGCGCGTCGTGTTGGAGCACATAACTACGCAGGACGCTGTCGATTTTGTTGCGGCGCAGTCAGGTAACGTCGCGGCCACGATCACGCCTCATCATTTGGAAATTAACCGCAATGCGATGTTTGAGGGTGGGATGCGCCCACATATGTATTGTTTGCCTACAGCCAAACGTGAAGGTCATCGGCTTGCACTGCGCGCGGCGGCAACTTCGGGCAATCCAAAATTTTTTCTGGGAACAGACTCAGCACCGCATACCTTGCAGGCAAAAGAATCAGACTGTGGCTGCGCGGGAATATTTAATGCCCCCTATGCGCTTGAGGCGTACGCTAAAGTTTTTGATGAAGAACAGGCTATGCACCGACTCGAAGGGTTTGCTTCGGAGTTTGGTCCCGCGTTTTATCGACTTCCGCTTAATGAGGCAACCATCGTGTTAGAGAGGCGCCCCGTGCAGGTGCCTGCGACTCTGCGATTAGGCAATGCCGAATTGCGGCCCTTTCATGCCGGCGCCACGTTGCCGTGGCGGTTAATGGATGATGCGCCGACGACCCGCTAGTGGGCCACCCATGCCGCATGGAAGCCGTAAGGCACGCGATAGGGGATATGCAGCGTCGCGATGGGCCCCGCCTCGATGTCTTTTGCGTCTAATATCAGGCATTCGCTGCGCTGGTTGAGTTCGTCTTGCACAAAGCAGATTAGGTAGCCATCATCCTCGTCAACGGCGCCTATTTTGGGTGCAAAGACGGCTTCGCCGCCAAAACGATCTGGACCATACATAAAGCTGAGCGTGAGTTGTTTGGCATTGTCAAATTTCATCACGCCGTCGAAGCTGAAAGGTCTTTCAGGGTTGAAAACAGCGGCATAAACGTAGCGGGTTTGATGACAGGCTTGCGTATCGTTCACGCGCGTGAAATCGCAGCGCAGTGGGCTCAGCGTCCGTTCCTTGACAGCGCCTGTGGTCAGATTGATTCGCCATTCATAAAGTTGGCCTTGGGTATCTGCCAGATTATCTGCTGCGAGCCCGGCGCCGGCGATGTCGGAGGTTTTTGAGCGAGAGGCTTGCAGTACGACTTCTTCACCCTCGTCCCAGGCATTGGCGGTATGCACGACAGAGCCTGTCTCGACTTCAAACCATCGTACGTCAGCATCCTGGCCAAAGCGCGGCATAACACCAATTCGCGAGCCATGCTCTGGTTCAAAATCAAGTGCAGGCCCCCCGGCAATTGCTCTTTCGATATCGAGCGTAATGGGGAAATCTAAAAATAATGAGTAGCGTTGCGTGACCGCAAAATCGTGCATAAAGACGGGTTTGGTGATGGTTATCGGGGTTGAGTGAATCAACTTGCCTTCAGCATCAATGACAGAGTAACTCACGTATGGTGCTTGAAAGGCGTAACCAAAGGTCATCATTTCGCCGCTGTGTTGGTCCACTTTAGGGTGCGCCGTGAATGGGTGTTTGAGCAGGCCATCAAAATTAGTTGCCCCTTTGGTTGTCAGATCGGGCAACGTAACCACGGTGGGCTGTGAAGGCTCGTGTAAGGCATACAGGGTGTTGTTGTGGTAGGCAAATGCAGTATTGGCTAGGTTTTTGTTCCGTGGTGCGCCATCGGGAATCCGTGAGGGTGTTGGATCCAGCATTGAGTTCATACCCTTGTAGATCCAGTCCCCGCGCGCTTGCTCGAGCTTGAATCCCTCGGTTTGGACAAAACGGTTGCGGTAGTGAGCTTGCCCATCTTGAAATTCGACGGCATGGATCATGCCGTCGCCATCGAAGGTATGGTAGGCCGCCTCGTCGAATATATGTGCGGGATTGGGTCCGACGCGAAGGAAATGCCCAGCGAGGTCTTTGGGGATTTGGCCGGTGACAGCCAGATTCCGGGCATCACATTCTTGAGAGACCGGTGCAAAGTTGCCGTCTAAAAAAAAGTTGGTTGATTGGTTCGCATCGGAAGGTGCCATGAATTAGCCTCGCGGTGATGGGTGCTTTTGAGCATCATAACAGCTCACTGTTATGCCGCCACCCTGCAGATCCGGGCAGTCATTGGGTAAACAATCGCATTGCGTGCGCTGGGTTGTTAACCTTGACGGTTTGCAACCCCTCAGAGTCATTCATAACTTGAACAATCCTAAAACCGCTGCAGGGTGGGTGACGCAACATTACGGCTGGTGGGTTGTCTTGTATAGCTTGGTGATTCAAGCCGTCAGTGTGGGAATTCTGATTTATAGTTTCACGTTGTTTGCGGTGTCCTGGCAGGACGAGTTCAAGGCGAGCCGCCGGGACGTGATGATGACGATCTCGTGCTTGCAAATTGGCATGGGGGTTTTAGGGCCATTGGTTGGCCGCGCATTGGATCTTCATCCGACGCGTTATGTGGTAATAATTGGCGCATTTTCATTGGCCCTAGGGCTTAGTGTGGCGCATCAAGCTTCCCAGTTGTGGCACCTGTGGTTGGTCTATGCGACCTTGATGCCAATGGCGGCAACGATGATGGGTACGCTAGCCTCCCAGACCTTGGTCGCAAGATGGTTTTCACATCAGCGTGGTTTGGCGATGGGCCTTTCTGCCATGGGAACCAATTTAGGTGGCATGATTTTTCCGCTGTTGATTGCAGGCTGGCTGATTGACCTTGGCTGGCGGGATACATTTTTGCAGTTGGCTGGGGTGGGCCTGTTGTTGGTGGTGCCCCTGACCCTTTTAGTGTTGCGGCGTGAGCCTCCCTCAAACGCGGCAGCACCGGTGCCGCAGTCGGCAGCGGCGCGTTTGCAGACGATCGACAGTGATCGTATCTGGAGCGCCCGAGAAATTTTACAGACTTCCCGTTTCTGGTTGCCGTTTCTGGCGTTGGTGCCGTTGAATATGACTTTCGGTGCGCTGCAGTTCAATTTGGCCCATTTTGCTAAAGATGCCGGGTTAGTCGAAGGCGCTGCCGCCCAATTTGTCACCATCGGCGCGCTGTGCATGCTGATGGGCAAACTATTTTTTGGCACGCTGGGAGACCGCGTGGATCACCGGATATTATTTTGGATCGCCAGTGCTTTTATGTCTGCTGCGCTGTTGACACTGTTGTTCGGTCATGCGGATTTTACGCTGGTGTTGGCGGTAGGTTTTATGGGGTTCGCAGGAGGCGGTATTTTGCCGTTGATGGGGTTGATTTTTGGTCGCCTGTTCGGAGCGGCTTCGTTTGGTCGAGTGATGGGGCTGGTGATGCTCAACGTGATGCTTGGTGCTTTAGCGCCAGTTGCAGCCGGCTGGGTATATGATACGACGGGTGACTATGACGCGGCATTTTGGGTGCTGTTGGTTTTTATTGCGCAATCAATGCTGGCTATGTTGTGGCTGCCTAAGTCAAGCCATCACGGCTAAATAGCGTTTGATATGGCGCCAGATGAATCACTTGCAGCGCAATGTAGAGTCGGTTGGCGCAAATTTCTGTGGTAGCCTTGGCGAAGAATTGTTTGCGGGAAAACTATGAAATCGCTGACGTTATTTGTTCTGGGGCTGGTATGGCTGGCTGGGTGTGCCCCGCCAGAAACAGCAGAGCCTTCCGAGTCGTCGGTGCATGCCGTCTTGGTGCCCGGCAGCGGCACTTACTCGCGCAAAATATCAACGGATAATGCGGCGGCACAGGCTTTTTTTGACCAGGGGCTGCGTTTGGCATGGGGGTTTTATTTTCCTGAGTCGATTGCCTCTTATCAAGAAGCCGCGCGACTCGATCCTGGTCACCCTATGCCGTATTGGGGTATGGCTCATGCGATGGGCCCGAATCCAAATTCTCGATATGCCCGAATGCCTGATGATCCCAAGCAGGAAGGACTCAAAGCGATCAAGCAGGCATTGGCGCGCATAGACCGCGCAACGCCGTTGGAAGCGCAACTGATTCGTGCGTTATATGTGCTCTACGATCAACAATCGATTGCGGATGCGGACCAGCGAGACAGAGCCTATCTCGCGGCGATGCGGGCACTGAACGAACGTCACCCGGATGATCCGGATATTGCCGCGCTGTATGCGGGCAGCTACATGTCTATCGGGCGCTGGGACTATTGGGACAGCGACGGAAATCCTAAATCTGAAACGCTGCCGGTGGCAGAGGCGCTTGAACATATCATCGCCAAAGAGCAAACCCATCCCGGGGTTTTACATCTGCATATTCATTTGATTGAGTCCTCGCTAGAGCCTGAGCGGGCTTTGATTTCGGCGGATGCTCTGGAGGCCACCGTGCCGATCGGCGGGCATGTGGTGCATATGCCCGCCCATATCTATGTGCGCGTGGGCCAGTATGGGAGGGCGATTGATAATAACGTACGCTCGCAGGCGCGTGATCAAGAATTTGCCGAGATTTGGGGGGATTACCCTTTGCCCAACTTGGGGACCTATCCGTTATCGCATCGTATTCATGCCGGACACGCGTTGGACTTTATACGTTATGCGGCAACCGTGCAGGGTAACTATGCTATGGCCATTGATGCAGCGTGGAACATGGCAAATCGAGTTAGCGCAGATTCCGTAACAGCAGGTGGTGGCCAAAAGCGGGTTGCGGCGCCCTGGCTGGTGATGAAAATTTTTGGGCAATATGACGCGTTACTTGCGATGAGCCCGGCACATCAGGGTACCCCTTATCTGGACGGTATCTGGTCGTACGTGTTGGGTAGCGCATATTTGGCCAAGGGCGATCTTGGTGGCGCTCAAGCGCAGTTGGCGGCGCTCGAAACCCTGACGCAGTCGCCGAACGCTGATACGTTTCGGGTAGGTGCAACGCCCGCCTCTGCGGTCTTGCGGGTGGCCGCGCATGGTTTAAAAGGGGAGGTTCTGTTGGCGCAAGGGGATCTGGAGGGCGCTATTGAAGCGTTTACCGCAGGCGTTGAGCTCGAAGATCTGAACAACTATACCGAACCGCCAGATTGGGCACAGCCAATGCGCCATTACTTAGGGGCTGCGCTGCTTGAGGCGGGTCGACCCGTTGACGCGGAGGCGGTATATCGGCGCGATTTGCGTTGGAATCAGAATAATGGCTGGGCTTTGTTTGGCCTGCAGCAGGCGTTGACTCTGCAGGGGAAAGCAGAGGCTGCGGCAACTGTGCATGCGCAGTGGACTGCGGCATGGGCTGCATCGGATGTGGTTCTTGAGGCGTCACGCTTTTGAGTGGCGCTTGAAAGCGCGTGGATAGGACAGTTTGAAAACACCCCTGCAGACCAAAAATGCTCTCGTGCTTAGCGGAGGCGGTGCGAGAGCCGCTTATCAGGTTGGTTGTTTGCGCTATCTGGCGCGGGCAATGCCGGCCTACCGGCCATCGATTCTAACCGGGGTTTCCGCTGGGGCTATTAACGCCGCCCATCTTGCCGCTTTTCGAGGAAACTGGCCCGATGCGGTATCGAAGCTAAGCCAATTATGGCTAAGCATAAATACCCAAAATATTTACGCCACGGATCTTTCGAGTCTCCTGCGACCGATTTTGGGTTGGGGTTTGCAGGTCATGACGGCGGGATGGCTGGGCACTGGGCAGCGTCGGGGAATGGTTGATAACCGGGCATTAAAAGAATTTTTGTGCGCCGCTTTACCGAACGAGCGCGGTCGTCTGTCAGGCATCGCCGACAATTTGGCTGAAGGACTGTTGGAATCGCTGGCGATCATTACCACCAACTATGGTAGCGGCCAGTCCGTGGCATGGGTGGAGGGGGAAAATGCCCGGTCATGGTCCCGGGGGCAGCTGCGAGCGAACAACACAAAAATAACCGTAGATCACATCATGGCATCGTCGGCGCTGCCATTATTTTTCCCTGCGGTTAAGCTTGGCAGGGCATGGCACGGCGATGGCGGCGTGCGTCTGACGGCGCCCTTATCACCGGCAATGCATATGGGAGCGACCCGAATTTTAGCCGTTTCTCCGCGCGCAACGCCGACCCAGGCGCTACCGATTGACCAACGCGAACCTTACCCGGCACCGGCACAAATTGCCGGCACATTGCTCAATGCTGTTTTTCTGGACATGTTGGATTACGACGCTTTGCAGATGAATCGTATCAACCAACTGCTGGCAAAGTTGCCGCAGGAGGCACATGGGAGCTATCGACCGGTTGAAGTTTTTGTGTTGCGTCCTCGTGAGGATCTGGGTGTTTTAGCACGCGAGCACGAAATTAAGTTGCCCAGCGCGTTTCGTTTTTTTGAAAAGGGTCTGCGTGACCAACGCGCGCGTTCGGCGGACGCCTTGAGCATGGTGATATTCGAACCTGAATATTTAGCGCTGCTGATGCGTTTGGGTGAAGAAGATACGGCAGCCAGACATGACGAAATTGCCGCTTTTTTGAATGCAGAGCACTCCCCTGGTGCTCTGCAGGAATCATCGCGGCAAGTTTAGGCAGTTGGCATAGTAGGTCACGGTACCTGCCCAATCAGAAAAAATACCTTTGATACCCACCTGTGTGCTCAACGCATCTAAAACGAGCAACATTTTACTTTCATGATCCATGAAGTTGGTTAAATTCCCGTAGAGCCAGTTTTTTGGATCCGTTGCCTGACCTGACTCGAAAGTCCAAGTCACAATGTCTAAACCCGCTTGCTGGGCAAATACCGCGTAATCCGTGGGCGCCAGATCGCCTTGTGGTGTTAATTCCAGCAACATCGGTATGGGCGGCGCGATGATGTCTATCCCTGCTGCTTTGAGGGATTGCATTTGCGCAAAACTGGGTTTGAAACTGGCTTGTCGTCCGCGTGGATCGAGATAGATGGTTTGATTGGCAAATTGAGGATGCTCTCGGATCCAGTATTTGACGTCGTTGAGGTTGAAAGATTGGGGCCATACCCGCTTTGGGTCGACCCCAGCCTGAGTGTATGCGGAAATCATGCGGTTGGCATATGACTGCTGGTCCATGCCTTGATAGGGCATTGGAACCTGTGGCTTTTTGAGTTCTGGGATATGCTCTACGCCAAGTGTTTCGAACAACGAAATGCTTTCGTCTAGTGTGAGCAGGCGGCCGCAACTTTGCGCCGCGTTGCCCATGCGCGGAGGCGGTGCGCGCAGATAATTGTCCACACTGTCGGCATTAGGATTCACTCGGTCCTGGCGACCGCATAAGCTTTTAAATTGGTTCACAGTAATGTCGCTGGCGCAGCATTGTGCTGTGGCGCTTTGTGTTGTGGTTGCAGGGGTGAAGGGTTGTGAGCACTGCTCTGCCAGCGGCGTTTTGAGGATATTTGTGGTGCGGTGTAAGTCACATTGAGAATGTCGGCATACCAGCGCCAAGTCTTTGGTGAAGGTCACGTCACATTCCAAGCGTCCTGCGCCCATCGACGCGGCCGCAATGTATCCTTCCCGGGTATGCTCAGGGTATCCCAACGGCGCGCCTCGGTGAGCAATTGAAAATCGGGTGCGGTAAAATGGCCCGTCTTGACAACTACTGAGCCGGTCTTTTAATGCAGATGGATCAAGTTGTGCAATCAGACTGGCCGGTCGGGTACCGGGGTCGATCGGGACTGAACTGCAGCCGCTGGCGGTAAAAGCGCCGCCTAGCAGGCTACCGACAAAGAAGTAAAAAAAACAGGGGTGGGTAAGTAATGACATCTGGACGCCGTCGGTCGAGCAATGACTAGGACCCTAATTCTACAGAGTTTTCCAGATTTGGGTGTGCCCTGTTGGGTTGAACGTTGTCGCGCGTCGGTGCGCAGTTGGGCTCAGCAGCAAAATTATGCCTATGAGTTTATGGGCGATGAGTTATTTGCGAAACTTCCCGATGATTATCGACGCAAGGTGGCAGATAAAAAACCGGTAGCCGCCGATCTGGCACGTCTGCTTTGGATCGCGCAGTGTTTGCAGGAAGATCGAGCGGATGTGGTGGCATGGCTCGACGCAGACATTTTTATATTTGCGCCTGCAAACTTGCAGGTGAACGTGCCGCAATCTTGTGTATTTGGGCGAGAATACTGGTTGCAAGCGCGACCGCAAGGCGGGGGATTTCAGGTCCGCAAAAACGTCCACAATGCCTACTGTGCATTTCGCCAAGGGTGCCCGATCCTGCCCTTTCTTATTCACGTTACTCAACAACTGGTGCGTCGTGTTGACCCTGAATTTCTGGCGCCGCAGTTTGTCGGGCCTAAGCTGCTCTCAAGTTTGCATAATATTGTTGGGTTTGAGCTGGATGATCACTTTGGTGCGATTTCGCCAGTGATGGCAGGCGCTTTGGTGGATCAAAATCAACGCTTGTTGTCTCAAGTTCGCGGCGCTTTGTCTGCCCCTATTTGTGCTGCGAATCTTTGTCATTCATTACATCAGCAACAGGGCCCCCTGATGGAGACGCTGATGGATGAGTTGACGGGATTTGAGAAGGGCTGGGACTAGTCGGGCGCCAGTTAAACCAGACGCCCCCACCAAAGGTGCGTTGACGGGCTTAGAGGTTGGGTCCCCGTGGAAAGTTGGGTGCGCGCTTCTCTTTCAGCGCGGCCAGCCCTTCTTTGGCCTCCGGCCCGCCGAATCCGAGCATTTCCAATGCGGTGGAGGTGTCGTAAATAGGTCCGGCGGCTCGCAACCAGTTGTTTAATGCATATTTTGTCCAGCGTATCGCCGTCGGCGCGCCTGCCTTGAGTTGTTGTGCCACAGCCATTGCGCGTGTTTGAAGTTCGGCATCTTCTACGCAAAGTGAAACTAAGCCGATGCGCTCAGCTTCTTCTCCGCTGAGGCGCTCACAGGTCAACAGGTAATATTTGGCTTTAGCCATACTGCATAACATCGGCCAGATAATGGCTGCGTGGTCCCCAGCGGCAACACCAAGGCGTGTGTGTCCGTCGGTAATGGATACTGATTTTGCAACAATGGATATATCGGCGAGTAGTGCAGCGACAAGGCCGGCGCCAACAGCGGGTCCATTAATTGCCGATACGATCGGTTTGCCGCAGTTAATGAGGTTGTAAACCAGGTCGCGAGCTTCCTTCCAGATGGTTGCTCGCGCGGTGAAGTCCTCGGTTAGTTTCTCGACCATTTCAAAGTCACCGCCGGCTGAAAAGGCTTTTCCTGCGCCGGTGAGAATGACAACGTCAATGTCTGGATCATCGTCCACCTCGCGCCAGACGTACGTAAGCTCTTTGTGTCCAACTTCGTCCAAAGCGTTATAACGTTCGGGCCGATTGATGGTGATCTTAAGGATTCGCTCCTGCGGATACTCGAACAACAAGTGGGTATAACCTGAATAACGTGGTGCCATAATCTGTAGCGCTCCCGATTGTAAAGCACACATGATACCCTCCAGAATCAGACACGTTTACATCAAATGGAGAAATCATCATGTCCAGTGCACTAGAAAACGCAGTGACCGTATTGACGGCTAAAATAGACCAGGCCTCAACGCCGACTGACTGGTTTGAAATCACCCAAGACCGCGTCAACAATTTTGCTGATGCCACGATGGATCAGCAATGGATTCATATTGACCCCGAGCGCGCCAGCGCGGGTCCTTTTGGTGGCCCTATTGCACATGGCCAGTTGACCATGTCAATTATGTCTTTTCTGCCCGGTGGCCAGGGTGTTGGATTACCGGTTTTGGAAGGCATGAAAATGGGGGTTAATTACGGTTGGAACAAAGTCAGGTTTATGTCACCAGTGCCTGTTGGTGCGCGGATCCGCACGCGTGGGAAAGTAAAAAGTGCAGAACCCAAAGGCGGTATGCTCGAGGTGATCAATGAGCTCACTGTTGAAGTAGAAGGCCAAGATAAGCCGGCGTGCGTCGCAGAGAGTGTTCTACGCATCGTTTTTTGATGCGTAACGGCGCTTGTTGTATTTCTTGGTAGCCAGACACTGTGAATCGCATCGCGAGGGTCTTCTAGGTTGGCTTGGCAAAACGGTAACGGTTGTTTGTAAGAAATTTGTCGTGGACTTTATGGCGAAAGCGTTGCGCAGGTATAGGCTGTAAGGGGTAATTAGGGCAAGATAGCCGTCCGTTTAAATCTGGTTTGGCGATGTTTACTTACCTGAATCCTGAGATCCGTCAGCGCCTGATTGCTGACGAGAAATTAGTGCGTATGAATCAAGAGGGGGTGCTGATCGATGTTCATGCACCTGAGGCCCCTGGCGCTTTGGCGATTAATTTGCTGGGACCGATCCCCATGCCTATCGCGCTGCCCTCTATTGAAGTGACGGTCAAATGGTATGCGGCAGTGCGCAGCACCGAATTGAGTCAAGTTGAGGATTTGGCTGCAGATCTGCGCGCACGCGGCGGAGAGCAGCTATTTTCGCATTTAGTGTCCCCTTTGGCGGTGAACAGCGTTTTGGTGATTGGTGAGCCAACATCGAACCCGCTGATTCGAGTGCATAGCAATTGTTTGACCGGTGATGTTTTTGGTTCGCAGCGTTGCGATTGTGGGCCTCAATTGGATGCGGCGATTGCGCGGATCAACGGTGATGCTGCGGGCGGATATTTGATTTATATGGCCGGGCATGAAGGGCGGGGAATTGGTCTTTGGGCAAAAGCGGCGACTTATTTGCTGCAAGATGGCGGCGAGGATACCTATCAAGCCAATCGATCGCTGGGCCTGCCGGATGATTCCCGAGATTTCACTGATGCTGCTGCGCTGATCAAACATTTTATTGGACTAAACCCTTTTCGCCTGTTGACAAATAATCCAAAAAAAATAGACGACCTCAAAAGCTTTGGGCTGGATGGAATCACCCAGGAAAAGCATGTCACGGGTGTGAGTCAATGGAATCGGCGCTATTTGCATGCGAAACAAAATTGGGGGCATAGGCTCGAAGATTCAGATATAGAGCGCTAAGCGAGGTGTCTAAAAACCTTCTGGTTGTTTTGCTTCTTCTGGGAGGCTGCGCATCGCCTGGGTTGACTATAAATCAGCTGCAGTTTGTAGGTAGCCATAACAGCTATAAAAAGGCCATGTCGCCCGAATATTTCAAGGCTGTGTTTGCGCAGAATGCAGATGCCGCTCGCGCGTTAGAATATAGCCACGTGCCCATTCAGGTGCAGCTAGACCTCGGTTTGCGTCAACTTGAACTCGATATTTTTTACGAGCCTACAACACAACTTTTTGCGGTGGGGCACGTGCAGTTGATCGACATGAACAGTCACTGCGCCACGCTTAGTCAATGTTTGGAACAGGTTAAAGCCTGGTCGGACGATCACCCCAGGCACGTTCCCCTGTGGATTACCCTCAACGCCAAAGATCAGGCCATCGCCGGTTTACCCAAGCCCATAGCGTTTGATGAGGCGGGTTTGAAGTTGCTTGACGATGTGGTGGAAACGGTTTTAGGGGATCGGTTGATTCGCCCTAGCGCAGTGAAACTGGAGAGCAAGCTGCGATGGCCGCGATTGGCGCAAGCGCGCGGTAAGATACTATTGATTCTAGATGAAGTGGCAGACAAGCGTGACCTTTACTGGGAGGGGTGGCTTGATCGACCGTTGTTTACCAACGCACCGATTGATCACGAGGCGGCCGCTATAATGATTGTTAACGACCCGATTGCGCAGCGCGGTCGAATTGAAGCCTTGGTGGATGCAGGCTATATGGTACGTACACGCGCAGATGCTGACACCCATGAAGCGCGTAACAACAGCACCTTGCGGCGCGATGCTGCCTTGAGCAGTGGTGCTCAGGCGATCAGCACAGACTATTATTTACCCTCGAGCGCATTTGACTCTGATTATCAGGTGAAACTGCCCCGTCCTGTGCGTTGTAACCCGCGCCTAACCAACACAATGTGTTGGATTACTGAATAACAAATAGAGGATTTAAGCTTGAAAGATAAAGTGTGTGTGATTACGGGTGTTGGCCCGGGAACAGGAAGTGCCTTGGTTAGACGTTTTGCAAAAGATTATCGCGTTGCGATGCTGGCAAGGTCGGCAGAACGCTTGCACAGCCTGAGCGAAACTATTCCTAATACCTTCGCTTTTCCGTGTGACGTTGCCAATACACAGGAGTTGAAGGCGGTTCTTGAACAAGTACGCGCGACGTTAGGAGACCCTGACGTTGTGGTGCACAACGCCGTCGGTGGTGCGATTGGCAGTGTGTTAGCTATCTCCCCTGACGTGCTGCAGCAAAACTTTCAGGTCAATACGATGGCTCTGCTGCATCTTGCGCAGGCGACAGCTCCGGCAATGATTGAGCGTGGTGAGGGAGCGTTTGTGGTGACGGGTAATACGGCGGCTTATCGTGGTGCGGCGCATTTCGCAGGCTTTGCGCCGACTAAGGCGGCGCAGCGTATTTTAGCCGAGTCTATGGCGCGAGATCTGGGGCCAAAAGGGATTCATGTGAGCTTTGTCGCAATCGATGCGGTGATCGATTTGCAGTGGACCCGCAAGCGCTATGCAGACAAGCCAGATGAATTCTTTTGTCAGCCCGATGATATCGCACAAGAATGTTATCGTATGGCCCATCAACCCAAATCGGCTTGGTCGTTTTCTTCGGTAATTCGCCCATTTGGTGAGCACTGGACCATGAACAGTTAGTGATATCCCACGTCCCGGCTGGTTAGCCTTTAGTCGGGGAATCAAAGCGCCCTTAAGGGTTTTAGGGCGCTTTTAGTGAAGCCTACTTTCTTCGCTTTGGGTGCTATCAGCCCTCAGCGTGCTTCCTGACCTCGTGACGACCGACTACCATATGATGTACTTCATCCGGACCATCGGCGATTCGCAGTGTGCGTTGGCCGGTGTACATGTTGGCCAATGGCGTCCATTGAGACACACCGGTGGCGCCATGCATTTGAATGGCTTGATCGATGATCTTGCAGATCTTTTCCGGCACCATTGCTTTGACGGCACTGACGTAAACACGCGCTTCTTTATTACCGAGCACGTCCATGGCGCGGGCGGCCTGCAGAACCATCAGTCGACAGGCGTCGATTTCTATGCGTGCACGCGAGACCAATTCAATATTTTTCCCTAGCTGGATGATAGGCTTGCCGAAGGCTGATCGGGTTGAAGCACGCTTGATCATCAACTCTAGCGCTCGTTCGCCTGCACCAATGGAACGCATGCAGTGGTGTATGCGTCCTGGACCAAGTCGTACTTGAGAAATTTCAAATCCCCGGCCTTCACCCAAGAGCATATTTTCTTTGGGCACTCGCACGTTGTCGAATTTGATGTGCATGTGTCCGTGGGGCGCATCGTCATGACCGAAGACTTGCATTCCCTCAAGAATGTTTACGCCAGCAGTGTCAATCGGCACCAAGATTTGTGATTGTTGTTTATGCCGGGGTGCATCTGGGCTGGTCTTGACCATTGTGATCATAATCTTGCAGCGTGGATCACCAGCGCCTGAGATATAAAATTTTTCGCCGTTGATGACCCATTCATCACCATCTAGAACAGCGCTGGTGCTGATATTTTTGGCATCAGAAGAGGGTAATCCTGGCTCGGTCATGGCAAACGCAGATCGAATTTCACCGTTGAGTAGGGGCTTGAGCCAGCGCTCTTTCTGTTCTTCAGTGCCGACGCGTTCGAGCACCTCCATATTACCGGTGTCTGGGGCTGAACAATTGAGCGTTTCCGATGCAAGCGGGTTTTTGCCGAGTTCATTTGCGATATAGGCATAGTCTAAATTGGATAGACCTTCCCCGGTGTCCGCATCAGGTAAAAAGAAATTCCACATGCCGCTGTCTTTGGCTTTTTGTTTTGCGGTTTCAAGTAATTCCAGCTGTCCTGGTGCCCAGCTCCAACGATCGCTGCGGGCTTCGCCGAGGGTAAAAAATTCTTCGGTGATCGGCTCCACGTTTTGTTTAATGTGCTGCTTAACTGCAGCCAGAAGGGGTTGTGCCTCCTCTGACATGGTCAGGTCAAATAAGTCTGGATTGTCTAATGCTACTTCAGCCATGCGGCCCTCTCTTAACCTTTGATTTCTTCAATTGTACGCATTTAGAGGGTTCTAATGCCAGTGCCAGAGCATCTGCCATGGTCCGACGATTAAATCTCCATTGCCGCTGTTGTGCTAGCCTGAGTCAGGCTATTGGCTTGGCTCCGTGCTGCGTTCCAGGCGAGGATAGTAGGTGCTCAGCAATAGTGTCCTCGTGACCATGAATATAGACATGCTCAACCAAACGGCGTGATAACCCAGTAGCTCTGCGCTCAAATACAATGATCCGGCCCACACTAGCGCCGCAACCGCCATCGCGTTGCGCATCTGGGTGACGTGGGTTGTGCCCACAAAAATTCCGTCAAGCAAAAAAGCGCCAGCACAGGTTAACGGGGTGAGGGCCAACCAAGGTAAAAAGCTTTGCGCGATGTTGCGTACCTGAGCATTCTGGGTAAGCCCGTGAATAAACCAGTCACCTAAAAATAGGATGAGTAATGCGGTGATTGTGGCGAGCATTCCCGCCCATAGCCCGCAGTAGTAGAGTGTTCGCCGCAGCGCGCGACGGTTTTCAGCTCCGTAGCTGTAGCCGGCTAGCGTCTCAGCGGTGTGAGCGAGCGCATCCAGCGCGTACATGGTGACAAAAAATATCTGCATTAGAACGCCATGAGCCGCGAGGGTTAAATCGCCGGCTCGTGTCGCAAAAATTACGCCCACAAAAAAAGGCAATTGCACAAAGAATGTGCGGATAAGCAGATTGCTGCTGACATGAAATAAAGCACTTACGGCCTTCGATTCCCAGAGTTGTTTGGGTCTTGCGGGTTGCCAGCCGGAGGATTTTAAGCAGCGCCAGACAATCCACAAACCACTGACTGCCGCACCCCACTCGCTGATTAAGGTGCCAATGGCGACGCCGCGGATGCCCATATCCAGCCCGAGTACAAATACAAGATCCAGAATCAGATTGGTCAGATTCAAGGCCACGCTTAGAATCAAGGTCTCACGCATGCGCTGCATGCCAAACAGCAGGCCGAGTTCGACCAAGTAGAGTAATACGGCAGGTGCACTGTAGATGCGTAGGCTAAAATAAGTTTGTGCCAGGTTAGCGGTTTGCTCTGAAGCGGAAAACAAGCTAAACAACAGCGCCTCGATGGGGTGCTGCAGTATAATTAGCCCAACGCCGAGCAGGCTTGCGGTCGCGGCGGCACGCATAAAAACAGCGCCCGCCTCGGCAGTTGCATCGCGGCCAAAGCATTGCGCAGCCAGTCCGGTTGTCCCCATACGCAGAAAGCCAAACAGCCAATAGATGGCGCTGAACAGAGCTGCGCCCATCGCAACGGCGCCAATAAATGCCGGGTCGGGCAGTTGACCCATGACGGCTACGTCGGCTACGCCGACCAGTGGAATGGTGAGGTTAGCTAAGATAACAGGCCAAGTCAGCCGCCTGATCCGTATATGCCAGTCTCTGGCCGTTTCTGGTAATTGCCCATTACTCATCGATCAAAGACTCTATTGCGGCTCATTTGACCGTGGCGGCCGGTGTTGGCAAAAGTGCTTTAGCCGACGCTCTCTTGGCCTAACCCGTCGGTGCGTAGTGGTGCAGGTTCGCGCTTGATCCAGGCCTTTAGCCGTGCAAGCGTATGCATCCAATCTTCGACCATGAGGTATAGGCATGGCACCAGCAGCAGCGTGATGAAGGTTGCAAATAACACCCCCCAGGCGAGGGAGACGGCCATTGGCTTAAAGGGGGCCGTGGCGGGAGTGGTCGTTGACATCAGCGGGATTAAGCCGACAAAGGTTGTTACAGATGTCAGCATGATTGGCCGAAATCTGACTACACAGGCGTCCAAAATGGATGTCATGATGTCTTTGCCTTCGCGGCGTTGGCGGTTGGCATAATCCACTAGAACCAAAGAAGCGTTCACCACCACGCCAGACAATGCGACGATGCCCAGTGCGGAAAAGAACATCAGCTGCACGTTGAGCGCAAAATGGCCAACGATGGCGCCCACGGCACCAAAGGGGATGACACTCATAATGACCAGCGGCTGCAGATAGCTTTTCAGTGGAATGGCCAAAAGGCCATAAATCAGCACCAATGAGAATAAAGCGCCAATGAGCAATCCGGTCATGGCTGTAGTGCGTTCCTCTCCCTCTCCGCCGAGCGAAACTTCTAGGTTTGGGTATTCAGCTTTAAAGCTTGGGATGAGCCCGATTGCAATATCGGCGCTCACTTCCTCGGGCGCAACGGCCTCTCGGTCGACCTCTGCGCTGACGGTCACCACGCGTTGACCATCCAGGCGGCGGATGCTTGAGTAGCCGCGCTCGAGGCTGAACTTAGCGACGCTGTAAAAGGGTACCTCGTTGCCATTTGGGGTACGGACATACATGTCCTCTAAATTGCCAATCGATTTTCGCTCTGTCTCAGGAAAACGAACCATGACTCGGACATCGTCTTTGTTACGTTGGATACGCTGTGCTTCTGAACCGTAAAATCCACTGCGAACCTGACCGGCCATGTCTGCCAGGGTGAGGCCCAGATTGCGTGCCTCAGGCGTAAGACTGAGTTGAATTTCTTGTTTTCCAGAGCGAAAAGAATCCCTGATATCAAACACGCCGGTATACCCGGTCAGTTGGTATTTCAAGGTTTCCGAGGCAGCGCGCAGTTCATCGACGCTTTCTCCCTTGAGTTGATATTCAATCGGGGCGCCGGCGGAATACGAGTCGGAGTCAAAGGTTAAACTCACTGCATCAGAGATTGGTCCGACATATTCGCGCCAACGTGCGGCAACAACTTTAGAGCTGATGCCTGCTCGCTCCTTGATGGGTGCCAGGTCAAGCACAATCTCCGCGCGATTGCTCTCGCCCGGACCTGCGGGGCCGCCAGGACCGTTGCGGTCAACACCCTTGCCCACGCTGGCGAAGATATTGCGGACCAGCGGTTGGTCCAACTTTAACTCTGCGGTCATATCGTCGCTCAACCTCATTGCAGCGCTTTCGATTTTGCGCGCCGTTAAGAGGGTGGTTTTTGCGGCAATACCTTCAGGCAATTCCAGACCGGCATACACTCGGTCGCCTTCGATACTGGGGAAAAAACCGAAGACAACGCGGCCGCTGAGAATAAGTGATAACGACAAAATGAGTATGCCTAGGCAAATCGAAGCGCTGATGTAGCGCAACTTCAACACCTTCTTGACAAACGGCATGTATCGATGGAGGGCAACGTTTTCTAGCCAGCTGGCCAAGCGACCTTGAAATATGTTCCACGATGCCCCGAAGCCTGATTTTGCCTCTGTTTGTTTTCTGTGGGCGAGATGCGCAGGCAAGATGAGCTGAGATTCCACGATGCTGCAAACAAGGGCGAAGATGACAACCCATCCGATGGGCGCAAAAAATCCGGCCATCCGTCCCTCGACCATAATTAGCGGGAGAAAGGCTGCAACTGTGGTGAGTACCCCAAAAATAACGGGTACGGAAACCTCCCAGGTGCCGTCTACGGCAGCCTGCAGAGGGGTTTTCCCCATTTGTTCGTGTCCGTATACGCGTTCACCAACAACAATGGCGTCATCAACCACAATTCCCAGTACCAAGATGAATCCCATGACGGTCATGGTTGAGATGTTGATGTCGGTAAACGGTAGCGCGCCCAGTGTCCCCAGCAAAGCAACGGGTATGCCAATAGAGACCCACATGGCCACGCGAAAGCGCAGAAACAAGGCGAGGATGACCAGCACCAGAACAAGGCCACCACCCGCATTTTGGGTGAGCACAGACATGCGCTCCTGTAACTCGTACGAGGTATCAATCCAGGTGTCGAGATAAATGTCAGGCGGGATCTCAGTTGCTGCAAAGTTTGCAACCTGTTCGCGAACATCTTGTGCAATTTCAATAAGATCCTCGTTTCCCACTTGGGAAACGTTGACCACCACGCCGGGTCTCCCATTGAATTGAGCTAATAAATCACCTTCGGCGAATGTGTCGCGAATCTGTGCAATATCGCGGAGTGCGACCCGGGTGCCGTCCTGCTGGGTGAGCACGATCATGTCCTCAAATTCTTGGCCCCAGTAGGCTTGCCCGGTAGTCCGAATGAGGATTTCTCCATTATCTGTTCGGATGGTACCGCCTGGCATGTCCAAAGAATTGTTGCGAATTGCCTGACTGATCTGGTTGAGCGTAATGCCATAGCGCCTTAAGACGTTTTCCGAGACTTCGATCGAAATTTCATAGGGCCTGATGTAGCCGACGTTCACCTGAGAAATTCCCTCAACAGCGGCAATTCTATCGCGCAGTTTAGTTGCGATCTCTTTGAGGGTTCGCTCATCGGTGTTACCGCTTACGGCGATTTGCACGACACGACGAGTCAGCGCAACTTTTGAAACGATCGGTTTTTCTGTCTCTACAGGAAAGGTGTTTATGCCGTCTACCCGGCTTTTGATCTCGTTGAGTACACTGATTTCGGAAGCATCCTGCATCAACTCAGACGTAATGTTGCACATGCCCTCGGTGGCAAGGCTACGAACTTTATCGATACCGTCTAGGCCCTCGATGGCTTCCTCCACCCGCACGCATACCGATTTCTCAACCTCTACGGGGGCCGCGCCAAGGTAAGGCACCGTAACGTTGACAACTTTGATATCAAACGAAGGGAATTCTTCTTGGTTTGTCGACAGCGCCCCGTAGGTCCCGCTGAGTAACAACAGAACCATCAACAGGTTGGCGGCAACCGGATTGTGGGCAAACCATTTTATGGCTGTATGCATGGATGTTTGCTCTTATTGGCTCTGTAATGGTGCTTGGTAATTAAGCTTCTTCTTGAATTGGATTGACGCTCATACCTTCGATAGCGGTTTGAATTGGAGACAAACAGACACGATCCCCGTCAGTTAGGCCCGCTTTAACGAGTACATTGTCTTGGTACAGGCGCAGTATTTCGATGGCTTGGAAACGTAATTGGTTATTTTCGTCAACCAGCAACACCTGATTGTCGTTACGTAGAGCTGATCTGGGCAGCACAACAATTTCCTCGGCAGCCAGGCCTTCGATGACTGCGTCTACGAATAGACCCACCGATAGCGGATTTTCCTCATTGTTTTGGGTCACACGTGCGACCAAATGAACCATTCGGCTGGTGATATCAATTTCAGCCTCGGTGCGAACAATTTTGCCCGACCAAGTCAACTGCTTTCCGCCGTATTGTGTGGTGAGCGTTACGTTTGGTTGTCTGGCTTCAGGCAATTCGCCCCTTTGGGTGGACGGAAGATTCAAAAAAGCGAGCTGCCGATCGGCAATGGGTAGTCTGACTTCAACCAGGTCGCTGGCGTAAATAGTTGCGATGGCTGCTCCACGGCTGACAAATTGACCGATGTCGACGTTTTCCGAACGAACTAGCCCCGTGAAAGGGGATTTGATTTGGGTGCGTGCGAGGTCTTGCTGCGCTTGTTCAAAGTTCACCCGTGCTTCTTGCAATGCGGCATCTGCGACGCGCAATGCGCGCAAGTTATTCTCTAACTGGGAGCGCGAGGTGAGTTTACGTTCTGCCAGACTTTTCAATCGTGCAAATTCGAACTGAGCGTGTTGTTGTTCTGCTGATGCGCGGGTCAAGCTGGCCTTTGCGCGGTTGAGGGTGTTGCGATAATCCAGATCGTCGACGCGAACAAGCACCTCATTTTCCTGAAAATATCCCCCTGCAACCAGTTTTGGGGACATCCAAGTGATCTTGCCGGACACTTCGGGTATCAGCTGGCTTTCGGTCGAAGGCATGACGTTGCCTTGCGAGTGGACGCGTAAAAGTACTGATTCGGATGACACCTCACGTATTCTTACGCTGGTGGGAATCGGTGCCGTGATCTCGGGCACCAATGCGGGTGCCGTGGCCATGAGGGTAGCGCCGCCAAGTATGAATATAACAACAATGATCGATGGAATGATAAGTGTGCGCATCATCTGGAGAGTGCCTCCTGACTTTTCGCTTCGGCGGTAGCAAGTGCTTGCATCATAGTTTCTCGGTTGAGGTTGGCAAAGCCGTCGAAGGTAGCTCGCAACGCGGCCTTGTCTCCTTTTTGCAGTGCGCTGTCGAGTGCGTGCGCAAAGTCGATGTAGGCAGCATTATCGAAGTGTGTATGCTGATGCAGTGCCGCTAAATTCGGCCACATTTGCTCGAACAGCGTGCGCGATATTAGCTGGATGGGTAAATTTCGGCTGGTCTCCATGATGGCTTTCATCAACTCGAAGCGGGCTAGCGTGTGTGCTTCGCGATCCAACTTTCCGGACATCAGAGGTTTGAGTAAATGACGAATTTGCCTGATTTCTTCTTCGCTGGCCAGCTCCAGAGATTGCTCAGCAGCCAGACCCAGTAATCGGTTGATTACCAGCATGGTTTGATCCAGCAGTATTGCATCGGGTAATTTGCCTTGTGCAAATAAGTGTCCCATAACGTCTAAACTCGCGTTGGTCCTATCTTGAACGCGAGCACCACCGGGTTGTACTTCAGCCAAACCCATTTGTTCGAGCTTTTTCATGGCCTCGCGACAGGCTCCGCGGTTGGCGTCAAAGCGCGCAGCCAGATCTCGTTCTGAGGGTAGGCGCTCGCCGACGCGATAGTGCCCGGACAAAATATCGTCGATCAGGCTGCCGGCGATTTGTTCGTGTTTACTTGCCACGGTAGTTGTCCCGTACCGATGTCTTTTCATCGGGAGTGTTTCTGGAATCTTGGTAAGGCCATAATGGTCAGACCAAATTGGTGGGGGCGATTGTAGGGGTGAAAGGAAAAAAAGCAAGTGTTTTGTTACCCTAGGTAACGGTTTGAGGTACTGTTCTCGCATCATTGCCGAAAATGGGAGGCACAGTAGCGTGTTGCGAAGAAAAAGAAATCAACAGGAGTGAATGTGATGTGGAAATATACAGGCGCTCACCGGCCAGCATTCGCACAAGAGCCTAAACTCGGTCAGGAATCGGTATGGGATTATCCACGCCCGCCAGCCCTTCAAAGCAGTGCCGCGACCATAATTGTTGCAACCAAGGATGTGCAATTGGCGCGTACTTGTCGAAGTTTACGGATGCTTGAAACGGCGGGACCACCGACATTTTATATCCCTGAAACAGACATTCAGTGGGAAGCGTTGGTAGAGATTGAGCAGCGTTCCTTTTGTGAGTGGAAAGGCCAGGCCATTTATTTTGCGTTGGCCGGTGACCCTCAGCAAACGCCGGTTGCCTGGTTATATGCTAACCCGGCACCGGCTTATCTGGCGATTGACCGACATGCTTCTTTCTACCCGGGTCGTGTTGACTGTTTTGTTGATGATGAAAGGGTACAACCGCAGCCTGGTCATTTTTACGGGGGTTGGATTACGGCCAACATCGTAGGACCTTTCAAAGGAGATCCGGGCACCTCTGGGTGGTAGGTCATGCGCTGGGGGCGCATGCCTTTGGTGCAGGTTAGTTGCGTCGATCGAGCAAGTTGCCAGTCCGCAGCAGCTGCTCTACTTTTTGGCGACGTTGGCTCGGTCGAATGCCCCAATAGCTTGTTTCAAATGCGGGCTGTTCGCGGCGCAATAAAACGCCCATTGCCGTTGGTCCTTGCAGATTAGCCAGAAGCAGGGCTAGTGTCGGATTAGTTTCGTCGTGCACCAGAATATCATCGAGCGAAATGCCGTCTTGTCCGATTACAACAGGCTCAAGCGCAATCGTTTGAGGGTTGAGGCGCAAACCTCGAGTGCGGTCTTTGCCATAGATCAAGGGCTCCCCATGGCGCACATGAATCTGCGCTTCAGCAGCAGTTTTCTTGGCCGCGATATCGTCAAAAACGTCCTTATTGTAGACGATGCAATTCTGCAAAATTTCTACGAACGACGTGCCGTTATGGGTTTTGGCTTCGTTAAACAGTCCCGGCATCGTCTTTTGATCGATGTCCACGCAGCGGGCGAAGAATGTGGCACCCGCGCCGATAGCAAATTGACCAGGCTGCAACGCGGCTTCTACCGACCCCTGAGGGCTTGTTGGACTATGCGTTCCGGGTCGAGATGTGGGTGAGTATTGGCCTTTGGTTAGCCCGTAAATTTCATTATTGAAGAGTAAAATGTTCAGATTGATGTTGCGACGTAATGTGTGTAGCAAGTGATTGCCGCCAATAGAAAGACCATCTCCGTCGCCGGTGACTACCCATACCTCCAATTCAGGATTAGCGAGCTTGACGCCCGTTGCAAAACCCGGAGCGCGACCATGAATGGTATGGAAGCCGTAGGTGTTAAGGTAATAAGGCATGCGCGAAGAGCAGCCGATGCCCGAAACGAAGACCGTATTTTCAGGTTCAGAGCCGCCATCGGCCAGCGCGCGCTGTACGCCTTTAAGGATGGAGTAGTCGCCGCATCCCGGACACCAGCGCACTTCTTGATCGGTTGCAAAATCTTTAAAACTTAGATTACTCACGTGAGTCTCCTACCGCTTGGGCGCGCTTTGGTGCAAGTTTGGCAATTGCCGTTTTGACTTCACTTACAATCAAAGGTTGCCCAGTGACTTTGTTGTATTGGGTGAGGTTGAGGTTGAGCTTGTCGCGCAAGAGGGTGGCCAGTTGCCCGGTGTTAAGTTCGGGTACCAATATATGATCAAAGCCTGCAAGCAATTGCCCTAAATTTTCTGGAAATGGCAGGATGTGGCGGATGTGAACGTGCCCGACCTGTAAACCTTCATCGAGACACTCTTTGACGGCGCGCGATATACTGCCGAACGTGGACCCCCAAGCAACAACAGCGACCCCGCCGCTGACTCCCTGCTCAATGGTTTGATCGGGGATGAACTGGGCGACACTGGCAACCTTTGAGGTTCGAATATCAGTCATCGCTTGGTGATTGTCTGCGTCGTAAGAAATGTTTCCCGTGCTGGCATCTTTTTCGATGCCGCCGACACGGTGAATAAAGCGTGGATTCCCGGGAGCTGCCCACAAGCGTGCGAAAGTTGCAGGATCTCGCTCAAAAACTCCCTGCTCGGCATCAGCTTTGGGTTTTGTGGTCAAGATTTCTGGATAGCCACTGATGTCTGGAATCGGCCACAGCTCTGATGCATTAGCGATATAACCGTCGGTGAGTAAAATAACCGGGGTCATGTGGCGCACCGCGATGCGCACAGCCTCAATCGCGGTGTCAAAACAGTCAGCGGGCGAGCGTGCTGCAACTACGGGTAACGGTGTGTCACCGTTGCGGCCATAAACGGCTTGATAAAGATCGCTTTGCTCGGTTTTTGTTGGCATGCCGGTTGAAGGGCCTGCACGCTGACTGTTCACGAGCACCAAGGGTAGCTCGGTGGCTACGGCCAAGCCCAAAGCTTCGGTTTTCAATGCAACACCTGGACCGCTGGAGGAGGTGACGCCCAGTTTACCCGCATAGGATGAACCGATCGCGGCGCAGATTGCTGCAATTTCGTCTTCTGCTTGATAGGTGGCGACGCCGGCATCCTCTAGCCCAACCAGATGGTGCAACAAGCTGGAGGCGGGCGTAATCGGGTATGAGCAGAACATCAATTGCGTGTCGGCAAGCTCACCGGCTGCAACCAGTCCCAAAGCCAAACTTTCTGCGCCGGTGATGGTTCTGTATTCTACCGCGGCCAATGATGCTTGTAAGGTTGTTGGCTGTTTCAGAACTTGCGGGAATTCGGTATTTTCGGCGTAGGCGTTGCCTGCATTTAAAGCTGCTAAATTGGCTTCGCGAATTTTTTCGTTGTTCGCGAATTTGTCCTGTATCCAGTTCTGGGTTTGGGAGCGCGATTGATCAAACATCCATAAAATCAAACCAAGCGCCCAAAAATTCTTGCATCGTCCGGCATCTTTAGTGCCCAAACCGTGCGGTTTGACGGCTTCTACCGTGAGATCTGTAATGTTGATGTCTACGACTTGGTAGGCATCCATGGTGCCGTCCGTGAGGGGATTGCTGGTAAGATCCGCGCGTTTGATGCGCTGGTCTGTAAATGCGTTAGCGTCCACAATCACCAGTGTTTGGGGAGATAGATTGGCCAGATTAACCACCAGTGCAGCGGGATTGAAAGCGATTAGCACATCGGGTGTGTCGCCGGGGGTGGTGATATGGTCGCCACCAAACTGGATCTGAAAAGCAGACACGCCGTATCGGGTTCCCGTTGGTGCGCGAATTTCGGCTGGAAAGTCCGGTAGAGTTGCCAAGTCGTGGCCTGACATGGCGGAGGCGACGGTAAATTGTTGACCCTGTAGCTGGATGCCGTCGCCGGAATCGCCTGCGAAGCGGATGACATGGCTGTTTTTGCTTGCTGTTGTTTCGAACACGTTTGCAGACCTAGCGCAATGATATCGGCGCGCATTGTAGCGACTTTCACGTTTAATGCGAGGTGTCGGTGCGATTGAGGTGGTATATGCATATACCTGAATGTCGGTTTGAATTTGACATCTTGTTGCGAAACGCTAGAGTTCGCGCTTGTCGCGCTGCGGATATCACCCTGTCAGCGGTTACTGATGGCGACGCCATCACGGCGTACGCAGGTCAAAACGGCCGCCTTGCCTTCGATTGAGTCCATACCATGTCTGACGTGCACCCATTTAAAGTGGTTTCCAATTTTCAGCCCGCGGGCGACCAGCCCAATGCGATCACTGCGCTGGTCGACGGAATAGAAGAGGGCTTGAGCCATCAGACGTTGTTGGGTGTGACTGGGTCGGGGAAAACCTTCACGATTGCTAAGGTCATTGAGCAGATTCAGCGCCCGACAATTATTCTTGCACCTAATAAGACGCTCGCCGCTCAACTTTATGGTGAGTTTAAAGATTTTTTTCCGCATAACAGCGTCGAGTATTTTGTTTCCTACTACGATTATTACCAGCCTGAGGCTTACGTTGCCGCGTCCGATACCTATATCGAAAAGGATTCATCGATCAATGCGCATATCGAACAGATGCGTTTGTCTGCAACTAAGGCACTGCTGGAGCGTCGCGACACGATCATTGTGGCATCTGTCTCGGCGATCTATGGACTGGGTGACCCACAATCTTATCTGCGGATGGTCATTCATTTAGACCGTGGCGATCGAGTGGATCAGCGACAGTTGTTGCTGCGTTTGGCTGAATTGCAATATACACGCAACGATCAGGTGTTTCAGCGGGGCACTTACCGCGTGCGTGGAGATGTCATCGATGTCTTCCCGGCGGACTCAGAAAAACAGGCGGTTCGTGTAGAGTTGTTTGATGATGAAATAGAGGCGCTTTCGATATTTGATCCCCTGACCGGGGAAATTATACAGCGTGTACCCCGCTACACGGTATTTCCCAAGACACATTACGTTACGCCACGCGAGCGTATGCTTTCAGTCCTGGACGATATCAAAGAAGAACTTCAAGATCGCTTGAATCACCTCACACAGAATAACAAATTAGTCGAAGCGCAGCGCTTGGAGCAGCGTACTCGCTTTGATTTGGAAATGATTCAGGAGCTTGGTTATTGCTCTGGTATCGAAAACTATTCCCGATATTTGTCTGCGCGGGAAGCCGGGCAAGCGCCGCCGACGTTGTTTGAGTACCTGCCCTCTGATGCTCTGCTGGTCTTGGATGAATCGCATGTGACCGTGCCGCAGATTGGCGCCATGTACAAAGGGGACCGTTCGCGTAAAGAGACTTTGGTGGAGTATGGTTTTCGTCTGCCATCGGCCTTGGACAATCGGCCGTTGCGTTTTGAAGAATGGGAGCGTTTGGCGCCGCAGATGATTTTTGTCTCAGCGACGCCGTCAACGTACGAGGCGCAAATGGGTGGTCAGACGGTTGAACAGGTTGTGCGGCCAACTGGCTTGCTTGATCCAGAGATCATTATCCGACCGGCGATTAGTCAGGTGGATGATTTACTCAGTGAAATAAAAAGTGTTGTTGAAGGCAAGGAGCGGGTGCTGGTGACAACGCTGACCAAGCGCATGTCTGAAGATTTAACTGAATACCTGGATGAACACGGCGTGCGAGTCCGTTATCTGCATTCCGATATTGATACCGTTGAGCGAATGGAGATTATTCGCGATTTGCGTTTGGGTGAGTTTGACGTGTTGGTGGGTATTAACTTGCTGCGTGAAGGGCTCGATTTGCCGGAGGTTTCTCTGGTGGCGATCTTTGATGCGGACAAAGAAGGTTTTCTGCGTTCGGAGCGTTCGCTGATTCAGACCATNGGTCGGGCTGCACGCAACGTCAGGGGGCGCGCAATTCTTTATGCCGATGCTAGGACCGGATCGATGGACCGGGCTATTGGTGAAACTAATCGTCGTCGTGCGAAACAGCTGGCGCACAATCAGGCACAGGGGATTGTGCCGGTGAGCATCTCGAAAACAATTAATGATGTTATGGAAGGTGCGCGGGTCACATCCGGTGGCAGTAAGCGTTCGACCAAGACTGGTATAAGCAGGCAAGAGACCACAGAAATTCCTCAGAGCCCCAAGGCGCTTGGAAAGCTTCTGGCCGAGCTTGAAAAACGTATGTTAGATCATGCCCAAAATTTAGAATTTGAAGAAGCCGCAGCGGTTCGTGATCAGCTGCAGCGGGTGCGGGATGCGGGCCTCAAACACTAGACCCTGTGCGTCTAGCCGCTAATTGCGGCTAGACGCGCCAAGGCGCTAAATCGCGCCAAATCGGAAGGTCAAGTCCACGCCGTAAAATCGGGGATACAGTGATGCCGCGGTGCGGCGCCAATCGCTATTAGCGGTTGCTGTGCCAATCTCCCGGGTATAAACCTCGTCGAGAACGTTATCGACAAATGCACGAACGACAAATTTGTCTTTGTTGTCTCGCCAGGTGAGTGACATATCTAGGCGTTCTCTTTCAGGCACTTCATCATAGGCGCGTTTGAAGCCCTCAGATTGGTACTCACCGGTATAAGACCAAGTGGCGCCGGCGGTGAGAGTGCCTTGCGAAAAGCCCCATTCGTAGGTGCCCCAAAGGGTGTATTTCCATTCCGGAATTCGCTTGAGTGAATTCCCGTCGAGATTGCGAGCCAAGAAAGCATCTCTGCCACCCGCTTCAGTTTGGTTAAATACCTCAATAGGATAAAACGGGTTGTCGTCCTCTAATACAAAAATGTCATCGGTATATTCGGTGTCGGTCCAGCTGAGATTGCCGCCGAGCATTAAGGCATCTGTGGGTAGCCATGTAGCCTCAATTTCGATACCACGATTTTTGGCCTCTTTGGCATTGCGCACCTGATCCTGACTCAAGCCAGAGGTTGCATTGAATACTTCCACCCGGTCTTGGTAGTCGTCATAGGTGTACATATAGGCGGATGTATTGATTTGTAGTTGCCCGTCAAGCAATGTCGCCTTGTAGCCGATTTCCGTCGCTAGAACCTCTTCCTGATCGTATGAAAGGGGTTCGATGCCGGAGAGGCCGCCAGGAGGTGTGCCTCTTGAATCACCAATGCCCAGTGAATATCCGCCGGAACGATAGCCGGTGGTGACTGACGCGTAGACGAGGGTGTCTTCGTTGGGGGTCCAGTCTAAGTTGACGCGAAAGGAGACATCTCCCCAGTCGTCATCTCCCTCGGCGGCATCAGAAAACGAAAATGGCAAGCCTTGCAGGCGCAACGGTGTAGCACATTGAGGGTCGGTAAGCTCACAAGTGGGCGCAATCGGTGCGGCAGGATTAAAGGTTGGTGCAGCGGCGCCCATAAATACGTTGGTAATGGCTAACGGCGTCAGGCCCAGTGAAGAGCAAACACCGGCGCCACCGAAAGCGCCGTCGCAGGCTCCGACGATGAAGGGGTCCAAGGCGTTGTTGAGTTCAAAATACCCTGTGCGTTCCTCAAAGGCTTCTTTTTCGTCTTTGGCCCAACGCACGCCGACGGTGAGTGCCCACTGCTCATTAAAAGTGTAGGTCCCCTGCGTGTAAACGGCAAAAGCGTCGGTGTCTACGGTATTCCAGTATTCATAAAATGCGCCCGTCGGGTCACCTTCCCAAGTGCCTAGCACTTGGCTTCCGACCGGTGCCGCGCCGCGACGAACATGACCGCCTGTAGGGTCAGTGACCACAAAGGGTAGAAACCCCGCCATATTCCCGTAAATGGTGGGGTTCGTAAAGCGCCCCTGACTGGCCGTGTCGCGGAAGGCATAATTCTGCAGGCGTTCTGAGTTGAAGTAATATAAACCGCTGGTCATTTGGAGATTATCACCAATGCTCCAAAGCAGTTGTAGCTCGTGAGATTGGGTTTCGACAGCCTCAAGCACGGTCTGCCGCGGCTGTGAGAATTCACCGTTGGTAGCGTCTAGATCGATGTCGAACGTGTAGTCGAATTCGGACCAGCCCACAAGGTATTTCAAAGAGGTGGTTTCATTGATGTCCCAGCTGAGATCGAATTGAATGCCGTTCTGATCAAACTTTTCATTGTTGTCGTTGTTGGTTGCCACCGCACCGTTGAGGTCTTGAAGGTCGGTGTCGGTCTCCAGTCCGGTCAGTCCGAATCCTGAGTTGGGCACAAATGAGTTGGCAATATCGGTGCCGGGGCGGTGAAAAGCGCCGTAGAGTGTTTGACCGTTAGGGTGGCTAAATGGAATCGCGCCGGGAGTGGTCGCGTCCGCTGATCCAAGTCCGCGCGCGTAATTGGTGGTTGCGCGGTTGTCGCGCATGCCACCAGGTCCTTCGTCTACCACCGGGCTTTGACCGACTATGCGATTCGAGGACCGATCATTGAAGCGCAGATTGGCTTGCCAATCTTCAGCGATATCCCACTTAAGGGCGAGAGAAAAATTCTGATCGTCAATGCTGTTGATGCGCTCTGAACCGTTCATGCCCCGTTGAGCACCATCGCGGTCGCGTTTGACACCCACGATGCGGCCTGACAGCTTATCTTCGATGATCGGCCCGGATAGGATGCCATAAACCTCTTGAGCCTCCAGATTTCCGGACAACACTCGAAATTCACCTTCAACCTCATTGGTAGGTTTGTTGGTGATGTAATTCAGCGCGCCACCAATTGAATTTCGTCCGTAAAGTGTCCCTTGAGGTCCTCTAAGTGCCTCGATTCGCTCGACGTCGTAAAGGCCGTTTTCCGAGGCGGCAATGCCGAAGTCTTCTGAATAGATGCCGTTATAATAAGTCGCTACGCCGGGATCGCCACCTAGCGCGCGGAAGTTGCGACCGACGCCCCGAATACGAATGTCGTAAGCATCACGCGTCGTTGATGGTAAAAAATTGACTAATTCGTCTGCGCCTTGGATGCCAAAGTCTTCCAGCATATCTTCACCAAAAGCGGTGATTGAAATGGATGTGTCGGATACTGTGGATTGGCGTTTTTCAGCAGTTACGACAACCTCTTCGATGCGCCTCTCCTGGGCCAAGACCGTCGAGGCAGTAAATAGGCACGCGACTATTGTCGTGCAAGCTCGGATAGAGTTCATGGAGGCCTCCCCTCAATAGATTCCGTGTATGTTCCAAATTTCTAGAACGTGTGTCTGATTAATCCCCCCCTCCCAAGGGAGGTTTTGTCCTTCACCTGATTGGTCGGTTAGGACCGAATAAGGTTGAAACAAATCGTCAGACAATCTGATCCTACCTGTAATTTTTGAGCAAATAAACACTGCGCAATCTTTAAGGGTCAGCAAAGCTTCTGTCTTTTTCAGAAATGTCACACTGCTTGGTAGAAATGCGTGTGGCATCGCGTATGATACGGGTCTTCCAAGCACCTACGGTTTGGACGTTTGAGTCGTCGGCGTATGGCGACATGTTGCCGATATCTAGGCGCGTAGCTCAGTTGGTTAGAGCGCTACCTTGACATGGTAGAGGTCCCCGGTTCGAATCCGGGCGTGCCTACCAGATTTCAGTCGATTGTGATGGAACAAGACCGGCCAGCTGGAGGTGTTGTGGAGTTTCAATGGATATCTTCGGTGCCCCAAGAATTGGTCTGGGTGTCTGCGTCTTTTGTCTTCGGGACTCTGGCGCGGGCAGTCGGGCTGCCCGCGCTTGTCGGATTTTTGCTGGCAGGCTTCTTGCTGGGTGATCAAGGTCAGACCGAAAACGCATTTCTCGACGAACTGGCTAATCTAGGCATTATCCTTCTGCTCTTCAGCGTTGGTTTGAAACTCGATCTGAAAACGCTTTTTCGGCCTCAGGTCTGGGCCGTCACGGGCCTGCATGTGTTGTTGGTGGTGGCGCTGTGCAGCCTCACGCTTTATGCCTTGAGTCTACTGGGATTGGCGATGTTTGCGGATTTGCCGCCTCTGAATATTTTGCTGGTGGCATTTGCACTGAGTTTTTCCAGCACCGTATTTGCCGTGAAAGTGCTTGAAGAGCGCGGCGAGATGACTTCGCTGCAGGGTCGTATCGCGATAGGCGTTTTAATCATGCAAGACCTACTTGCGGTGGTGTTTTTGGTCTTGTCTGCGGGGAAATTGCCCTCACCGTGGGCAATTTTTCTGGGTTTGCTGATTCCCTTGCGGCCACTGATGATGGTTGTGCTCAACCGTGTGGGTCATGGGGAACTGCTGGTACTTTATGGTTTCCTGCTTGCGCTTGGTGGCGCGGCACTATTTGAAGCGGTGCAGTTAAAAGGAGATTTGGGCGCGCTGTGTTTGGGGGTTCTGATTGCCAGTCATCCCAAGTCAGATGAATTGGCAAAAACCATGCTGGGCTTTAAAGATTTATTTTTGATGGGTTTTTTTCTATCAGTGGGGGCGTCCGGCGCCCTGACCGGTGAAGTGGTGTTCACCGGTTTGCTGCTCGTTCCTCTGATTGTCTTGAAATCAGCCGGTTTCTTCGGATTGCTGACTCTGTTTAGTTTGCGGGCTCGTACGTCATTGTTGGCCAGTTTTAGCTTGACCAATTTTAGCGAATTTGGGTTGATTGTGTTGGCGCTGGGCGTGTCCCGAGGCTGGTTGGACGCTCAGTGGCTGGTGTCCTTGTCGGTGGCTTTGGCGATGTCTTTTGTCCTGGCTGCGGTCTTAAATACAAGGGCCCATAGCATTTACCGAAGGTATAATAGGTTTTGGACGCGTTGGCAGCGCAGTGTCCGCCTGCCAGACGATCGGCCGCTCCAGATAGGTGGTGCAAGTGTCGCGGTAGTGGGAATGGGCGGCATTGGTGCGAGCGCCTTTGAAGGGTTGCGCTCGAGTTTTGGCGCCGATTTGGTGGGAATTGATTTTGATCCTGTTACGGTTGCAAACCATCAACATGCTGGCAGGGCGGTTGTTTTAGGTGATCCGACCGATGAGGATTTTTGGGAACACGTGCAAGCGGGTCATCAATTGCAGTTGGTGATATTGGCGTTGCCAAAAGTTGCCTTGACGCTGGAGGTTCTGCAGCATTTGTCAGATATTGAGTTTCCCGGTCGCATTGCGGTTACGGCAAAATTCGCGGAGGAAGAAACAGTGCTTGAAGCGGCCGGCGCCGATATAGTGTTCAACGTGTATGCGGAATCCGGCGCGGGGTTCGCGGCTCGAATTAAAAGTGGTTGATTGTGCGCGCTAGACAATATCGCTGCAGCTCGCGATGATTCGAGGCCGGTTAGCGAGCTATATTTAAATTAAAACAAGGGGCAAGAAGTGGCAGAGTTAGGCGTGACTTTTGGAAGTTTAGGCGTATTAGGTCCGCGCGCGGTGATTGATATCGCGCAGATGTCACAAAAGATGGGGTATCGATCGCTGTGGACGGTTGAAGCGACGGGGACTGACGCGTTTAGCCTGTTAGGTGCAGTTTCGGCGGTGGCGCCGGCGCTTGCTTTGGGCACGGGGATTGTGCCGATTCAAGTGCGCACCCCCGCCCTTGCGGCGATGTCTGCGGCGACACTTCAGGCGCTGAGTCCTGACGCGGATATTTGGCTTGGTGTTGGAGTATCCGCGCCAGGTATTTTGAGTCAACATGGCTTGTCACGGCCTGACCGACCGATTGCGCGCATGCGCGAGTACGTGGCTTTATTGCGTGAATGTTTGTCGGGAGAGTCGGTTACATTCGAAGGTGATTTCTGGTCGGTAAAGCGCTTTCGTTTAGGGATGAGGCTCGGCGAGCGTCGTCCAAAAATTGTCATGGCGGCGCTGGGTCCGCAAATGTTAAAGCTCGCGGGTGAGGTGGCTGACGGTGTGCTGCTCAATTATATTCCAGTGGGGCATGTTAAGCCTTCGATTGCGCAAGTGCGCGCAGGCGGTGACGCCAAAATATTTGCCTATGTTCACGCCGCTGTTGGGGAATACGAGCGTTCTGCGAAGTCTGCCCGAAAGGATTTATTTAACTATGCGATGGCGGATGGCTATGCAAATATGTTCAGAAGTGCAGGATTCGCGGCTGAAGTAGATGCCCTTCGAGCACATCAGGCGAAGCGGGACCGAGAGGGCGCGCTGGCGGCAATTTCTCAAAACATGATACAGGCGATTGATTTCATTGGCAGTGACAAGCAGGTGACTGACTTTGTGCAAGGTTACGTCGATGCTGGGGTCGAGCATCCCGTTTTGATGCCGATGCCTTGGGGTGAGGATCGTTTTGCCGTGACTCAACAGACCATGGCGGCGGCCGCGGCAGTCTCCCTCTAGAGGGAGACCCTTGCGCGAGCCATTCGGCGCTCTGCGCAAGAGTGCCGGGGTTTGCTTGGCGGGCGTGTGAGGGGTCGGGTTACTCGCCCAATTGCTCGATGATGTCGCCAAAGAGCTCCTCATCAGACATCAGCTCTTTGCTCTGCGCGAGTGGTTTGGACACCCAGGTTTCGTTGATTAAGTCACGCCATGAGATATTGTTGTTGGTGCCGTTGCCCCCCCAGGAACCGCAGCCTAGAGAAAAGGTTTGGCGCATTCCGTTCCACAGGTTTCCGCTGTTCGAAGCCGCTTGTGGTTGGTTGACCATGACCCTAGAGGTGTGAGTGGCGTCTGCTAGCTTCATGATATTTGCGTCGCTGGTTGAGTAGATGCCACAAGAGTGCCCCTGGCCTTGATAACTTTGGATGTTATTGGTCAATTCGATGGCATGGTCAATGTCGCGTGCGCGGTAAAGGGCCATTGTGACGCACAGTTTTTCGCCAGAAAAGGGGTGCTCGGGTCCCCAGTTGTCTTCTGATACGATATAAAATTCAGTGGTCGGCGGTACATCTAGCCCTGCCATAGCGGCAATTTTTTGGGCAGGTTGCGCAACGACGGCGGTATTCAAGTGGCCCTCTGCATCCCAAATGGTTGCCTGTAATTTGGCTTTCTCATCAGCATTGCATAGGTACCCACCTTTACTCTCTAGCCGCTCAAGCATCTCGTCGTAAATGGAGTCGACCAACAGCACAGAGTTGTCGGAGGAGCAAGAGGCCGCCAAGTCTAACGTTTTGGACAGATGGATTTTTTCTGCTGCGTCGTTTAAATCCGCGGTTTCATCCACGGTGATGACCGCGTTGCCGACACCTACGCCCAGCGCCGGTGTGCCGCTAGAGTAAGCTGCCGTGACCATCGCCCCGCCACCTGTGGCGAGAACACGATCACATTGCTGCATGAGCTCGTTGGTCAGATCTAGACTAGGAGATTCGATGCCAATAACGAGGTCAGCCGGTGCCCCCATCTTCTCCAGCGCAGCGCGCATCAGGTCGCAGATTTTTTTATTGGTAAGCTTGGCGCGCGGGTGGGGTGCCACAATGATCGAGTTACGCCCTTTGACGGCGTGAATGGCTTTGATAACAGGAGTTGCTTCGGGGTTTGTTGAGGGTGCCAGAGCACCGATGACACCCATGGGTTTTGCGATCACGACAATTTCGCGTTCCGGTAATTCTTCGAGAATGCCGACCGATTTATCGTTGATAATATCCATTAGAGCCGCGCGCGTTTTGCGCTGAATTTTGAGAAATTTGCCTGCATAGTTGCCCAGTTCAGTTTCATCAACCGTGAACTGGGCTATCTCCTCGGCGATACCCGGCCGAGCAGCCGACCAGACCATGGCGCGAATTAGGGCATCAACCTGTTCTTGGCTGTAGTGTTCGATTTGTTTTTGAGCCGCTCTTGAACGAGCGACCAGCGCGGCGATTTCTTCTGCCGGGCTCGGCTGTGCTGCGGTGACTGCCTGCGTCATGATAAGTCTCCCAATGGATGTGTTGATTTATGACAGAAATGTTACACCGGTACCGGTGGGTGTGCCATCGCTAAGTGAATCCCGAGCAGCGGGGTCGCCGCATTAGGCCTAGCTGGCAAGTATAAGGAGCAACGGCAATATGGTACCTGCGGCAAGACCCAAGCTGGTATTTCTGCGCAGGCCGGCTGCAGATAAGCCCAACCAAGTGCCGGTTAATAAGATGAAAAGTAGAGCGATCGCGGTGAATTTTTGAAAGGTTTTGAAGGATAGGGGGCCATGACCTTTGTGCAGTTCAATGAGTGTTTTTTGCAAGTTCGGGCGATTGATTAGCACCTGCAGGGACGCCTCTGCGGTTCTGATTTCGTAGTGCGTTTTCGAGGTTGGCCTGGTGAACAAAGTTGCCCCCTTTTGTTTCACGTATTCAAAGTCGCTGGGTTGGTTCAGACGTTGCAGAAGTTTGCGTACAGTTGCATCGAGGTCAGTGCTGTTGATGTCGATCGAAATGCCCTGCGGAATGGACACGGGTGTGCTATGGACGTTGCCTTTATAGCCTAAAAGATAAAGGCCGCCGGAGCAGGCAATCAGCAATAGCACCGGGGTGAAAAATGCGGCGGCAATAAGGTGAAGTTGGATGAGGGTCTTTCTGGTCATGGCATTCACCTTTTTTCTGGGCAAGGATCGGGCGCAGGAAATACGCCGCCTTCAGTATAGTCCAAGTTCGCAGACTTGCGGTTGTGTTTGCAGTTTTACGCCGAGTAGGGGTCGATTGTTTGGTTTTATCTGGTAGTCTGCGGCCTCAAAATACTGACAAGGGTTTAATCATGGGAAATTTGCAGGGCAAAATTGCGGTGGTTACGGGTGCCAGCCGAGGCATTGGCAAGGGGATTGCCATCGCTTTGGGTGAGCAGGGTTGCACGGTATATGTTACCGGCCGGACCACGGGAGATGGTGAGCGTACCATCGATACGACGGCGCGTTTGGTCACCGAAGCAGGGGGACAGGGTCGGGCAATTGCTTGTGATCATGGCGATGATGCTGCCATTGCAGGTTTGTTCCAACGGATCGGTTCTGAAGTCGATCATATCGATATTCTAGTCAATAACGTCTACAAAATTCCCAGTCCGCCAGCTTGGGGCGGTGGTTATTGGGATCATCCTATTCAAGTTTGGGACGACCAAGTAGGTATTGGCCTGCGCGCGCATTATGTGGCGAGTTGGCATGCCTCAGCGTTGATGTTTGCTTCTGCCGGTGCAGTGATGGTTAACGTTTCTTCGCCGGGTGGGCAGGAGTATCATTTTAGTAGCTCCTATGGTGCCGGCAAGGCGGGTTTGGATCGTTTGACCGCCGATATGGCGCTGGAACTTAAGCCAAAAGGCATCCCGGCGATTGTTTTATATCCCGGAGCGGTTGCGACAGAATTTATACAGGATGCGGCAAAAGAGCGAGAGATGGATTTGTCTCAGTCGCAGACGCCGTTATTGGTTGGTCGGTCGGTGGCGGCGCTGGTTCAAGCAGAAGGCTTGATAGAAAGAACCGGTTCTATCCAGTGGGTGGAAAACCTCGTCGATGAGTTTGACTTGTATGATGAAAACGGCGCCCGTCCGACGCAAAGATATGCAAATACATCAGGTGGCTAAAGGGTGAATTAGGTGCTTGATGCACGCGCCGTCCGGCAGTAGAATACGGCCGCCGAGGCACTGTGGGGTAAAGCTTGTAGTGTCGCAGGCGAAAAATATCGTGAAGGTGGCAAAAAATTAGGCTAGAGAGCTAGCCCGGAAGGTCATCGTTATAGAGGCTGATCGCAGGGCTGTCATCGACAGGTCAAGGCGTTTGGCCTTTGCTTGTCGGTGCTGAAATTGTGCGAGGCGGGTTCAAAGGTCTGCAGTGGGTGGACCGCAAGCGCAAGAAGCTTTTTTAGAATGCGAGGCTATACACGGAGTATGGCAGGAGAAAATTATTAAGAAAGGGATCAAGCGCGCCGAGCGCTCCTTGCTGAATGAAGAAATTCGTTCTACGAGCGTGCGATTGGTGGGTGCTGATGGGGGTCAACGTGGCGTTGTCTCGAGAGAGGAAGCGTTGGCCGAGGCGCGGGCTTCAAGTTTAGATCTGGTGCTGGTAGCGCCTGAGGCTGAACCGCCAGTCTGCAAAGTAATGGACTATGGAAAGTATCTGTTTGAGCTGAAAAAGACAAAAGCAGCGCAACGCAAAAAACAGAAACAAATCCAAGTTAAAGAGATTAAATTTCGACCCGGAACGGAAGAAGGCGACTATCAGGTAAAACTACGCAACCTGAGACGCTTTTTAGAAGACGGGGACAAAGCCAAGGTGTCGTTGCGGTTTCGAGGGCGTGAAGTGGTTCACCCGGAGATCGGCATGCAGTTAATGACGCGCATCTCTGGAGACTTAGACGAACTGGGGTCAATAGAATCTGATCCGAAATTCGAAGGTCGACAGGTGATTATGGTTTTGGCTCCAAAGAAAAAGAAAGGCTAGCCGGCAGTGCAGTTCATTCTGCTCTGTCGCAAAGCACTCAAGACTTCCGATGTTGGGTCGTTTTCGTGCAGTACGTAAGTACTGTCTAACAATTGCGTGGAGATAAGGCCAAATGCCAAAACTTAAGACCAACAGTGGGGCCGCGAAGCGTTTTCGCAAGACCTCCAGCGGCTATAAACACCGCAAAGCGAACAGAAATCACATTCTGACTAAGAAAGCCACAAAGCGTAAGCGTCAGCTCCGCGGCTTCCATGATGTGGCCGCCGCCGACGTGCCAAGATTGCGCCGCATGCTGCCAACTAAGGCTCGATAGGGGAAACTTATGCCAAGAATTAAACGTGGTGTAGCTTCCAGAGCCCGCCGAAAGAAGATTTTAAAAGCAGCCCGAGGTTATTACGGCGCACGCAGTCGGACGTTTAAAGTCGCTAAGCAGGCGGTGATTCGCGCCGGGCAGTATGCCTATCGCGACCGCCGTCAGCGCAAGCGTCAATTTCGCCAACTGTGGATCATACGGATCAATGCAGCGGCACGTGAGCATGGGTTGTCTTACAGCCGATTTATTGCCGGTCTGAAGGCCGCGGGTGTGGAAGTCGACCGAAAAGTGCTAGCTGATATAGCGATGCACGAAAAAGATGCGTTCGCCGCGTTGGTTGCTCGCGTGCAAAGCGCACAAGAGTCCGCCGCAGCGTAGGCATCCTGTCGGGCGTTATCGGTATGATGCGCCCATTTGAACTACAGCCACTGCTCAAGGGACCTGCATCAGGTGTCCGTCTGGCGAGCTAGATCGCCCGATTAAAGGGAAGGACATGGGTTCTTCCCTTTTTTATTGGATAACACTTTTTTGCCGATAGGAGATATATGGATACGAAAAGCATTCTTGCACAGGCTCAGGCGGCGGTTGCGTCGGCCTCACATCTGCGTGCGCTGGATGAAGTACGTGTTGCCTATCTGGGTAAAAAAGGTGCGTTGACTGATTTGCTCAAGGGACTGGGACGGTTGGATCCTTCTGATCGTCCCGCAGTGGGTGCTGCGATTAACGCCGCCAAGGGCGAATTGCAAGATGCCATTGAAGCCCGGCGTGTGATTATAGAGCAGGCGCAGTTGGCGAAAACATTGGCTGAAGATGCAGTTGATATCACGCTGCCTGGTCGTCGGGGGGGGGAAGGGGGACTTCATCCTGTGACTCAGGTGATGTATCGAATAGAAGCCTTGTTCGTTGGCGCCGGTTATGACGTGGTGTCGGGCCCCGAAATCGAAAATGATTATTATAATTTTGAAGCGCTAAATATTCCGGCGCACCACCCGGCGCGCGCGATGCACGATACGTTTTATTTCGGGGACGGAACGTTGTTGCGAACGCATACCTCGCCCAGCCAAGTGCATACGATGGAGACCCAAGCGCCGCCCATACGGGTGATATGCCCAGGGCGCGTCTATCGGCGGGATTCCGATTTAACTCACAGCCCCATGTTTCATCAGGTTGAAGGCTTAGTGATCGATCGGGGTATCAGTTTTGCCGACCTCAAAGGCACCGTCATCGATTTTCTGCGTAAATTTTTCGAGAAAGACTTGGCGGTTCGATTTAGACCCTCTTATTTTCCCTTTACTGAGCCGTCCGCTGAAGTCGATGTGCAGTGTGTTCACTGCCTTGGTGCGGGATGTCGGGTGTGCAGCCAGACCGGGTGGTTAGAGGTGATGGGCTGTGGACTGGTGCATCCAAATGTTTTGCAAATGGCGGGCATTGATGCAGAAGCGTATTCGGGCTTTGCCTTTGGGTTTGGATGCGATCGTCTAGCGATGTTGCTTTATGAAGTCGACGATTTACGCCTTTTTTTCGAAAATGACATCCGCTTCCTGCGACAATTCAACTAACCGGAGAATAATGTGAAGTTCAGCGAAGCATGGTTGCGCGAGTGGGTGAACCCCGCTTTAGGACGCGAAGATTTGTTGCAGCAACTCACCATGGCAGGATTAGAAGTCGACGGTGTAGAGCCCGTTGCGGGTAGGTTTTCTGGGGTGGTGGTCGCAATAGTTGAAGGCTGTGAGCGGCATGCCAACGCTGAAAAGCTTTCTGTGTGTACAGTTTTTGATGGTGAAGTGCATTCTCAGGTTGTCTGTGGCGCGCCCAATGTGCGTGTCGGTTTAAGGGTCGCTTTTGCTCGTGTGGGCGCGCGTTTGCCGGGTGATTTCAAGATCAAAAAAGCCAAGCTCAGAGGGGTTGCCTCCGAGGGTATGTTGTGTAGCGCTAAAGAGCTCGGCCTTGGAGATAATCATGACGGCATAATGGAGCTGCCGCAGGATTGGTCTGCAGGGACAGATCTTATTCAAGCGATGCAACTAGATGATGTGACCGTTGACGTTGATTTGACTCCCAATAGGGGTGATTGCCTGAGTATTCGAGGGATCGCCAGAGAAGTCGGGGTGCTGAATAATCTAGCGGTAACTGAACCGCCGGGCAAGTCCGTAGAAGCCGCCAGCGATGCCACGTTTCCAGTGCATTTGGCTGCGCCGGATGCTTGTCCGCGTTACCTGGGGCGGGTAATCCGCGGTATAGATGTGTCGCGTCCAACCCCATATTGGATGCAAGAGCGATTGCGCCGTTGCGGTCTGCGCAGTATTGATGCGGTGGTTGATGTTACAAATTTTGTGTTGGTGGAATTGGGCCAACCAATGCATGCATTTGACTTGAATCAACTAAGTGAAGGCATTGTCGTTCGAAAGGCGTTGGAGGGGGAAGAATTGACATTGCTCGACGGTCAGCAAGTCAACCTTGATACCGAAACCCTGTTAATCACCGATGCTCAGGGTCCGATTGCGATAGCGGGTGTCATGGGGGGCGCGCGCAGTGGCGTACAAGCCGACACGCAGGATGTTTTTTTAGAGTCTGCATTTTTTGCGCCGCTTGCCGTTGCTGGAACGGCCAGACGTTATGGCTTGCATACTGATGCATCCCATCGTTATGAGCGAGGTGTTGATTTTCAATTGCAAGCTCAAGCTATGGCTAGAGCAACCCAGTTATTGGTCGAAATTGTTGGCGGAACGCCTGGGCCGGTTGTTGAGCGCAGTTCGCAGGAGCACCTGCCTCAACCGCGCCCAATTTGTCTTCGCCAACACCGATTGCAGGCGTTACTTGGGGTGGATATTGCTGCTGAACAGGTAGATCAAGCCTTCGTCCGCCTAGGCTTTGCGGTGGTAGAGCGCTCAGTCCATGATTCGGGCGTCAGTTGGCAAATTGTTGCGCCCAGTCACAGGTTCGACATAGCCCTTGAAGCAGACTTGGTAGAAGAGATCTGTCGAATCTACGGGTATAACAATATACCCAGTCGTCAGCCTCTTGCTGAGGTTGCCTTGAAAGAAGTGTCTTTGGAAGCCCATAGCGAGGCCGCTTTAAAAGGCCACTTGGCTGGTCAGGGCTTTCAGGAGGTGATTACTTATAGTTTTATTGATCCGCAGCTGCAACATTGGGTTGATCCTGGTCAAGCTCCGATCAAGTTGGCCAATCCCATGTCGTCAGAACAGTCAGTGATGCGCACTAATCTGCTAGCGGGGTTGATCGATACGCTGCGCGCCAATCGAGCTCGACAGCAGGATAGCGTTAAATTATTTGAGTTGGGTCTAACCTTTGTGCCCCAGGCTGATCAATTAATTCAGGCAGCCATGCTCGGGGGCCTGATTTGGGGGCGCCGCAGTCGAGAGACTTGGCACGGGGCCAGTGGTTTGGTCGATTTTTATGATGCTAAAGGTGTGGTTGAAGGGTTGTTGTCATGGGCGGGTGCAACGGGTGTAAGTTTTGCGCCGTGTGAAGATCCGATATTGCATCCAGGGCAAAGCGCATCCGTCATGCTGGATGATCGGAATTGTGGCCGTGTTGGCCGGCTTCACCCTCAGCTAGAAAGTCAGTTGGGCGTAGATGGCATTTTTGTGTTTGAAATTGTGGCGCAGGCCGCGATTCACCGGCCCCATAGGGTGTATGCTGGGCTTTCTCGTTTTCCGAGCGTGCGCCGCGATTTGGCGGTGGTTGTTGACCAGGAGGTCTCTGCCGCAGCGGTCGAGAAAGTGGTGCGTCATGCGCTGGGGGAGGTGTTGGTGGAGTTCAGATTGTTTGATGTTTACGTCGGCAAAGGTATTGATTCTAATGAAAAAAGTCTGGCGTTAGGCTTGACGTTGCAGAGTCGAGACGCCACTCTTACCGAGGACACTATAGGATTACATACCGAGGCCGCTGTTGATGCCTTGCGCGATGCGTTCTCCGCACGCTTGAGGTAGAGGTCTTTACCTAGCGCACAAAACCCGCATAAAAATAAGTCAAGGGTTGGCGCGCGTAAGTGAAGGAAGGTTGAGGGTTAATTTCGCCCAAAAGGGGCGTAGGGAGTGCTGGCGTGAGTGCGCTGACCAAAGCAAAAATGGCTGACCAGCTGTTTGAGGAACTGGGCCTCAACAAACGTGAAGCGAAAGAAATAGTAGAACTTTTTTTTGATGAGATTCGACAATCTCTGCAAAAAAATACACAGGTAAAATTGTCGGGTTTTGGAAACTTTGATCTTCGCGAGAAAGGCGAACGTCCTGGACGTAATCCCAAGACAGGGGAAGAAATCCCCATCACTGCGCGGCGGGTGGTGACCTTTAGACCGGGTCAGAAGTTGAAAGCCAGGGTGGAGGCCTACGGCGGCGTAGACGCAGATGCCGCGGCTTTCAACGCCAGTTATATTGACACAGAAGATGCAGACCATAATGCTGGAACCGAGTAATAATAACGAGTTGCCGCCCATCCCTGGTAAGCGCTACTTTGCCATTGGCGAGGTCAGTATGCTGTGTGAAGTGAAGCCCCATGTGCTGCGGTATTGGGAGCAGGAATTTCCGCAGCTGAGTCCGGTAAAACGACGAGGTAATCGCCGTTATTATCAAAGACAAGACGTGATTGTCATTCGCCAAATTCGTGCGCTGCTCTATGACCAAGGTTTTACCATTGGAGGAGCACGACAGCGCCTGACTGGTGAAGATGCAAAAGAGGACGCGACGCAGTTCAAACTGCTGGTTCGTCAGATGCGCGTTGAACTGGAAGACGTTTTACGAGTCCTTAAATCCTAGGGATTGAAAGTTGAGGATGACGATGCCCTGCCGAGCATTTCTAATAGCACTATTATCATCAGCGTTGCTGTGTGCGGCAGCGGCGACCGCCCGCGCTGGTGCCTACCAATACGACGCGCGCATGGCCTTTATTAAAGCGGGTAAGCTTGAGCTCAACCTATCTCGGCAGGGTAAAGATTACGAGGTGGTGGGCGAATTTCAAACGTCCAAAGCGATGAGCGCATACTATCGATGGAATGGTATTTTTGCGGCTCGGGGTGAATGGGCACCGCGTGGGCCAGTGACGCAGGCGTATATGTCCCGCACGGTGAGCAAAGGCGAGAAATTGAAGATCGTGCTTAACACAGAAGCGGGGGTTCGTTTGCTGGACGGAGCCGAAAATTCCTTTGAGTCAATCGACAAACCACAAGGCATTGATTTAATTTCGGCGCTTTTTTTTACGCCGGAGTGTTACCAAGGTGGCACAGTCAACGATGGCGAAGACACCTACCAATTGCAACTGCGAAGTCAGAAAGACCAGAGGATGAGCGGTGGCAAAGATTATTACAGCGGCGCGGTGACGGTGTGTAAGTACAATGTTATCGACCACAAAGATCGGAAACGACGTATCGAGGTGTCTCTAGCCTCCGTAGATGGCAGCGTTATGACTGTCCAAGTTCGCGCGAAAATTCCCGTGTTGCCGGACGCGGTGTTCAAACTGCGGCTGCCGCCGCGAGCACTTGACGGAGCCGCTGTCGCGCAGATTGCAACAGGCTCAGAAATCAGTCGGTAGCTATGCTGTGCCGATGCGGGGCATTTTTCGCTCAATGTGAGCAAGTTAGGGCAGCGACGCAGTGACTCAACATGCGCTCATCACAGGTGGTTCATCTGGGATTGGATTGGCCTATGCACATCACCTTAGTTTGCAAGGCTGGCGGGTTTCGCTTGCCGCCCAATCGACAGAAAAGTTAGAGGTTGCTAGAAAATGGCTTGGTCCAAATACGGCCACGTATGCAGTTAATTTAGCCTCCAGCAGTGGGGTTGCTCGGCTTATGGAGTCGGTGCCAGTGCCTGATGTGCTCATTGCCAATGCAGGTATTACGAGAGCCGGATCTGTTGGCACTTTGAGCCAGGGTGAATCGGCGGATCTGCAATATTTATTGTGTGGTGGTGTCATTGACTTGGTGCAATGGGCGGGACCCGTTATGAAGGCACGTGGTTCGGGGCGTATTGTCATTATCTCCAGTGTAGCTGCTGAGACCCCCATGCCTAATTCATCTATTTATGCCGCCGCTAAAACCGGGGTCAGTGCTTTTGGTCGGTCGATTCATCGTGAACTCAAACCTCACGGGGTATCGGTAACGGTGGCTTTGCCGGGCTATGTGCGAACAGAAATTCATGCGCGTGCCGGCCTGCATCACCTTGCTCGGCAAGTCCCCCGTTGGATGTGGCTAGATCCTCAGACGGTTGTTAAAGAAACGGAACGGGCCTCTTTAGCGGGCAAGGAAATGATTATTCCCGGCCGGGTCTATCGCATGACGAGGCCTTTTTTGGGGTCGCGGTTGGCTGATGTCCTTTGGCGGCAGCTGACTCGGCGAAAGAGATAGACTTCGCCTTGTGGGGCAGCCGCCCAGTTAAGTGTTGCAATTTCAGCTTCGGCATGGCGCGAGCAGGACTCAGTTTGGTTCAGAGATTGTGATTTCAAAGCGATTGTTGTGCTGCGTAGATTTGGGCTCGATGATGTTACTGTTCGGGTCTGCGATGATCACTAAATGGTGCTCGCCGGCAGAGACCTCTAGATTAATAGAAAAGGCTTGAGCGCTCTGTGCGCTCAGCCAAGGCAGTCGAACATATTTACGGGAGCTGTATTTATTGTCCAAAACGATATCGATGCTGAGGTCGCTCACGTCGAGCTCTCCCTGATTTTTAACCAAAAATTTGACAACGCCTGATTGGTAAGAGACATCGCAGACGGCAATATCGCTGCTCAGATAATTTATTTGATGAATGGGATGTATCCACAATTCCGAAATTTCTATGAGGGCTGAGTTCGGATGCTCATAATGTAGATGGCCGCCCAGACCAGTGCTAGGGGTTATGCCATGAATATGCAGGTGAGCATCTGCCTCGGGCACAGTGATTCGGCCTAAATGAGGTTCTGTGTCGTAAAAACCGCAGCAACTCCACTCCAAAGAATCACCCAAATAGTTCATTTTTTCTGGCGTGGTTTGGTTGCTGGGGCCGAGATAGTAGTGCTGGAGGCTGTCATAAATAGACTGCGCAGGCTGCGCGTCACTGACATCGTTGCGGCGCGCCTGTGCCATACATAGTTTCGAGGCAACGGTAATAACCAGCGATTGCCACCGTGTTTTTACCCGCAGGCCGTAAACTGGAGCTTCACTCAGGTCCAGTTGATCGATCCCTGCTTTTATCCAATCCGTCAGTCGCCCGCCCGGCGGCGGTGCGATGGCGTCTAAGTCTACTCGAATACCTTGGCCGCTTTGATTATCGGTGAAGCAGACGAAGGGAAAGTTGTCGTTACCATCGTCTGGCTGGATGGGGACTGTTCCGCCGTTATGTGCGCAGCATTTATAGACCTCTGTGCTATCTGCTTCAGGGTGGTAGATAAAAACCGTTTCGCCATTATCAGAGTTGGTGGTGGTGCCTAGTCCTAAAACATTTCCTTGCCTGGGAATACGTGCTAGGGGTAAATGTTCGTTGACGTCCCCCAATACGAGGTCAGCAATGAGATTGGCAACGTTGAGCACGCCGGGTAATATTTTTTCTGTCATGAGGGTGCCTTTGATTCTAATTCCTGAGTTTGATGAATGAGCGAAGTCACGTTTCGCTTCCATTGGCTGTTTGAAGCATTTTCTGGGACGGGGTGAAGCTGAAAATAGTGATACCCTGCCACGCATGCCAATAGCCGCGACGTTTCAATATTGCTTGACGTCGCTGCTCATTGTCGACCGGCGTCGCGATCATAGCGTAGATTAGACCGTTGAGTTCCACGCGTACTTCAGGCGCCCGCCTGACGGTGTCGACCCAGCTTTCGCCGATTAAGCGTGGCCACTTTGCAAATCGATTAGAGTGGATATGCAAAACCCCATTGATCTGAAAGCAGTTCACCGCAAAGGAACGAGGGACAGTGGGTAGCTCAAGATAACAAGGACTGGTGTAGCCGATAAATGCGAAGTTAGGTGGCGCTTTAGTGTGATGGCCGGTTAGTGGTCCGCGATTACTCTGCCAGCAGCCACCGAGTATAAGTACCATGGACAGTGTGATTAGGTCTTTGCGAATCAAAATATCGAAACCGGGTGGATATTTGGCTGTAAGTTGAGTCCCACTAAGCGTTGCGTCCTTTACGTAGCCTTCTTACCGCCAACTGAATTCGGTCCCATAACGCGTACATAAGTGCGCATAACAACTCAGAGGTTGGTGGTTGCCGATCTTTGTAGAGATTAATGTTACCGTTGTTGCGCCTTGTGTGCACTCTGCGATTACAAGGCGGTTAAATAGCAAACAAGCCAGCGAAAGCATGTTAGAATTTTCCCACGGGGCCAGCGAAGGCCCTGCTTATTCGACTAAGCGTGCTGTGCATTGATGACCAAGTTGCACCGACGCTAAAGAGCAAAATCGGGGCGTGGCGCAGTCTGGTAGCGCACTTGACTGGGGGTCAAGTGGTCGCAGGTTCAAATCCTGCCGTCCCGACCAAAATCACTTTAAAATCAATAAATTAGTGGGTTGTATCGTCAGCCGTCAGACATCTGTTGCCAGAAATTAGAATCTGACACCAAACTGGCACCGTAGGCTTTATAGTTTTGTACCGCACTTGATCTGCGATCAGTTGTGAATCGATTGAAACGCTCTTCAGAGCCGAGGTTGCGCTCCCAGTTTGCAAAGGGTGTTGCAATTTAGGGGGTAGACCCTGCCGTCCCGACCAAAATTCCCTACTTAATTCAAGCGGTTAGAGGCTGCTTGGTGCACCTCTGATTCCTATTCCTGGTCGACTGGTAGGATATTGGTAGGGTTAAAAGTTGTGAAAATCCTACCAGGCTGTCTGCTCATCAATAACACGCCAAGTAAAACCCTCGAGCTTTGCGTCGAGCGCGGTAACCCCCGCACTTTTGTTAAATCCCATGAGCAATTCTCCATTTGCTTGTGAAGAAGGTGGTTTTCGCTGGTCAGACAGAGAGGGTAACTGGCCCCTGAAAACTCGAACCATTGGCGAAGAACCAAGCTTCCGTTGGATTAGGCAGGTCGATCACAGTCCTTTCTGTGACCGTCTCCGTTCGCAGCTGCCAATCCGATGGCAACGAAATTTCGTCCGTCTCGACTGCATTTTCCTGGAGCAGACCGCCGCCTTCCGGCGAAGCGCTGATCACCTGTATGAAGTCCTTACCTGTTTCAGTGCGGATGATGGTCAGTTCACTGCCGGCTTCGAAGGTGATCGTATGATGTTTGTCGACCATGAGACGCGCTGGTCCGTCTGGTATAGGCCTCTCTGGTCCCGCTGCTTGCGGGTTCGCGCAATGGATAAAGCGGCGGCCATCGATGAATCTTTCCCTCACCGAGCCAGGGGCTTCTGCGCCGGGCGATTGTCGGAAGTAGTGCGCGTCCATAACGCCGCTGCCCATTCCGACAGGTACGATCCCCTCAGGTAGGGCGAGCTGAGCAAATTGCTCGTGAGATAGGGGTTCAACGCTTTGCCACACGTTTCGCGTCGCCACCTCTATAACTTCAGCGTGAGGTTGTTGGCAGTCTATTAGATGATTTTGTGCGGGAGTTTCAGTCATACCTAGTTGCTTATGTCGTTTACATATGGCGCTTTATTGCGGGAGGGCATCTAGCAGACCGACAAGAAACGCTTCTGTGTCCCAGGCACTAGGATTAAAGGTCTGTCCCATGCGTACGACCACCAGTTGTCTTGAGGGGATGATGATAACGGACTGGCCGTAGTGACCGCGCGCTGCATAGGCGTCTTCAGGTACGGCAGGCATCCACTGATTTTCGCCTCGTGTGTTCAACCAGAACTGTGCGCCGTATGCACGAGCCTCGAGGGACGCCGGGGTAGGGGTGGTTGAGTACCCCACCCAGCCTTCGGGCAGAATGCGCTCTCCAGCGAACCGACCATCATTGAGGTACAACAACCCGAATCGAGCCCAGTCTCTGGGAGTCGCGTACAGAAACGCACCACCGACATAGTTTCCAGCACCATCGGCCTGGTAGTGGCTATGTCTTGCACCAAGACGGTTGAACAGTTCTTGTTGAGCGAAGTGATAGTACGCTTCGTCGTCAGTTAGCGTCTCGCGGATGACGCGACCCAGCAATACTGAGCTGGCGGTCTGGTATGCCCAACGGGTGCCAGGTTCCGCGGTTACCGGGAAGGATGCGGCGAATGTAGCGAGGTCGCGACTGTTCATCAACATGCGGTTGACGTCGGAGACGGGATCGTTTTCGTAGCCTTCATTGAATTCGAGGCCACTGACCATGAAGAGTAAGTCCTCGGTGGTCACCAGGCGACGTGGGTCGTCCGGATTCTGCCATTCACGTATGGGGGCGGGATCCTGAAGGTTCAGACTACCGTCTCTGACCAGAATGCCAATCAGTGCGCTGGTGGCGCTCTTGGTCATGGACCAGGAATTCTGCGGCGTGGTGGCGTCGAAACCCTCTGCGTAGCGCTCCGCAATCAACTGGTCACCATGGAAAATCACCATGGCACGCGTGTTCTTTCGATCTTGATAACTTTCAGCCGTATCGCTGAATGCGCGATCCAGCAGGTCGCTGAGTTGATGGGTATCGACGCCTTCGGTATTCAGCGCTGGCCATGCCAAAGTGTCGGGCCGTTGTTCCGGTAGCACACGTTCAATTGATTCAGGCCCTTCGAGATCCGTCAGGTTGCCGCCTGCCAACTGACCGCAGCCCAGTCCCCGTCGATAGACCGCAACACTGGTGTAGTTGATGGGCCAGATGCCAAACTCGGTGGTGACGGTGTTGCCGTCGACGCTTGAGCGCGTTAAAAGCTGCTGCACTGTCGCTAGGTCGAACTCTTCGATGTCTTTGAATGGGCGCTTAGCAATGAAGAGGTTGCTACAAAATGTGTGCGCAGAAAAACCTGAAGCAAAGGGCGCGACCTGTTTTAGGAAGTAGCCGAGATAACTCGCCCCAACCAGGATGATAAGGCAGGTCCCCAGGCCCAAATATTTAGCTGTTTTCATCTCGAAGTATAATAATGGTAAGCATTAAATAGTCAAGTTATCATCCGCGCACACTTTAATTGTTGGCGAACGTTATTGCCGCTCATGTACTTGC